>Ga0268299_1000103_pt1 | contig 327239 bp, 272 predicted proteins | sample NOBtaG_FD_193484 | JGI IMG/M metagenome (GOLD analysis project Ga0268299, IMG submission 193484) | Activated sludge microbial communities from bioreactor in Nijmegen, Gelderland, Netherland - NOB reactor | ecosystem: Engineered > Bioreactor > Aerobic > Activated sludge | place: Netherlands...
ACTCTCAGCACGGGTGGCGTACTCCTTCCCCCTCGGCGCCAACCGAGGAGCTTGTGAATTGGTCTTCACAAGGAAGGGTACGCCGCCCTTCTCACGTTCGCGATCCACAGCTTTCGGTCATACCTCCGAGTCCTCTCCGGGCGACTGCGATCCCCTAGATCGCGGTCGCCGGTGACGATCGTGCGACTGTGTCGTCTCGCGACGGTCACCGATCGCGGCGAGTGATCGTTGAGCGCAGCACGCTCGGGAGAGCGGCGTTGCGCGACAGATGAGAGTCCGAAATCGCCGACGTCTCGCCGTCCATCATCATCGCGACAGGCTGCGATCGAGGCGAGTGGAAAGGCGCCCACATAGCGCTACCCAGAACGACGTCCGGGCACGCGCATGCGTCGTTGCAAGACCAGGCGAACGCTTCAGCTGCGAGGGCTTCGACCGGGGGCCGACCCACGCGGCCCAGTCTTCATTCCCGCGCTCTCTTTTTCTTGCAGCGCTTGCTTCATCCGCTCCGGCCAGCGGCGCGATTCGCGCTCCAACGCATCCATCTGCTTCAGAAGCCAACCCGGCTGTTCGGCGTCTTTGTCGTCGGGCATGTATCAGCGCCTCCCACGGGGTTTACGCCTTGGCGTACTCACACGTCCGTTTGTATCAATCAAGCCTACGGCCTTCATCGTCCGCTTCAGCGCAAGGACCGTGGCCTCTTCCTCGTCGAGGTACGCAAGCACCGAGCCGCGAGGGGGGAACCGCGGGGTCAGGCCGGCAGCGGTCTTTAGCGGACGTCCCGAGCGACTCTTCCGCGGAACCATCGTGAACACATCCATGTAGCGCCTTGGCGCGACGCCCACGAACGGCGAGAACGTCACGCGGTTCTCGACTGGGCCATCGGCATCGACCACGATCGCGTCACCATGTAGCCGGGTGGCTTGGCTCTTCGGGAAGGGCTCCACGTAGACCACCCGAGCGATACCCGACGCGACGATGTGCTTGGTGCAGTTGTGACACGGGAACGTGGTCGTGTAGAGCCAGTTACCCCGAACCGGCACACCGCGTCGGGCGGCGTCCATGAGCGACGCCATCTCAGCGTGGACCGTCCTCCCAAACTCGCCGATGTCCATGAGCATCGAGTCGGACATCAGCGGCTCTACCTTGTCCACGATGTCGTCGAGGCTGCTCGTCTCACCGGCAGGGAAAAGCGTCGGCGAGAGGAGCTCCCGCTGTTTGAGCCGGCCCAACATCTCGCCGAGCATCCGGCGTCGCATCGAAATGCTGTGGGTCTCCCTCAGCTGGAAATCGCGCGAATCGTTCGGATCGCCCGGCCAATAGAGACCGCCCAATGGCTTCGGGACCTCGTTCGTCCCGACCGCGATCACGTCGCCGTCGGGAGTCGCTACAACGGCGCCTACTTGACGCGACGGGTCCGAAGATCGAAGCGCGGCAGCCCGTGCGTGGAACATCGCGAACTCGTCCCGCGTTGGCGTATGGAACGGGTGACAGAACAGAATCTCGCAGAAGCGCTTCAGGGCGTCCGCTTGGAGATCGGGGCGGCTGGTGTCGACGAAGATGTCGGCGAGCGGAAATGTCTCGCGTACCCGCTGACCAAGTGGACGACCTTGCTCAGCCTCGTCACAGCGCAGTAGCTCCTCGGCTTGCGCGGCGAAATCCTCCTCCTTGGCAGAGTGATGAGATTCGGCGATGGCGCGTTTGAGCACTTCACGCCGACGCCCGATTGGCGAGTACGCCGCGATCAGGAAGAATGCCGAGCCGTAGGTGCGTTGTAGGAGCTCGACCTCGTCGGGATGCTTCAGGGATTGGAACACGTACGCTCGGCGCTGCAATGGCGTGATCGCCTTGCCCGCTTCCCGACGGCGCCGCTGACGGATCGCCGCCATTCCGAGCGCCGCGAGTGCGTGCCCGCGCTGCGTCCGCTCACGAAGGCGATCGCCGGCTTGCTGATGAGTGTGGATTCGCTTGTCGAGCGGGGTTTGCGACAGCTTTCCGATGCGCGGGACTTCGGCCAACAGGCTCGACAGACGGATGGTACTTGTCGTGTAGTCGAACGTTTCCAGGGTCTCGGCGAGGCTGTCAGCCAGCTGGGGAAGATCAGCGCCCAGTGCACCAACGAGTCCGAAGAAGAGCTCGGGACCGGCCGTGGGTCGAGGAGTTGGCAGAGCCATGGATTTTGGCGGCTACCTGAGCGAGCGACGGCGGTCAACGAGGCCGCGATCTCCACTCGATCGTCACCGTTGACTGTGACGAGGATTGTGTCCGGAACGATCTGGCAAGCAGGGATACCCAGCGCCAAGCCATACTACCGGTGGTAGACCTCGCGAATTCTTGAGTCCCGACGAGCACTAGATTCCGATTTTGAGTCCGGCGCGTCTGCCATTTCGCCACTCCGGCGGGAGCGTTGCGCGCGTGCTCGCTGCGCGTCGCGCCAGCGATACCGGATCCGTGCGTTCCGCGCACGGCGTTCGAGAGCCGCTCGTCGGTTCGTGCGCGACCGAGGCCGTCGAGAACGGCGCGCTGAGCACGGGCCCGGCGACCGGCGTCAGCGAACCCACAGGTGGGGCGCAGTCGGGCCTTCCCTGGCTTCCGACCGCGTCTTCACCCATCCAGGCCGTGGCTCCACGGAGCCGTGAAGCCACGGTCTGGAGCTCGTGCGTCCGTGCACGCTGATGCGAAGGTCGTCCTGACCGCCACGAGATGTAAAAGCAAGATCGACGCCCGTGGTGCCTGACCGCCGGGCCATGCTGATTCTGCTCGGGAATCCCCTACGATCCGCATCGCGCCGGGGCCTCGCCCCCTGCTGGATTCGTGCGATCCTGCCGGGTGCAGAGGAGCCGCCACGCATGTCTGCAAGCCCGTGGCTCGCCGGAGCTCGCGGACGATCGTTGGCCGGCCCCCCCTCGCTCGCCGGGCGTGCGGCGGCCGCCGATTGAACTCGAGGGCGTCCCGCGCCAAGCTGCGCCGCGAACCTTGAAGGTGCCGTCGCGGCACGGAGGAGGGAGCGATGTACCTGATCCTGCACTGGATCCTGAGCGCGCTGAGCCTGATGATCGTCGCGCACATCGTCCCCGGCTTCACGGTGAAGAGCTTCGGATCGGCGCTGCTCGCATCACTGGTGATCGGGCTGGTGAACGCGACCATCGGGCTCGTCCTGAAGGTCCTCACGTTCCCGCTGACGATCCTCACGTTCGGGCTCTTCCTGCTGGTGATCAACGCGCTGATGATCCAGCTCTCGTCCTCGTTGCTCGACGGCTTCCACGTCACCGGCTTCTGGCCCGCCTTCTTCGGTGCGATCGTGCTCGCGATCGTCAGCTCCGTGCTGCGCTCGCTCGTTCTGGGCGACTGACCAAGCCGAGCGCGCGGCGCCCGGGCGTTGCGCGGCTCCTCCGCCGAGAGGTGCCGGGATCGGGGTGCGCGGAGAGATCGAGATCGCGCACGCCAGCATCGCACACGCCAGCGACGCTGCGCTCTGCGCGCGCGTCCGCGCAGGGTGCCCGATCTTTTCGCATTGCCCACGTCGAACCCGTTCGGCATCATCGAACCCTCCGAGCGGCCCTGCGATCCGCGCCCACGAAGGAGATCCCACACATGTTCGATGACGCGATCCAGGCTCGTCGGGGCGGCCTGCGGCCGGCCCGTGCGATGGCGCCCGGCCGGCGCTCCCCGGCCCTCGCTGCGCGCGGCCGCGCCCTCCTCGGCGTGGCGGCCCTGACCCTCGCGGTGCTCGGCGCGGACAGCGCCCGCGCCGACTCGCGCTGCGGCGTCGCGCTGCAGAACAACGTCTGCCTCGAGGCGACCGGGAGCTGCCCGGCGTCGCCGCTCCCGGGCGTCGCGGACAGCCCGTGGCCCGTCTTCCAGCAAAACGTCCAGCACACCGGGCTGAGCCCGCACGCCGGCCCGACCTGCGGCAGCCACGTGTGGACGGCGAAGATCAAGGGCAAGATCCTGAGCACGCCGGCGATCGGCGCCGACGGCACGCTGTACGTCGCGTCGGCCAAGTACCCGGTGTGCGCCCTGAACCCGGCGAACGGACAGGTCTACTGGTGCGACACCGACAACACGGGCAAGCTCCCGGACTACTCGGCGCCGGTGGTCGGCAACGACAACTTCGTCTACGTCGGCACGCGCGACAACGACCTGTGGGCGATCGACATCCCCGCGACGAGCGCGAGCCAGGCGCCGGTCGCGTGGCGACAGAAGGTCTGCACCGACGGCGACATCACCACGTCGCCGTCGATCGGCCCCGACGGCACCATCTACATGGGCTCCGATTCGCTCGGCGGCGGCACCGTCATGGCGATGTGCCCGGGCCCGACCCGGCGGATCAAGTGGTGCATCAACCCGCTCGGCGGCGGCATCAAGAACGTCTCGCCGGCGATCAACACCGACAACTCGATCGTCTACATCACGCACGGCGGCGCGTTCGTCGCGGCACTCGACGTCGAGACCGGCCAGAAGCACTGGGAGGTGATGGTCGAGTCGCGCCGCAACTCGCTGCGCGGCGCGAACTACACGCCGGTGATCGACCCGACCACGGGCAAGATCTACGTCGGCTTCGACGAGGGCCTGCACGTCGTCACGCCGCCGAACTCGCTGCCGGGCTCGCCGACGACGAGCATGCTGTTCGCGACCGACGCGCCGTTTCGCGAGCGCATCCAGTCCCCGCCCGCGCTCGACACCAACAACGGGACGATCTTCTTCCTCGCCTCGCGCGGTCAGAAGAGCTCGCTGTACGCCATCGGCTTCGACGGCTCGCTCAAGTGGAAGAAGGACTACACGCAGCTCGGCCGCGGCCGCGCGCGCAACACGCCGCCGGTGGTCGACGCCAACGGCAACGTCTACGTCGTTCTGAAGCGTGCGCTGCACGCGTTCGACAAGAACGGCAACCTGCTGTTCACCAAGCCGAGTCAGAAGCAGTTCGCATCCGCGCCGATCCTGGCGCCGGGTCGCCTCTACGTCGGAGCGGTCGACGGCACGATCAGCGCGCTCGGCGACTGCCCTCCCTGAGCACGATGAAGCTCCTCACCTCGATCGGTCCGAACCCGCGCACCGTTCGCATGTTCCTGCTCGAGAAGCGCCTCGAGCTGCCGACGGTCGAGGTGGACCTGATGGGTGGCGAGAACCGCCGCCCGCCCTACAACGAGCGGAACCCGGCCGGGCAGCTCCCGGCGCTCGAGCTCGACGACGGCCGTCTCCTCGCCGAGACGGTCGCCATCTGCGAGTACCTCGAGGAGCTGCATCCGAGCCCGCCGCTCATCGGCGCGACGCCCGAGGCGCGCGCCGAGACCCGCATGTGGCAGCGCCGCATCGAGCTCGGCATCACCGAGCACCTTTACAACGCGTTCCGCTTCGCCGAGGGGATCGAGCTGTTCCGGCCGCGCATGAGGGTGCTGCCCGAGGCGGCGGACGGGCTGAAGGCGGTGGTGCGCGACAAGCTCGCATGGCTCGACGGGCTCCTCGCGGGCAGGACGTTCGTGGTCGGCGATCGCTTCACGCTGGCCGACATCATCCTGTTCACGGCGCTCGACTTCGGTCGCACCGTCGGGCAGCCGTTCGACGCGCAGCTCGTGAACCTGTCGGCGTGGTTCGAGCGCATGGCGGCGCGGCCGAGCGCGCAGGCCGGCTGAACGCCGCACCGAGTCCGGTCGAGCGTCGCGCGCGTCCGTCGCGCTGCGGTAGGCCGACCGCGTCTCAGAGCCTGAGCTAAAATCGCTCAGGCTCTGCTCATCACCAATGGGAGGGCCGCGGCCCTCCCCTCGCCCGCGAAGTGAATTCGCGGGCTTCACCCCACCTGCAGGCGGGCCCTTGGCCCGTCTCCTTCGAGCGTTCGCGATTCTTGCTCACGCTCCTCAGCCGAGCTGCACGCGGAACGTCGCGTGCAGCGGCAGCGCGCGCGACGACGGCCCCGCCCACACGTCGTAGCCCGTGTCCTCGACGACCCAGGCGCGCGTCGCGGTGTCCCAGTACGCGAGGTCGGCCATCGGGACCTCGAGCAGCACGCGAGACGTCTCTCCCGGTGACAGGTGCACGCGGGCGAACGCGCGCAGCTCGCGCACCGGTCGCGTCACGCGCGAGCGCGCGCAGCCGACGTAGAGCTGCACCACCTCGTCGCCGGCGCGCGTGCCGGTGTTCGCGATCTCGACCGTCGCCTGCAGGACCCCGTCCGGGCGCAAGGTCGTCGACTCCATGAGCAGCGCCCGGTAGGCGAAGGTCGTGTAGGAGAGCCCGAAGCCGAACGGGAAGCGCGGCTCGCTGCCGGCGTGGTCGGCGAGGCGATAGCCGTGCAGCGGCCCGTAGTCGACGTCGTCGTGTTCGTTGTCGAACGTCGGCAGGTCGTCCACCGATCGGGCGAACGAGATCGGCAGCCGTCCCGACGGGTTCACCTCGCCCAGCAGCACCTCCGCGATCGCGGTGCCGCCCTCCATGCCCGGGTACCACGCCAGCACGACCGCGGGGACGCGCTCGACCCAGCGCTCGACGACGATCGCGCTGCCTCCCTCGAGCACCACGACCGTGCGCGGGTTCGCCGCCGCGACCGCGAGGATCAGCTCTTCCTGTGCCGCCGGCAGCTCGAGACCCTTGCGGTCGCCGGCTGCGATCTGACCCTCGCCCTCGTCGCGCGTCGTCAGGCCCGCGACGACGATCGCGACGTCGGCGCCGGCGATGCGCTCGAGCTGCGAGGGGCTCGGCGCGTCGGTCAGGAACGGCTCGACCTCGGCGCGTCCGGCGAGGCTCTGGATGCCGTCGAGCGGCGTCACCGCCCACGGCGGTGACACGTAGCTGCTGCCGTGGTCGCCCAGGTTCTTCCGCCCGGCGAGCTCGCCGACGATCGCGATGCGGCCCAGCGCCGCACGGTCGAGCGGCAGCAGCGCCCCCTCGTTGCGCAGCAGCACGATCGCCTTTTGCGCCGCCTCGCGCGCCAGTGCCACGTGCGCTGCGCAGGTGACCACCGAGGCCGGCGGGGTGGCACGGCCGTCGAGGATGCCGAAGCGGATCAGGATCCGCAGCACGCGCGCGACGGCGTCGTCGACCAGCTCGATCGGGACCTCGCCCGTCTCGACGGCCGCGAGGAGCTTCCTCCCGTACACCTTCGGCCGCGGCATCTCGATGTCGAGCCCGGCCCGCACCGACGCGACGGTGTCGTGCATGCCCATGATCCAGTCGGACTCGACGAAGCCGTCGAAGCCCCACTCGCCCTTCAGGATCTCGCGCAGCAGCAAGGGGTGCTCGGCGCACCAGGTGCCATTGACGCGGTTGTAGGCGCTCATCACCGAGCCGACGCCGACGCGGACGCAGCGCGCGAAGTGCGGTAGATAGAGCTCGCGCAGCGTGCGCTCGTCGAGGTTCGCGCTCACCGTGAAGCGGTTGTCCTCGATGCTGTTGACCGCGTAGTGCTTGACGCTCGCGACGACGTGACGCTGTGCGCCCTCGACGAACGCCTCGCCCATGACGCCGAGGTGGTGCGGGTCCTCGCCGTACGTCTCCTGTGCGCGACCCCAGCGCGGGTGGCGCAGCACGTTCACCACCGGGGCGAGGATGACGTTGCCGCCCTTCGCGGCCGTCTCCCTGCCGATCGCCTCGCCGACACGCCGTTCGAGGTCGGGATCGAAGGTCGCGCCGCGCGCCATGCCGACCGGGAACGCGGTCGCCTTGCCGGCGCGCACGCCGCGCGGACCGTCCACCATGCGAAAGCCGGGCACGCCGAGGCGCTCGATCGACGGCGTGTGGTAGAGGCCGTCGATCGGCTCGCGCTGCAGGCCGTGCATCAGCGCGACCTTCTCCTCGAGCGTCAGCCGCCCGAGCAGGTCCGCGACGCGGCGCTCCAGCGGTGCCGCCGGGTCGCGGAAGACCTCCGTCGTGCCTCCCTCGTCGCCGTCGCGCGCCATGTCGTCGCTCCCGCTTCGGATGAATCGGTCCTGCCGGTTCGTGCTTCGTGGTCGGCGAAGCCGATGCCGACGTCAGCCGGTGATCAGGCGCAGAAGGTACCACACGATCGCGGCGACCAGACCCGACATCGGGATCGTGAGAACCCACGCCCAGACGATCGAGCCGGCGATCCCCCAGCGCACCGCGCGCGTGCCGCGCGTGAAGCCGACGCCCGCAATCGCGCCCGTGATCACGTGGGTCGTCGAGACGGGGATGCCCATCCACGAGTTGATCGCGAGCGTGATGCCGCCCGCGGTCTCGGCGGCGAAGCCGCCGACCGGCTTCAGCTTGGTGATGCGCATGCCCATCGTCTTGACGATGCGCCAGCCACCCATCGCGGTGCCGGCTCCCATCGCCGCGTGACAGATCAGCACCACCCAGAACGGGATGTGCCCGACGCGCGCCGCCTCGTCGTCGAGCTGGCTGGTCGCGACCAGCACCATGAAGATCACGCCCATCGTCTTCTGCGCGTCGTTGAGCCCGTGGCCGAGGCTGTAGAACGCGGCCGAGAAGAGCTGTCCGATGCGGAACCAGCGGTCGATGCGCAGCGGCGGCCAGCGCCGGAAGACCCAGGCGAGCAGGATCATCAGGCCAGCCCCGAGGAGCAAACCCAGAGTCGGTGCGACGACGATGAAGATCGCGATGGTCTCGATGCCGTGCCAGTGCACCAGCTCGAAGCTCGACGCCTCGACCACCGCCGCGCCGACGAGCCCGCCGACGAGCGCGTGCGACGACGAGCTGGGGATGCCGAAGTACCAGGTGATCAGGTTCCAGACGATCGCGCCGACGAGCCCGGCGACCACGACGAGCAGCGCCGCGTTGGCGGACAGCGCGCCGATGTCGATCACGTCCTTGCCGATCGTCTTCGCGACGTGCGTCTCGAAGCCGAAGGCTGCGATGAAGTTGAAGAACGCGGCCCACAGCACCGCGACGCGCGGCGTGAGCACCTGCGTCGAGACGACCGTCGCGATCGAGTTCGCGGCGTCGTGGAAGCCGTTGATGAAGTCGAAGACGAGCGCGAGGGCGATGATCGCCATCGCGACCAGGAGGAGGGTGTCCATGGTGATGGCGGGACTCTCCTCAGGCGAACTCGAGAACGATGCCTTCGACCAGGTTGGCGACGTCCTCGCAGCGGTCGGTCGCCTCCTCGAGCCCCTCGTAGAGCTCCTTCCACTTCATCACGGTCAGCGGGTCGCGCTCGGTCTTGAACAGGCGGCCCACCGCGACGCGCAGCAGCGTGTCCGCTTCGTTCTCCAGCCGGTTGATCTCCACGCACTGCGCGAGGATCGCCTGCGCGTTCTTCATGCTGCGCAGACCGCTCACCGCCTTCGCGACCTCCTTGACGCTGAACACCAGCACGCGCGCGAGCTGCTTCGCCTCGTCGGTCGGCGAGGCCATCTCGTACACGCTGAAGCGGTCCGAGACCGCCTCGGCGAGATCCAGGATGTCGTCCATCTTGGTGATCAGGCGGTGGATCGAGTCGCGGTCGAACGGCGTGATGAAGGTCGTGTGCAGCATCTCGATGCACTGGTGGGTGATCAGGTCGCCCTCATGCTCGATCACCTTGATGCGGCGTGCCTTCTCGGCGACGTCGTTGCCGTCCTCCAGCAGCTCCTGCACCGCCGTGCATCCCTCGAGGATCTTCTCCGCCATGCGTTCGAAGTAGTCGAAGAACGCGACCTCTTTGGGCATCAGCTTCTGGAACACAATCCCTCCCCCGCCCGGCGGGCTCCCGGGCAGTTAGTGGGTCAGGTGCGGGGGGTCAAGGCGACGGATTTCGACGTTCACCGGACCGGACGCGGCTGCTAGGCTCCGCCAAGTGCACACGCCCCTCCACCGCCGACCGCGCTCGCCCGTACGGCCCGCCGTTCTCGCAGCCCTCCTGATCCTCCTGGTGACGCCCGGGCTGGTCCGCGCCGACACGGTGACCGTCAAGGGATCGGACACGATGGTCATCCTCGCGCAGCGCTGGATCGAGCTGTACAGCCGCGACCGCCCCGACGCCGTGGTCCAGCTCACGGGCGGCGGCTCCGAGACGGGCATCGCGGCCCTGATCAACGGCACGACCGACATCGCCGCCGCGTCCCGACCGATGACGCGCGCCGAGGCGACCCGGGCCCAGGCGCGGCACGGCCGGCGCGTGCTCCAGGTGCCGGTCGCGTTCGACGCGCTCGCGGTGGTGGTGCACGAGTCCAATCCGGTGTCGGCGCTCTCGATCGACGACCTGAGGCGCCTCTTCCGGGGCGAGGTGACGAGCTGGCGCGAGATCGGCGGCAACGACGCGCCGATCGCGATCTACGGCCGCGACCACAACTCGGGCACCAACGCCTTCTTCCGCCACGAGGTCCTGAACGACGACGACTTCGGCCTCGACGTTCTGCACCTCGTCGGCACGGCCTCCGTGGTCGACTCGGTGAGCAAGGACCGCCACGCGATCGGTTACGGTGGCATCGCCTACGTCGCGGGTGCGAAGAAGCTGCAGATCAAGGCCCGCCCCGACGGGCCGGCCGTCGCCGCGACCGACGAGAACGTCCGCAACGGGACCTATCCGCTCTCGCGGCGGCTCTGGCTGCACGTCTCCGAGCCGCACGACGAGGACACGGCACGCTTCCTCGAGTGGGTGCAGACCCCCGCCGGGCAGGGCGTCGTCGCGCAGGTCGGCTTCTACCCGCTCGCAGCGCGCTAGTCACGGGACACTGGGAGCCTCCGAGCTCTCCAGCCTGCCGACCGCCCCGCGTGCCGGGGTTTGCGACCCGGTGGCGAGCACTCGCGTGACGCCGCGCCGAGCTACGGCTCTCGCCAGCGGCCGAGCAGGTCGCGCTCGAGCGCCTTCGCGCGCGCGGTCCAGTCCGTCGCCTCGGGCGGTGAGACCGTGATGCGGACGTCGCGGGTCGCGTCGAGCCGGGCGCGTGCGTCGGGGTCGGTGAGCAGGATCACGAAGCTCAGATCGCGTCCGTCGCGTGTCGCGAGGAAGCCGACCAGGCCGTCGGCGTAGAGCAGGGTCCCCGACTTGGCGCGCACGCCCGACGGCACGCCGCCGCCGTCGGGCGCCCCCGGCCCCTCGGGCCGCTCGCGCGTCGCCAGGATGGACGGCAGCCCGACGCCCGTCGCGCGCGGATCCAGGCCGTAGCGCAGGATCGCCCCGAGCTGGCGCGGGGTGTGGCGCGTCGTCGAGCTGAGACCCGAGTGATTCGTCGCGACGAAGCCCGCGAACGACGTGTCCGGCAGGCGGTCCTGCCACCACGCGGCGAGCCGCCGCGCCGATGGCTCGAGCGCGAGCCCGGTGCCGGCGAGGCGGTGCGAGGCGGCGAGCCCGGTCAGCTCGGCGGTCAGGTTGTTGCTGTAGCGGAGAAGCCCCTCCGCGACGACGGACAGCGGCGCGCTCTCGTGTCGCGCGATCACGCGCGCGTCGGGCGGCGCGGTGCCGCGTGCCGGCGCCGGGAGCTCCACGCCCTCGCGCGCCGCGACCGTCGCGAAGAGCTCCGCCGCCAGCGCTCCGGCGTCGCCCTTCACCGGCAGCATCGCGCTGCCGCTCGGCGCGAGCCGCGGCGACAGCAACCAGCGTGGCGACGGCGTCGGTGCGAAGACGAACTCGATGCGCGGGTCGAGCCCCGCCTCGAGCGTGCCGGTCGCGATGCCACGGACCGCGACCGCACCGCCGTCGGCCGGCGACGCGAGCCGCGCCGACGTGCCGCGCCCACCCTCGCCGCGCTTCCAGCGCAGCTCGAGGCGATTGTAATTGACGGACAGCGCCCCGATCGCGGGATTGTACGTCGCCGCCTCCGGCTGCAGGAGGTCGATCTCGCTGCTGCGCGGGAAGAGCGAGTCGTCGAACAGGAAGCGGCCATCGATGTCGCGTACCCCCGCGGTGCGCAGCTCGGCGGCGAGCGTGCGCAGGTCGTCGCTGGTCAGCGTCGGATCTCCGCCGCCGCGCAGGTAGAGGTCGCCGCGCAGCGTGCCGTCCTCGACGGGGCCGGTTGCGAGCAGCGTGGTCGCGAAGCGGAAGTCCGGACCGAGGATCGCGAGCGCCGCGAGCGCGGTCGTGACCTTGGTCGTCGAGGCCGGGATGAACGCCGCGTCGGCGCGGTGCTGGTCGAGGATCGTCCCGGTCCTCGTGTCGAACAGCAGGAAGCCGACCTGATCGGGGAGAAAGCCGTGCCGGGCGGCGAGGGCGGCGGCGTCGGTCGTCGCCGCGGTCGCGCGTCGTGCCGCCGGTACGCCGAGCGTGAGCGCGATCAGGATTGCCAGCAGCACGACGCGGGAGATCCCGTGGGAACCCGGACCCGAGCCGCCGCTCCACCGCCGCCGGATGTGCCGTCCTCCGCCTGCACGGCGCGCTCGCGCGTGCCCAGGGCTCTCTTCTGCACGACGCTCCCGCATGCGGCGACGACCCTACGCCGCGCTCGCCCGTGATGCGACCGCCGCATTCCGTCGCGTTTCCGCTCCGCCGGCACCGGGGGCGCCGCGGTAGCGACGCCGGGTGACGATCCGTTCCTTCGGGCCGTGGGTCGTCGCTCCGCTTGACGCCGGCGCGTGCCTGGGGCGAACCTCGCGAGCGGCGAGGAGCGGAGCGCGTGTGACCATCCCGACCACCGAGGCGCTGCGCGCGTCCACCGCGGAGAGCGTACCGCCGACGCCTGAGCCCGGGGCGCTCGCGCGCCTCGCCGTCTTCCTGCGCACCGAGCTCGCGTCGACTCCGACCCGCTGGCGCGCGAGCCTGCGCATCGTCGTCGCCTGCCTGGTCGCGACGGCGCTCGCGATGACGTTCCGGATCCCGCACGGCCACTGGCTGATCATCACGATCTTCATCGTGAGCCAGCCGAACGTCGGCGCGTCGATCGACCGGGCGATCCTGCGCCTGCTCGGAACCGTGGTGGGCGCGTTCGGCGTGATCGTCATCGTGGTCGCGTTCCCGCAGCAGCCGTGGTTTGCGATCCCGCTGATCGCGCTGCTGATCGGAGCGAGCGCCTTCCTGTCGCGGACGACGACCATGCCGTACGTGGCGCTTCTCGGCGGCATCACCATCGTTCTCTTCCTCGGCAGCGCGACGGTGCACCCCGTCGCGTCGGTGACCGACGGGCTCTGGCGCCTCGCGGTGATCGCGCTCGCCGAGGTGATCGCCACCGCGGCGCAGATGCTGCTCTGGCCGCAGGACCCCGAGCAGCAGCTGCTCTCCGATCTCGGGCGGATCCTCGGCATCGTCGAGCGCCGCCTGCGGCGGCTCGGCGAGGCGGGCGGTGCGGACGTCGCGAGCGACGCCGAGCTCGCGCGGTTGCGCGACGCGGCGTTCAACGGGCTCGCGCGCCACCTCGACCTGCTCGGCAACGCGGAGTCGCGCTATCTCGGTCTGCGGGCCCGGCACGCCGAGCAGCTGGTGCTGATCGGCGCGGTGAACCGTCTCGCGGCGGCCTCGCTCACGCTCGAGACGCTGCTCGGTCGCGACGCCGCCCGCACGCCCACGGGCGGTGTGGGGCGCCCGCTCCACGCGCGCGTGCGGGCGTTGGGGCAGGTGGCGGGTGCGGTGCGCCGCGCGCTCGACGAGCGACGTCCGGTGAGCGCCGTCGAGCTGGATCCGATCCTGGCGCCGCCGGCGCCGGGTCCCGATGACCTGCCCTTCGTCGCACCGCTGCTCGACATGGAGCGCTCGCTGCACGACCTGTCGGCGGCGTCGCGCTTCCTCGACCGCCGGGCGACGCCGGCCGCCGAGCTGCCCGGATCGTTCCTCGACGACGGCGGCGAGCGTCACCTCTTCACCCCCGCGTGCTCCTTCTCCAACCAGCGAGACCTGCGCTTCGCCGCCCAGGTCTCGCTCGCTGCGACGCTCTGCTACCTGATCGTCTCCGGTCTCGACTGGCCGGGCATCTCGACGGCGGTCGTCACGTGCGTGATCGTCGCACAGTCGAGCTTTGGCGCGACCGTGCAGAAGGCGCTGCTGCGCATCGCCGGAGCCCTGGTGGGCGGGCTTCTCGGGCTCGTCGCGCTGGTCCTGGCGGTGCCGAACATCGACACCCTGCCGCCGTTCCTGCTGGTGGTCGGCGTCGGTACCGCGGTCGCCGCCTGGGTCGCGACCGGCAGCGCGCGCATCTCGTACGTGGGGATCCAGATCGCGATGGCGTTCGCGATGACGCTGCTCGACACGTTCGGCCCGACGACGGACCTGGCGCCGCCGCGCGATCGCGTCCTCGGCATCCTGCTCGGCAACGTGGTGATCACGTCGGTGCTCTTCTGGGTGTGGCCGGTGCTCGCGAGCAAGGAGATGGCGGCCAGCGTCGAGTCGGCGCTGCGCCACATGGCGACGCTGTCGCGCTTCGGCATCTCGGGCGGCAACGTGACGCCGCTGATCCGCCCGGCGCACGGCTTCCGGCTGCAGATCTACCAGGACATCGCGGCGACGCTGCGCCTGCACGGTGAGGCGCAGTTCGAGCCGGGGGCGTCGGCCCCGGAGCAGCAGCTCGCGCAGCGCCGCCTGCTCCGCCTGCTGCAGGAGGTGCAGCGGGCCTTCCCGGTCGTCGCCGGACTGGTGCGCAACCGCCTCAACATCGCGCTCGGCCAGCTCGACCTGCCGTCGCGCCAGGAGGTGCGGGCGGCGGCTCTCGCGATCGGCCCGCGTCTCGATGCCGCCGCCGACGTGATCGCCGGACGCCAGCCGCGGCCGGCCCCCGACCTCGTGGCGGCCATCGCGGCCGCCGAGGCGGCGCTCGCAGTCGACCAGGCGAGGACGACCGACGCACCCGGTGCGCTCGCGTCGATCGCCGAGATGCGCACGCAGCTCGAGCTCTACCGGACGCTCGTGCCGATTCTCGAGCGCCTCGACGTGCTCGCCGCGGAAGCCGCCGCCGCGCGCGTCGCCGCTGCCGCCGTGCGCACTTGAACCGCCCGCGCCGACCGGCTTAGCTCGCACCGTGACGATCGCGTCGGCTCTCCTGCTCGGCTTCGTCCTCGGACTGAAGCACGCCGTCGACGCGGACCACCTCGCTGCGGTGGCGACGATCGTCAGCGAGCGCTCGAGCCTGCTGCGCTCGACGCTGGTCGGTGCGGCGTGGGGCCTCGGGCACAGCCTGGCGCTGGTGCCGATCGCGCTCGCCGTCGTGCTCCTGCGGGTCGAGATCTCGCCGCGTCTCGAGCACGCGCTCGAGACCGGCGTGGCGCTGATGCTGATCGGTCTCGCGATCGACTCGCTGCGCCGCCTGGCGCGTGGCGACACCCTGCACGTCGGCGCGCACCGGCACGCGACCCGCCGCCACGTCCACCCGCACTTCCGCCCGGCCGGCGAGGATCGCGCGACGAGCGGTGCCGTGCCGGCGGACGACGACGACGCCGCGCACCGTCTCGGCCTGAAGCCGGTGCTGGTCGGCCTGATGCACGGGCTCGCCGGCAGTGCGGCACTGATGCTGCTCGTCCTCTCGACGATCCCCGAGCGCTCGACGGCGATCCTCTACGTGGCACTGTTCGCCGTCGGCTCGACGCTCGGCATGGTCGCGACCAGCCTCGCGCTCGGGTTGCCGCTGCGCTTCACAGCGCGCCGCTTCGCGCGTGCGAACCTGGCGCTGCGCGCGCTCGCCGGCTCGTTCAGCCTGGTGGTCGGGGCGTCGATGCTCTACGAGCTGACGCTTCGAGGCGCGTGAACGCGAGCGCGTAGGCGTTGCGGTCGTCGGCCGGCCGCTCCTCACGGGCGGTCTCCCGCCAGAGCTCGGGATCGAGCGGCGGGAAGAACACGTCGCCGTCGACGACGGCCGCGACGCGCGTCAGGTGGACGCGCTGCGCGAACGGCAGCGCGAGCGCGTAGAGCGCGGCGCCGCCGATCACGAAGGTCTCGCTCTCGCCCGCGGCGCGCGCGATCGCCAGCGCCTCGTCGAGGCTCGCGACCGGGCGGCAGCCGGGCGCGATCGTGTCCGGACGGCTCGTGAGGACGAGGTTCACGCGGTCGGGCAGCGCACGACCGATCGAGTCGTGCGTGCGGCGCCCCATCACCACGTGGTGTCCGGTGGTCAGCGCCTTGAAGTGTCGCAGGTCCGCCGGCAGCGACCACGGTAGCGTGCCGTCGCGTCCGATCGTGCCGTTCTCGGCGACCGCGGCGATCAGCGAGACGATCACACCGCGACCGCGGCCTTGATGCCGGGATGCGGCGCGTACCCCTCGACGACGAGGTCCTCGAAGCGGTAGCCGAAGATCGACTCCGCACGCCGCGCGAGGTGGAGCCGCGGCAGCGGGTGCGGCTCGCGTGCGAGCTGCAGGCGGGCCTGTGCGATGTGATTGACGTACAGGTGGACGTCGCCGAAGCTGTGCACGAAGTCGCCGGGCTGGAGGTCGGTCTGCTGCGCGAGCAGGTGCGTCAGCAGCGCGTAAGACGCGATGTTGAACGGCACGCCGAGGAAGACGTCCGCGCTCCGCTGGTAGAGGTGGCACGACAGGCGCCCGCGCGCGACGTAGAGCTGGAAAAGGCAGTGGCACGGCTGCAGCGCCATGCGGTCGAGGTCGGCCACGTTCCAGGCGCTCACCACGAGGCGGCGCGAGTCCGGGTTGCGGCGGATCTCGTCGACCAGCCACGCGATCTGGTCGATCGTGCCGCCGTCGCGCGCCGGCCACGAGCGCCACTGGTGGCCGTAGACGGGGCCGAGCTCGCCGCTCGCGTCCGCCCACTCGTCCCAGATCGTGACGCCGTTCGCGCGCAGGTAGGCGACGTTGGTGTCGCCGGAGAGGAACCACAGCAGCTCGTGGGCGATCGACGGCCAGTGGAGCCGCTTGGTGGTCAGCAGCGGGAAGCCGTCGGCGAGGTCGAAGCGCAGCTGTCCGCCGAACAGGCTCAGCGTACCGGTCCCGGTGCGATCACCCTTCTCGGCGCCGTGGTCGAGGATCTGCTGCAGGAGGTCGAGGTACTGCCGCATGCACCGCTTGCTTACGTCAGACCCCGGCGCGAGTCACCTCTCGCAGACGAAGCGGAAGCGATCGGCGTCGGCGTCGCGACGGTCCGTGCCGCGCGTGGTCAGGTTCAGCGCCCGGCCGGAGATCGGGATGGTGAGCCGGACCGGCGGCGTGCACGCGTTCGTCGCCGCGAGCGGCGGGTCGAAGGTGACGCGCCGCCGACCGTCGCTCGCGCCGCCGAGCGCCGCGAGCGCGTCGAGCAGCGGCGGCGATGCGGCGCCGCCCCAGTGGCGCAGCAGCACCTCGCGCGGTGCGAAGCTCGCGCACGACGCGCGCGCGGCGTCCTCGTTGCCCAGGCAGAGCAGGACGTCGAAGCCGCAGCGGCCCGGTATCGGGTCGGCGTCACAGGCGGCGCCGTCGCGGCAGCGGATCCGGCGACCGTCGACGGTGGCGCCGCCGAGCGCGCGCAGCTCGAGTGCGCAGTCGGTCGCCGCCGGGCCGCCGCCGGGGACGCAGGCGCCGTCGCTGCACTCGCACGCGTCGCCGACCCCGTTGCCGCCGCTTGCCGCCGGGTGCTCGTCGCGCTGGTCGGGGTTCGCGACGAGAGCGCAGTTGTCGAGGTCGTCGGGGACGAGATCCCCGTCGGGATCCTCCGACGGCGCGACTGCGCGGACGACGAGGTCGCGCGGCAGGCTGCGCACGCCGTTCGCGTCGGTCACCGTCAAGCGAAAGCGATACTCGCCGCGCGTGGCGGCGAGGAACGACGGCAGTGGCGTGTCGGCGTCGTCGACCGTCCAGTCGGCGCCGACCGGAGCCTCGACGAGCTGCCAGGACGCCGTCAGCGCGTCGCCGTCGAGATCGCAGCTCGCGCTCGCGTCGAGCAGCACGCGCGCGCCGAGCGGCACGTTCCGGTCCGGCCCGGGATCGGCGCCGGGCGCAGAGTTCCCGGGGGCGGCGCGCAGCGTGACGCGACGCTCGCGCGTCAGCCCGAGGATCACTGCACCGCCGTCGACCGAGAGCGTGCAGGCGCCGTCGGCGGCGAGCGGCTGGAAGGAGAGCCCGCGGACGGCGACGTCGCCGCCGGTGCCCTCCGCGACCAGGTCGGCGCGTCCGTCTCCGGGTGCGATCCCGAGCACGCCGGGTGTCGCAGCGCGCACCAGCTCGATGCCGGCGTAGCGCAGGTACGTCGCGTCGTCGGCGGAGGCGAGGCGCAGGCGGCGGTCGAGGTGCGTGTCGAACACGGCGAGCGTGCCGTCGCTCTCGGCGTGGTCGACGGCGCTCGGCGGGCCCGCGACGTCGATCGGGTGATCGCTCCCCGGGCTGCGTTTCACCACGAGGATCCGGCGGTCGCCGGCCTCGTCGGTGAGTTGCAGCGCGGCGCCCGAGAGCAGCGAGTGCCGCGAGATCACCGGCGGCGCGTCCGCGCTGCGCGAGGGATAGACGATCTGCATCGCGCCCATCTCCACCGCGGCGGGCGGCGTGAGGGCGAGAACGGAGTGCGTCTTCAGCATCCTTCCGTAAGCCTCGTGCTGCCCGCTCGTCACCGCGACGGCCGGCGTCGCGAACGGATCGCTGACGAAGCCGCTGTCCATGCGTGCGAGCGGGCGCGTCCAGCGGCCGCCGCTGTCGGTCTGCTCGAAGGTGCCGCCGCTCGTGCCGCCGCCGTTGCCGTGCAGCAGCCAGGTGAAGCTGCGCGGCGGGCCGCCCGGGCTCGCGACGTCGTCGGCGATCACCAGGTAGCGATGGTCCGGGAAGAGGAAGCGGCGCTGGATCGACGTCTCGCGCGCCGGTGGCAGGCCGTAGCTCGTGCGCACGGTGGCGGCGTCGAGGAAGGCGGCGTCGAGCGTCTGGGACAGGTACGCCTGCCCGTCCGCAGGCGGCGGACCGGCAGGGTCGGCCCGCCAGGACAGTGACGCGACGAGGTAGTCCACCGGCCCCTTGCCGTCGACGAGGATCACGTTGTGGTGCTCCGGCTTGTTCACCGCCTGGCGCTCCGGGAAGCTCAGGTAGCCCGGGTCGATCGCCAGGCGCTCGCCGAACGCGTGCAGCAGGAAAGCACCCGGCTCGGCGTGCTCGTGCGACTGCGGCTGGACCCCCAGGCCGTCGCGGTCGCGGCCGAACTCGGACGCCGTGTCGTGCTCGGCCTGCACGTTCGCGACCACCGCGTCGGCGCTCCAGTCCGAGCGGAAGATCGCGTTGCCGCCGGCGGAGTAGAACGCGCTCGCGTGGTCGCTGGGCGGCGCCGCCGGCACGGTGTCGTCGAACAGCACGATCGCGTCCGGACCGAGGTCGACGTTGCCGTCGGTGTCGAAGTCCTGCGGCGCGTTCGCCCAGCGCCACGCGAACGCCCCCGCCTCGGGCAGCCCCGGCGGCGTCATCCCGAAGTAGTGCGAGCGTCCCGGGTTGCCGTCGTCGATCGCGGCCAGCGATCCGTCGGGCAGCGTCATGTCGAGCATCCAGCGCTGCGTGCGGTGCCAGAGCGGGTGTCGCCAGAGGCTCGGCACCTCGACGCCGCGGGCCGTCCATGTCGCGCCGTCGACAAGTCGGTCCCACGCGCGCGCGAAGGGCACCAGGTTCTGCGAGGCGTAGCGCAAGTAGAAGGGCCCCTCTCCGTACGCACCGTCGCCGGTCACGAGCACGTGACGCATGATCAGGTCCACCTGGTCGAGCCCGTACTCGAGCCAGAGCGTCGGCTCGCGGACGTTGCGCGGGTCGCTGCCCGGCGGCGGCGTGTACTCGGCGACCGCGATCGCCGCGACCACCATCGCGGCGCCCGACTTCGAGCGGTGGTTGTTCTGGTGCAGCCGCGTGAAGCCGCCGGCGCTGTCGGGATTCACGAAGTTCTCGTACATCTCCGACGCGAGGTCGACGATCTTGCCCTCGATCGTCGCGCGGTCGTTCCCGAAGTCCCAGCCGGCGCCGAGCATGGTGTCGTACGCGGTCGCGTATTGCAGCAGCTCCTCCGACGAGCTGATGTCGCGGTCCCAGCCGCCGAGCGGCGGCGGCACGGCGACGCGGTGGCGCGGGTACATGTCGAGCAGCAGATCCTGCACGCGCTGACCGACCGCGTCGCGCTCGGCCGGGGTGGCGAAGGGCACGACGTTGCTCCCGACGAGCGTGCGGTCGATCGCGTAGAGGAAGGCGAGGTTCTTCGCGGCGCGGGCCTTGATGCGCTGGCCCTCGATCGTGTGGTCGCCCAGCGCCACGCCGTTCGCGCCGTTGGTGCGGCCACGCATGTCCCGCAGCACGCTCACGTAGGGCTCGCGCGTGACCCGGTCCTGCAGGGTCGGAACGTCGCCCGTGCGGAAGAGGATGCGTGGTCGCGTGAGATCGACGCCCGGCGAGGTCCAGGCGGCGCCGGACGGAGCGGCGAGGGCGAGCAGCCCGGCGGCGAGGACGAGGGCGGACACGGCGGCTTTGCACGGCATGAGGTCGGATCCTGACGGCTGGCGGGGCTGCTGAAGACGTGGCGAGCATGGCGGCGTCCCGCGCCTCGGTCAATGCGCGTTTGCCGGCGCCGCGCGCCGTCGTGCGCGGCGCGCGCACACGGACCGACGGCGCGCGGACGGCACCGGGTTTTGCGCCACCCGGCTCCATCGGGGTAGACGATGGCCTCGTGGACGCGCAGGACATCGCCGCACGGCTGACGCCGCTCGTCGAGCGCGAGACCGGCGCGCGTGCGGCGCTCGCCAACGTCCGCTCGATGACCGGCGGCGCGACGCGCGAAGCGTGGTCACTCGACGCGACGGTCGAGCGACCCGATGGTACGCGTGACGAGATCCCGCTCGTCCTGCTGATCTTCCGGCCGGGCGGGCAACGCGCGTTCTCGGCGCAGGACGAGTTCCGGCTGCTCGCCGCGACGCGTGCCGCAGGTGCGCCGGTACCGAAGCCGATGTTCGTCGGCGAGGCCGAGCTCGGTCGCCCTTTTTATATGATGGAGCGCCTGAGCGGCGAGACGATCGGCCGGCGCCTGGTGCGCGAGGAGCGCTTCTCCGGTGCGCGGCGTGCGCTTCCCGCGCAGCTCGCAGGGGCGCTCGCCGCGATCCACCGTGTTCCGCTCGTCGATGCGGACGGCCGCGACGCGCTCGCGTTCCTGCCGCGTCCGACGCCGGGTCGTCCGGTGGTCGAGAGCGAGCTCGACCGCCTCGAGGAGCTGTACCGGCAGATCACCGTCGAGCCGCACCCCGCGTTCGAGATCGCGTTCCGCTGGCTGAGCGGGCATCCGCCCGCCAGCGGCGCGCCGGCGCTGGTGCACGGCGACTTCCGCATCGGCAACGTGATGGTCGGCGAGGAAGGGCTACGCGCCGTCCTCGACTGGGAGCTCGCGCACGTCGGCGACCCGTTCGAGGACCTGGGCTGGCTCTGCGTGCGATCGTGGCGCTTCGGCGTCGATCACCTGCCGCTCGGCGGCATCGGACGTCGCGAGGAGCTGTTCGACGCCTATGCGAAGGCGAGCGGGCGTGCGGTCGATCCCGACGTGGTGCGCTTCTGGGAGGTCTACGGGAACCTGCGCTGGGGCGTGTTCACCCTGGTGCAGGTGCGCGCCTTCCTCGACGGGCTGTCGGCGAGCGTCGAGCTCGCGAGCATCGGCCGCCGTACCGCCGAGACCGAGTGGGAGCTGCTGAACCTGATCGAAGGGAAGGGCGTCTGATGCAGGACCGGCCGACCGTGTACGAGCTGCTGCGCTCGGTCGAGCGCTTCCTCCGCGACGAGGTGGTGCCGGCGACCGAGGGCCGGCGGCAGTTCCTCGCGCGTGTCGCGGCGAATGCCGTCGGGCTGGTGGAGCGCGAGCTGGCGAGCGAGAGCGTGCACGCGGAGCGCGAATGGGCGGGCCTCGATGCGCTGCTCGGCGCGACGCCGATGCCGCGCGAGCGCGACGCCCTCGCCGCGGCCGTGCGCAGCCGCAACGACGGGCTCTGCGCGCGCATCCGCTCCGGTGACTTCGACGCCGACGCTCCCGAGCGGTCTGCACTGCTCGAGCACGTCCGACGGACGGTGCGCGACAAGCTCGAGGTCACCAACCGCGCCTATCTCGAAGCGGACGGCGACCTGGGATAGCCTGAGCGGCAGAGCGGAGGGCGAGCGGACCTGGAGCGAAAGGTCGCTCGCACCCGATGGCGACCAGCGAGGTGCGTGCAGCGCCACCTTGGAATGGGCCTTGCTCGGCTGCTAGCTTCCCCACGCGTTTCGACACAAGGAGCAAATGGAAATGGCGAACGTTCAAGAAGTGAGCGACGCGACCTTCGACGCCGAGGTGTTGCAGTCCAGCACCCCGGTCCTCATCGACTTCTGGGCACCCTGGTGCGGCCCGTGCCGCGCGATCGCGCCGATCGTCGACGAGCTCGCCACCGAGTACGCGGGCAAGCTCAAGGTCGTGAAGATGAACGTCGACGACAACCAGCAGACCCCGAGCCGCTATGGCGTGCGCGGCATCCCGAATCTGATCCTGTTCAAGGATGGTAAGGTCCACGAGCAGATCGTCGGTGCCGTCCCGAAGAGCCGCCTCGCGCAGGCAGTGCAGGGCGCCGTCGCGTAGAACGCTCCGCGCCGCAACGCTCGCCACCGCTCTCTGCGAAGCCCGAAGGGCGAGCGGCCGAGCCGGGGTGGCAGGGCGTCCGCCGCCGCGACCGGCACGGCGCCTCTGCGAAGCCCGAAGGGCGAGCGGCCGAGCCGGGGTGGCAGGGCGTCCGCCGCCGCGACCGGCACGGCGCCTCTGCGAAGCCCGAAGGGCGAGCGGCCGAGCCGAAGGCGAGCGGGGGAGTGGAATTTCCCGCGGCTCCGCCGCGGGAAAGGCGAGGGGGCAGCGCCCCCTCGCTTTCAATCATGCTCGAAGTCCGGATCGTCCGGCAGCTCGCCGTGGTTGTGCGCCGCGACGTCGAGGGGGTCGGGGGGCGCGTAGGGTTCGGCCTCGTGCCAGTCGCGCTCGAACACCGCGAGCAGCCGGTCGACGATGGGCTGGTCCTCGAGCACGATCCCGAGCTCGCGGCGCGCGTCGAACGAGCGGTGGTCGATGTTCATCGAGCCGACCAGCGCGCGGCGCTGGTCGGCGATGATCATCTTGGCGTGCAGCTTGAGATGCTTCTGGCGCTTCACCTGCACGCCGCCGCGCCGCAGGATGCGGAGCGAGCTGAAGGTATCGGGTGCGTCGGCGCCGCTGATGCCGTGCTTGCCGCCCGACAGCAGGCGCACCTTGACGCCGCGGTGCTGCGCCTCGGCGATCCGGTCGAGGATGGTCGCGTCGACGAACTTCGGGTGCTGCACGTCGAGGCGGTGGCGAGCGGCGTCGATCAACGCGGCCATCGTCGGACGCGAGTTGTCGGCGCTCCACGCGAGGCCGGAGCGTCCCGGACGGAACGCCTCGCGCTTCCAGTCGGCGTCGAAGCAGCGACGGATCTCGGCGACCTGATCGGGGTCGCGCGTCAGCACACCGTAGTCGCGCGTGTGGCCGAAGTACTTCCTCGCCATGTTGAACGTGGCGATGAGAGCGGCGTCGTCGTCGACCAGCACGGACTTCTCGTGCGTGATCGCGAAGCCGGGGTTCGCCCACGCCACCTTGACGCCGCGGTCGCGCAGCTTCTCGTAGCTGCCGTCGTTGATGCGATGCCCCGACGCGCGGTGCTGGTTCAGCATGACGCGCACCTCGATGCCGGACTTGTGCGCGTGCACGAGCGCGTCGAGGATCTCGTGGTCGGTGAGCGTGAACTGCTTGAGGCGCAGCGCGTGCCGGGCGCTGCGTAGCAGGTCGATCACCGCTCCGACCCCGTCGTCGGGCTGGATCAGGAGCTGGATGCGGGGCGGCGACGCGCTCGCCGACGTGCTCATTCCGCCTCCGGCGCCCCGTCGCCGCTCTTCGACTCGGGCGCGGAAAGACCCATCGGGAAGAAGTGGAAGAGCAGGATCAGCACGGCGATCACGCCGGTCGCCATCACCGCCTCGACCACCTCTCCGACGCCGCACGCGAGCCCGATCACCACCGCCGCGAGGACGAACGACAGATCGATGCCGTCGGAAACCTTGAGCCGGTAGAAGCGGATCACCGAGAACGCCCCCCAGACGCCGAGCGCGCGGGGCAGGCTGTGGCCGATCAGCGAGATCACGGTCGAGACCAGTGCACCGAGGAAGACCAGCGACAGGGCGAAGTCCCGGTTGTAGGCCTTCTTGCCGCGATAGGTGACGCGGTAGAGCAGCGCGAAGACGTAGGAGCAGACGGCGGCGGTCAGCATCGAGAGCAGGACGATCTTCGGATCGACCTCGACGTGCTTCGCTAGATCCTCGAACAGGGTGTCCATCCAGGGGCTCCTTCTACCGCATCATCGGCTCGCCGTGCGCCCTCCTTTGGCTCGGGTCAGGCGGGTGATCTTCGATCAGAAGTTGGGGATGCGCTCCGGGGAGAAGCGCCGCATGTTGACGTTGATGACGAGCCCGAGCCCGGCCATCAAGGTGACCAGCGACGACCCACCGTAGCTGAAGAACGGCAGCGTGATGCCGACCACGGGTAGCAAGCCCGTCGTCATGCCGAGGTTGATCACCGCCTGCCAGAAGATGTTTGCGAGCACGCCGAACGCGAGCAGCGCGCCGAAGCGCTCCTTCGCACGCCCGACGACGAACAGGCCGCGCAGCATCAGCGCCAGGTAGAGCGAGATGAGCGCGATCGCGCCGACGAAGCCCCACTCCTCGGCGAACACCGAGAAGATGAAGTCGGTGTGCTGCTCGGGCAGGAAGTGCAGCTGGTTCTGCGTCCCGTGCAGGAAGCCCTTGCCGGAGAAGCCGCCCGAGCCGATCGCGATCTTCGACTGGATCACGTGGTACCCGGCGCCGAGCGGGTCGAGCTCGGGATTTAGGAACGTCTCGATGCGCTTCAGCTGGTACGGCTTCAGGTGCGACATGAGGTACGGCAGTCCGGGCAGCAGCGCGAGCCCGCAGCCGCCGAGGATCGCCCAGGTCCTCGGGCTCGGACCGGCGAGCACGAGCATGCTCGCCGCGACGAAGCAGAACACGCCCGCGGTGCCGAGGTCGGGCTGCGCCAGGATCAGCAGAACCGGCGGCAGCGAGAGCAGAACCGGCACGACCAGGTCCCGCAGGCGAAGCCCCTCGGGGCGCATCGTGCGGTGGAAGTAGCGTGCGAGCACGATGATGAGCGCGAGCTTCATCATCTCCGACGGCTGCACCGAGAAGATCCCGAAGTCGAGCCAGCGCCGAGATCCGTTGGTCACCGAGCCGACCAGCGGCACCGCGAGGAGCAGCGCGAGGCCGGCCGCGTAGGCGACGTACGCGTAGCGCTCGAGCTTGCGATAGTCGAAGGCGACCATGATCAGCGCACCGATCACGCCCAAGGTCGCCCACATGGCCTGCCGCGCCGCGAAGATCGCGCCGCGCGACGTCGCCGGGTCGTAGTCGGCACTGTACACGGATACCGTGCCGACGCCGACGATCGACAGCATCAGCAGCAGCAGGACCAGGTCGAAGTGGTAGATCAGGCGGCGGTCGAACATGAGGCGCACGTCAGGCCTCGCTGCTCGCGGCCGTCTCGGGCGCGAGCTGGTAGGAGCGTCCGCGGGTGAGGGCGAAGTAGAAGTCGGCGACGTCGTGCGCGATCGGCGCCGCCATCGCGCCGCCGCCCCCGCCGGCGTGCTCGATGAGGACCGAGATGGCGATCTCGGGCTCCTCGACCGGTGCGAAGGCGACGAACCACGCGTGGTCGCGCAGGTGGCGCGCGAGGTGGTGGGTCTTGGTCTGCTTGCCCATCTTGAAGACCTGCGACGTACCCGTCTTGCCGCCCACCTCGATCGTCGGCAGCCTCGCCTTCTTGCCGGTGCCGTTGCTCGCGTTCACCACGTCGCGCAGCGCCTCGCGGATCTGCAGCAAGGTGGACTTGCGTAGGTTCGCGTGACCGAGCACCTCGGGCTGGATCTCCTCGACCAGCTCGCCCGCTGCGTTCTCGATGCGCTTCACGAAGTGCGGGCGATAGCGCGTGCCGCCGTTCGCCACCGTCGCGACGACGCTCGCCATCTGCAGCGGCGTGCCGAGCACGTAGCCCTGGCCGATCGAGACCGAGAGCGTTTCGCCCGAGAACCACGGCTCGCCGAAACGCGCCCGCTTCCACTCGGAGGTCGGGATCAGCCCCGGCTTCTCGTGGTCGAGCGCGATCCCGGTAGCCGACCCCATGCCGAGGCGGTGCGCGTAGTCGGCGATGGTGTCGACGCCGAGTCTCTGTCCGACCTGGTAGAAGTACACGTCGCACGACTCGACCAGCGCGCGATGCAGGTCCACGGTACCGTGGCCGCCCTTCTTCCAGCAGCGGTAGGTGCGATTCGCGAAGTGGTAGCCGCCGCCGCAGAAGATGCGCGTGAACGGCGTCACGGCACCCTCCTCGAGCGCGGCGGCCGCGGTGACGATCTTGAACGTCGAGCCCGGTGGATACTGGCCCTGCGTCGCGCGGTTGTTGAGCGGGCGCGTCTTGTGCGTGGTCAGCTCGCGCCACTCCTCGCGCTTGATGCCACGCGCGAACACGTTGGGGTCGAAGGTCGGTCGGCTGACGAGCGCGAGGATCTCGCCGGAGTCGGGTCGCAGTACGACCACCGCGCCGTCGTGCGGCTCCATGAGCTGCTCGGTGAACGCCTGCAGGCGGCGGTCGACCGTCAAGACCATGTTGTTGCCCTGCGTCTGCGGCACGCGCGACAGGACGCGCAGCTTGCGACCGAGCGCGTCGACCTCGATCTGCTGGCCGCCAGGGACGCCGCGCAGCCGTGCTTCCCACGACTTCTCGGCGCCGAACTTCCCGATCAGGTCGCCCATCCGGTAGCCGGGATTCTCGCCCAGCTCGGCCTCCGACACCTCGCCGACGTAGCCGAAGAGGTGCGCGCCGACCGGGCCGTACGGGTAGGTGCGCAGCGGCCCGACGTCGAGGCTCACGCCCGGCAGCTCGAGCTGATGCGTCTCGAGCGTGACCACGGCCGCGTAGTCGACGTCGCGCTTGATGATCAGCCCCTCGTACGGCGGGCGCGCGCGCGCCGCGGCGAGCAGAGCCTTGACGTTCAGCTCCCGCTCGCCGAGGAACTGCGCCACGCGGCGGATCGTCGCGTGCAGGTCCTTCGTGTCCTCGGGGACGACGACGACGTCGAACGAGGGGCGGTTGTCGACCAGCGGCTCGCCGTTGCGGTCGTAGATGAGGCCGCGCGTCGCGGTGAGGCGCTGCAGGCGGATGCGGTTGTTCTCCGACAGCGAGCGCCAGGTGTCGCCCTGTCCGACCTGCAGCCGGTAGAGCCTGAGCCCGATCCCGGTGAACAGGCCGGCGACGGCGAAGCCCGAGATCAGCAGGCGCCGGCGAAGCTCGCTCGTCCCCTCGCGGCTACTCAGCTGCATGCGACCTCGAGGGGTGGGGAAGGTAGTAGCCCAGTGCGGCGAACACCGCGGGCGCGCACACCAGCGCGAGCAGCGCCTCGACCGTGAGCGTGCGCAGCACGATCCACCAGCTCACTGCGAGCGGCGACGCGACCGCGAAGAAGAGCACCACCGTGGCGATCTTCACTACCGACCCGAGTGCCACGGCAGCGACGTTCGACATGGGATTCTCCATCCATAGGCGCTTCGACAGCAGGTATACCATTCCGAACACCAGGGTCATGGTGAACGAGTACAGACCGGGCACGGCGCCGGAGAACGTGTCGAGCAGGTACCCGAGCAAGAAGGCCCCGGCGGCTCCGCCGGCCGAGTGGTAGTGCAGGCCGAGGTACACGCACAGCACGACGATCAGGTCCGGCGCCGCCGGCAGGAAGCCGACCCACTGGACGAGGGTCGTCTGGACCACCACGGCCAGCACGCCGGCCACGGTGAAGATCAGGACGGGCCGCATGGTTTCGACGAGGGGGCACGCGCCCCCTCGCTCCAGCCGGCAAAGCCGGTCGGAGCCTCACTCCCCGCGCTCGGCCGCGCGCCGCGGGCGCACGGATGCGTGTCTCCTGTCACTTCCTAGCTCGCGGGGGTCGCTTCGGCTGCGGGCTCGTCCTGGGTCGCATCCGGCGGCACCTCGTTCTCGGGCGCCTCCACCACCATCACCTCCTCCAGCTTGTTGAAGTCCACTGCGGGCTCGATCTCGGCGGTCTGGAAGAGGCCGCCCTCCTCACGCGACAGGCGCGCGATCGTGCCGACGGTCACTCCCTTCGGGAAGATGCCGTCGAGGCCGGAGGTCGCGACGAGATCGCCGACGCGCAGATCCTCGCGGTGCTTCACGTACTTGAGCTGGCATCCGCCGTCGAGGCTGCCCTCGACGATGCCGCGCGCGCGGCTGCGCTGGACCAGCGCGTCCACGCCGCTCGACGGATCCTCGAGCAGCAGCACGCGCGCGGCGTTCGGGCTGGTCGACACCACCTTGCCGACCACGCCCGCGGGCGCGACGACCGCCATGCCCTTCTGGACGCCGTCGCGCTCGCCCTTGTTGAGCGTCGCCGTGCGGAACAGCCCGCTCGCGTCCACCCCGGTGATGCGCGCCGCGACCGACTGTCCCGGCATCGCCTCGCGCAGGTCGAGCAGCGCCTGCAGCCGCGCGTTCTGGCTCTCGATGGTGGCGGCGCGCTCGGCCTGGCTCTCGAGCTCGCGCACCCGACGCCGCAGCCATTCGCGCTCCTGGCGAACGCCGACCACGTCGACGTAGGCGTTCCAGGTGCCGCTCAGCGAGCTCGTGATCGCGCTCGAGAGCCGGCTGATCGGGCTGATCAGCTCCAGGAAGACGACCCCCAGCGGGTCGATCCGACGCGGGCCGCGGGTGTTGGTCACCAGCAGCGCGAGGGAAAGCAGGAGCAGCGTGCCGGTGGTGAAGAAGACCGAGTGGCGCCGGAGCAGGTTCAGCATGCCGAGCCGCCGTGCTGCGCGAGGCGACCGTCTGGCCTGCGACCGTGCGACATGGCGTGGCTTCCGAGGAGGACCGGGGTGGCTCCCCCGCTACTGGATGGTGACATCCTTGAGCAGGCTCAGCTCGTCGAGAACCTTGCCTGCCCCCATCACGACCGCGGTCAGCGGGTCGTCGGCGAGCATGATCGGCAGCCCGGTCTCCTCGCGCAGAAGAACGTCGAGGTTGCGCAGCAGCGCGCCGCCGCCCGCGAGCACGATGCCCTTGTCGACGATGTCCGACGCGAGCTCGGGCGGGCAGCGCTCGAGGCCGATACGGACGGCTTCCACCACCTGGTTGATCGGCTCGAGCAGCGAGTCGCGGATCTCCTCGTCGGAGATCTCGACGGTCTTGGGCACGCCGGCGACGAGGTCGCGGCCCTTGATCTCCATCGTCTGGATCTCGCTCGACGGGTAGGCCGAGCCGATGGTGATCTTGATCAGCTCCGCGGTGCGCTCGCCGACCAGCAGATTGTACTTCCGCTTGATGTACTGGATGATCGCCTCGTCCATCTTGTCGCCGCCGACGCGGACCGACTTCGAGAAGACGACGCCCGACAGTGAGATGACCGCGACTTCCGTCGTGCCGCCGCCGATGTCGACGATCATGTTGCCGGTCGGCTCGGTGATCGGCAGCCCGGCGCCGATCGCCGCCGCCATCGGCTCCTCGACCAGGTAGACCTCGCGCGCGCCGGCCGACTCCGCCGACTCGCGCACGGCGCGCTTCTCCACCTCGGTACAGCCGAACGGCACGCAGATGATGATGCGCGGCCGGATCAGCGACTTCCGGTTGTGGATCTTCTGGATGAAGTACCGGAGCATCGCCTCGGTGATCTCGAAGTCGGCGATGACGCCGTCCTTGAGTGGCCGGATGGCGATGATGTTGCCCGGTGTCCGGCCGAGCATCCGCTTGGCCTCGGCGCCGACCGCGAGCACACGGCGTCCGTTGCGGCTCTCCTTCTGCATCGCCACGACGGAGGGCTCGTTGCAGACGATGCCCTCACCCTTGAGGTAGATCAGGGTGTTGGCGGTGCCGAGGTCAATCGCAAGATCGTTCGAGAACCACCCCAGCAACGAATCGAAAATCATGGTCTTGCCGACGCCCCCCCGCTCCTGATTCAACCGCCCCTCGGCAGCGGGATCAGCGAAGCGCCCCGTCACTACCAGATGCCTTTGGGGGCAGCAACGGCGAACCACCTCGACGTGAGGGTGGGCAGGCGCGACCGCCACTCGCCCCGCAGCGAATGCGGAGCCCGCAGAAGACGGCGAGCGCAGCTCGCCGATCTTCGAGGACTGAGCGGCGGGGCGAGTGGCGGTCGCGCCTGCCCGCCCGGCTCGCGAGAACGTTGCCTTCCTCCGAGCCGCGATTTATCGTCGCCGGATGCTCCATTTTCTCCGTCGCAACTCGCAGTCGAAGGTGATCCAGCTGGTCTTCTTCCTGATCATCGCGGTCTTCGTCCTGTGGGGCGTCGAGGCGGTGGTCAGTGGCGGCAGCCCGCTCACGACGATCGCGACCGTGAACGGGCGTCCGATCGAGCAGATCTCCATCCAGCGCGCCGAGCTGAACCTCTCCCAGGCGTACCGCGATGCGTACAAGGGCAACATGACGCCGGAGATGAAGCAGGCGCTGAACCTCCGGCAGCGCGCCCTCGACGGGCTGATCGACCGGATGGTGCTGGTGGACCAGGCGGAAAAGCTCGGCCTGATCATCGACGACCAGGAGCTGCGCGACGACCTGGTCGACAACCCGAGCTTCCAGATGGGTGGCCGCTTCAGCAAGGACCAGTACCTGCGCGTCCTGCGCTCGGTCGGCATGACACCCGGTGACTACGAGATCACGCGTCGCGACGACCTCGCGGCCGAGCGTCTGCAGAACGTGATCGGCGACAACGTCGCGGTGAGCGACGCCGACGTGCGCGACGACATCGTGGCGCGCGAGGAGAAGCGGACCGTCCGCTTCGTCAAGTTCCCGGCCGCCGAGCTGACCGCGACCGTCGAGGTCGCCGACGCCGACCTCGAGAAGTACTACGAGGACAACAAGGCGCGGTACAACGAGCCGGAGAAGGCCAAGATCGAGCTGCTCGCCTATCCGACCGACAAGTTCCAGGACGGTATCGAGGTCAGCGAGGAGCAGATCACCGAGCACTACGAGGAGAACCTCTCGACCCGCTACACCCAGCCGCACGAGGTGAATGCGCGCCACATCCTGATCCGCGTGCCGCGCGACGCCGACGACGAGACCAAGGCGAAGGCCCGCGCGCGCGCCGACGAGGTGAAGCAGAAGGTCGACGCCGGCGGCGACTTCGCCGCCCTGGCGCAGGAGTTCTCCGAGGACCCGGGCTCGAAGGACAAGGGCGGCGAGCTCGGCTTCTTCCCGCGCGGCCGCATGGTCGGCCCGTTCGAGGAGGCGGCCTTCAGCCTCGCGCCCGGCGAGGTCAGCGGCGTCGTCGAATCGCCGTTCGGCTTCAACATCATCAAGGTCGAGGACGTCCGCGAGGAGCGCCAGAAGCCGCTCGACGAGGTCCGCGAGGAGATCGTCGTCACGCTGAAGAAGGAGTCGGCGGCCGAGAAGGCTCGCGAGGCGGCGGAGGCCGATCAGGCGGCGCTGTCGAGCGGCACGACCCTCGACCAGATCGCCGAGCAGCGCGGCCTCACGGTCGAGCGCCCCGAGCCGCTGCCGCGCGGCGCCGCGTTCCCGAGCCTCGGCCGCTCGCTGCCGCTCACGAACGCCCTGTGGGACCTGCAGCCCGGCGGTGTGACGGCGCCGACCGACGTCAACGGGACGCTGGTCGTCGGCAGGCTGCTCGAGAAGGTCCCGTCGACGACGCCCGCGTTCGCCGACGTCAAGGATCGCGTCGACGCCGCCTACCGGCTCGAGCGCGCCGGCGAGGCGGCGAAGGTCGAGGCGGAGAAGCTCCTCGCCGCCGCGCGCACCGAGGGCGGCCTCGAGAAGGCCGCGTCGGCCGCCGAGAAGACGCCGGAGGTCACGACGGCGTTCGGTCGCGCCGGCAGCTTCGTGCCCGGAATCGGCAACAGCCAGGAGCTGAAAGACGCGGTCTTCGGTTTCGCCGACGACGAGCGCCTCGCCGAGTCGGTGTTCGTCATCACCGGTGACGCCTACGTGGTCGAGCTCCAGGACACGACGGTGCCGAGCGACGACGAGATCGCGAAGAAGATGGACGAGGCGCGCAAGGCGCTGCTCGAGCAACGCCGCTCCGCCGCCTTCGAGCGCTACGTCGAGGAGCTCAAGAAGGACGCGCAGATCGAGGTCAACGCCCAGCGCCTGGCGGACATCCCGGCGGTGTGACCGCGGCCTGACGAGCGAGGCATGGCGATCGCGTTCCGCAGGACGGGAGGGACGCGCGGCGGCGTGCTGCTGGTGCACGGCTTCACCGGCACGCCGCACGAGATGGAGGGCCTCGCGGACCCGCTCGCGGCGGCGGGCTTCTCGGTGCTCGGCCTGCGCCTTCCGGGCCACGGCGATCGCCCCCACGGCGAGCCCAACGACTGGCCCGCCTGGGAGGACGCCGTCGAGGAGGGCTTCACCGCGCTCCGCGAGCTGACGCCTGCGGGTCCGCGCGCGGTGGTGGGGCTGTCGATGGGCGCGCTGCTCGCGCTCGAGCTCGCGCGACGGAACCGCGACGACGTGCGCGCCGTCGTCGCGCTGTCGCCGGCGGTGCTGGTGCCGCCGCCGGTGCGCGCGCTGCTCTGGGTCGCCGCGCGCACGCTCGGCGAACGCGGCCGGCAGCGACTCCTGCCGCGCGGCGTGAGCGACATCCGCGACCCCGACGTGCGCGCGACGCATCCCAAGTCGCCGCCCTTCCCCGTCGCCGCGGCGTTGCAGTTCAACCAGCTGCGCCTCGCGGTGCGTGGGCGCGTCGGTGCCGTCGAGCAGCCGCTGCTGATCGTCCACTCCGTCCTCGACCGCACCTGCCCGGTCGTCGGCGCGCGCTGGCTGGCGCGCAACGTCGGCTCGCGGGACGTCGAGCTGTGCACGCTCGAGAAGAGCGGGCACGTGATCCCCGTCGACGTCGAGCGCGCACACGCGACCGAGCGGATCCTCGGCTTCCTCGACCGCACGCTCTCCTCGGGGGCCGACGCGGCCGCAGCTCCGCCGATCGAGGCGGTGCAGGCGGCCGTGCACGCGTCGAGCGTCGATCGGTGAGCGCGACGTCGGCGCTGCGGCGCGTCGCGTCCGGCGTGCGTCGCCGCCTCGCCGACGTGCTGCGCGGCGCGAGCGCGTCCGTGCCGCCGTACGACGCGCGCGCCGTCGGCGACGAGCGCGCGACGCTCGCGGACGTGCACGCCTGCTACCGTCTCCTCTTGCGACGCAACCCCGACCCGACCGGGATGGGCGCGTACGCCGACCAGGTGGCGAGGGGAATCCGCGTCGCCGACCTGATCGCCTACTTCATCGGCAGCCCCGAGTGGATCGAGCGCGGCCTCTACCGCGCGGCCGCGAACACCGGTCTGGTGCGCGTCGAGACCGCGGAGTTTCCGCTGTACGTGATCGCGTCGGACCCGGTGGTCGCGCGCGAGCTGATCGCCACGCGCGACTACGAGCCGCACCTTTCCGGACGCCTCGCCGCCTTCCTGCAGCCGGGCATGACCTTCGTCGACGTGGGGGCGAACGTCGGCTTCTACTCGATCCTCGCCGCGCGGCGCGTCGGGCCTTCGGGGCGCGTCGTCGCGTTCGAGCCCAACGCCGACAACCTGAAGCCGCTGCTGCTGAACCGCCTGACGAACGCGTGCACGCAGCTCGACGTGCGCCCGTTCGCGGTGTCGGACGAGACCGGCTTCCTGTCGCTGATGAAGATCGTCTCGATCGCGTCGACCAAGGAGCTCGACCCGGCCGAGCTCGAGTATCCGAACGACGCGCAGGCGGTGTACGCGGTGACGCTCGACGAGACGCTCGCCGGCGAACGCCGGGTCGACCTGATCAAGTGCGACGTCGACGGGCACGACTTCCGCGTCATGCTCGGCGGTCGCGGCGTCCTCGAGCGCTTCCGCCCGCACGTGGTCGCCGAGCTCAACCCGGGGACGCTGCGCGCGTGCAGCCGCATCGAGCCGGCAGAGTACCTGCAGATCTTCGTCGCGCGCGGCTACACCGTGACGGTACTGTCCCGCGGAGCGGCGCCGGTCGAGTGCGGGGTCGACCCGGGCCGCGTCCTCGAGGTCCTGTCGCGGAGCGGCCACGACCAGGTCGATCTCTGGCTCGCCCCGGGTGCTTGACGCCTGCTCGTTGCTCGAGCGTGACGCCGAGCCTCGACCGGCGCGCGAGCGGGCGGGGTCCGCCCGTGTGAACCGGACCCCGCCCTGCCGTCAGCGCTCGTCGCAGCTCGCCGTGAGCTCGGCGTCGCAGGTGTCGTCGCCGGCCTGGCCGTACGCGCGATCGGTGCCGTCGCCGCCGTCGAGCTGGTCGTCGCCCGAGCCGCCGCGCAGCACGTCGTCGCCGTCGCCGCCCTGCAGATCGTCGTGGCCGGCGCCGCCGAGGAGGCGGTCGTCGTCGTCGCCGCCGCGCAGCACGTCGTCGCCGTCGTCGCCGCGCAGCACGTCGTCGCCCGCGCCGCCGTGGATCTCGTCGGCGCCCCGGCCGCCGTAGAGAACGTCGTCGCCGCCGAAGCCGCACAGCACGTCGGCGCCGCGGTTGCCGCGCAGCGTGTTCGGGCGCTCGTCGCCGCACAGGACGTCGTCACCCGCGGTGCCGACGAGCGCGACGTTGCTCGGCGCGACGTGCAGCGCCTCGGGGCGCGCGCACAGCTCGCTGCAACGGTCGCCGACGACCTCGATCCGGCATTCCGCCGAGCAGCCGTCACCGCCGGCGACGTTGCCGTCGTCGCACTGCTCGTCGCCGCCGACGACACCGTCGCCGCACAGCGGCTCGACGCCGAAGAGGAAGATGCCGCGGCCCTGCCCGAAGCCGTACGGCACCGCGACCGCGACCTGCGCGCCGCGCTGGCTGGTCGGCGTCAGGGCGATGCTCGCCGCGACGTGCGTCTCGTCGACGGGGTTGTCGTGCTTGAGCAGCGTCCGGACGACGCCGTCGTGCAGCAGGAAGACGCCCGCCTGCCCCCACAGGCCGGTAGCCTGGAAGGTGACGGCCGACCCGGAGACGGCGACGGGGCCGAAGGTCCGGAAGCCGAACGCGCCGCCGGGGATCGCGGTGCCGGTGTCGACGAGCCGCTCGATCGACGTGCCGTCCGACACGTAAATCCCGGCCTGGCCTTCCGCCCCCAGGCCGACGAAGTAGACGCTGTCTTCTTGCACGGCGACGCTGCCGCCGAACGAGGTGAAGCTGCCGGTGCCGCCGGGGATCGGCGTGGTCTCGTCGGCGACGCGCGCGAGCACGCCGCCGGTGAAGCGGTAGATGCCTTCGCGGTGCACGACGCCGCCCATGCCGTCCGGCTCCTCGATGGTCGAGTAGAAGGCGATCGTGGTGGCGGACATGCCCGGCACGGCGCTGAACCCGTCGAAGGTTCCGGCCGTGCTGCCCGGCACCGGGTCGCCGACCAGCGCGAGCCGGGAGAGCGCGCCCGTCTGGTCGGTGTAGATGCCACGGCCGTCCGGCGAGATTCCGATGAACGCCACTGCGCCTCCCGAGTAGGCGAGGTGGAACAGGCTCGTGAACGGCGCGCTGCCGCCGGGGGCGATGGTGCTCTCGTCCGCGACGAGGGCAACGCTGCCGCCGTCCGTGGCGAGGTACACGCCCTCGCGCGAGCTGCCGTCGACGCCCTGGAACGCGGTCGTATTCCCGACGCGGCGCGCCGCCGCGAAGCTGGCGAACGTGCCGCTGCCCCCCGGGATGGGCGTCGACCGGTCGACGACGACGGAGGTGACGCCGCCGTCGCTCGCAACGATCGCCGGCGCGCTGCCGAGGGCGAGGAACGTCACGATGCCGCTCTCGGAGATGGTTGCGGTGGTCCCCACCTGGCCGAAGCTGCCGCCGCCCGGCTGCGGCGTGTCCCCGTCGGCGACCTTGGTGATCGTGACCCCCGGTGGAGCCGGCGGTGGCGTCACCTCGGGAAGGTCGACCACGCCCTGGTCGGTCGAGACCTGGAAGACCGCGAAGTCCCAGTCCGTGGTGGGGTTCATGCTCGCGTCGAGGTTGAACGTCTCGATCGACAGCTCGGTCAGCGGTCCGGCGAAGGTGTTCTGCCGGATGCCGTTCGCGCTGACCTGTTGCCCGTTCCAGACCAGGCGCGTCGGCGCGAGGTTCCAGATGGTCACGCGCACGGTCGTCACCGGCTCGGCGAAGGTGAACGTGATCGGGTTCGCGTAGCCGGGCAGGCGGCTCGTGCTGCCGTACATCCCCCCGTCGTGCGACGGCGCGAAGGTCTGCGAGCGGTAGAGGAGCTGTCCGCCGCGGACGGTGACGGGGATGCCGCTGCCGGTGAGCTGCGCGTTCACCGGCGCGGGGTTGCCGTCGAAGAAGTTGGGTGTCGCGCGGGCGTCCGCGGTTGCGAGCAGCCCGGCGAGCAGGCACGCGAAGGTCAAGCATCGGTTCATCGTGGATCTCCTTCGGTCGTCGTTTCGGGAAGGACGCGAGCCGCCGGTCACGGCGGTGTGTCGCAGGTGAGCACCACCTCGCCGCTGCACGCGTCCGCACCAGCCTGTCCGTAGAGCCGGTCGAAGCCCTCGCCGCCGTCGAGCACGTCGGCACCCGCGCCGCCGCGCAGGACGTCGTCGCCATCGCCGCCGTCGAGGTCGTCGGCACCGGCGCCGCCCTGGAGCACGTCGGCGCCCGCGCCGCCGCGCAGAACGTCGTCGCCGTCGTCGCCGCGCAGTGCATCGGCGCCGTCGCCGCCGTCGAGCAGGTCGGCGCCGTCGCCGCCGTACAGCGTGTCGTCGCCGCCGAAGCCGCACAGCACGTCGTCGCCGCGGTTGCCGCGCAGGACGTTGCGCCGCTCGTCGCCGCACAGGACGTCGGCGCCCGGGGTGCCGGCCAGCGCAGCATTGCTTGGCTTGACGTGCAGCGCGCTCGGCCGGGCGCAGAGCTGCGTGCAGAGATCCTCGACGCGGCACGTCGCCGAGCAGCCGTCGCCGTCGGCGAGGTTGCCGTCGTCACACTGCTCGTCGCCGCCGAGCGCGGCGTCGCCGCACAGCGGCGGGACGCTCAGGCGAAAGATCCCGACGCCGCCCGGGTCGTTCGCGTAGCCGGCCCGCATCACCACGTCGGAGCCGTGCAGGCTCGACGTCGAGAGGATGATCCCCGACGCCACCCTGTCCCCGGGGAGCGGGTTGTTCTGGCTGAAGAGCGCGCGCAGCACGCCGTCGTGCAGCAGGTAGACGCCGCTCTGGCCCCAGTAGCCGTTGCCCGCGAAGGCGAGCGCCGAGCCGGACACGGCGATCGCGCCGAAGCCGCGGAAGCCGAGCCCGCCGTCCGGAATCGGCGTACCGGTTCTGACGACCGTCTCGAGCACGCCGCCCGTCTCGCGATAGATGCCGCCCTGGCCGGCGGCGCCGCTCGCCGAGAAGTAGACCGCGTCGCCCGCGACCGCGACCGACGCGAAGTCGGTGAACGCCCCGCTGCCGTTCGGGATCGGCGTCGTCTCGTCCGCGACGCGCGTCAGGACGCCGTCCGCGAAGCGGTACAGGCCACGCCGTGGCACGTTGCCGCCCATGCCGTCGGGCGCGGAGCCGGAGCCGATGAACGCGATCGCGCCGGTGCCGATCGCCGGCGCCGCGAACGAGCTGAACGTTCCGTCGCCATCCGGCATCGGGTCGTGCCGCCGCGCGATCGTCTGCAGCGCGCCGCCGCGGTTGGTGAACACGCCCGGCCACTCCGCACCGGCGCCGAGAAAGGCGACGTCGCCGGCGGACGATGCCGGGCTGCCCATCCCGGAGGTGAAGGTCCCCGTGCCGCCGGGGATCGGCGTCGCCGTGTCGGCGACGACGGTGAGCGGCTCGCCCGGCGCGGCGCGCGACGCGAGGTAGATGCCCTGCCGGCCCCCGCCCGAGCCGCTGAACGTGAGCGTGTCGCCCTCGATGACGGGCAGCATCCCGAGCCCTGCGAAGGTCGCCGACGTTCCGGGCACCGTCGTTGCCGGGCCGAGCAGGAGCTCCGGCTCGCCGCCGCCGCCCGTGTAGATGCCGAAGCCGGCGCCGGTCGCCAGGAAGGCGACCACGCCACCGTGGATCGACGCGCTGCCGAGCTGGAAGAGCGTTCCGTCCCCGCCCGGCACCGGCGTGCGGCTGTCGACGATCCGCGTGATCGTGACGCCCGCGGGCGCCGGCGGGGGCGGCAGCGCCGGAAGAACGACGTCACCCTGATCGGTCGCGATCCGGAACACGCCGAAGTCCCAGTCGGGCGTGGGCTGCATCTCCTCGTCGAGCGAGAACGCCTGCAGCGACACCTGTGTCACGCTGCCGCCCACGCCGTGCTGCCGGATGCCGTGCGCGCTCACCTGCGACGTGCCGAACTGGAGCCGCGTCGCGCCGAGGTTGTACAGCGTCATGCGGACGCCGGTCACCGGCGCGCCGAACGTGATCGTGATCGGGTTCGCGTAGCCGGGCGTCCGGCTCGTCGTCGCGTACAGGACGCCGTCGTGGCCGGGCACGAAATTGAACGCCCGGTAGAGCACCTGGCCGCCGCTCAGCGTGACCGGGATGCCGCTGCCCGTCAGCGCGAGCTCGACGTCGGCGGCACCGCCGGAGAACAGGTGCGTCGTCGCGTCGGCGGAGCCGCCGGCGAGGAGGACGACCGCCGCCGCCGTCGCGATCGTGCGCAGGGTGGTGCGTGCCGTCGCAGCGGCACGTGCTCGCGCGCTGGTGGGTGTGCCGGTTCGCTTGCTGGACATCGTGTCTCTCCCGCTCGGTTCGTCCGTGCCCGCATCTCGCCGGCCCGTTCGGTTGCGTTCGTGCTCCGGTCAGCGCCGCCCGCGCTTCGCAGCTCGGCGGCGAGAGTTGCCGTCGCCGGGCGTGGCGTCCGGTGTCCCGGACCCAGGACGCGCACCCGCGAGCGCCTCGGCGATGAACTCGAGCAGCGCGCCCGCGGAGCCGAATGGCGCCGACTTGCCGCTCACCACGTGCTCGACGCGGCCGTCGAGCCGTCCGGCCGCCGGATCGGCGGTCTCGTCCACCTGGACGACGAATGCGCCTCGCGCGGTGATCATGCGCGGCTCACTCGCATGCGCGACGCCTCCGCGTCCCGACCGGAGTCGCCAATTTTTCGCCAACCATGCGACGGCAGCCGACAGCGAGATTTCGTTGGCTCGCGGGAAGACGGATTTGCTAGGCCGTCGATCCGGTGCTGCTCGAGTTCGGTCCGTTTCGACTTGACGTCGTCGCAGGACGCCTGCTGCGCGATGGGCGCCCGGTGCCGCTGCGCCCGAAGGCGTGGGCCGTGCTGCGCTACCTGGTCGAGCGCCCGGGAGCGCTGGTCACGAAAGAGGAGCTGCTCGACGCGATCTGGCCCGGGCTGGTGCTCAACGAGGAGGCAGCTCCGCGCCACGTGCGCGAGCTGCGCGACGTCCTGGGCGACACCGGCCAGCCGGCGCGCTACCTCGAAACCGTCCCGCGCCGCGGCTTCCGCTTCGTCGCGCCGGTGGTACGCGTCGCCGCGGCCGCAGCGCCGGTAGCCGGCCCGGGCCCGCCGCCGCGCGACGTCGCGAGCCCGGTCGGATCGGCGTGGACGACGCTCGGACTTGGATCGGAAGGCGTCCGGTCCAGCGAGCCCTTCATCGGCCGTACGGCCGAGCTCGACGCGATCGTGGCCGCGCTCGCGCGCGTGCGGAGCCGCGTGCCGGTGCTGATCGCGGTCTCCGGAGATCCGGGCATCGGCAAGACGCGGCTCCTCGCCGAGGCGTCACGGATCGCGGCGGCGGACGGCTTTCGCGTGCTCGCGGGCTGCTGCTTCGAGGAGGAAGGCCAGCCGCCGTTCTGGCCGTGGGTGCAGCTCCTGCGCGGCCTCGACCGGCCCGGCGGTGCGCCCGCTCCGCCCGCCGCCGAGCATTCGCTCGCGGGGCTCGTGCCCGGGCTCGCGGACGTGTCGCAGCCGGCCGGCGCGGTCGACGAGCACGGCGCGCAGCAGGCTCGCCTGCGCGTGTTCGACGCGCTCCTTGCGAGCCTGCGCGCGCTCGCGGCCGACCGCCCGCTGCTCCTTCTGATCGACGATCTGCACTGGGCCGATGGCGAGTCTCTCGCGCTGCTGCAGTCCGCGGTCGGCGACGTCGAGGGCCTCGCGCTGTGCGTCCTCGGGACGCACCGGGTCGACGAGGGACGCGCGGCCGACGCGCTGAAGCGCATCGCTGCATGGCTCGACCGCCGCGGGCGCTTCCGCCACGTTCCGCTGCGGGGCCTCGACCGGAACGAGACCGGCGAGCTGCTGCACGCGCTCGCCGGCGGCGACGTCGCCGGGACGCTCGTCGAGACGGTGCACGGACGCACCGACGGCAACCCGTACTTCACCGGCGAGCTGTGGCGTCACCTGCGCGACGCGGGCTCGATCGCGTCGCACGACGGCGCGTTCGTCCAGACCGCCGAGACGCACGGCGTGCCGGACGGCGTGCGCGCGACGATCGGGCTGCGCCTTGCCCGGCTCGGCGACGACTGCCGCAGGCTGCTCGGCGTGGCGTCGGTGTGCGGCGTCGAGTTCGACTTCGATCTGGTGCGCGCGGTGGCGGCGCTCGACGAGGACGCGGCGCTTTCCGCGATCGAGCAGGCCGAGGCCGCCGGCCTCGTGCGCGAGGCGGGCGGGCCGGCTGGTCGCTACCGCTTCGGCCACGCGCTCGCCCGTGAGTGCCTGTACGACGAGCTCGGCGCGCTGCGCCGCGCGCGCCTGCACTGGGCGCTCGGCGAGGAGCTCGAGCGTCGCTACGGCGCCGATGGGGAAGCGCACGCCGCCGAGCTCAGCCACCACTTCACCAGCGGCGCGGGCCGCGGCGATCGCGACAAGGCCGTGGCCTATGCGCTACGGGCCGCCCGGCGTGCGACGGCAGGCCACGGCTACGAGGCCGCGGCGACGCACCTCGAGCGCGCGCTCGGGGTGCTCGACGGCGCGGTGGAGCGCACCAGGCCCCTGGCGCTGGTGAGGCGGCGCGAGCTGCTGCTGGAGCTCGCGGCGAGCTGCGAGCGCGCGGGCGACGGCCGGCGCGCTCGTGCGCGCTACGAGGAGGCGGCGGCGCTCGCCCGCGACGCCGGCGACGACACGCACCTCGCGCGTGCCGCTCTCGGCATGGCGACGCGCTGGACGTTCGAGGACGCGGCGGTGATCGCGCTGCTCGAGCAGGCCCTCGCGGGCATCCCGGCGTCGGCGGAGCCGATGCGTGCCCGGCTGCTGGCGCGTCTCGCGCAGGCGCTCTACCTGCTCCCCGACACGCGCGCGCGCCGTGAGGCGCTGTGCGAGGAATCGCTCGCGCTCGCCCGGCGCATCGGCGATCCGATGCTGCTCGGCGAGGTGCTGGCAGACTGCCTCGAGGCGCTGTTCCACTCGGACAACGTCGCCGAGCGCGAGTCGCTCGCGAGCGCGCTCTACGCCGTCGCGAGCGCGTCGGGCAGCACGGCGCTCCGGCTGCAGGCGCACGCGTGGCGCATCGTGGGGTCGATGAGCCGCGGCCGGCTGCGCGAGGCGGACGACGAGCTCGCGACCTTCTTCGCGCTGGCGCGCGAGGTGCGCCAGCCGCGCTTCCTCGGCATCGCGAGCACCTTCCAGGCGACGCTCGACATCGTGCGCGGCCGGCTCGCGAGTGCCGAGGAGCACGCGCGCGCCGCCGCGCGCTGGGGGGAGCGTTTCAGCCAGTACTACGCGGCGCACGTCGGCTTCATCCAGATGTTCTCGATCCGGCGCGAGCAGGGGCGCACCTTCGGGCTGGAGAGCGACGACGGCGCGATCCGCGTCCCGCAGTCGGACGACCCCGGCGCAGCGCTGTTCGTCCGCTCGTCGCGCTGGCAGCTGCCGTTCGCGTTCGCCGAGCAGGGCGAGCTCGACAAGGCACGCGAGTCGTTCGCGCAGGTGACGCGCGAGCTCGACGAGCTGCCGGCGGAGAACTCGCGCAACAGCCGCGTGATGGCGATCTCGATGCTGAGCGAGGTGGCCGCGCTCTTCGGTGCGCGGCGAGTGGCGGAGACGCTGCTGCCGCTCACGGCGCCGTACGGGGACCAGTGGGTGGTGGTCGGCTTCGGCGCGCTGCTCGGCATCTCGGTACAGGGCGTGCGCGGCAACCTGCTCGCGGCGATGGGCGCCTGGGACGAGGCCGCGCAGCACTACGAGCGCGCGATCGCCGAGCACGATCGCGAGCAAGCCGCGGTCGTGCAGGCGCGTACCCTGCACGCGTACGCGCGCATGCTGCTCGCGCGCGGACACCCGCGCGACCGCGCGCGTGCGGGCGCGCTGATCGAGCGCGGCGCGACGATCGCCGCCGCCACGGGACTCGGCGCGTCGGCACAGAAGCTCGCGCGCCTGCGCGAGACGCTTGCTGGCGCGCGCGGCGGGGGCACCCGCTCTTGACGTGCAGCAAGCCGTCGCGGTCGGAGGGGGAACGCCTGCCGACGCGACGCGTCCGGCGCGGCGGCTCGATACGTCAGACGTCGTCGCCGTCGGCCGAGCCCGCGCCGGCGCGGGCCGCGCGGCGGCGCGTCCCGGCGAACAGCGTCTGCCAGAGCTCGAGCACCGACGCGACGCCCGTCACCTCGAGGCCCTCGGGCGCGCGCACCTGCTTCGCGGTCGCGGCGGGAACGATGGCGCGGGTGAAGCCGAGCTTGTGGGCCTCGCGCAGCCGCGTCTCGGCGTGCCGGACCGCACGGACCTCGCCGGCGAGACCGACCTCGCCGAACAAGGTGAGGCCCTCGGGCAGCGGCGCGTCGTTCGCGCTCGAGCCGATCGCGGCGATGATCGCGAGGTCCGCGGCGGGCTCCTGCACGCGGATGCCGCCGGCGACGCTGACGAAGAGGTCGTGCTCGAAGAGCTTGAGACCCGCGCGCTTGTCGACGATCGCGGTCAGCACCGCGACGCGGTTCGAGTCGAGGCCGAGCGTCGTGCGGCGGGGCATCGCGAGCGACGAGCGCGCGCACAGCGCCTGCACCTCGACCAGCAGCGGCCGCGTGCCCTCGATCGCCGGCAGCACCGAGGATCCCGACGCTCCCTTGGGCCGCTCGGCGAGCAGCACCGCGGACGGGTTGCCGACGTCGACCAGGCCGCGCTCGCCCATCTCGAACACGCCGACCTCGTTGGTCGCGCCGAAGCGGTTCTTGACCGCGCGCAGCAAGCGCAGTCCGCCGCCCTGGTCGCCCTCGAAGTAGAGCACGGTGTCGACCACGTGCTCGAGCACGCGCGGCCCGGCGATCGTCCCCTCCTTGGTGACGTGGCCGATCAGGAACGTCGGCCGTCCCGTCGCCTTCGCCTGCGCGACCAGCGCCGCCGCGCACTCGCGCACCTGCCCGACGCTGCCCGCGGCCGACGTGAGCTCGCGCGAGTGCATGGTCTGGATCGAGTCGATCAGCAGGACGCCCGGCTTCACGGCCTCGACGTGGCCGAGGATCTCCTCGACGCAGGTCTCCGGCAGGATCAGCACCGACTCGTTGCAGGCGAGGCGGTCGGCGCGCAGCTTGACCTGCTCGGGCGACTCCTCGCCGCTCACGTAGAGCGCGGACACGCCGCCGCGCGCGAGCTCGGCCAGGACCTGCAGGCCGATCGTCGACTTGCCGATGCCGGGGTCGCCGCCGAGCAGCGTGACCGAGCCCGGGACGATGCCGCCGCCGAGCACGCGGTCGAGCTCCTCGAGGCCGGTGCGGATGCGCGCGTGACTCTGCGGCTCGACGCTCGAGAGCGGGACGGGCCTCGCCGCGCGTGCCGCGTTGATCGCGACCGAGGTGCGCGCCCCGCCGAAGCCGCCGCCGGTCGCGACGGGTCGCGGCGCGACCGCCTCCTCGACGACCGTCTCCCACGCGCCGCACTCGGTGCAGCGCCCGAGCCACTTCGCGAACTGCGCCGCGCACTGCTGGCAGACGAAGACGGTGCGCGCGCGTGCCACGCGCCGCACTTACCACACGGCGCCGCGCGAGAAAGCCGGCGGCGATGGCGCGCGATACATGATCCTCGCCAGCGTCCGTCGTGCCACCGCCGCGCTGGCGCCGCTCGATCGCGATCGCGGCCGACGCCGCTCGATCGCGATCGCGGCCGACGCCGCTCGATCGCAGTCGCGGCTGGCCCCGCTCAATCCCGCGGCGCGTACGTGTCGTGCTGCGGCAGTGCGTCGGTGATGTCGTGCCACGGCGCCTTCGAGCCGACGAAGATGTGCGCCTCCGGCCTGCGATCGGGCTGGTCGTCTAAGCTGCCGACGGCGACCCACACGAGCTCGGGGAGCGGCGCGAAGAGGAACTGCAGGTTCGAGCCGCAGTCGCCGCAGAAGGTTCGCGTCACGTGCTCGGACGAGCGGTGCCGCTTGACCCGATCCCCACCGCGCTCGAACGCGAACCCCGCGGCCGCGACCTGCGCGTAGGTCGCGAACGCGGCGCCGTGGTGCTTCCGGCAGCGCGAGCAGTGGCAGTGGTGCATCTCCTCGATCGGCGTCGTGATCCCGAACGCGACCGCACCGCAGAGACAGCTTCCCCGGATCATGGGCGACCTCCCTTCCGCCGCGAGCCCGGCGCGGCATCGCCGCGACGCGAGCGACGGAGAAGCGAGCGCGCCCCAGGATGCGACATCGGCGACGCATACTGGCCGCGCACGGCTCAGCCAAGCTCGGCGGGGCCTGTAAACCCCTGCCCGTGAGTCGGTTGACAGCCGCCGCCGGCTCGCCTACCCGACCCAGCGATGGCGGCCTCGCAAGAGCTGGCGGACGAGCTGGATCTCCTCGCGAGCCGGCACCTCCGGCGCATCCGGCGCACGATCGGCGGCGCCCAGGGGCCGGTGGTCCGCGTCGACGGCCGCGACCTGCTGTGCCTGTGCTCGAACAACTACCTGGGTCTCGCCGACCACCCGGGGCTGCGCGCCGCGGCGATCGCGGCGATCGAGGAGGCCGGCACGGGCGCCGGGGCGTCGCCGCTGATCAGCGGCCACATGGACGCGCACGCGGCACTCGAGTCCGAGATCGCGTCCTGGCAGGGAACCGCATCGGCGCTGGTCTTCGGCTCCGGCTACCACGCCAACATCGGTGTCATCGCGGCTCTGGTGCGCGCGGGCGACGAGGTGCTCAGCGACGAGCTCAACCACGCGAGCCTGATCGACGGCTGCCGCCTGTCGCGCGCGACGGTGCGCGTCTACCGTCACCTCGACCTCGACGACCTCGAGCGCCAGCTCGCGACCTCGACGGCGCGCCGCCGCCTGATCGTCACCGACTCGGTGTTCAGCATGGACGGCGACGTCGCACCGCTTGCGGGCATCGTGCAGCTCGCCGCACGCCACGGCGCCTGGGTGATGATCGACGAGGCGCACGCGGTGGGCGTGTTCGGCGACGGTGGCGCGGGCGTCGCGGCCGACGTGCCCGGCGGCGAGCAGGTCACCGTGCGGATGGGGACGCTCGGCAAGGCGCTCGGCGGCTACGGCGCGTTCGTCGCCGGCAGCACGGAGCTGGTCGAGCTGCTGGTGAACCGCGCGCGCGCGTACGTGTACAGCACGGCGCTGCCGCCGTCGGTGATCGCGACGGCGCGCGCCGCGATCGCGCTGGCGCAGCAGGACGAGTCTCGGCGCGCGGCGCTGTGGCGCAACGCGCGCCGCCTGCACGCCGGGCTCGCGGCGCACGGCGTCGCGATGCAGCCGTTCGCGAGCCCGATCGTGCCGCTGGTCGTCGGCGAGGCCGACGCGGCGGTGCGCGTCGCGGAGGCGGCGCTCGCGAGCGGCGTGCTGGCTCCGGCGATCCGCCCCCCGACCGTGCCACCAGGAACGGCGCGCCTGCGCTTGACGCCGATCGCGACCCACACCGAGGAGCAGATCGACCAGGCGACCGCCGTGCTCGCGCGCGCGGTCCGGGAGAGCACGCGATGAGCGACCACGCCGCCCGCCGGCACGATGCACCGAACGCGTCCGCGCCCACTGCCGCAGCGACGGTCGATCTCGACCGGCGCTTTCTCTGGCACCCGTTCACGCAGATGCGCGACTGGCTCGCGTCCGAGCCGCTGGTGATCGCCGAGGCCGAGGGCAACTGGCTGATCGACGCGCAGGGGAGGCGTTACCTCGACGGCGTGTCGTCCCTGTGGTGCAACGTGCACGGGCACCGTCATCCGACGATCGACGCCGCGGTACGCGCGCAGCTCGACCGGGTCGCGCACTCGACGATGCTCGGCCTGACGCATCCCGGAGCGGCCGAGCTCGCGGCGCGGCTGGTCGAGGTCGCGCCGCCCGGGCTGACGCGCGTCTTCTACTCCGACGCCGGTGCGACCGCGGTCGAGATCGCTCTCAAGATCGCCTTCCAGGCCTGCCAGCTGCGCGGCGAGACGCGCCGCACGCGCTTCGCGTCGCTCGTCGAGGCCTACCACGGCGACACCATCGGGGCGATCTCGGTCGGCTACAGCGAGGCGTTCCACCGCTTCTACCGGCCGCTGCTGCTGGACGACGTCCTGCGCTTGACACCGCCGCACCTGTTCCGCTGGCGCGACGGCACGAGCGAGGACGACGCGAGCGCGCGTGCCCTCGAGGAGGCGCGTCGCGAGCTGCGCGCGCACGGGAAGACGCTCGCCGCCCTCATCGTCGAGCCGCTCGTGCAGGGCGCGGCCGGCATGTGGATGCACCCGCCCGCGTACCTGTCCGGTCTCGCCGAGCTGTGTCGCGAGGCGGGCGTGCTGCTGATCTGCGACGAGGTCGCGACCGGCTTCGGCCGCACCGGGACGATGTTCGCGTGCGAGCAGGCAGGCGTCGTGCCCGACCTGCTGTGCGTCGGCAAGGGCATCACCGGCGGCTACCTGCCGCTCGCCGCGACGCTCGCGAGCGAGGCACTGTTCGAGAGCTTCCTCGGCCCGTACGAGGACTTCGTCACCTTCTTCCACGGCCACACCTACACCGGGAACCCGCTCGCCTGCGCCGCCGGTCTGGGCTCGCTCGACGTGTTCCGCGACGAGCGCACGCTGGCGCACGTCGCGGAGATCGCGGACGCCCTCGGCGCGCAGCTCGCGCGCGCGATCGCGCCGCTCGCGCACGTCGGCGACGTGCGGCGGCGCGGGCTCATGGTCGGCATCGAGCTGGTGCAGGATCGCGCGACGCGCGCGCCGTACCCGACCGCGGCGCGGATCGGGCATCGCGTGTGCGAGGCGGTGCGCAAGCACGGCGTGATCCTGCGTCCGCTCGGCAGCGTGATCGTGCTCATGCCGCCGCTGTCGCTGCGCGCGGACGAGCTCGACCTGCTGGTGACGGCGACGGCGCGCGCGATCCGCGAGGTCACCGAGAGGTGAGCGGCGGGATCCTGCTCGTCACCGGCACCGACACCGGCGTCGGCAAGACGTGGGTGTCGTGTGGCGTGCTGCGCGCGGCGCGCGCGGCCGGACTCCGGGTCGCCGCGCGGAAGCCTGCGGAGACGGGCTGCGACCCGGACCCGAGCGGCGCGCTTGTCGGCATCGACGCGGTCGCCTTGCAGGCGGCAGCCGGCGGCGACGAGGCGGTGGACGCGGTCTGCCCGATCCGCCTGCCCGATCCGCTCGCCCCCGCCTTCGCCGCGCGGCGCGGCGGCGTGACGATCGACGTACCGGAGATCGTGGCCGGCTGCCGGCGGCGCGCGGCGGAGGTCGAGCTTCTGCTGGTCGAGGGCGCGGGTGGTCTGCTGGTGCCGATCGCAGGGCGCACGACGTACGCGGACCTCGCTCGCGATCTCGGCGCGCGCCTGCTGCTGGTGGTCGGCGCGCGGCTCGGGGCGATCAACCACGCGCTGCTGTCGCTCGAGGTCGCCGCCGCGCGCGGCGTTGCCGTCGCGGGCCTGGTCGTCAATCACTTCTCGAAGACTCGCGACCTCGCGACCGACACGCTGGCGACGAGCCTGCGCGAGCTGACGGACGTCCCGCTGCTCGCGGAGATCCCGCACGGCGTCGACCCGGCCTCGCTCCTGACGCGCGCAGCGGTCGCCGCGCTCGCCGCGGCCGCGGACGACGCGGGCGGGGACGACGCGGGCGGACGGCCTCGCTCCGTCGTTCGCTGAATCACCGACCGCGCGACGGCCCCGGGCGTCATCCCGCCGGCCGTGGCTGTAATTGCACTCGGACTGCCAATTCCGTAGCGTGGCCCACCGTGCACGGAGGTGAGCCATGTCGACTGCGGAGCTGAAGCTCGTCGGGGCCTACGGATCGCCCTACAGCCGCAAGATGCGCGCGGTGCTGCGCTACCGCCACATCCCGTTCCAGTGGCTGCTGCGCGAGCACGGAGCGCGCGACCTGCCGCCGGTACCGGTGGCGCTGATCCCGGTGCTCGTCTTTCCCGGCGAGAGCGGCGGCACGCCCAGCGCGATGGTCGACTCGACGTTCCAGATCCGCCGCCTCGAGAGGACGTTCGCCGGACGGAGCGTGATCCCGTCCGATCCGGCCGTCGCTTTCCTCGACGAGCTGCTCGAGGACTACGCCGACGAGTGGCTCACCAAGGCGATGTTCCACTACCGCTGGGGCTACGCCGAGGACGCGCGCAAGGCGTCGCGCGTGCTGCCGCTCGACATGCGGCTCGACCTGACGCCGGAGCAGCAGGAGCTCGCGGCGCGCATGTTCGGCGACCGGCAGATCGGCCGCCTCGCCGTCGTCGGCTCGAACGAGGTCACGAAGCCGGTGATCGAGTCGAGCTACCGGCGCCTGCTCGAGCTGCTGTCGGAGCACGTGCGCCACGTGCCGTTCCTCTTCGGCGAGCGTCCGGGCTGCTCCGACTTCGGCATCTACGGGCAGCTCAGCCAGCTCGCGCTCTTCGACCCGACCTCGACGCGCGTCGCGGCCGAGGTCGCGCCGCGCGCGGTCGCGTGGACCAACCGCGTCGACGACCTGTCCTGGGTCGAGCTCGCGGACGAAGCGTCGGGCTGGACGGCGCGCGACGCGCTGCCCGACACGCTGCGCGCGATCCTCGCCGAGGTCGGCCGCGTCTACGCGCCCTTCCTGCTCGCCAACGCTGCGGCGCTCGCGTCCGGTGCGGACGCGGTGCGCTGCACGATCGACGGCGCGCGCTGGGAGCAGAAGCCGTTCCCCTACCAGGCGAAGTGCCTGCGCTGGCTGCGCGAGTCGCGCGCCGCGCTGTCGGCCGGCGATCGCGCGTGGGTGGACGGTGTCCTCGCCGGCACCGGCTGCGAGGCGCTGTTCGCGGACGGGGCGGCGGCGTGAGCGGTGCGCCGTACGGACCGGCGAAGCGCGCTCACCGCCGCCCCTGAAGAGCGCGTCACGGGTTCGGCGGCGGCGGTGCCGGCAGTGCGCGGCTCGACGTCCCGTAGTGGAAGCCGAGGTCCACCAGCCCCTCGTCGAGCGCACCCGAGGTCGACGTCGTGCCGAACAGGCCGAGCGCCTCGGCGAGCGTCGATCCGGCGTCGATCGCCTCGCTGACGGGCCCGCCGCCGGCGCCGTCGGCCAGGCGGAAGTCGTCGTCCGCCCAGCCCGCACCGCCACGGATCCCGTCGTTGCCGCCGGGGCGCACGAAGCGTGGCCGCAGGGGCAGGTTGCGCCGGCACGCCGTGCACTCGAGCACGTACGAGGGCGGATCGACGTCCATCGCGTTGCCCCTGATTCCGTTGGCGATCAGGACCACGCCGGGTGCGTCGATGCGCAGCCCGCGCCCCGGGCTCTCGACGATCAGGCTGTCCCGCACCTCGCCCGACGCGTTGCGCAGCATCAGGTTGCCGAGGAAGTTCTTCGCGAGCGTGACGTTGGCGATCACGTTGCCGGTGGACAGCGGCCTGCCCGAGCCGGTGTTGTCGACCGCGATGCCCCACTCGTCGGAGTCGTAGCTGAGGACGTTGTTCACCGTGACCGCGGTCGCCCGCCGGAAGCGCAGCCCGCTGTTGCCCGAGGTGGCGAAGATCGAGTGCTCGACGACCGCCTGGGTGACGTCCGTCGCGCGGAACCCGTCGGTGTTCGAGAGAATCGCCGCGCAGTTGCGCACGGTGACGGCGTCGGCGCCCGCCAGCGCCGCGATCCCGGTGGCGCCGCCGACGACCACCAGGCCGTCCACGGTGACGTTCGGCGCCTCGACGGTGACGCCGTTGCCCGACGTCGGCTCGAGCACCGCCGTTCCGGGTGCCTCGGCGAGGAGCTGCACGCCCCTCGTCTTGATCTGGGCGGTCTCGCGGTAGGTCCCGCCGAGAACGACGATCGTGTCGCCCTCGGCCACCTTCTGCAGTGCGTGCGAGATCGTGCGCCACGGCGAGCTGCGGCGCAGCGCGGACTGCCTGCTCCGGGAGTCGTCGCCGTCGCTGGCGCTGACGTAGAAGGTGCTCTGCAGGTTGGTTCCGATCGGCATCGGGGTCGGTACGAACGAAGCTCCGGAGGCGTCGTAGTGGAAGCCGATGTCGGCGATGCCGGTGTCCGCGGTGCCCGTGGCGGCGGTCGAGCCGTCGATGTCGAGCGCTTCCGTCGTGCCCGATCCGGCGTCGACGAGCGCGCTCTGCGCACCGTCGCCGGCGAGGCGCTGGCGCAGGCGGAAGTCGTCGTCGCGCCAGGAGTCGCCGCCGAGGACGCCGTCGGCGCCGGCAGGATCCTGGTAGCGCGGGATCTGGGAGATGTTGGCCCAGAGCGCGATGACGTCGAGGAAGTCGTTCTTCTGGTCGCGGTTGCGACCGTTGTCGTACCAGTTGTTGTGGTGGACCGTGACGTCGGGCGCGGCGAGATACAGCCCGACGTCCACCTGTGACGTGATGCTGTTGTCGCGCACCTCGCCGCTCGCGTGGAGCAGGCGCACGCCCGAGCGGTTGCCGTGCACGGTGTTGAACGCGACGACGTTGCCGCGCGCGGGCGGACGCGCGGGCTCGCCGGACGCCGCCGAGCCGTCGATCGAGATGCCCCAGTCGGCGTTCGCGTAGACCAGGTTGTTGCGTACGTAGAGCGTCTCGGTGCGCACGATCTTGACGCCCATGTCGCCCGACCCGGTGACGATCGAGCTCTCGATCCAGACCTCCGAGGCGTCGGTGACGGCGATGCCGTTCGAGAAGCTCTCGACCAGCGCGACGCCGGTCACGCGCAGCCCGGAGACGTTGCGTGCGACGATGCCCTGGGCCGCGTCCTGCACCGTCAGGTTCTCGATGCGGATGTTCTTCAAGCCGTCGACGTTGATCCCGGCCTTGCCGAAGGGGGGCGTGATCACGACGTCGCCGAGCGAGCCCGCGCCGCGCAGGGTGACCGCGTCGCGCTTGAAGTCCGCCTCCTCCGTGTAGGTTCCCGGCAGCAGCGTCACGACGTCGCCCGGCGCCGCCGCGTTGATCGCACGGGCGAGCGTGCGCCAGGCTCCCGACTGGTCCTGCGCCGAGCCCGAGCTGCGCCCGTCGTCGCCGGCCGCCGGATCGACGAAGTACGTCGCTCCGCTTCCCGGCTGCGGGAGCGGCGGCGGACCTTCGCCGGGGTCGACGACGGGACCGTCGCCGCCCGGGCTCGACCCGGAGCCGTCCGCGTCGAAGTGGTAGCCGAGGTCCGCGATGCCCTTGTCGGCGCGCCCGTTGCTCGCCGTCGAGCCGCTGATGTCGACCTCCTCGACCGGGCCGCTGCCGGCGTCGAGCAGCTGGCTGCGTGCGCCCTCGCCGGCCACCTGGCGGAGCTGGAAGCGTCCCCCCGGAGCGTCGACGAAGCGTGGATTGATGCTCAGGTTGCTCGTTGCCGGGAACACGCCGCTCGGCAGGTCGTAGGCGGTGGCACTCCCCCAGGAGTCGTTGTGGTGCACCGCCCAGCCGGCGTCGGGCTGGTCGTACTTGATGCCGACGAGCGCGTTCTCGGAGACGATGTTGTCGCGAATCTCGCCGGACGCGTTGCGGAAGCGCAGCCCGGACTGGTTGCCGTAGACGGTGTTGAAGGCGGCGATGTTCTCCGTCGCCGGCGCGTAGCGATTCGGGCTGTCGCCGTCGATCGAGATGCCCCAGTCGTTCTTCTGACCGTGCACGAGGTTGTTGCGCACGTAGCCGCGGCTGACGCGCTTGAGCAGGATGCCCTGCTGCAGCGCGCCGGTGACCACGCTGTTCTCGACCGTGACGCGCTCGGCGTCGCGCACCTGGATGCCGTTGGTCGCGATCGCGCCGCCCGCCGGCGGCTCGACGCGCAGGTTGCGCAGCACGAGATCGCGCAGCACGTCGCCCGCCTTCGACTTCGCCGCCACCACGCCGGCGCGGCTCGAGCGGACGACGAAGCCGTCGACGAGCACGTCGTCGTGCTGCACCGTCACCCCGACCTGTCCCGGCGCCGGCTCGATCACCGCCGGCCCCGCCGGCGCAACGAAGCTCACGCCGCCGTGCTGCGTCTCGAACGACTCGCGGCAGACGCCCGGCCGCACGATCACCACCTGGGTCGGGACCGTCGTCAGGGCGGCCTTGCGCAGCGTGCGCCACGGCGTCGCCGGGTTGCGCGCCTCGAGCTTGGTGCGCGCGTCGTCGCCGGTCGTGCAATCGACATAGTGCACCGCACCCACCTCCGGATCGACCGGGAGCAGCGGCTCGGGGCGGCTCGTCGAATCGTCCGCCCCGGCGTGGAAGCCGATGTCGGCGATGCCGACGTCGGGCTGCCCGTCGCTCGCGGTCGAGCCCGAGATGTCGCGCTCCGCGACCGGACCGCTGCCGCGGTCGACGAGCGGGCTCGGCGGCGTCTCGCCCGCGAGCTGCCGGAGCGCGAAGTCGCTCGCGTGCGGCGCGAGCAGCCCCGGATCGAGGCTCAGGTTGGACGCGTGCGGCGTGATCCCGCTCGGCAGGTCGTAGTCGACGGAGCTGCCGTAGGCGTCGTTGTGGTGCACCGCGCGCAGCGCGTCGGGCTGGTCGTACTTGATGCCGGTCTGCTCGTTCTCGGCGGCGATGTTGTCGCGGATCTCGCCGATCGCGTTGCGCATGCGGATGCCGCGCTTGTTCCGCCACACGGTGTTGAAGGCGATGATGCCCTCGACCGACGGGGCGTGACGGTTCGGGCTGTCGCCGTCGATCGAGATGCCCCAGTCGTTCGGCTGGTCGTGGACCAGGTTGTTGCGGACGTACGCGCGGTTCACCCGCTTGAGCACGATTCCCTGCTGGCGCGCGCCGCGCACGACGCAGCTCTCGATGAGCACGTCGTCGGCGTCGCGCACCTGGATGCCGTTGGTCGCGATCGTCCCGCCGGGCGGCGGCTCCACCACCAGGTTCCGCAGCACGAGACGGCGCAGGATCTCGCCGTCCTTCGGCTTCGCTCCCAGGATGCCCTGCTGGCCCGAGCGGATCACGAAGCCGTCGATCACGACGTCGTCGTGCTTGACCTCGAAGCCGTTGACGCCGACGGGCGTCTCGATCACCACGCTACCCGGCGTGGCGGCGCGGAACTCGACGCCGGCCGCACGCGTCTCGGTGCCGCCGGTGCAGGTGCCCGGCTTGACGAGGACGACGTCGCCGTTGGTCGCTGCCGCTCCGGCGCGCGCCAGGCTGCGCCACGGGGTGGAGGCATCGCGTACCTCCTCGCGGCTGCGGGAGTCGTTGCCAGAAGCGCAATCGACGAACAGGTGGGGCTCGTCGCCCGGCGGGAGCTCGCTGTCGACGTCGTCCGCGTCGTCGCCCACGATCGAGCCGCGACCGCCGGGTGGCAGCGCGGACGCGTTGGCACGCGCGTGATGGCCGATGTCCGCCCGGCCCACGTCCGCGCGCCCGTCGCTCGCGGTCGAGCCGTCGATGTCGCTGGTCGCCGCCGGACCGCTGCCGGCGTCGACCAGCGGGCTCGTCGCCCCCTCGCCGCTCACCTGGCGGAGCGCGAAGTTGCCCGCGTGCGGGGCGACGAAGCCGGGGTCGACGACGAGGTTCCGAGCGACCGCGTCCGCGGCGCGCGTGCCGGCCTTCGGGAAGTGGTACGGCCGCGCGCTGCCCCAGACGGCGTTGTGGTGCACGGCCGAAGCGGCGTCCGGCTTGTCGTAGAAGAGCCCGGTGTCTGCGGCGAGATGGACGACGTTGTCGCGGATCTCGGCGCGCGCGTTGCGCGACCGGATGCCGCGGGCCGTTCGCGACACGGTGTTGAAGGCGATCAGGTTCGCGACCGGAGAGGAGAACGCCGACGGCGCGGCGCCGTTGAGGAAGATGCCCCAGCCGTCGCCTTCGGCGAGAACGAGGTTGTTGCGCAGGTACACCCGGCTCGAGCGCCGCGCCGAGATGCCGTGCATGCGTACCTTGCCCACGACCGAGCTCTCGATGGTGAGCTGGATCGCGCGCACGGCCGCGATTCCGATCGCGGGCGGCATGCCGGCGGCGTCCTCGATGCGCACGTCGCGCACGACCGTGCGGCGGATCACACCCGAGGCCGCCTTCGCGACCAGCCCACGCCCCGACGAACGCAGGACGAAGCCCTCGACCGTGACGCCGTCGTGCAGGATCTTGACGGCCGCACCCGGTCCGGGCGGCGCGATGACGGTCGTTCCGGGCTCGCGGGCGCGCAGCGTGATGCGGCCCGAGACCGTACGCACGTTCTCGGCGCAGAGGCCGGGCGCGACCTCGAGCACCTGCGTCGGTGCGACGGCCGCCAGACCGCGTCCGATCGTTCGCCAGGGCGTCGCGGGATTGCGCGCCTGTGTGACGGTCCTCGCGTCATCGCCGCTCGCGCAGTCGACGTGGAACACCGCGCCGATCTCCTCTTCCGGTGGCAGCGCGGGATCGGGGATTGCGACGGCGGCGCCGCTGTGGCTGTGGAAGCCCATGTCCACGGTGCCGACGTCGAGCCGACCGTCGCTCGCCGTCGAGCCGTCCATGCCCGCGTCCTCGACCGGGCCGCTACCGCGATCGATGAGCGGGCTGCGCGCTCCCTCGCCGGACAGCTGCCGCAGCGCGAAGTTCGCGGCAGCGGGATCGACGAAGCGTGGATTGACGCTCACGTTGCTCGCGGCCGGCGTCGTACCGGCGGGAAGCTCCCAGTTGACGCCGTTGCCCCAGGAGTCGTTGTGGTGCACGGCCCAGCCGACGTCGGGCTGGTCGTAGCGCAGCCCGACGAGCGTGTTGGCGGCGATGATGTTGTCGTGCACCTCGCCGGAGGCGTTGCGCAGGCGGAGCCCGTTCAGGTTGCCGTAGATCGTGTTGAACGCCACCACGTTGCCCTCGGCGACGCGGTTGCGGTTCGGGCTGTCGCCGTCGATGGCGATGCCCCAGTCGTTGAGCTGCCCGTACACGAGGTTGTTGCGGACGTAGCCGCGGCTGACGCGCTTGAGCAGGATCCCCTGCTGGCCCGCGCCGACGACGACGCTGTTCTCGATCGTGGCCCCCTCGGCATCGCGCACCTGGATCCCGTTGCCGGCGGCTCCGGCGCCCGGGATCCGCTCCACGCGCAGCCCGCGCAGGATCACGCCGCGCAGGACGTCGCCCGCCTTCGACTTCGCCGCCAGCACACCGGGGCCGCTCGTGCGGACGACGAACCCCTCGACCACGACGTCGTCGTGCTGGACGTTGACGCCCAGCACGCTCGCCATCGGCTCGAGCACGACGGTGCCCGCGGTCTCGGCACGGAAGGTGACGCCGGCGGTGCGCGTCTCGAGCCCTTCCGGACAGATGCCGGGTCGGACCACCACGATCTGGGTCGCGACGACCTGACTCGCGGCGCGCTGCAGGCTCCGCCACGGGGTGGACGGGTTGCGCGCCTGCAGCCGCGAGCGCGTGTCGTCGCCGAGCGCGCAGTCGACGTGGTGGACGGCTCCGAGCTCGGGGTCGCGCGGCGGCACCACCGGCGGCCGCCCGCGCGAGGGCGGGGCGCCGGCGTGGAAGCCGGGATCCGCGATGCCTTCGTCGAGCCGCCCGTCGCTCGCGGTCGAGCCGCCGATGTCGAGTGCGGTGGTGCTGCCGCTGCCCAGGTTCAGCAGCGGGCTCGGTGCTCCCTCGCCGGAAAGCTGGCGCAGCGCGAAGTTGCCCAGCTCGGGTGCGACCAGCCCGGGATCGACCTCGAGATTGGTCGGGTGCTGGCGGACGCCGCTCGGCAGGTCGAACGGCAGGGCGCTGCCGGAGACGGCGTTGTGGTGCACCGCGAGGAGCGCGTCCGGCTGGTCATACTTGACGCCGACCATCTCGTTCTGCAGCAGCACGTTGTCGCGGATCTCGCCGCTCGCGTTGCGCATGCGGATGCCGCGCGCGTTGCGCCAGACGGTGTTGAACGCGATCAGGTTGTTCCGCGTCGGCGCGTGACGGTTCGGGCTGTCGCCGTCGATCGAGATGGCCCAGTCGTTGTCCTGGCCGTAGACGACGTTGTTGCGGACGTAGCCGCCGCCGACCCGCTTCAGCAGGATCCCCTGCTGCGTCGCGTCGCGCACGAGGCAGCTCTCGACCAGCACGTTCTCGGCGTCGCGGGCGTGGATCCCGTTGGTCGCCATCGCGCCCGAGGCCGGCGGCTCGACGACCAGGTTGGCGATGACCACGTCGCGGATGGTCGCGCTCGACGGCTTCGCGACGAGCACCCCCTGCAGCGTCGAGCGCACGACGAAGCCGTCGACCGTCACGCCGTCGTGCTGGACGGTGATGCCCGTGAGACCTGCGGGCGGCGAGATCACCGCCGCATGCTCGGTCGCCGAGACCAGCGAGACGTTCGCGGCGCGCGTCTCGACCGCCTCGGGGTAGGTTCCCGGGTGCACGACGATGCGGTGCCCCGACGTGACGGCGCGCAGTGCTCGTCCGATCGTCGCCCACGGCGTCGCCGCCGACTGGGCGGCGATCGCGCTGCGGGTGTCGTCGCCCGTCTTCGCGTCGACGTGGAAGTCGAGCGCGAGCGCCGACCGCGGGCCGATCAGGCTCGCGATCAGCACCACGGCGATGCGCAGGATCGGTCGAAAGTCGGGAACGGCCGGCACGATGACCCCTCTCATTGACAGGTGAGCTTGCGTTCCTCGGAATCGAGGACGCAGGCGCCTCCGGGCACACGCGGGAACTTGACCTCTCCGCAGCGTCCGAGGCTCGGCGCCGCCATCCCTCCGACCACGACGGTCGCCTTGAGGGGCAGGGTCATGGGCAAGCGCGCGTAGTCGCCTTCGCGCCCGCGGAGGACGAAGTTGACGACGCCCGGTCGCTCTCCGAGCACGAGGCGGAGCTTGCTGACGAGCCCGCCGAGCGGAGCCCGGCTGCGGAAGACGTGCCTCGTCCGGCTCGCGTTGGACTTCCAGCCAACGCCCTGCTCCGAGTCGAACGCGCCCGGCGGGACCGGCACGTCGAACAGCACCGCTCCTGAGCCGTCCTCGACCACGATCCTGGCGCCGTGGACGCGCGGTGCGAGCACCGCTGCCGCCGGCAGGACGAGCTTGCCGCGCAGGCGGAAGGTGTCGTCCCCGCCGGGGGTGGTGAAGTCCGTCATCCTCAGGAAGCCGCGGATGATCGGCGACGGCCCGGTGCAGGGGTCACACGCGTCGCCGATCTCGTCGCCGTCGGTGTCGTGTTGCGCGGGGTCGGCGACCAGGGGACAGACGTCGCGCTCGTCGCAGATACCGTCCTGATCGCTGTCCGGCTTGCGCGCGTCCTGCGGACACTCTCCGCCCACGCCGTCGCAGACCTCGCGGAGGTCGCAGGCGTCTCCCGTCGCACGACAGATGGTCCCCGCCGTGAGAACCTGGTCGTTCGGGCAGGCGGCCGCGGTCCCGTTACAGGTCTCGGCGACGTCGCACGTGCCGACGGGCGCACGGCAGACCGTGCCGGCCGGCGAGAGGCGATCCTCGGGGCACGCGGCGCTCGCACCGTCGCAGACTTCGCTGGCGTCGCAGCCGTCGGTTCCGGGCCGGCACGTGGTCCCGGCAGGGCTCAGCTCGTCGGCCGGGCAGTCGGCTGCGATGCCGTCGCAGAGCTCGCTCGCGTCGCAGGCATCGGTCCCCGGGCGGCAGACCGATCCGGCAGGAACGCGCGCGTCCGGTGCGCACTCCGGCGAGCTCCCCTCGCAGGTCTCGGCGACGTCGCAGTCTCCCGCGGCGGCTCGGCACACGAGGCCCGCAGGGGCGAGGTCGTCGGCCGGACACGCGGTGTCGCTGCCGTTGCAGCGCTCGTCGAGGTCGCAGCCCCCGGCGGCCGCCCTGCAGACGGTCTCCGCCGGCTCGACCGTGCAGCCGAGCGAGCAGCAGGTGTCGCCGCCGAGGTCGTCGCCGTCGCACTCCTCGCCCGGATCGACGAAGCCGTCGCCGCAGGTGCCGACCACGAGCCGGGCGATCCCGAAGCTGGCGTCTCCTCCGGTATGCGTCGTGCCGGCGAGGACGACGTTGCCATCGGGCTGGATCGCCGTCGCCCACGCCTCGTCCGCCTTGTTGCCGATCGGAAAGTGGAGGATGCCACGCTCTCCGAAGGTCGGGTCGAGGCTGCCGTCGGCGCGGTACTGCGCCACCGCGAAGTCGATCTTGCCGCCGCTCCGCGCCCGTCCCGCCACCACGAAGCGGCCGCGCGGATGGAGTGCGATCGCGCGCCCTTCGGCGAGATCGCCGATCGCCGTCGTGACGCGTCCCTCCTGTCCGAAGAACGCATCGAGCGCGCCGCTCGCGTCGAGGGCGGCGACGGCGAACTGCGGCCCGGCGCCGATCTTCGCGTCCCCGGCGACCAGGATGCGGCCGTCGGGCTTCAGGGCGATCGCCTGCGCCGACTGGTCGCCGGTTCCGAACGTGAGCCGGACGGCGCCGGTGCCGTCGAAGCTCGGATCGAGGCCGCCCGCAGAGGTGAGCCGCACGACGAGCATCTCCTTGCGGCCGCCGTCGACGAGGTGTCCGGCGAGCAACAGCTTGCCGTCCGGCTGCACGGCGATCGCTGCGGCCTCCTCGTTGGTCGTCCCGATCGCGAGCGTGACCTTGCCCTGGCTGCCGAAGTTCGGATCGAGGATGCCGGCCGGCGTGTAGCGGGCGACCGCCAGGTCCTTGTTGGCGGCGTTCCGCACCCAGCCCGCGACGACGATCTTGCCGTCCGGCTGGATCGCCAGGGCCAGCGCTCGCGCGTCGCGCGTCGTGAAGGGCGTCTTGATCGTTCCCGGCAGCGCCGTGTCGGTGCCGAAGCTGGCGTCGAGGCGTCCGTCGGGCAGCAGCCGTGCGAGGGCGAAGCGCTCCGTGCCGCCGTCCACGGTGAAGCCGGCGACGACGATCCGCTGGTCGCCGTCGAGCGCTACGGCGCGCGCTTCGCTCCGCGTGCCGATGGCGAGCTTGCGAATGCCGCCGAGAAAGCTCGCGTCGAGCGTGCCGTCGGCGGTGAGGCGAGCGATCGTGAACTTCTTGGGGGAGTCGGTGGCATAGCCGGCGACGACGATCTTGCCATCGCGCTGGACGGCGACGCCGAAGGCCTCGTCCGACTGCGTTCCGGGCGCGACGGCGAGCGACATCGAGCCCCCGTTCGCGAACGACGGATCGAGCATGACGAAGCTGGCCCGTGCCGTCCCGGGCTTGCCACCGGCCATCGCGAGCAGCACGGCGAGCATCCCGGCAGCGCGTGCCGCATGGGCATTCTGCCTCGATGCCCGCTGCACGACGGGATGTAACGCCCGCGGCGCCTCGGTTGGCGAGGGTGCTAGGGAACGGATCGGCATGGCCGCCGCGTGGGAGCAACGGTCGTACCCGGTGGGATATCGTTGACGAATCAACCTCCAGGCGGCGGCGCTGCGTGGAACTGTGGCGAGTGTCCTTGCGTCCTCGCTCGACATCCTGCCTCAGTCGCGCGGACGCTCGTCACCTGCCTCGCACGGGAGTTCCGGGACACCGTGGGGTGCTTCGCCGCGGGGCCATTTGGGCTACGCTCGAAGGCAGAGCGAAATGCGTTTCGACTTGACGCAGAAGTGCACGCTCGTCGTGCAGGAAGGCGACCTCACGCACGCCGACGTGGATGCGATCGTCAACGCGGCGAACGAGCGCATGCTCGGCGGCGGCGGCGTCGACGGCGCCATCCACCGCGCGGCGGGACCCGAGCTGCGCGCCGCGTGCGAGGCGGTGCCGGAGCTGCGGCCGGGCGTGCGGTGTCCGACCGGCGAGGCGCGCATCACGCCCGGCTTTCGCCTGCCGGCGCGGTACGTGATCCACACCGTCGGTCCGGTATACGCGCGTCCCGAGACGTCGGCGCCGCTGCTGCGCGCCGCTTACCGCTCGTCGCTGGAGCTCGCCAACGCGCACGGCCTCGCGAGCGTCGCCTTCCCGGCGATCTCGTGCGGCGTGTACGGCTACCCCGCCGACGAGGCGGCGGCGATCTCGGTCGAGACCTGCGCTGCGCATGCGGGCATGCTGCGCGAGGTGCGCTTCGTGCTCTTCGGCGCGGCGATGCTCGGCGTCTGGCGCGACGCCGCGACGAGCTATCTGACGAGACCTCTCCGGAAGTAGGGGTTGGCCGGCGCGTCGGCGGCGCCGACGACCTCGGCGACGTCCGGCAGCAGGCTCGCGCCGGCTCGGAGCGCGAGGTGCGTCGCGGTGCGGTTGTTGGCGAACACATCCTCCTCGTCGGAGGCGTCCCACGCGACCCACACCGCGGCGATCAGCAGCAGCTCGTCGGTGTCGCCCGGCGGCACGACGCCGTCACGCACGGCGCGCGCCACGCCGGCCGCCACACCCGCCTGCGCCGCTCCCCACGTGAGGCGCTCGTGCCGCTCGCCGCGCAGCTCGGCCTTGTTGACGAAGAGGGTCAGCGGCTTCACCGGCAGATTCGGCCGCAGCACGACGACGTACGGCACGTGCCCGGCGCGCGGCGTCGCGAGCGCCGTCGCCCACGCGGTCTCGACCGGACCGCCCTTGCGGCCGAGCACCGTGTTGACGTGCGCCACGTTCACGCCGGTGCCGGCGAAGCCCTCTCCGATCTGCGTCAGGTCTGCGAAGCCCACGACGACCTCCGATCCGCCGCGACGAGCGGCCTGCCCCCGGTCTACTCCGCGGGCGCGCGCGCCGCACCGTCGTCGTGACCGTGGCGACGGCGGTGCGGCGCGGTGCCGCAGCGGGACGGATCGCTCCGAGGAGGGACTTCGGAGCGATCCGCCCCCGTCGAGGCGCGGGTGGCCGAGCCGCCGTGCCGCGCTCTCGACGCCAGTCCGGGCGTCAGGCGCCCGGTTGTGGGACGAAGCGGAGGTAGGGCTTCGCGGCCCGCCACCCGTCCGGAAACGCGATCCTCGCCTGATCGTCGGTGAGCGACGGCAGAATGATCACGTCGTCGCCGTTCTTCCACTCGGCCGGGGTCGCGACCGCGTGCCGCGTGCTGAGCTGCAGCGCGTCCACGGCGCGCAGCAGCTCGACGAAGCTCCGGCCGGTGCTCGCGGGATAGGCGAGCGTCAAGCGCACGCGGTTTCCGGGATCGATCACGAAGACGGTGCGCACGGTGGTGGTCTCGCTCGCTCCCGGGTGGATCATGTCGTAGAGGCGCGCGACGTGACGCTGGCTGTCGCCGATCAGCGGGAAGGAGAGGGCGACCTGCTGCGTTTCCGCGATGTCCGCCGCCCATAGCGCGTGGTCCGGCACCGAGTCGACGCTGAGCCCGAGCACCTTGACGTCGCGGCGCTCGAACTCGGGCAGCAGCTTCGCCAGCATTCCGAGCTCCGTGGTGCACACCGGCGTGAAGTCGCGCGGGTGCGAGAAGAGCATCGCCCAGCTCGTCCCCTTCCACTGGTGGAAGCGAAGCGGGCCGAGCGTCGTCTCGGCGTGAAAGTCTGGAGCGTGGTCTCCCAGGCGTAGTGCCATGTCGATCTCCTCTCCGCCCGCACCGGCGAGAGATCGATGGGTCGTGCTCCACAAAGGGAAACGCCCACCGTCCTCGCGGGTGGTGGGCGTTCGTCCGTGGTCCGGCGACGTCTAGGCGACGACGCGCGGGGGATCTGCCGACCACCGCGTGCGACGACAACAGACGCGCGACCACGAGCTCATGGTTCGACCGTTAGGCCGCGTGCGCACCCGAGTCAAGTAGCTGGCGCGAGGCCGCGCGATTTTTCTCGCACCTGCAGCGCGTGGCGATTCATGCTTGACTCGCCGGCGCGCCGCTCGTAACGGTGACGGCTCGATGAACGCTCCCGTCTGTAGAACGGGGTGGTCGGCTCGCCGCCATCCCGCCAGCTGCTGAGCGTCCACAGCTCCGTCCTGCGGAAAGCGCGAAGCCCCACCCTCCGGTCGGCGAGCTTCGTGCATCCGGTGATCCCGCCGGCGCACCGCTCGTCGCGACGAGCGGCCGGGCTCGCGAGCGAGGTCACCATGCTGGATCGCAACATCGCCGAGCTCGTCGTCTGGATCTTTCCCGGTGAGACCCTGCCGATCGTCGTCCACCTGTGCGCGGCGCTCGCTGCGGGCGGGCTCATCGGGCTCGAGCGGAGCTACCACGGACGCCCCGCCGGGTTCCGCACACACACGCTGGTGTGCATGTCGTCGAGCCTGCTGATGCTCGTCACCGTGTACCAGAACGAGTGGTTCTCCGGCGCGTCGGCGGACACCGTGCGCATCGACCCGACGCGCATGGCGCAGGGCGTGATGACGGGGATCGGCTTCCTCGGTGCCGGCGTCATCATGAAGGAGGGACTGTCGGTGCGCGGCCTGACCACCGCGGGCTCGATCTGGATCACCGCCGCGATCGGCATCCTCGCCGGCATCGGCTTCTACTTCGCGGCCACCCTCGCGACCCTGCTGACGCTCGGCACGCTCACCGTCTTCCGCTGGATCGAGTCGCGGCTGCCGACCCTCCTCTACGCGCACCACCTGGTGCGCTTTCGCCGCGGCAGCGAGATGGCCGAGACGCGGCTCCGGGAGTTGATCGAGGAGCACGGCTTCAGCCTCGCGAACCTGAGCTACCGCCTCACCTCCGAGGGGCGCTTCTTCGAGTATCGCATGGTGATCCGCACGCACGACCCGCAGAACGCGGTGCGTTTGGCGCAGACCTGGAGCGGCAACGAGGAGGTGATCGAGTTCCGCATCGCGCCGACCGGAGACTGAGTCAGCGCCGGGTCAGGAGCGCGACCGCCTCGACGTGGTACGTCTGCGGGAAGAGGTCGATCGGCTGCACGCGCTCGACGCGATACGCGCGTGACAGGACCTTCAGGTCGCGCGCCAGCGTGGCCGGGTTGCACGACACGTAGACGATGCGCGGCGGCGCGAGCGCGAGCAGCGGCGCCGTCGCCTCGGCTGCACCGCTCCGCGGCGGATCGAGCACGACGACGTCGAAGCGCACGTGGCGCTTGACCCAACCCTTCAGCACCGACTCGGTCGTGCCGACGTGCGTCTCGAGGTTCGCGAGCCCCAGCCGGTGCGCGTTCTCGCGTGCCGCCGCGACGCTCGACGGCGTGCGCTCCACGACGGCCACCGTCCGCGCCCGTCGCGCGAGCGGCAGGCTCAGGTTGCCGGCGCCGGCGTAGAGGTCGGCGACGCGCTGCGTGCGCGTCGCCGACGCGTACTCCAGCACGATGCGGATCAGGTCGGCGTTGCCGTGGTCGCTCACCTGGCTGAAGTCGCCGGCGCGCAGCCACATCTCGTCGCCGTCGATCAGCGGCACGCGCACGCGGTCGTCGCCCCACAGGCGGCGGAAGCCCTTGCCGCGCAGCACCAGCGCCGCAAGCCGCGGCACCCGCCGCAGCAGCGCCTCGGAGACCTCGGAGTCGCTCGGCGCCAGCTCGCCCTCGGCCTGCGCGACCAGGGCCACGCGGTCCGCGTCGCCGGTGGCGACGACCTCGACGCGCTTGACGCGCGTCGCGAGGCCGGCGAGCCACTCGCGTGCGAGCGGGATCGCGCCGTCGAGGCGGTCCTGCGCGATCAGGCAGCGCTCGATCGGCAAGACGTCGTGCGAGGCGGCGGCGAGGAAGCCGAGCTCCCCGCCCTCGAAGCGCAGGCTCAGGCGCCGGCGGTAGTGGTACGGCGCGGGCGCCCGCACGATGGGCTGCACCGCGTCCGCGGCGACGCCGCCGATGCGCGCGAGCAGCTCGCGCACCGTGCTCTCCTTGGCGGCCGCCTGCGCCGCGTCGTCGACGTGCTGCCACGAGCAGCCGCCGCAGCGCGGCAGGTACGGGCACGGAGCTTCGCGACGCGACGCGCCGGCTGCGACGAGACGGGTCACCCGCGCGTACGCGTAGGCGCGGTGGTCCTCCTCGACCTCGACCTCCACCTCGTCGCCCGGCGCGGTGTGACGGACGAAGTGAACCTTGCCGTCGATCCGCGCAATGCCGTGCGGTCCGTGTGCGAGCGACTCGATGCGTACGGCGTTCATCTTCCTGTAAAGCACTCGCTATCATGCCGAAGCTCGTGACGCCGTACGGCGCGTGGCGCTCGCCGATCACCGCACGCCTGCTGGTCGCCGACGCCGTCGGGCTCGGCGCGATCCGCGTCGACGGACGCGACCTCTACTGGAGCGAGTCGCGCCCGTCCGAGGGCGGCCGCAACGCGCTCGTGCGACGCGCCGCCGACGGCTCGATCGACGACGTGCTGCCCGCGCCGTGGAGCGTGCGCAGCCGCGTGCACGAGTATGGTGGCGGGTCGTTCACCGCGGCGGGCGGCACGGTCTGGTTCGTGAACGACCGCGACCAGCGCGTTCACGCGCTGGCACCCGGTGACGCAGAGCCTCGTGCGCTCACCGCGGCGGGCGCGCGCCGCTTCGCCGACCTCGTCGCCGATCTCGCCCACGGCCGGCTGCTCGCCGTCTGCGAGGATCACGCAACCCAGCCCGAGCCCGCGAACACGCTGGTCGCGATCCCGCTCGCCGGCGGCGACGTCGAGACTCTGGCGTCGGGTCACGACTTCTATGCATCGCCGCGACCGAGCCCCGACGGCCGGCAGCTCGCGTGGCTCGCCTGGCGCCATCCGAACATGCCCTGGGACGAGAGCGAGCTGTGGCTCGCCGACCTCGACGCGGACAGGCGTCCGCGCGACGCGAGGCGCGTCGCCGGCGGCGTCGGCGTGTCGGTCTTCCAGCCCGAGTGGTCGCCCGACGGTCGCCTGCACTTCGTCTCCGACGCGAGCGGCTGGTGGAACCTGCAGCGCCTCGACGGCGACGCGATCGTGCCCCTCTGTCCGATGGCAGCCGAGTTCGGCCTGCCGCAGTGGGTGTTCGGTGCGAGCACGTACGCGTTCGCGGACGCCCGGCGGCTCGTCTGCACCTACGCCGATCGCGGCGAGTGGCGGCTCGCGCAGCTCGACCCCGAGAGCGGACGCCTCGCGCCGATCGACGTCCCCTTCGTGACGTTCTCGAGCCTCGTCGCAGCTCCGGACCGCGTGCTCTTCGTCGCCGGTGCCAGCGCGGCCCCGTCCGCGCTGGTCGAGCTCGACCTCGCGAGCGGCGCGCACCGGATCGTCCGCGCCTCGGCGAACCTCGAGCTCGATGCGGGCTACGTCTCGGTCGCGCAGGCGATCGAGTTCCCGACCGCCGGCGGACGGACCGCGTACGGCTTCTACTACCCGCCGCGAAACCGCGATCACGAGGCGCCGCCCGGCGAGCTGCCGCCCCTACGCGTGCGCTCGCACGGCGGGCCGACGGCGGCGACCGACGGCAGCTTCAAGCTCGCGATCCAGTACTGGACGAGCCGTGGCTTCGCGGTGCTCGACGTCAACTACGGCGGCAGCACCGGCTACGGCCGCGCCTACCGCGAGCGCCTGCTCGGCCAGTGGGGCGTGGTGGACGTCGAGGACTGCGTCGCCGGAGCGCGCCACCTCGCGGCGCGCGGGCTCGCCGGCCCCGCGCGTCTCACGATCAGCGGCGGCAGCGCCGGCGGCTACACGACGCTGTGCGCGCTGGTCTTCCACGACGTCTTCGCCGCGGGTGCGAGCCACTACGGCATCGGTGACCTCGCGGCGCTCGCCGAGGACACACACAAGTTCGAGTCGCGCTACACCGACGCGCTGGTCGCCCCGTACCCCGAGGGCGCCGCGCTCTACCGCGAGCGCTCGCCGCTGCAGCACGCCGACCGCCTCGCCCGGCCGGTGATCTTCTTCCAGGGCCTCGACGACCGCGTGGTGCCGCCGAACCAGGCGGAGGCGATGGTGACCGCGCTACGCGCTAAGGGTCTGCCGGTCGCCTACGTCGCCTTTGCCGGTGAGCAGCACGGCTTCCGGAAGGCCGAGAACATCGTTCGCGCGCTCGAGGCCGAGCTCGACTTCTTTGCCCGGATCCTCGGCTTCACCCTCGCCGACCCGGTCGAGCCGGTGACGATCGAGAACCTGCCGCGACGTCAGTCGTAGCCGCGCAGCCCGCGCGCGATCGGGCTGTCGACGAGGTCCCAGTTGCGCTCGGGCACGACGTCGACCGGAACCGGGGTCGTGTTCCAGGCGAGCCCCGCGGGCGGCCTGCCCGGCGGACCGTAGGTTCCGAGCGCCTGGATGCCGATCTGGACCGGCAGCAGCAGCCCGAGCGCGGTGGTGACGGCGCGCGCACGAGCCGCAGGTGCGGCGCCGGCGCCGAGCGCCAGCAGGAGGAGGATCAGCGGCTGCGTCTCGGTGAGCAGGCGCGGCCCGTAGCTGTGGCCGCCCCACCAGCTCGGCCACGCCCCGGTGAGGAGCAGCGTTCCGAGCACGCCGGCGAGGCACGCCAGGGCGAGCGGCGTCGCGAAGGCGCGCGGCTCGATCACCAGCAGGACGAGCAGCAGCACGCTCGCCGGGAAGTACACGAAGAGCCCGCGCCCCGGGCTCAGCAGGAGGCCTGGGAGCGAACGCGCGAAGTCGAAGGTCATGGCGGCCGCGTTGCCGTAGCCGCCGCTCCACGTCGCGAACAGCAGGCGGTTGTAGGCGAGGAGCAGCACCGCTCCGGCGAGCGCCGGGAGCACGATCGCGGCCCAGGCACGCGGGTGGCGCACCAGCGCGACGAGCGCGAGCGGTGCGACGATCATCAGGTCGTTCGGCCGGATCGCCACCGCGAGCGCGCACAGCGCCGAGAACGCGGCCACACTTGCCGGGCGCGGCCGCCGCTCCGCACGCACCAGGCACCACAGCGCCGCGACGATCGCGAGACAGCTCGGTCCGTGCTGCCACAGCGCCTGCGCGGACGTGCTGAACGCCTGGCTGCCGAAGGCGAAGGTGAGCGTGAGCAGCAGGGCGAGCGACGGCGTCGCCCCGACGTCGAGGCAGAGACGGTGGAAGACCACCACCGCGAGCGCGGTGAGGACGGTCGCCGCGACCTTCTCGAGCGCACGCGTGCGCACGAGCCAGGTCGCCGGATCGGGCGCGTCGCGCCACTCGATCCACAGCACGGCGGGCGCGACGATCGGCGTCGCGAGGAGGCCGGTCGCGATCGGGTAGAACGACGCGATGCCGTAGGGAGTCTTGCGGACGAAGTACGCGCGCGGCGAGCCCACCTCGAGCACGCCCGCGAAGCGGTCGAGCATCGGCGTTCCGTCGAGCAGCAAGGTCACTGGAATCAGGCGCGCGGGGACCGAGTCGCCGGCGTTGATCGTCTTGCCGTTGCTCGCGTAGACCGCGACGCAGACGAGAAACAGCACCATCGTCAGCGTTCGCGGCGACACGCTTCCGAGGCGGGCATCGACGCGGTCGAGCACGCCGACCTCTCGCGCATCTGCCCCGCGCTGTCGAGGCGAGCTCAGAGCCTGAGCAGAAATCGCTCAGGCTCTGCTCATCACCGAGGGGAGGGCCGCGGCCCTCCCCTCGCCCGCGAAGTGAATTCGCGGGCTTCACCCCACCTGCAGGCGGGCCCTTGGCCCGCCTCCTTCGGGCGTTCGCAATTCTTGCTCACGCTCTCAGGCGCCGCCGCCGCGAAGCACCTGTCCGGCGAGCGTACCGGTGGGCTGGCTCTCGGCGATCGCCCGCTTGCCGTTCACCAGCACGAGCGGAACGCCCTCGGCGCGCTGCAGCAGCCGCTTCTGCCCGCCGGGCAGGTCGGCGACGACTTCGGTCGGGCGCATGCGGATCGTCTTCGGGTCGAAGAGCACGACGTCCGCCGCCTTGCCCGGCGCGAGAGTGCCGCGGTCGTGCAGGCCGTACACCGCCGCCGGCTTGCCGCTGACGAGGCGAACCGCCTCCTCGAGCGGCAGCGCGCCGCGCTCGCGCACCCAGTGGCCGAGCAGGTAGCTGGTGAAGCCCTGGTCGCAGAGCGTGTCGACGTGCGCTCCGGCGTCGGACAACGCGAGCACCGCCCCGTCGGCGCGGATCAGCTGCCCCACGCGCTCCTCGTCGGCGTTGAGGATCTCGACGCCCCACTGGCCTTCGAGATCGTCGGCGAGCGTGACGTCGAGGAATGCATCGACCGGGTGCTTGCCGGTCTCGGCGGCGATCGCGGCGACGCTCACGTCGCGCCAGCGGTCGTTGTCCGGGCGCGCCGGGATGCGCAGGAACATGCGCTCCCAGCTCGGCGTCAGCATCGCCTTGAAGCTGCTCTCGAATCCGCGCAGCTGCTCGCGGAACGCGGCGCTCGCGAACAGCGCACGCCGATCGTCGCGCGGCTGGTGCATGATCGGCTTCCAGAAGCCGTTGTTCTCGAGGCCGAAGGCGGGCTTCGCGAAGTCGAAGCGGAGCTCGAGCGGCCGGCAGCCGACCTGCGGCACGACGCGCTCGCCGCGCGCCTGGTGCTCGGTCGCGGCGGCGAGGATCGCCTGCGCCGAGCCGGGGAAGAACGGGCTGTCGTGCAGCGGGGCGAAGGTGACCGTGCGGCCGGAGATGCGCGCGAGGCGCGCGAACACGTCGAGCTCCTGCATCTTGTCGTCGGGCGAGCCGAGCAGGCTCTTCGGCGCGAGCTCGATCATTCCGCGCCCGAGCTCGCGGAGCACCGCAGCCATCGCGTCGAGCTCTGCGTCGTCGGAGACGCGCGTCGGCGCGGGCCTGCCGTCGCCGAAGAAGTGCGTCGGGGAGAGCGACGTCGACCAGCCGATCGCGCCGGCGAGAATCGCGTCGCGAACGATCCGCTGCATCTGCGCGATCTCGTCCGCGGTCGCGGTGCGCTCGACCGCCGCCTTGCCCATGACCCGGAAGCGCACCGCCGACAGGCCGACGAACGCGGCGACGTTCGGACCGACGCCCTGGCGCTCGAGCGCCGTCAAGTAGTCGGGGAACTCCTCCCAGCTCCACTTGATGCCGGCGCGCAGCGTCTCGGTGGGCATGCCCTCGACGTAGAGCAGCAGCTCCATCAGCGTCTCGCGGTGCTCGGGCAGGCACGGCGCGATGGTGAAGCCGCAGTTGCCCATGACGACGGTCGTGACGCCGTGCCACGACGACGGGCTCGCGGTCGGATCCCAGAAGAGCTGGCAGTCGTAGTGCGTGTGCACGTCGATGAAGCCGGGGGCGGCGACCAGCCCGCCCGCGTCGATCTGCTCGGTCGCGGCCTTCGGCCCGCTGGCGATCGCGCCGGGCGCGGTGACCGCGTCGATCTTGCCGTTCGAGATCGCGACGTCGCCGGCACGCGCGGGCGTGCCGGTGCCGTCGCAGACGGTCGCGTTGCGGATGATGAGATCGTGCACGATGCCCTCCCGCCGCGCGCTTTCTCGCGGCGACCGCGAGCATCGCCGGACGTGGCGCCTCTGGCAAGGCATGGCCCGCTGCGGCGCTGCGTCGCGGGTCGAGGCGATCAGAGGTCGGCGAGCGCTCGCGCGAGCGCCGCCGGCGAGTAGGCCTCCTGAACGCGCTTTCGTCCGGCCGCCGCGAGACGGGCGGCGAGGTCGCGGTCGGCGAGCAGGCGCGCGACGGCATGTGCGAGCGCCTCGGCGTCGTCGCCGAGCAGGAGGTGCTCGCCGTCGCGCAGATCGATTCCCTCGGCGCCGAGCGAGGTCGACACGACCGGGCGCCCGTGCGCGAGCGCCTCGAGGATCTTGATGCGCGTGCCGCCGCCGGCGCGCAGGGGGACGACGACCGCACGACAGCCGGCGAGGTACGGTGCGACGTCGGGAACGAAGCCGTGCGCCACGAACCGCGGTGCCTGGCCCCCGAGCGCGGCGAGCAGCTCGGGCCCGCCGTGTCCGATCAGGTGGATCTCCCACGGCACGGACGTCGCCCGGGCGAGCGCGGGAGCGACCGCGTGCACGAGCCAGGCGACGGCGTCGCGGTTGGGCGCGTAGTCGAGGCCGCCGAAGAAGCCGATGCGCAGCGGTGGGTCGTCCGGCAGTGGGGCCGCCTGGGTCGGGAGGTGCACGACGTTGGGCGCGACCACGACACGCGTGCGGACGGTTCTCGCGAGCGCGTCGCGGTCGCGCTTCGAGGCGACGAGCAGGACGTCCGCGCGGCGGCTCCAGACCTCGAGCAGGCGGTCGGCAAGGTCGGCCTCGGCATCGAGCGCCGCGGCGAGGCTCGGCGCGGTCGTGGACAGTCGCGCGAGGCGGCGCTGGCGGTCGCCCTCGAGGTCGTCGAGATCGATGCCGAGACGCGCGCCCTCGAGGAAGGGAGCGGCGAGCGGTGCGGTGCAGAGACGGAACGCGTGCACCCGCGCGAAGCGGCGGCGCGCGAGTCGCGCGCCCGTGCGCGACGCCGGCACCACCATGGACTCGAGCGGCCAGGGGCCGAGCCGCGCGGAGACCCGCGCGGCTGCTCGCCGGTAGGGCGCGCTCGACAGCAGGCGGCGATGCACGGCGTACACCGGTCCGGGTGGGGCGACGATCACCTCGGCGAGCGCGGCCGCGGCGCTCGAGATCTCTCTCGCGCCGCGCGGCTCCCAGAGCGGTACCGCGAGGCAGGTGACGTCGTGGCGCGCGGCCAGCGCCTCGAGCATCGCGAAGCTTCGCATGGCGACGCCCTTCCCGGTCGGGCTGGGCAGGACGGGCGTGAGGTAGAGGAGTTCGCTCAAAGCCGCGGGCCCCGACGCGCCGGAGGCGCTCTCCGCCCCGAGCCGCCGCTCAGGCGATCGTCGCCTCGACGCACCAGCCCAGCTCGGCGTGCTCGGGCTCGCGGGTCTGCGCCGAAGTATGATTGACGCCGCTCCGCCCGCGCGCGTCGAGGACGCTCTCGACGTCCGGGCGGCCCCACGGACGAGCATGCCGCGCGGTCTCGGCGGTCGTCATGCCGGGCCTATAGCAGGAGACGGGGCTGCGAAAAAAAGTCGAGGGAGAGCGAATTCGCCCCTTGCGCAGGCGTGACGACGCCGCTAACGTCCGGCCGTCATGTCGATCCGCGCTTGCACGTGTTGTTGTCCCCTCTCGAAGGACGAGGCCACTCGTACCTGGGGCAACGCCATGCGCGTCGTCGACTGAACGTCGGCACGACACGGAACGAAGCCAAAGGCCCGGGGGTCTCTACCCCCGGGCCTTTTTGCATTCGCCGCACGAGACCGAGCACGAACGAACGAAGCAGACGACGCCAACGAACGATGAAGCAGAACGAGGACATCCGAGAGCGACGCAACCCGCGGTTGTGGCGTCTCTTCCACACCTGCCTCTGTAGCCGTCGCTGAGCGGCTTGCGCGCACCGAAGCGCGCCGTCGCTCCCTCATCGTTCGCCTCAACCCCACGTCGCCTCAGCATCGCGGTCAGCGCCACGGGTGCGTCCGCAGTCCAGGAGAGAACCATGCGCAGGAAGAAGGAAGTCAAGCTCACGTTGTTCAAGCTCGCCGTCGCGTTCGTCGGCGCGGTGGGTTTCGCGCTCGCGGCCTCGGCCGAGACGCAGACGCTGCTCAACGTGTCGTACGATCCGACCCGCGAGCTCTGGAAGGAGCTGAACGCGGCGTTCATCCCGCACTACAAGGCCAAGGCCGGCGTCGACCTCAGCATCAAGATGTCGCACGGCGGCTCGGGCTCGCAGGCCCGCGCGATCGTCGACGGCCTCGAGGCCGACGTCGCGACCCTCGCGATCCCCTCGGACACCGAGGCGATCGTGAAGGCCGGCCTGATCGACAAGGACTGGAAGTCGCGCCTGCCGAACGACGCGGTCGCGTACAACAGCACGATCGTCTTCGTCGTCCGCAAGGGCAACCCGAAGGGCATCAAGGACTGGCCCGATCTGGTCCAGCCGGGCGTCGAGATCATCACCCCGAACCCGAAGACCTCGGGTAACGGCCAGCTCTCGCTGTGGGCGGCCTGGGGCTCGGTCACGCAGCGCGGCGGCTCGGAGCAGGATGCGGCGAAGTTCGTCACGCAGCTCTACAAGCAGGTGCCGGTGCTCGACGCGGCCGCACGCGGCTCCACCACGACCTTCGTGCAGAAGAAGATCGGCGACGTTCACCTCACGTGGGAGAACGAGGCGCACCTCGAGGTGAAGGAGTCGGGCGACGAGGTCGAGATCGTCTATCCGCCGATCAGCATCCTCGCGACCCCGCCGCTCGCCTGGGTGGACGCGAACGTCAAGAAGAAGGGCACCGAGGCCGCCGCCAAGGCGTACCTCGAATTCGTCTACACGCCCGAGGGCCAGGAGATCGCGGCCAAGAACTTCTACCGGCCGACCGACAAGGCGATCCTGCAGAAGCACGTGGCGACCTTCCCGCCGATGGAGCTGTTCCCGATCACCGTGCTCGGTACGAGCTGGTCGGACGCGAAGGACCGCTTCTTCGGCGAAGGGAAGATCTTCGACACCATCTACAAGCCGAAGTGAGGAGCGATCCTCCGGCTCGCTGACGAGCGGAAGGGAGCAACCCATATGCTCGACGTCAATCGACGAATCTTGCCCGGCTTCGGCCTCTCGCTGGGCTACTCGCTGCTCTACATGAACCTGCTGGTCCTGATCCCGATCGTCGCGCTCGTGCTCAAGTCGAGCGAGCTGACGTGGGACCAGTTCACCGCGGCGGTGTTCAACGAGCGCGCGCTCGCCGCGTACGAGCTCACGATGGGCGCGTCGTTCCTGGCAGCGCTCGTCAACCTGGTGGTGGGGCTCGTGGTGGCCTGGGTGCTGGTGCGATACACCTTCCCGGGCAAGCGGATCTTCGACGCGCTGGTCGATCTTCCGTTCGCGCTGCCGACCGCGGTCGCGGGCCTGGTCTACTCGGGACTCTACGTTCCCACCGGGTGGCTCGGGCAGTTCCTGGTGCCGCTCGGCTTCTACGGATCTTACTCGCGCACCGCGGTCGTCCTGGTCCTCGTCTTCGTCAGCTTCCCGTTCGTCGTGCGGACGGTGCAGCCGGTGATCGAGGACCTCGACGCCGACGTCGAGGAGGCGGCGGCTTGCCTCGGGGCGAACCGCTTCCAGACGTTCCGGCGCGTGATCCTGCCGACGATCACGCCGGCCCTGATCACCGGCTTCGCGCTCGCCTTCGCGCGCGCGATCGGCGAGTACGGCTCCGTCGTCTTCGTCTCGGGCAACATGCCCTACAAGACGGAGATCGCACCGGTGCTGGTGGTCTCGAACCTCGAGGCGTTCGCCTACAAGGAGGCGGCCGCGGTGGCGGTGGTGCTGCTGATCCTGTCGTTCTCGGCGCTCTTCGCGATCAACCTCCTCGAGCGCTGGAGCCGGAGGCGTTATGTCTAGCGCCACGAGAGGAAGCCTCCCGTACCCGATCCCGGACGGCCAGGGGATCACGCCCGAGGCCTCTCCCGCGTCCGTCCCCGCCGCTCCGGCTGCTCCCGGGACCAAGTCGCGCCGCGGCCAGGAAGATCCGGCGGCGGTGCGGTTCGCGCTGATCGGCTTCGCCTTCGTGTCGATGACGGTCCTGGTCCTGATCCCGCTCGTGAACGTGTTCTACGAGGCGTTCGCGGCGGGGTTCGGAACCTACTGGGCCAACCTCTTCGAGGACGAGGACACGCTCTCGGCGATCCTCCTCACCTTGAAGGTCGCCCCCGTCGCGGTGCTGCTGAACGTGATCTTCGGGCTCGCTGCCGCGTGGGCGATCGCGCGCTTCCGCTTTCCCGGCCGCGCGCTCATGACCTCGCTCATCGACCTGCCGTTCGCGGTCTCGCCGGTGGTCGCGGGTCTCTTGTTCGTCCTGATCTTCGGCCTGCAGGGCTACCTCGGGCCGTGGCTGCGCGAGGAGGACATCAAGGTCATCTTCGCGTGGCCCGGGCTCGTGATCGCGACGACCTTCGTCACCTTCCCGATCGTCGCGCGTGAGCTGATCCCGCTCATGGAGGCGACGGGCGCAGACGAGGAGGTCGCCGCGGTGAGCCTCGGCGCCCGCGCCTGGAGCCTCTTCTGGCGCGTGACCTTGCCCAACGTGAAGTGGGGCATCCTGTACGGCGTCATCCTGTGCAACGCGCGCGCGATGGGCGAGTTCGGCGCCGTCGCGGTCGTCTCGGGACGCATCACCGGCCAGACCGACACGATGCCGCTCCGGGTCGAGAAGCTCTTCCAGGAGTACAACCTGCCCGGTGCATTTGCGGTGGCGTCGGTCCTGACGATGCTCGCGCTGCTCACGCTGGTCATCAAGGTCACGCTCGAGTGGCGCACGCGCCGCGAGCTCGAAGAGGCCGCGCGCCTCCGCACGCAAGGAGGAGGTGCCCTGTGAGCATCACGGCAAGGAACATCACCAAGCGATTCGGAACCTTCACCGCGCTCGACGACGTCACCCTCGAGGTCGGCGGCGGGCAGCTCGTCGCAGTGCTCGGGCCGTCCGGCTCGGGCAAGTCGACCTTGCTGCGCATCATCGCGGGGCTGGAGCTGCCGGACTCGGGCAGCATCCTCTACCACGCGGACGACGTCACCGACTCGCACGTGCGCGAGCGCAACGTCGGCTTCGTGTTCCAGCACTACGCGCTCTTCCGCCACATGAACGTGTTCGAGAACATCGCGTTCGGCCTGCGCGTCCGGAAGTGGCCGAAGGACAAGATCGAAGCTCGCGTCAACGAGCTCATCCGGCTGGTGCAGCTGGAAGGCCTGGGACGGTCCCTCCCCTCCCAGCTTTCCGGGGGACAGCGCCAGCGCGTGGCGCTGGCCCGCGCGCTGGCGCCGTCACCCAAGGTGCTGCTGCTCGACGAGCCCTTTGGCGCGCTCGACGCGAAGGTGCGCACCGAGCTGCGCCAGTGGCTCAGACGGCTGCACGAGGAGATCCACGTGACGAGCGTCTTCGTCACGCACGACCAGGAGGAGGCGTTCGAGGTCGCCGACCAGGTCGTGATCATGAACCACGGCAAGATCGAGCAGGTGGGCGAGCCGGGCGAGATCTTCGAGCACCCGGCGAACCCGTTCGTCATGGACTTCCTGGGCGACGTGAACGTATTCCACGGGCGCGTCGAGGGCGGCCGCGTGATGCTCGGCGACCTCGAGGTCGAGTATCCCGATCAGCCGCACCAGGAAGGACGGAGCGCGACCGCGTTCGTGCGCTCGCACGAGCTCGAGATCTCGCGCTCGTGGAACGGGCGCGGCTCGGCCCTGAAGGCCGAGGTCGTACAGGTCAACCCGGCGCGCGGCGTCGTGAAGGTGCGGCTCATCGCCGCGGACTTCGGCCTCGCGCTCAACGTCGACGTCGGTTGGGAACGCTTCGCGGAGCTGCGCCTCAGCGTCGGCGACCACGTCTACGTGGCGCCGCGCCGGGTCCGAGTCTTCGTAGAGGACTACGCGATTTGAACCGTCCCCTGTCGTTGCACGGATCTGCGCGCCGAAGGCGCGCGGCCGAGCGAAGCGAGCAGGGGAGTGGGGCCCCGTCGGGCTTTGCCCGATGGGGCGAGGGGACGGGTTCCCTCGAATGGAGATGACCATGAGCACGAAGCAGGGGGTGGCGAAGAGCGCGGTCCGTGCCGATCAGGCCGACCGCGAGGACGATGCGATCGAGCGCATCCGGGCAGCCCTGCACGGGCTGCGCTACGGGGCGGTGACCGCACTCGTGCAGGACGGCGTCGTCGTCCTGGTGGAGCGCACCGAGAAGATGCGCCTGCAGCGGCGGGAGCACCCGGCCTAGCCGGCCCGCCTTTCGCACTGCCCACCCGACGCCGGGAGGCAGAACCGTCAATCCAGAGCGCCGCTGACCGGAACGACCGGAGGCCCGCAATGCCCGAACTCAGAGGAGCATTACGATGTCCATCCGGTCGATCGGAAAGAGATGGGGGGCCGGCTTGATCGTGGCCGGCCTCCTTCTCCAGCACCCGCTGGTCGCCACGGCGCAGTCGCGCGACGACCTCGAGAAGCGGATCCAGGAGCTCGAGCGCAAGCTCGAGAAGCTCGAGAAGCTCGAGCGGCTGGAGAGCGAAGGCGTCGCGCCGACAAGGCGCAAGGGCAAGACGACGGTCACCACCGTCGAGACGATCACACCGGCGGCGGAGGAGGAGCCGGCGGCGAAGCCGGTCACGTCCACCGAGGTCAAGTCGATCGTCCAGGACGAGATCAAGAAGACCAAGCCGCTCGCCGGCTGGAAGGACGGCTTCTTCCTCGAGTCGCCGGGCGGCGACTTCAAGATGAAGCTGCGCGGCTACATCCAGGCGAACGCCCGCTGGTTCCCCAACACGCAGGGCGACACCGGGGTCAGCAGCTTCTATCTCCGTCGCGTGCGTCCGATCATCGAAGGCTCGATGTTCAAGTACTTCGACTACCGGATCATGCCGGACTTCGGCGGCACCGGTGGGACGACGATCAACCCGTCGATCCAGGACGCCTACGCCGAAGTCAAGTACTTCCCGTACGCCCGCTTCCGCGCCGGCAAGTACAAGGAGCCGTTCAGCCTCGAGCGCCTGCAGTCCGGCGCCGACCTGCTGTTCATCGAGCGCTCGATCTCGAACGCGCTCGCACCGAACCGTGACGTCGGCTTCATGCTGCACGGCGACGTCTTCGGCAACGGGCTCCTCGAGTACCAGCTCGGCATCTTCAACGGCGTCGTGGACGGCGGCTCGACCGACGGCGACGCGAACTCCGACAAGGACTTCGCGGGCCGCTTCTTCGTGCACCCCTTCGTCACCACCGACTGGGACTTCGCGAAGAAGTTCGGCTTCGGCTTCGCCGGAACCTACGGCAACAACGACGACGACCCGATCGACGGCACGCGCGTTCGTACGGACGGCCTGTCGACGATCTACCGCATCGCGACCGGCGCGCTGGGCAACGGAACGCACAGCCGCTGGTCGCCGCAGCTCTACTATTACTGGGGGCCGTTCGGCGTGATGGGCGAGTACATCTGGTCGGATCAGGCCGGCCGCATCACCGACGAGGAGGACGACGTCACCACACAGGGTCGCTTCACCAACGAGGGCGGATTCCTCCAGGCGTCGTACGTGCTGACCGGCGAGGACGCGTCGTACAAGCGCGTCGTGCCGCTCGACAACTTCGATCCGGCGAACGGCCGCTGGGGCGCGTTCGAGGCGGCGGTCCGTGCGTCGACCGTGAGCCTCGGCGGCGGAGCCTTCGACAACGGGCTCGCGAGCCGCAGCAGCTCGGTCACCAACGCGACCGCCTACACGGTGGGTCTCAACTGGTACTTGAACAACGCGTTCCGCTTCCAGCTCAACTACACGCGTACCGACTTCAGCGGTCTGATCCGGATCGACGGTGCGCAGCGGAGCCGGGAGGACGTCGTCCTCGCCGAGTTCCAGATCGCCTATTGACCGGTGCGTGTGGCGGGCCTGGTCGACACAACGAGGCCCGGTCACCGGGGGAGTCCGGCGGAGGAGCGACGTGCGGTCGCTCCCCGCCTGCTCCTCGTCCGCACCGTCGGGCGTTGCTAGGGCGCCCGGCGGTGCGGACCCTCCCTCGCGAGCGGCCGACCGCCGGCGCCCGAGAGCACCGTGCTCGCGCCCGTCCGGATTCCAGGCGGTCGACGGTCCCGCCGAGGCGCGGCTGCAGCAGGTCGCTGAGCGCCGTGAGCGCCTGCGATCAGCCGAACGCGTACTTCTGATCGGCCACGTTCTCGGGCAGCGCGAAGCACGTGCGGCGCAACGTTGTCGCCACGGTGAAGCCAGCTCCCTCGCGTTGCCACACGGACGACGGCATGGTCCGTATCGAGGCGCTGCTCCGTGCGGAGGAAGCGGCGGTCGTGCTGCAGGCGCTCGACGTGGCGCGGCGCCGGGCGTGGCAAGCGGGGGACGCGAGGGGCGCGCGCGCAGCGGACCCGTCCGCGCCGGCGCGCCGTGGCGATGCCGGCGGCGTTTCCGCGGAAGGCGCTTCGTGTGCGGCGCCGCGCGGCAGGGCCGAAATCTCCGCGGAAACGTCACCGCCCGCGCGACGAGCGGACGAGGGGCAGCGGCACGAGTCACCGCACGAGCCGCGGCCGGCGCTGTCGCGCGCCGACGCGCTGGTTGCGGTCGCGGAGTCGTGGCTGTCGTCGGTCGCCGCGAGCGGGGACGCCCACGACACGGCGGGACTGCCGGTGGAGCTGGTCGTGCACGTCGATCACGCGGCGCTCGCCGGGGCCGGCTCCGCGGACCGCCACGGTCGGAGCATCGACCCGGACCGGACCGTGCGTCCGGACTCGATCAGCGACGCGCCCCGGCCGAAGCCCTGCCCGCGGCGCACGCCACGCTCGCCGACGGCACGCCGCTCGCGCTCGCGACCGCCCGGCGCCTCGCCTGCGACGCGAGCGTCGTGCTCGTCGACGACGCGCGCGCAGCCGCGAACGACGAGAACCTTCCGTCGCGCCACACGCGTCGCATCTCTCCCCGGCTGCGCCGCGCGCTTCGCCTGCGCGACGACGGCTGCCGCTTTCCCGGCTGCACGAACCGCCTCGCGGACGCGCATCACGTCGTCGCCTGGATCGACGGCGGCGCTTCGAGGCTCTCGAACATGCTCTCGCTCTGCCGTCGCCATCACCGCTTCGTGCACGAGCACGGCTCCGCGTGGTCATCGCGCGCGACGGTGAGCCGCGCATCTTCCGTCGCGACGGGCAGCCCGTGCCGCTCGCGGACGAACCGCTGCGCACGCCGCTCGCACGCGACTCCAACGCGGCCGGCACGAACCCGTACGGCACGGCACCGGACGCGCTCGCCGCACTGCACGCAGCGCACGCAGCACGCGGTGTCGTGATCGACGCGACGGCCGAGTTCCCGCGCTGGGAGGGCGAGCCGCTCGACGCCCAGCTCGCGGTGCGGGCTCTGCTCACCGCAGGCAACGCCGCAGCGACGCCCGACCGCTGAGTAGAGCTGGCGGGAGGCGCGTCGAGCGCGGGCGCACGGCAGTGCGTCGCGGCGTCGCGATCTTCTCACCGCGACGCACCCGTTCATCGGGCGCGTGCTGGCTGTGTTGCGCGCGACCTATGGCGAGGATCTCCGCGCCGTCGCGCCCTTCGGTTCGGTCGCCCGCGGCTCGGCGCGTGCCGACTCCGACGTCGACCTGCTGGTCGTCGTCCGCGGCCTGCCCGACGGTCGCCGCCGCAGGCTCGCCACCCTGGAGCCCGCCGAGCGGCGGCTCTCCGCAGACCTGGCGCGCCTGGAAGAGCAGGGGCTCACCACCGAGGTCTCGGCAGTTCTCCGCACACCGGATGCGATGTCGATCACAACCCCGCTTCTCCTCGACCTCACGCAAGACGCAGTCGTCCTCCTCGACCCCGATCAGATCGCGAGGACCGCGCTCGACGATCTGCGCGTTCGCCTCGCCCGGCCCGGTTCGAAGCTGACTGGCGCGGCGCTCGGCGGCACTGGGATCTCAAGCCCGACTACCGCCGAGGGTAGATCATCCGTCTGTGACGAGCGTCACGCTCGCAGGGAGCTACTTCGTCGAGTATACGGCCTCGACGACGCGGCGGCGGCCTTCCGCTTGCGACGGCTTCGCACCCGAGGCTAGCCGCTGTTCTCGATCGGAGTGCGCTTGCCGACCGGAACGCGCCTGGGCTCGAACCGTACGTAGCGGCGACCGCTGGCGCGCTCCCGCTCCTTCAAGTCCGCGTAGATCGCCTTCAGATCGTTGCCGAACCGCGCTCCGTATTCGTCCCGTGCGCAGCGAACTTCCTCGACGATCGGATCCTTCTTCATCACTGCTCCTCGAAGAGTTCCTCGGGCGTGCAGAGAACCGCGGGGAGATCCCCCTCGCTCGAGCAGACGTCGTCGATCGCGCGCCGCATCGTCGCGTTGGCGATGTGCGCACAGTTCCAGGTGAGCAGGTACTCTGCCGCGTTGGTCACGGCGATCGCGATGTGGAGCGCGTCCTGTGCCGCCGCGGGCGGGACGGCTCGGCGCCTGACCAGCTCCTCCGCCAGCGCCAGCGCGAGCTCGCTCACCTCGAGGACGTCGATCGTATCGAGCGCTGCACGGCGCTCTTCCGCGGCCGTGGGGTCTCCGGCGGCTGCCTCACGGAGCACGAGCTCGGACACCACCAGATCGTACCGGTCGCGGCGCTCGGCCCACCATTGCCGGGTGACCTCTTGGTGCGCTGCGATGACGATGTCTCGGCTCGGCCGAGCGACCAGATAGCTCACGATCGTCGTCTCGAGGTACACCCGCGGCTTCACTGCGGGCATCGTAGGGGCCGGGATCTCGAGGGTCAACGATCCCGGCCGGCGAGGAGACGCGGTGTGACCGTAGCGTGAATCGTGACGCCGGGCGCAGCGGCCGGCCATGGGGTTGAGGCAGGGGCCGGTCGCCGCCCCCTCGTGACGAGGTGTCCACTCGTCATGTCAAGGATCAGCCTTGCCTGAGATCGTCGCAGCGGAGTATCTCAGGCATTGCCTGAGCCCGACGTTTGCGGGCACCGACCTCAGCCAATCCGGAGAACCCAGCATGCGCCGACTCGATCGTCCAACTAAACTTGTACTTGCGGGTGCTTATGCCGCACACCTCGGGGGGGGAGGTAGCTCTCGCCGCTCCTAGCGGCCCCGCCGAGACCAGCCTCGACAAGTGCCAGAACACGCTCCGCACCGAGGGCGTGAAGTACGTCCAGGGCACGCAGAAGGCGATCGCCACGTGCCTCGGCAAGGTGTCCACCGAGGGGCTGAAGAAGAGCTCGCCGAGCGTGGCCGCCGCGGTCGCCGCCTGGCACGTCGCAGTTCAACAAGATCGGCCGCACCGACGGCAGCTCGATCGGCGACAAGTTCGCGGTCAAGGTCGCCGGGAAGTGCAATCCGTCGCCGGCCAACTCGCATACCCTCGACGATCTGCTCGGCAGCGGCCTCGCGACCGGGCAGACCACCTGCTGGGGCGGGAACTCCGGCTCGCCTGTCCCTATCCCGTGCGCTGGAACGGACCACGACGGTGAGACGCAGAGCGGTGCCACGCTCGCGTACTCGGCTCAACGCGGCGACCTACGCCGGTCACAGCGACTGGCGCGTGCCGAACCGGCGCGAGCTGGAGAGCATCGTCGACTTGGAGCAGGTCAATCCGTCCGTGTCGGCGGCGTTCAACACGAGCTGCGGTGCGAACTCGAGCGGCAACCCGGGCTGCACGGTGACAACGTGCAGCTGCACCGTTCCGAACTACTACTGGTTGTCGTCGACGTACGCGGACGGTCCGCGCGGCGCGTGGAACGTGGTCTTCGGCACCGGCTTCGTGACCGCAAGCAACAAGGACAGCAACCACATGTACGTCCGTGCCGTCCGCGGCGGCTCCTGAACTTCTTGATGTGAAACTTTGTCTTGAGATCATTTGGTTTTCTGGCCGCTCGCGGCGTGAGCCGCGAGCGGCCGACGGCTTCGCGAAGACGATACCTTCCGCACGACCCGACGGGGCGAATCCCGTTCGAAAGGAGGCACGCGGTGGTGCAGACGGAGCACCTTCCGATCTACAAGTTTCGCGGCGCGCAGCGCCTCCTCGCCGAGCGAGTGCTCCGGCTGACCTCCGCGTGGGGTCCGCGAGGTGGGTTCGCGCTCGTTGCCGGCTTTCGCCGGGAGCTGGCACCGATCTTTCGAACGCGCGCGCTCCGCCGCGGAATTGCGGTGCCCGACGTCGAGGAGCGTCCTGGTTGCGTTGGTGGACCTACCCTGCGGATCCCGTCGAGGCTTTCCTCGCCGTACCCACGTCGTGCGGCGGGAGATCGATGCGCGCCCCGTGTCCCGAAGGAAGCCCCTTCCGACGAGGGGCTCGCTGGCGCCCTCGATACCCCCGACGACATCATCGAGTTTCGCGGTGTCGGCCGCGAGCTGTCGCGGTGGCTCGGCTCGCGAACGTGCGTACCTCGCCGGTGAAGGCGTACGTCCTCGACACGCGCTTGCCCGTTGATCTCGGCCGATGAGCGCGTCGCGGCGAGCGGTCTCGTCGAGGTCATCTGGGATTGACGATCACCGCGAGCGCCGACTGCACGTGGCCGCTCCACCAGCGAGGCATCCGCGGCTGGCAGCTACCGCCGTTGCGCGTCGCTGACCAGCCGATCCCACCGCGCGATCCGATCGTCATCCGCGCCGACGATCTCGGCGCCTCCGTATGCGATCCTGAGCGGACCGGTAGAAGGGAATTGACGGAACGAAGAAGTCGATGCGCATGCGTGCGAAGCGCGCGCGGAAGTCGCCGCGCTCCCGAGCCGACTCGGTGCACGCTCGCCCGTCGAGCTCGCAGCCGAGCCGCTCGAGCACCGTGAAGACCTCGCCGAGCTCGTCCGGGGCGACGAAGAGGTCGATGTCGACGTCGTTGGTCGCGCGCTGGAAGCCCCACGCAGCGAGCGCCGGCGCGCCGCCGATCGCGTAGGGGATGCGCTCCGCCTCGAAGGCGTCGGCGATGCGTCTCGCGAGCTCGGGTGCGGCGGGTGTCATCCGCCCGGGCGCGCGCGTCGCACCAGGTCGAGCCAGAGCGCTTCGCTCTCGGCGGAGCGGGGCTCCTGCCATGCGAGGATGCGGTCGCGCTCGGGGTGGGCCTCGATGGCCTCCGCCGCGGCGCGGCAGAGGGCGGCCATGATCTCGACCCGCTCGCCGACCGTCGGGCCGAGGTACGGCTCGATATCCGCGAAGGTTGCCTCCTGATCGGAGCGCGCACGCAAGCTGGCGGGCAGGGGCGAGGCCGGCACGTGACGCGATGCTAGCTAGCCCCGGTGGCGGGGCACGGCAATCGGCATGTGCCGTCGGCGCGTACGTCTCTTCGCGCTCGCGCAGCGGGATGGACTTCGTTCGAGCGCGGGCGATGGATGCGCGGCCTGTGCCCGGAAGGAAGCCCCTCCCGACGAAAGGCTCGCTCGCGCACCTCGAGGCGCCCGGCGAGCTCATCGGCGGTGAAGGCTACGTCCTCGAGCTCGCAGGCGAGCCGCTCGAGTCGTAGGCTCTCGAGCGCCGCGCACGCTGGCCAGCGAAACCGTCGGGTCGAAGTTCATGAGCCGCCCGCCGTGCTCGACGGCAAGCGCGAGAAGGTGCGCCGGGCCGCCGGCAGCGGAGATCCTCTGGGACTGACGCCCGCTGGAGTTGGCCGCCGTCCACGCCTGTCTGCGCGCGCCTCGGCGTCATGCCCGCGCGAGATCCGCGTCGATCCAGGCGCGGATGCGCGCCGCTACGGCCTCCTCGACGGGAGTCGAAGCGAGGCGCTCTCGGAGCGTCCCGGCCTGCACGAGCCCATGGCGGATCGCCTCGCGTACGAACACTCGATCCTTCTCGCGCCCCGCGACGGCCTTGCTGATGAGCAGGTCGTGCACCTCCAGGCACCAGCCCGTGGCCCCCCTGGTGTTCGCATTGCGCACGGGCACGAGACGCGCCTGCCAGCCGCGGGGGAGGATGGCCGTCTCCTCCCCCACCCCCTGCGCGTAGTAGCCGTATGTGGCGTGGAACGGCGAGCCCTCGCCGATGCTGCCGTCGATCACGTCGGCACGCTCGGGACGATGTCGGGGATAGACGTCCGCCTCGACGGACACCCGGAGCGATGCGGGCGCCTCGGGATACTGGCCGAGGACCGCCTGGCTTCCGATGACGACGATGTCGTCGTCGTCCGCGATGTCCGCCGCTGCGCGAATGACGTGCTCGAGCTCGGCGCGTGTCACACGATCTCTCGATGGCGCTCTGCGACCTCGCGCCACAGCCGCCAGCGCTCGCGCGGGTCGAGGGCACCCGCGAACGGTGTGGACTGGCGAAGCTCCCGGGCACGCTCGCCGGGGTCGACGAGGAACGCCTGCAGGCTCTCGCGGGTTCCGCCCAGCTCGTCGTTCCACGCCAGCGCATGGTGCGAGGGCGGGACCTGCCGGAGCCACGCAGCGACGCGCTCCCGAGCGCGCTGCAGGATCGCCGGCTCGTCCACGATCCTGCGCGCCACGATCTCGTGGTACGCGAGGCTGCGTGCCTCGGCGAGTCGATGCGGGTCCATGCGCTCTGCAGACCGGATTACGTCGGTGCCGCAGCCGCGTCAATCGTGAGGACGACGCCGTGCGCGCCCTCGTCGCTGCACCGGCGGAACGGCCGGCGGTGCGGGAAGCGCTCGGTTGCTCACGCGCACCAAGCGGGATTTCGCCGGCATTCCACCTGACCCAGCGGCGATCACGTCGTGCACGCCCGCCTCCGGCACGAACACGTTCACGTCCACGTCGGCGGTGCCGCGCGGTACCCCGGCGATCGCGAGCGCCAGCGCGCCGCCGATCGCGTACGACATGCCCGCGTCCTCGAGCGTGTCGGCGATGCGCTGAGCCGCGTCGACGGCGCTGCGCTCAGCGAGGCCCACGTTCCCAACCCGCGACGCTTCTCAGACGCTCGAGCGCTCGGACGGAGGTCTCCGGCAGGGGATCGACGTGGCTCGCGATCCCGCTCGCCATGCCGCTCGCGCGTATCGCCCACATCGCGTCGCGCGCGCACCCACGCGCCAGGCGCCGCGCTGCGCGGGCGTCGTCCCACGCCACTCCTTCACCTCCTCGCGCACGGCTGTGACGTCGTCGACCACCCAGCCCGGGAGCTTCGACAGCATGGCGCAAGCCTACCAGGTTCGCCGGCCGAGACCGTTTCTCTCCCGGCGTGCCGTGCGCTTCACGCGCGCGCGAGCCAGACCTGCTCGACGGGCGTCGGCGTGTGGCCGGCGAGGCGCGCGTTGAGGCGACGGCGTGCCTCGGCCTGGCGACCGGAGTCCAGCAGCGCGACGACGTACGTCTGACGGAAGAGGTCGTTCTGCGCGTCGCTGCCGCCGACGCACGCGATCTCCGGCAGGATCGGCTCGAGCAGCACCGTGCAGCGCGCGGCCTCGCCGGCGGCGTAGGCGGCGCACGCGTTCACGAGCGGCAGGCCGACGTCGCGGAACACGCGCGCGCCGGCGCCGGTCTGCCGGAAGGCGTACGCGCGCAGGCGAGCGAGCGCTTCGTCCACCGCGTCGGTCCAGCCGGCGCGCGTCAGCGCGTAGACGTAGTGCGCGTTCAGGAACGGGAAGATCTGCTCCTGCGCGCGCTCGACGAGGTGCGGCGCCAGCGCTCGCCACTCGTCGTCGCGACGGTGGCCGGCGAGCTCGATGCGCCAGAGGAGCGAGATCGCGTCCACGTGCTCGAGCACGGATTCCGGCTCGTGGCCGGCCACGCGGTCGCGGTAGATGCGCAGCGCGCCCTCGACGTCGTCCTCGGCGAGGTGCAGCAGCGCCACGTGCCACCAGTTGTGGCAGCGGGTCGCGTTGGTGTTGCCGTCCCACGTCGGCGCGAGCTCGCGCAGCAGCGCGGTTCCCTCCTCGATCCGGCGCTGGTTCAGGAGGAGATGCGCGAGCGCGTGGTGTGCCCACGGGGTGCGCTTCTCGAGCTCGATCGCGCGCCGCGCCGTCGCCTCGGCGCGCTCGTCCTCGCGGCACAGCTCGAGCGCGAAGGCGTGCATGGCGAGAAACGCGGGCTCGTCGGCGTTGGCCGCGGCGATGCGCTCCATGAAGCGCAGGTGACGGCGGTAGTCCGGTGCGACGTAGAACAGGAACTCGGCGAGCTTCGCGGCGACCAGATCACGCGGCCAGTCGGCCGCGATGCGCTCGTGCAGCGCGATCGCCGTCTGCACGTCGTCGCGCACCCAGGCGAGGAGTGCGTCCACGAGCAGGCTCTCGCGTGCCGTGAGGCCGGCGCTGAGCGCGCTCGCGCGCTCGAGCAGCGGCCGCGCCGTGCGGTCGATCTCCGCGCGCGACTGCGAGTAGAGCGTCATCGCCGCCGCATATGCCTGCGCGAGCGCGCAGCCGGGGTGGTCGCGCGCGAGGTCGAAGATGCGCGCGGCACCGTCGCGCGCGGCGAGGAACTCGGTGGCGAACTCGTCGAGCTCGCGCGCGAGGTCGGCGCCGGCGTTCGAGATCTCGTGTCCGTTGCGGTCGTGCGTCATGGGCAGGCTCCGAGGCTTCATCGGAGGGTGGGAGCCGCCACCTTAGCACCCGCCGTCGGGCCCGCGCGCCCAAGAATCCACCAGTCCATGCCTGTCCGCAGGGCAGCTGGCGGCAGCGACGGGGCCGGCGCCGGGCTCGAGCGCGAGCAGGAACGCCGCTTCGGGTCCACGGTACCGGGGGCACGGCCCTTGCTCCGCGCCTGACACCCAGCATGGTCGAGACGCGTCCAACCGATCCGCACCAGAAGGCCCTCGCGGTCAACCTCGATCCGCGACGCTACGGCACCTTCGCCGAGATCGGCGCCGGACAGGAGGTCGTGCGCTGGTTCTTCCGGGCCGGTGGTGCCGCGGGGACGATCGCCAAGAGCATCTCCGCCTACGACATGACGGTGAGCGACGCGATCTACGGCCGCGGCGAGCGCTACGTCAGCCGGCAGCGCCTCGAGCGCATGCTCGAGTACGAGCACACCCTGAACCTCGAGCGGCTGCGCGAGCGGCGCGGCAACACGACCGCGTTCTTCGTCTTCGCCGACACCGTCAAGGCGCGCGGCTTCAGTGGCTCGAGCGAGTGCCACGGCTGGCTCGGCATGCGCTTCCAGTCCCACCCGCGCGACGAGGACAGCCAGATCCTGATCCACGTCAACATGCTCGACCGCGAGAAGGAGGCGCAGCAGGAGGCCCTCGGAATCGTCGGGGTCAACCTGGTCTACGGCGCGTGCTTCCTCTACCACGAGCCCGAGCTGCTGGTGGAATCGTTGCTCGACGGTCTCTCGACGCAGCGCCTCGAGATCGACATGGTCGAGCTCTCCGGCATCGAGTTCCGGCACGTCGACAACCGGGTGATGAGCCTGAAGCTGGTGCAGCTCGGCCTCACCGGAGCCGCGATGTTCGCCGCCGACGGCTCGGTCCTGCAGCCCTCGGAGGTGCTCTACAAGAAGCACGTGCTGGTCGAGCGCGGCAGCTTCCGGCCGGTCACCCACGTCAACGTGGACATGATGGACTGCGCGCTCGCGCGCTTCGCGCGCGAGCCGGAGGTCGACGCCGGTGCGGTGGTTCCGCTGATGGAGATCACCATGCGGAACCTGATGTCGACCAACGGCTCGGGCACCGTCGACGTGCACGACTTCCTCGCGCGCGCCGACGTGCTCGCCGCGAGCGGCATGACGGTGCTGATCTCCGACTACTTCGAGTACTACCGGCTCGCCGCCTACCTCGCGCGCCACACGAGCAAGAAGCTCGGCGTCGTGATGGGCGCCGGAAGCCTGCGCGAGCTGTTCGACGAGCAGTTCTACGGCAACCTCGACGGCGGCATCCTCGAGTCGTTCGGCCGTCTGTTCAAGAACGACCTGAAGCTCTTCATCTACCCGCTGCTCGACCAGGCGACGGACGAGCTCACGACGGTGGAGAACCTCGACGTCGCGCCGGGCCTGCGCAAGCTCTACGAGTACCTCGTCGACCGCGGCTGCATCGAGCAGCTCGGCAACTTCAACCGGGACTACCTGCGGATCTTCTCGCGCGACATCCTGAAGAAGATCGAGGCGAGCGATCCGTCGTGGGAGACGATGGTGCCGGCCGGCGTCGCCGACGTCATCAAGCGCAACGGCTTTTTCCACTACGATTCAAGCGAGGGGGCACGCGCCCCCTCGCCCCACGCGGCATAGCCGCGGCCCCACTCCCCGCGCTCGCTTCGCTCGGCCGCGCGCTTTGCGCGCGGAGGTCTCACCACCGGAATGGCGGGTGGTCAGCCGCTGTTGCGCAGGCCCGAGGCGATGCCGTTGATCGTCAGGTGGAGCGCGCGCTCGAGGCGCGGGTCCTCGCCGCCGGCGCGGCGGCGGCGCAGCAGCTCGAGCTGCAGGTGGTTCAGCGGGTCCAGGTAGGGCAGGCGGTCGCGGATGGTGCGCGCCAGCACGGGGTTCGCGTCGAGGAACTCGCGCTGGTCGGTGACCGCGAGGAGCGCCTGACGCGTGCGGCGGAACTCGGCGTCGATGCGCGGGAACACGCTCGCGGCCAGCGTGCGGTCGGAGACCAGCGTCGCGTAGCGAGCGGCGATCGCGATGTCGGTCTTGGCGAGCACCATGTCCATGTTGCCGATGAGCGCGCGGAAGAACGGCCAGCCGCGGTACATCTGCCGTAGAAGCTCCAGCCCGCGCTCGTCCTCGCTGCGCAGGAACGCGTCGATCGCCGATCCGAAGCCGTACCAGCCGGGGAGCAACGTGCGGCTCTGCGCCCAGCCGAACACCCAGGGGATCGCGCGCAGGTCCTCGATGCGCTCGGACGCGCTGCGCGACGCCGGCCGGCTGCCGATGTTGAGCTCGACGATCTCGCCGATCGGCGTCGCCTCGCGGAAGTAGCGCGGGAAGCCGTCGGTCTCGTAGACCAGGCCGCGATAGGCGCGGAACGCGTCCGCGCTCAGGCGCTCGAGCAGCTCGTGGTAGCGCGCGAGGTCGGCGGGCGCGGGCTCACGCGGCAGCAGGCTCGCCTCGAGGGTCGCCGCGACCAGCGTCTCGAGGTTCCGGCGTCCGATCTCGGCGTCGGCGTACTTGCTCGCGATCACCTCGCCCTGCTCGGTGAGGCGGAGCTGTCCGCCGACGCTCCCCGACGGCTGCGCGAGGATCGCCTCGTGGCTCGATCCACCGCCGCGCCCGACCGTTCCGCCGCGACCGTGGAACAGGCGCAGCCGCACCCCGTGGCGCGCGAACACGCGCACCAGCTCGGTCTCGGCCTTGTAGAGCTCCCAGCCCGAGGTCAGGTAGCCGCCGTCCTTGTTGCTGTCGGAATAGCCGAGCATCACCTCCTGGACGTCGCCGCGTGCGCCGAGGAGGCGGCGATAGGTCGGCTGCGACAGCAGCCGGTCCATCACGTCGCCGCACCGTCGCAGGTCCTCGATGGTCTCGAAGAGCGGCACGACGTCGAGGGCGAGCTCGTCGCTCGCGCCGTCGTCGTTCGGCGTGCCGGGGCCGCTCGCGTCGCCAGCGCCGTCGTCGTCCGCGATGCGCAGCAGTCCCGACTCCTTCAGCAGCAGCGCGATCTCGAGCAGGTCGCTGGCGCTCGCCGTCTTCGAGACGATCGCGGCGGTGCATGCCTCCGGCCCGAACCGTCGCCGCACCTCCGCGACCGCGTCGAGCACGCGCAGCTCGCCGCTCGTCTCCGCCGAGTAGCGCAGGAACGGCGAGCGCAGCGGCCGGCTCGACGCGAGCTCGTGCAGGAGGACCGCCTCCCGCTCCTCCTCGGCCAGGCTCGCGTAGCTCGTGGCCACGCCGGCGCGGCGCAGCAGCTCGTCCACGCTGCGCTCGTGCACCGCGCTGTGCTGGCGGACGTCGAGCGACGCCAGGTGGAAGCCGAAGGTGCGTGCGGCGTAGCGAAGCCTGCGCAGGCGTCCGCGGGCGATGCGAACCGAGCCCGGCTGCAGTGCGTCGTCGATCAGGTCGAGGTCGCGGACGAACGCGGCGGCGTCGGGATAAGGCTCGAGCGCCGCGAGCGGTGCGCGGCCGATCGTGTGTCCGAGGCTCTCGGCGCTCGCGGCGAGGCGCGCGTAGACGGCGACCAGCATGCGGCGGAACGGCTCGTCGGCGCGGTGCGGCGACGCATCGGGTGACTCGCCCGCACGCGTCGCGAGCTCCGGCGGAACCTCGACCGCGTCCGTCGTCAAGCTCAGCTCGGCGCCGAGCGCGTGCGTCTCCGCGAGGAGGTGCTCGAGCGCGACCGCCGACTGGCGCCGCGCCGCGTGGCGCAGCGTCTCCGCGGTCACGAACGGGTTGCCGTCCCGGTCCCCGCCGACCCAGCTCCCTAGGCGGAGGAACGCCGGCAGGGCCCCGCCCGGCTCGAGCTCCACCCCTGCATCCTCGCGCAACAGATCCTCGAGGTGCGCGTACACCTCCGGCACCTCGGCGAGGAAGGTTCGACGGTGGTAGTCGAGCGCGTTCTCGATCTCGTCGGCGACCGTGATGCGCGCGGGGCGAACCAGGCGCGTCTGCCAGATGGTGAGGACGGCGCGGTGCAGCGCGTCCTCGTTGGCACGACGCTCGGCTGGCGTGAGCAGGCCGCGATCGCGCGCCGCGAGCAGGTGCGCGATCTCGTGCCGGCGGTCGAGCACGCTCTTGCGCTGCACCTCGGTCGGGTGCGCGGTCAGAACCGGCGCGATGCGCGCGTGGCCGAGGAGCCGGACCAGGTCCGAGACCGGAAGGTCGGTCGCCCGGGCGCGCGCCAGGGTGCGCTCTAGGCTGCCGTCGCGTGGCGGATCGCCGGCGATCGCGTGCTGCCGGACCAGGCGGTTCTGGTGCAGATCCTCGGCGATGTTCGAAAGCTGTGCAAAGAGCGTGAACGCGTGCACGGCAGCGAGGCTGCTCGCGTCGTCGAGCTCGCCGAGGAAGGTCTCGAGCTCGAGGCGCGCCTCGCGCTCCTGCTCGCGCCGAAAGCGCAGCGAGGTCCGGCGGATGCGCTCGACGAGGTCGAAAACGGCCTCGCCCGCCTGCTCGCGGACCGTGGTGCCGAGGAGCCCGCCGAGCAGGCGGACGTCCTCGCGCAGCGGGTCGGTTGCCTCCGCCGGACGCACGCCCCGGAGCTAAGCCAGAAGCGTGCCGCCGCGTGGCGTGGACGGGGTCGGATCGTCGCGCGCCCTGCGCGCTCAGCGAAACGCTTCGAGCGCCGCTGCGCGAAACGCGCTCGCGGTCACGTCGCGCCACGCGCCGCGCGGCTCGTTGAGCCAGATGAAATCGGTGAGCTCGCGCCTGCGGGTGCGCAGCACGCGCAGACGGCGGCGCGCGACGTAGGGGGCGGCGAGCGACTCCGGAACCACCCCGACGCCGACCCCGTCGAGCACCAGCTCGAGAACCATGTCCGTGGTCGCTGCCCAGACCTTCACGTCGACCTCGGGAACGGGTGCGCCGACGTGGTGCGCGAGCCAGCGCCGGATCAGAGGGTCGCTCTGGTAGTAGTCCACCACCGGCGTCGCGGGCAGCGCCTGCAGGTCGAAGCCACTGCGGAAGAAGCGGCGCCCCGACACCAGCACCAGCTGCTGCTCGAAGAGCCGCGTGCTCTCGACGCGCGCCGCGCCGTCCTGCGGCGGCTCGAACGAGAAGGTGTAGTCGAGACGGTTGGTGGTGAGGCGCGCGGTGAGGTCGTCCTGCGGCGCGAACACGACGCGCACCGCGACGCGCGGGTGGCGTGCGGTGAAGCCGGCGAGGAAGCTCGCGAAGCGCACGCGCGGGAAGCCCAGGAAGAGGCCGATCCGCACGAGCCCGCGCGCCTCGCCGCTCTCGTCCGCGAGCTCGTCGACCACGCGCTGCAGTCCGCGCTGGTAGTCCTGGGCGCGCTCGTGCAGCAGGCGCCCCTGGCGGGTCGGCAGCATGCGCTTGCCGACCCGGTCGAAGAGCTTGACGCCGAGCGCACGCTCGAGCGCGGACACGCTCTGGCTCACCGCCGAGCGGGTTCGTCCGACCCGGTGCGCAGCCGCGGTGATGCCCCCGAGGTCAGCGACGGCGAGGAACACGTGCAGCTTGTTCAGGTCCAGATCGTTCAGTTTCATCGGACATCCTGCGTAGAAAAGTTAACGTTGCTGATCAATGGCAACGCCGGTAGGGGTGGCGTCCAGACGACGGCGGCCGCCCCGGCCTGGGGCTGCGAGGAGGACGAAGGCAGATGCAGCAGGCGAATCGAGCGAGCCGCGCGGTGCGCGCCCGCGCGGAACGAGCGACCCCACGCGAGGTGACACTCGAGGTCCCGGCGATCCGTCTCGACGTCCGCCTCGGCTGCGAGGCGGCGGAGCGTGCGGTGCCGCAGGGTGTCGAGATCGCGCTCCGGATCCGCTTCGCCGACCTGCCCGCCGCCTGCTGGACCGACGAGCTCGCCGACACCGTCTGCTACGCCGAGCTCGCGGCAGCGCTGCGCGAGCACTGCGCGCCGCGCGAGTTCCGGCTCGTCGAGCGTCTCGCGCTCGAGCTCGCCGGCGTGGTGCGTGCCCGCCTGCCCGAGGGCGCGCGCCTGACCCTGACCGTCGTCAAGCTCGCACCGCCCGTGCCCGAGCTGGTGCGCGGCGTGTCCTTCACGATCGACGACCGCTGACGCGACGGGAGATCCGCCGTCGAGGAGAGCCCGCCATGGACGCCTACCGCGAGCTGCTGCAGCAGAACGATCCCGAGGTCGCGCGCGCGATCGCCGGCGAGGAGGCGCGGCAGCGGCGCGGCGTCGAGCTGATCCCGTCGGAGAACTACACCTATCCCGAGGTGCTCGCGGCCCTCGGCAGCGTGCTCACCAACAAGTACGCCGAGGGCTATCCGGGCAGCCGCTACTACGGCGGCCAGGAGTTCACCGACGCGATCGAGACCCTCGCACGCGAGCGCGCCCGCCGCCTGTTCCGCGCCGACCACGCGAACGTCCAGCCGCTGTCGGGCTCGCCGATGAACCAGGCGGTCTACCTCGCGTTCCTCGAGCCGGGCGACCGGGTGCTGGCGATGGACCTGTCGCACGGCGGACACCTGACGCACGGCGCGCCGGTGTCGCACATGGGGCGGCTGTTCCGCTTCGCGCGCTACCGCACGCGTCCCGACGAGGGCGGGCGCATCGACTACGACGAGGTATGCCGCCTCGCGCACGAGACGCGGCCGAAGATCGTCCTGTGTGGCTTCACGTCGTACCCGCGCGACTACGAGTACACCGCGTTCAAGCGCATCGCCGACGAGGTCGGCGCGCTGACGATGGCGGACGTGAGCCACGTCGGCGGGCTGATCGCCGCGGGCGTGCTCGCAAACCCGTTCGACGCCGGCTTCGACGTCGTCACCACGACGACGCACAAGAGCCTGCGCGGCCCGCGCGGCGGCATGATCCTGTGCCGCAAGCAGCACGCGGCCACGATCGACAGGTCGGTCTTTCCCGGCTTGCAGGGCGGGCCGCACGTGCACACGATCGCGGGCATCGCGGTCACGCTCGCCAAGGCGGCGCAGCCAGAGTTCCGCGCCTACGCGGAACAGGTGCTGCGCAACGCCCGGACGCTCGCCGCCGAGCTCGTCGCGCGCGGCGCGACGCTCGTCACCGGGGGCACCGACAATCACATGATGGTGCTCGACACTGCCCAGAGCTTCGGGCTCGACGGCCGCCGGGCCGAGCGAGCGCTCGACGCCGTCGCGATCACGACCAACAAGCAGATCGTCCCCGACGACCCCAATCCGCCGCTTCGCCCGAGCGGGATCCGACTCGGAACGCCGGCGGCGACGACGCGCGGGATGGACGAGGACGAGATGCGACGGCTGGCCGGCTGGATCGTCGAGACGCTGCGGGCTCCGGACGACACGGAGCTGCTGGCGCGGGTACGCGCGCAGGTCGAGGGCGCCTGCACGCGCTTCCCGGTGCCTGGCCTGGAGCCGCCGATCGCGCACGCGGCATAGCGCACGCCAGCACACCTGCGGGGGGCGAGCCGGCGGACGGCGAAATCCGCTCGGTCGCTCGCGCGTGGCGACAGTCCGGCCAGCGTTCTGCCGATAGAGGTGGGGTGCAGGGGCCCGTCACCGGACTACGCTCGTGGCTCGCCCGGCGCGGACGGCCCAGGCCGCCGTGGTGGGACGAGTACCGTGCGGCGCAGCGCGACGCGACGGCGCTGCGGCTCCACTACGCCGCGTTCACCGTGCTGCTCCCGATCGCGCTCGCGATGGCGTGCGACCTGGTGCTCGGACACGAGCGCCGTGCCGAGCGCATGGTCAACATGTCGACGATCGCGGCGATCGTGGTCGCGACGGTGATGGCGGCGCGCACGCAGCTCGGTCGCAAGCACGCGATCCTGCTCGCGGTCGCGTTCAACCTCGCGATCGGCGTGGCGCTGCGCTGGACGATCTCGATCGAGCGCGACGATCTCGACGTCTTCGTCGGCGCGGTCACGGCGCTGCTCGTCGGAAGCGCGGTCATCTATCCCTGGGGCGTTCGCACGCAGACCGTGGTGTCGCTGGCGATCGTGGGCCTCTACGTGAGCCTGATCCCGGCCGAAGGGCTCGCGCAGGGCCGGTACATGAACGTCCTGATCACGCTCTTCAGCGGGACGGGCCTGGCGCTGCTCGGCTCGTACCTCCTCGACCGCCACCTCCGGCGCAACCACGAGCTGATGTACGACCTGCGCTGCGCGAGCCGGGCGAAGAGCGAGTTCCTCGCCAACATGAGCCACGAGATTCGCACGCCGATGAATGCGGTCATCGGCATGACGAGCTTCATGCTCGACACGCCGCTCACCCGCGAGCAGCGCGAGTGCGTCGAGACCATCCGCACGAGTGGCGACGGGCTCCTCGGCATCATCAACGACGTGCTCGACTTCTCGAAGATCGAGGCCGGCCAGATCGAGCTCGAGCGCGCGGCGTTCGACGTCCAGGGCTGCATCGACGATGCGCTCGACCTCGTCGTTCAGCGCGCTGCGGACAAGGGGCTCGAGCTGCTCTACCTGTGCGACCCGAGCGTTCCGGCGTCGATCGTCGGCGACGTCGCGCGGCTCCGGCAGGTACTGGTGAACCTGCTGAGCAACGCGATCAAGTTCACAGCGTCGGGCGAGGTGACGCTCGCGGTGTCGGCGCGCGAGCTGCCGGACCTCAGCCGCGAGCTGCACTTCGCGGTGCACGACACCGGCGTCGGCATCGGGCCCGAGACGCTGCAACGCCTGTTCCGCCCGTTCGTGCAGGGCGATCCCTCGACCACGCGCAAGTACGGCGGCACGGGGCTCGGCCTCGCGATCTCGCGCCGCTTCGTCGAGCTGATGGGCGGAACGATCTGGGTCGAGAGCGAGTTCGGCGCGGGCTCGACCTTCCACTTCACCGTCGTCGCCTTCGAGCCTCCGGTCGCGATGCGTACCGAGGTGGTCGTGCCCGAGGTGCGCGCCGGGCTGCGCGCGCTGGTGATCGACGACAGCCCGGCGAGCTGCTTCGTCCTCGCGGCGCACCTCGACGCGTTCGGCGTCGCCTGTCGCACGACGGTTGCACCGGACGAGGCGCTCGCGTGGCTGCGTGCTGGCGAGCGCTGCGACGCGATCGTGCTCGACGCGTCGATCGCCGGGACGGACTGCGTCGAGCTGGTGCGGCGCATCCGGGCGCTGCCGGGCAACGAGAGCGTGCCGCTGATGCTCCTGGGCACGCTCCGCCACGCGGTCTCGCTCGCCGACGAGTGCGCCGACGAGAGTCGCACGACGGTGCTGGTGAAGCCGGTCAAGCCGTCGCGGCTGGTGCAGCTTCTCGCCGGAATGACGGGTGGAGCGCTGGCGCGACGCGACCGTGAGCCGGCGGCGCACAAGCCGGAACGGTCGATGGCCGAACGCCTGCCGCTGCGGATCCTGATCGCCGAGGACAATCGCATCAACCAGCGCGTCGCGCTGAAGCTGCTCGAGCGCATCGGCTACCGGGCGGACGTCGCGGCCAACGGCCTCGAGGTGATGCGCGCGCTCGAGCGTCAGGGTTACGACGTCGTCCTGATGGACGTGCAGATGCCGGAGATGGACGGTCTCGAGGCGACGCGCGCGATCCGTGGCCGCTGGTCGTCCGAGGAAGGACCGCGGATCGTCGCGATGACCGCCAACGCGATGCGCGACGATCGCGAGGAGTGCCTCGCCGCGGGAATGGACGACTTCATCAGCAAGCCCGTGGTGCTCGCGCAGCTCGCAGCCGCGCTCGAGCGCTGCGCGCGTCCGGCCGGCGCACGGCGCAGCGGCCAGAGCGCCGCCTGAGCCGCACGCTCGTCTCGCGGCGTGGACCGTCGTCGTGTGCCTGCATCTCGCGGCGTGGGCCGTCGCCGTGCGGCGCGCTTGGCGCGGTCGCGCGCGCCGCGGTATGACCCCGCCGCCATGGAACGATCGCAACGCACCGAGGATGCGGCCCGCCTGCGCGGACGCGCGGCCGTGGTCGGCATCGCCGAGCTCGCGCCGAGCAAGACCCCGGAGGGCCGCACTCCCCTCGGGCTGATCACCGAGGCGTCGCTCGCGGCGCTCGCCGACGCCGGGCTCCGGCCCGCCGACGTGGACGGCATCGTCGTGTGTCCGGCGATGATGCAGTACTCGATGCTCTGGCCGTCGGTGGTCGCGGAGCACGTCGGGATCCGCCCGACCTACCTCGAGTTCGTCGACCTCGGCGGCGCGACGTCGTGCGCGATGGTGGCGCGCGCCGCATCGGCGATCGCGAGCGGCCAGGCGTCGAACGTCCTGTGCGTCAACGGCGACACCTGGGATCCGAAGGGCATGTACCTGAAGCCGCCGCCGCTGTTCTCGCCGCTGCGCGACTTCACCATGCCCTACGGCCAGGCGGGTGCGAACGCGGACTACGCGATGGCGGCGAAGCTGCACATGCACCGCTACGGCACGACGCCGCGACAGCTCGCGAAGATCGCCGCCGACCAGCGCACGAGCGCGCAGCAGAACCCGCTGGCGCTCTTCCACGGCAAGCCGCTGACGATCGACGACGTGCTCGCCTCGCCGATGGTGTGCGATCCGCTGCACCTGCTCGAGGTCGTCATGCCGTGCACCGGCGCCGAGGCGATCGTGGTGACCGCCGCCGAGCGCGTGCGCGACTTCCCGCACCCGCCGGCGTGGGTGCTCGGCTTCGGCGAGGCGCTCGAGCCCGATCCGTTCCAGCGAACGGACTTCCTGGTCACGCCGGCGGTCGAGTCGGCGCGTCGAGCGTTCGCGATGGCCGGGCTCGGGCCGAAGGACGTCACGCTCGCCGAGATCTACGACTGCTACACCAGTGCGGTGCTGATCGAGCTCGAGGACGCGGGCTTCTGCGCGAAGGGCGAGGGCGGGCCGTTCCTCGAGTCGCACGACCTGACGTTTGCCGGCGACTTTCCGCTCAACACGCACGGCGGCATGCTGTCGTTCGGCCAGCCCGGTCTCGGCGGCGGCATGACGCTGGTCGTCGAGGGGGTGCGTCAAGTCATGGGGCGCGCCGGTGCGCGCCAGGTGAAGCGCAACGACGTCGCGTTCGTGCACGGCAACGGCGGTACGTTCACGGAGGAATGCTCCTTGGTTCTCGGGAGGGAGCGATGAGCGACGAGATGCCGTCCTTCCCGCGCCCGCTGCCGAAGGTCGAGGGCGACGCCGCACCGTACTGGCAGGCGCTCCACGCCGGACGCATCGAGCTGCCGCGCTGCGGCGCGTGCGGCAAGTGGATCTTCTACCCGCGTCCGTTCTGCCCGACCTGCCTGTCGCGCGACGTCGCGTGGCACGAGGTCCCCGGTCGCGGCACGGTCTACACGTTCGCGGTCGTCCAGAAGCCGACCAATCCGTGGTTCTTCGGCAAGACTCCGTACGTCTACGCCGTGGTCGAGCTCGAGTGCGGCGTGCGCCTGCCGACCATGCTCGTCGGCTGCGACCCGGCGCAGATCACGATCGGCGATCCGGTCGAGGCGGTGTTCGAGCGCGTCGACGACGCGATCACCCTGCTGCACTTCCGCCCGCGCGGATGAGCGGGCGTCCCGGGCCGCGTCGTGACACGGCCCGGCAGCGTCCGCCTCAGCCCATCTTCATGTCGAAGAAGCAGAGCTTGTTGCCGTCGAGGTCGCGCACGTAGCCGCCGTAGAAGACCGGCATGCGCTCGCCGGGAGGACCCTCGTCGCTCGCGCCGAGCTCGATCGCCTTCGCGTAGAGCTTGTCGACGCCCTCGCGCGACCCGCCGGGGATCGCGATCATGTTGCCGTTGCCCGGTGCGTGCGTGCCGCCGTCGTACGGCGTGCAGACGGCGATCATCGGCGCGCCCATCGACGTGCCGTAGAACTTGATCCGGTCCATGCCGAAGAGCTGCTTGGCGCCGACCAGCGCCAGGAGCTGGTCGTAGAACGCGCAGGACTTCTCGAGGTTCTTGCTTCCGATCGTGACGTATCCGATCACGGGGTGCCCTCCCTTTTCGCGCGCAGTCAAGCGCGCCGTCCGAGCCGGTGCAAGGCGCCCGCGTGCGGACTTCAGCGCGCGTGGGGCTGCAGCGCGAACACCGTGATCGACGCGTCTTCGAACACCGGCGCGCCGACGTCGCGCCGGTACTCCTCGATCCACGGCTGCACGTCGACCGGCACGTCGGCGAACGGCACGCGCATCTCGGCGTGTGCGTCGCGGTGGAAGATCACGTAGTCGGCTCCGCGCGCGCGCAGCGCCGCGACGTCTGCGACGTGCAGCGCGTTGCGCAGCCGGATGGCGTCGCGCGCGCGCGGCACCTCGCCGACGCGTGCCGCGTCGACCGACGGATCGACGAAGCCGACCACGACGTGCTGGCGGTGCAGGCGCTGCAGCCAGGCGAGTCCGTGCCAGTAGAAGTACCACGGCGCTTCGACGATGGTGCGCGAGCCCGCGGGCTCGCGCGCGAGCTGCTCGTAGAACGCGGACACGCGCGCCGGACGGAAGCGCTCGAAGTAGCGCTCGGGCCGGTAGTCGGCCTGGTACGACGCGTGGCTCGTGAAGTCGTTCGGAAAGACGTCGATCCAGCGCAGCGGTCCGGCGAGGTAGAGCGCGAGAACGGCCGTCGCGGTGACCAGCGGCGCGCGCGCGAGACGCCGCTCGGGGGCGCGCGTGCGCAGCGCGGCGTCGGCCGCGTCGCAGGCGAGCGCGACGAGCAGCCAGAGGAACGGGCTCAGCACGAAGAGGTAGCGTGCCAGCACGATCGGAAAGCGCATCCCGTGGGGTGCGGCGAGAAGGAGAGCTGCCACCTGTGCCGCGGCGGCGAGCGCGAGCCAGGCGGCGAAGCGCGGCGTGCGGCGCAGCAGCACGACGCCGCCGGCGAGCACCGCCGGCACGCACGCCACGCGCAGCGCGCGCGACGTCGTGCCGAGAAGCAGCTCGCTCGCGCCCGCGAGCGTCGTCCAGTCGAGCGTTCCGCGCCCGACCTTGTCGCCGATCGCGCCGGCGTCGAAGGCGAGCGGCAGGCCGAGCAGCACGGCCCACGCGAGGACGACCACGGCGACGCCGCCGAGCGTGCGGCGGGCGCCACGCGCCGCGGAAGGCCAGCTGCGGAGCGCACGAAGCGCGTGCAGGGCGGCGAGCCCGAGCGCCGTCGCGACGACCGGCAGCACGACTGGCAGCAGCCACGGTGCCGCGACCGCGCCGACGAGAGCCGCGCGGCGGAGCCACGGCCGCTGCTCCCGCGTCGCACGGTAGAGCCCGACCAGCGCCACGAAGCTCGCGAGCATCGCCGGCTCGTAGGGCCGCGCGTAGCGGCTGAAGAAGACGTGCAGCGGCGCGATCGCGAGCAGCCAGGCGAGCGCGACGGCGGCGCGCGTCCCGACGACCTCGCGCAAGAGCCACGGCACGACGACGAGCGTCGCGATGCCGGCGACGAGCGACGGCAGGCGCATGCCGAGCTCGGTGAGACCGACGGTGCTCTCGAGGAGCATGTCGTACAGCGTCAGCGGGATCGAGTGGTCGGTCGCGCCGAAGCTGCGCAGCACGTCGAGCGGGCCGCCGGCGAGGAGCGCGTGCAGGGCGTGCCACTCGTCGTCGACCAGAACCTGGTCGCGCAGCTGGTGCAGGCGCAGCGCCGTCCCTGCGAGGACGGCACACAGCCACAGCAGGTTCGGGGCCGCGGGCATCGCGCCTCGCCTTACCACGTGCGCTCGGCCGGCGGCGCCACGTCGCCGCCGCGACCCGTCTCGATCGCTCGTGCGGAGCGGTCGAGGCATCCTTGATCGCGTCGCACGATCCATCCAGAGTCGCGGGCCTGGTTGCGTCTCGTCGGCGTGCCGTCGGACGCCGTCCCCTGCCTCGTCGCGGCAAGCGCCCCGCTCGCGCCGCGCGCCGCGTCGGTCGCGCTCTGCCGCGACAAGGTGAACGCGCCGCTCGGCAGCGGCGATCCGGACGCGGAGAAGATTCGCCTCGCGCTGCAGGTGTGTCGCGCGGGGCGCTGCGACACGACGACGTTGCTCGCACCGTCGGGTTTCGCGGCGCAGGTCGAGGCGGGCGTCGCACTCGGGCTCGAGGTCGCGCCGGGTGCGGGCGGCGCGTGCGGGCGCGCTGGTCGCGACGGACATCGGCCCGGACGGCGCGTTCGTCTGGCAAGAAGCGACGCCGGCCGAGTGCTTCGATGCGCCGCTCCGCGCGCAGGGTCTGCTCGCACGCGGCGGCGGCGGGCCCGGCGTGGTGCTGTTCACCGGCACCCGGCTCACGATCGACGGTCGCGTCGAGACGGACCGGCCGCTGGTCGAGAAGCCTGCGCCCTGAAAGCACGTGAGGTTCCCCGCGCGACGCGTCTCCACGGTCGTGCCGTCACGGTTGCCAGCCGGGCGCCGTTGAACGAAACTGCCGGCCGGCCCGCCAATCATGGCGTCGCCCAGCCGGAGGCACCGCCGTGGGGATCACGTACCATCGCAACCGATTCGTGGATGACGCCGACGCGACGATCAGCGTCCGCGCCAAGGCGTTCAACTACGGCCTCGGGTGCTTCGGCGGTGTCCGCGCCTACTGGGACGAGGGCCAGCAGGAGCTGTTCGTCTTTCGCCTCGAGGACCACGTCGAGCGCCTGCTCGAGTCGGCGCACATCCTCGGCCTCGAGCCGCCGGTCGCGGCCGGGGAGGTGGCGCGCGTCATCCTCGAGCTGCTGCGGCGCAACGACGCGCGCGAGGACCACTACGTCCGGCCGCTCTTCTTCGTCGACTCCGACGAGCTCTCGCCGACGCTCACCGACGTGCCGGTCTCGCTCAGCGTCTACTGCCTGCCGCTCGGCCGCTACTTCAAGTCGGAGTCGATCGATCTCTGCGTGTCGTCGTGGCGCCGCGTCGCCGACAACGCGATCCCGGCGCGTGCCAAGCCGACCGGCGCGTACCTGAACTCCGCCCTGGCCCGCGCCGAGGCCAAGAAGAACGGCTACGACGACGCGATCGTGCTCACCGAGGGCGGCTCGGTCAGCGAGGCGAGCGCCGCGCACCTGCTGATCGTGCGGCGCGGCGAGCTGGTGTCGCCGCCGTCCACCGCCGACAACCTCGAAGGCATCACGCGCCGCAGCATCCTCGAGCTCGCGGCGGCAGCACCGCTGAACCTGCCCGTCGTCGAGCGCACGATCTCGCGCACCGAGCTGTACGTCGCCGACGAGGTGTTCCTCTCCGGCACCGCCGCCGAGGTGACGCCGGTCGCGAGCATCGACCGTCGCAAGATCGGCAGCGGCAAGGTCGGACCCGTCACGACGGCGATCGCCGAGCGCTTCCGCAGCGTCGCGCGCGGCGGCGACGCGAAGTACGCGTCGTGGCTGACGCCGGTGTGGGGCGACGCGGGAAGGCGGACGGCGGTCGCCTAGGGCCGCCGTTCGCGGAGCGCACTCACGGGCGCGATCGCTGCGAAGTCGCGGTCGCGGTGCACTCCGAGAGGTCGCCCTCCCATCCGCCGCTTCCGCGGAGCGCGAGGATCCCGCGGGCGCGCGCGCGGCGCACGTACTCCTCGAGAGCGCGCTCGACGGCGCGGGAGTCCGTCGTCTCTCCGCTGATCCGCGTCGCTTCGCGAAGCAGATCCTCACGAAGCACAAGATTCGTACGCTTCATGTGTAGCGTGAAGTACGCCCGGGCCCGCACGGCTGCAAGCGCGCCCGGAAGGAGCGCGGGCCGCCGGCCGGCGTGCTCCCACCTGGTGCCGCGGGCGAGGTGTTCTCCCGAACGCGCCAGTCGCGATGCGCGCCGGGTGCAAAAAAGTTCGTGGCGGGCGCAATCCGACGCAATGGGGGTGCGCGACTCGTTCGTCCTCTGGGACATCGGAGGCGAACGAGACATGAACCCCCTGAGCACGATGACGCCGAGCGAGGCGCCGGCAACGACGCGAACGAGGCGCAGCTTCCTGCGCGATCTGACGTTCGGCTCGGTTGCGGCAGCGGCGGCGGTGACCGTGGTGGCTCCGGCGGCCGAGGCGGCCGTACCGACCATCCCGAAGCCGCACCCGGGCACCGTCAAGGTCTTCCGGTTCCGCACGCGCGACACCGTGAGCTGCAGGGCCTGCAAGAAGCACCACCGCTACATGGTCTTCCGCAGCCGCAAGATCGCGCGGCAGAACCGGGCGCATCCGGGCTGCGACTGTCCGATCGAGCCGCAGTGGATCGAGCGCAAGACGTTTCGCCTGCTGTTCAAGGTCAACGGAGTCAAGAAGGACGTCGCGAACTTGAAGCCGGTGAAACGCTGAGGACCGTCGACGAGAGGTCTCGAGAAGGGGCGACCGGATACCCGGCGAGAGGAGTCAGGACAAGAGCTGCTCCACTAAGCGGGTCGTGAGCGCGACCCGCACCCCTCCTCGAGCCCTCCCGCCGAGCGACGCGGCGAAGCACGAGAGAGCGAACGGACGATCCGTCACGCGTGAGCGCGCGACGCAACGCGAGAGAACGAAGGGACGAGCGCAGATCGGGAGGTCTCGAGAAGGGGCGACCGGGTATCCGGCGAGAGGAGTCAGGACAAGAGCTGCTCCACCAAGCGGGTCGGGAAGTACGACCCGCACCCCTCCTCGAGCCCTCCCGGCCCACTTCGTCGCGCTGCCAAGACGGGGCACGCCGGACCCGACACGCCGGACCCGAGGCGTTGACAGGTCTGGCGGCGGAGCCGTAACCAGAAGGCTCTCGCCATGCCCACCAAGTATCTCCGCAACGACGATCAGGCGCTGCACTACGTACACGCTGGCGCGACGACGCTTCCGGATCGGCCGCCCGAGCTGACCCGCGGCGCGATGCTGCTCTTCCTGCACGGCGAGGGCGGCAACGCGGCGCTGTGGAGCCGGCAGATGGCGCACTTCGCGGCGTCGCACAGCCCGGTCGCGCTCGACCTGCCCGCGCACGGGCGCTCCTGTGGTCTCGACGGACCGGAATCCATCGAGGCCGCGGCGGAGCGCGTCTGCGCGTTTCTCGAAGGCGTCGGCGCACCGCCGGCGGTGCTGGTCGGGCACGGCTTCGGCGGGCACGTGGCACTCGCGGTCGCGGCGTCGCGTCCGGGTTGCGTGCGCGCGGTGGTGACGATCGGCACCGCGTTGCAGGCGACGATCCCCGACGACGCGATCGCCAAGCTGCGCCAGGTGGTACAGGGCCGGCTCGGGCAGCAGTTCGACACGCCGTACTTCGGCGGCGCGCCCGACATGGGCGTGATGCGCGAGTGGTGGGGCGAGATGGTGAAGACCGACCCGAAGGTCCGCCTCACCGATCTGCTCGCGTATCGCGCGTCGACGATCGGATCGCGTCTCGGTGACGTCGCGGTGCCGGTGCTGGTCGTCGTCGGCGAAGCGGACAAGATCTGCACGCGCGACGCGGCCGAGGCGCTGGCCGGCGGCCTGTCGAAGGGCCGTTTCGTCGCCGTGCCGGAGGCAGGCCACGTCGCTCACCTCGAGAAGGCGGCCGAGGTCAACGCCGAGATCGAAGCCTTCGTCGCCGAGCTTCCCGGGCACGCCGCATGAGCCTGAAGAACGAGATCGCGGTCGTCGGAGCGTACGAGCACCCGCGTCGCTGGGCGCCGGACAAGACGGCCTACCAGATCGCCGCCGAGTCGGCGCAGGCCGCGCTCGCCGACGCCGGACTCACCATCGCCGACGTCGACGGCTACGCGACCTCGGGCGTCGGTCCGATCGGCGCGCTGTCGATGTGCCACCACCTGAACCTGAAGCCCGACTGGATCGACTCGACCGCGATCGGCGGCTCGTCGTTCGTGGCACAGGTGGCGTACGCGGGGGCGGCGATCCGCGCCGGACTCTGCCGCACGGTGCTGATCACCTACGGCAGCACGGCCGCGTCCGAGCGCTTCGCGATCGGCACCGGCGGCGGCTTCTCGACCGATCCGCCCGACAGCTTCGACGTGCCCTACGGCCCGACGATCGTCGGCGCGTACGGCATGGTCGCGCAGCGGCACATGCACGAGTACGGCACGACGAGCGAGCAGCTCGCCGAGATCGCCGTCACCATGCGCCGGCACGCGGGGCTCAACCCGTACGCGAAGTATCGCGACCCGATCACCGTCGAGGACGTGCTCGCGTCGCGCGTGATCTCGTCACCGCTGCACCTGCTCGACTGCTGCGTCATCTCCGACGGCGGCGGCGCGCTCGTCGTCACCTCCGCCGAGCGCGCGCGCGACCTGAAGAAGCGTCCGGTGCTGGTGCTCGGTGCCGGCGTCGCGAACCGGCACAACGGCATCGGCCAGCGCGACATCCTCGACATCGCCGCACGGCAGTCCGGTGCGCGCGCCTTCGAGCGCGCCGGCGTCAAGCACGACGACGTCGACCTCTGCATGATCTACGACTCGTTCACCATCACCGTGCTCGCGACGCTCGAGAACCTCGGCTTCTGCAAGCTCGGCGAGGGCGGCGCGTTCGTGCAGGACGGCCGCATCGGCCTCGGCGGCGCGCTGCCGGTGAACCTCGACGGCGGCGGTCTGTCGTCGAACCACCCCGGCATGCGCGGCATCTTCCTCGTCATCGAGGCCGTCAAGCAGCTCCGTGGCGAGGCTGGCGAGCGCCAGGTCGAGGACGCGCAGATCGCCCTCTGCCACGGCACCGGCGGCTGGTTGGGAATCAAGCACAGCGGCGCGACGCTGATCCTGGGAGCGGGCTAGCATGGATCGTCTCCAACGAAGCTCCGCGCGCGAAGCGCGCGGCCGAGCGCAGCGTGCAGGGGAGTGGGGCCCCGTCGGACTTCGCCCGATGGATCGAGGGGACGGGGGCCCTCGATGAACAAGAAGCCGGTCCCGCGTGTGGACGAGGAGACGCGCGGCTACTGGGAGGCCTGCCGCCGGCACGAGCTCGTGCTTCAGCGCTGTGGCGCGTGCGGCACGCTGCGCTACTACCCGCGCGCCGTCTGCCCGCAGTGCCTGTCGAGCGAGGTGCGCTGGGAGCGCATGAGCGGGCGCGGCACGGTCTACACGTTCACCGTGACCCACCAGAACCAGGCGCCGGGCTTCCGCGAGGAGTTGCCCTACGTTCTCGCCTACGTGACACTCGACGAGGGCGTGCAGATGCTCACCAACGTCGTCGGGTGCCCGCCCGACCAGGTGAAGATCGGCATGCCCGTCGAGGTGACCTTCGAGGACGTGAACGACGAGATCGCGATCCCACGCTTCAAGCCGATCGCGAGCTGAGCAAGACGCGGGCGACCCCCCCCCGGGGCGTCCAGCGAGAGGAAGAATGCACGCTAGCGAGGAGCGTGGGCTTCGCCCACGCGACGAGGCCCATCGGAGCAGCGCAGTCGCGCGCGCAGCGCGCGGCGAGCAGCGCACGGGGGCAAAACCGAAATGATCCTCGATCTCCATCTGCATTCGGAGGCCAGCGACGACAGCCGTGCTCCCGTCGAGGCCTACCTGAAGATCCTCGCGCGCAAGCGCGCCGAGCGGCCGCTCGACGGCTTCGTGCTCACCGAGCACCGCAAGTTCGACCCGCACGCCGACTACCGCGACCTCGAGGACAGGTACGGCCTGCGCATCCTGCGCGGCGCCGAGGTCGAGACCGAGTACGGCCACATCCTGGTCTACGGCGTGAACGCCGACATCCTGCGGCGCTTCGACTTCGGCGACATCCGCCTGCCGGCGCAGGACGTGATCACCGAGGTCGAGCGCATGGGCGGCATCGCGACGCCCTGCCACCCCGGCCGGGTCAACGTCGGCCTGTGCGCGCACTACGAGAACAAGCCGCCGCTCGAGGGCGTGGTCGCCGTCGAGGCGCTCAACGGCGGAAGCAAGACGCTGGAGAACGAGCGCGTCAAGGACCTGATGGCGCAGTACGGCTACCACGGCTTCGGCGGCAGCGACTCGCATCTGGTGAGCTTCATCGGCGTCTGCGCGACCGAGTTCGACGACGACATCGACGACGAGCAGGATCTGGTCGCGGCGCTCAAGGCGGGCGGCTACCGCGCGATCGACCTCCGCCCGCGCCCGGCGGCGGCGCCCGCCGGCGAGCCGGGGGCGAGCGCGAGCGGTACTTGACGCCGGGTCAGCCGCGGTCGAGCAGGCTCGGGTCGAGCACTTCGGGAGGCCCGGGGTCTGCCGGCGCGGGCCTTTTCTGGCCACCGGTGCCGGCCACCGAGGACACGGGACAGCCGTGCAGGACGAGGCTCGCGATCAGCAGCAACGCCGGCAGGATGCGATCGAAGGCCGCCCGGCGGCTTCGCTGCGATGTCCGCATGGACACCAGTTGCTCATAGCCGGAGGGCCTGCGATCGGCAATTGAGGGGGAACGATGGATCGCGCGCACGACAAGTCGCGGCAGGATGCCGCGTGACGGCCACCCCGCGGCGCCACAAGAAGCCGGTCTCTCCCGTACGCGCGTGGATCGAGTACGGCGGGATCCGGACCCTTCTCGCGGGTCTACGCTCGCTGTCGCTCGAGCGCTCGAGCGCCCTCATGGCGCGCATCGTCGGCGCGGGGGTGCTGGTCTCTCCTCGCCTGCGCAAGGTCGGGCTCGAGAACCTGCGCCGTGCCTTTCCCGAACGCGATTCCGAGTGGTGCCGTGAGGTGCTGCGCGGCTCCTTCCGGAGCCTCGGACGGCTCGCCGCCGAGGTGGCGTGGTTCGACGATCTCCGTCCCGGCAACGTCCACGAGCGGATCGGCTTCACGAGCCCCGAGTCGGAGCGTCACTGGCGCGCGTGCGTGACGGGCGGAGCGCACGTCATCGCGACCGGTCACTTCGGCAACTGGGAGCTGTTCGCGCAGGCGCAAGGTCTGATGGGCTACCCGATCCACATCGTCCACCGGCCGCTCAAGAACCCGCGCCTCGACGACCTGCTGAACGAGCTGCGCTCGCGGGCCGGAACCGACGTCATCTACAAGCACGCGGCGGCACGCGAGATCCTGCGCTTGCTGCGCGGCGACGACCTGGTCGCGATCCCGATCGACCAGCACGCGATCGGCACGCAGGGCATTCCCGTTCCGTTCTTCGGCCGGCCGGCGGCCACGACGGTCGGTCCCGCGCGCCTCGCGCAGCTCACCCGGACGCCGATCTCGGTCGCGGTCCTGATCCGCCGCGGCGAGAGCATCCACCACGACATCCACCTGAACCCCCCGATCGACCCGCCGCCGCCCGGAAGGAGCGAGGCGCTGCTGCGCGACGTCATGACCCGCGTCAATCGCGAGTTCGAGCAGATCGTCCGCGCGCACCCGGACCAGTGGCTCTGGATGCACCGCCGCTGGCGCCTCGATTAGCTCGACGTCGGGGCCCCCGGGGTGCTGCAACGAGGGGGCGTGCGCCTTCGCTCCGACCGGCGACGCCGGTTCGATTGGCGCTCGGGCCGCTGGGTCGCTCCGGCGAGGCCCCGCGAATGCCGCTGCCCGCAGGGACTCGTCGTCTTGCGGCACGCCGCCCGAGGGGGCTATGACACCGCACCATGTCGGGTTCCCGAAGCCGGCGCCGGAGGAGAAGAGCCGCGGCCGAGACGCGCGACGGCAAGGCCGCCGCGTCGCGCAGCGCGTCCGAGCCGGCACGCCGGCGGACTCCGGTGGGGGGCTCTCCGGCTCCCGTCGTGGCCAAGGATCCGAAGGACGCGGACCCCGCGGCGCTGCGCAGCGAGATCCGCGCGCTGAAGCGCGCCCTGGCGGCCGCCGAAGAGAAGGCGAACGACGCCGACGCCAAGCGCACTCGTGCGGTGAACCGGGCGACGGCGGCCCTGCGGCGCGAGAACGAGGCGCTGGAGGCTCACCTGACCCTGCTCGTGCAGGAGATCGGGCAGATCAAGCACCTCATCGACCGCGTCCCCAAGCTCGAGACAGACCTGCGCGCGCGCGACCTGCAGCTCGCCGAGCGCGAGCAGGCCTGGCAGGCGCAGCGCGCGCTGCTCGAGGCGGAGATCGAGGCGCTGCGCGGGCGCGCGGATCGCGCGGCACCGGGTGGCAAGCGGGCGCTGGCCGCCGTCGCGGGCGGTCACGCGGGGGGTGGACGATGAGCGGTGTTCCGACGCGCATGCCGGTCTCCGTGAAATCGGCGCTCGACAAGGTGCGTGAGGCTCCGGGCTCCACCAAGGCGCGCATCCTGGCCGCGGCGCAGGACGTGTTCGCCGCCAAGGGCTTCGAGGGCGCGTCGACGCGCGAGATCGCGGCGCGCGCCGAGGTCAACATCTCGAGCCTGCACTACCACTGGGAGTCGAAGGAGACGCTCTACCTCGCGATCTTCGAGCGCATCTTCCAGCAGCTCGTCGACCTGCTGCGCGACGAGATCACGACCCCGTCGACCGACGAGGACGCGCGCGACGTCATCGAGCGGGCGATGGGCATCACGTTCGATTTCTACGTCGACAACCCCACCATTCCGAAGCTTCTGATGCGACGCATGATGGAGACCGAGCCGGTCGAGAAGTCCGCGATGCGCGACGCCCTCGGCCCCGCCCTCAAGGTCTTCTCCGAGTGGACGCGCAGCTTCGCACCCGACCGCCTGCCCGAGAAGGACGTGGCGTTCTTCATGCTGGTGGTGCAGTCGGTGCTGTTCGTCTCGATGCTCGAGAGCCCGTTCGTCTCGAGCCTGCTCGGGGGCAGCGTGAGCGACGCGACGGTCCGCGCGCGGGTCCGGCGCCAGGTGATCCACCTGGTCGTGACCCTGCTCGGCGTCGACGCGCAGAAGTCTTCCGGAAGCGGCAAGGGGGGTGGCGAGGGGTGAAGGCGTTCGTCACGGCGTCGTTCGACGCGGCCGGTCTGGCGAGAATCCAGAAGCACATGGACGTGCACGTCGAGGACTGGCGCGTCACCAAGAAGCTCTTCTTCGACGGCGCCGAGTTCGCGCAGCGCATCCGCGAGGAGGGCTGCGACGTCGTGCTCGTCGAGGCCGACCTGGTGCACCGCGAGGTGCTCGACGCGGTCGACCTGAAGATGATCGGCGCGACCCGCGGCGAGCCCGTCAACGTCGACGTCAAGCTCGCGACCGAGAAGGGCATCCCCGTCTTCCACACCCCCGCGCGCAACGCCGACGCGGTGGCCGACCTGACGCTCTGCTTCATGCTGACGCTCGCGCGCCACGTCTACGACGCGGTGAGCTTCGTCAAGAACGGCGAGAATCGCTTCGGCGGCGCCGGCGACTTCCTGAAGATGTACGAGGCGATGACCGGCGTCGAGCTCTACGGCCGCACGGTCGGGCTGGTCGGCTTCGGCGCGATCGGACAGCGCGTCGCGAAGCGCGTGCTCGCGTTCGGGGCGAGCGTGATCGCCTACGATCCGTTCGCTCCCGCGGAGGTGTTCGAGAGGCTGGGAGCGAGCCGCGGCGAGCTCGACGAGGTGCTGCGCGCCGCCGACTTCCTGAGCGTCCACGTCCCCGACGCGCCGCAGACCAAGAACATGATCGGCGCGCGCGAGATCGAGCTCCTGAAGGACGGCGTGTACTTCGTCAACACCGCGCGCGCCGCCGCCGTCGAGGAGGAGCCGCTGTACCAGGCGCTCGCCGCCAAGAAGATCCGCGCCGCGGCGATGGACGTGTTCTGGAACGAGCCGGTGCAGCCCGACAACCGCTTCGTGCTGCTGCCGAACGTGATCGCGACGCCGCACATCGGCGGCGCGACGACCGACGTCATCACGCACCAGGGCGAGATGATGTGCGATTCGATCGAGGCGTACCTGCGCGGCGAGCGTCCGCCCTACATCGCGAACCCCGACGTGCTCACGACCGCGCGACGCCCCTGAGGGCGGCCGGCGTTCCGTGAGGATCGCGCTCCTCGCCGCCGAGGCGGCACCGTACGCGAGGACCGGTGGGGTCGGAGACGTCGTCGGCGCTCTGCCGGCGGCGCTCGCCCGCGCGGGGCTCGAGGTCGCGGTCGTGGTGCCGCTCCACCGCGGCATGGCCGAGCGCTTCGCCGCGGCACCGGCCCTCGCGCCGTTCGCGGTGCGGATGCACGACGGCATGGAGCAGGCGACGGTCCTGCGCGCGACCGCGACGCCACCCGGCGTGAGCGTCTTCGCGATCCGCGCCGATCGTTACTTCGACCGGCCGCACCTCTACGGCGAGCCGTTCGGTGCGTACGCCGACAACGCGCGCCGCTTCGCATTCTTCTGCCGTGCGGCGATCGCGGCGCTCGACGGCCTCGCGTTCGCCGCCGACGTCCTGCACTGCCACGACTGGCCCGCGGCTCTGGTACCCGCCTACCTTCGCGGCGGCATCGTCGAGGGCGACCCGGCGGCGCGCGCCGCCGAGCGCGTGGGGCGCGCGGCGATCGTGCTGACCGTGCACAACCTCGGCGAGCAGGGCGTCTTTCCCGCCTCTGACTTCGCCGCGACGGGGTTGCCGCGCACGCTGTTCACCGCCGACGGGGTCGAGCTCGACGGGCGCGTCAACCTGCTGAAAGGCGGCATCCGGTTCGCCGATCACGTCACCACGGTGAGCCCGAGCTACGCGCGGGAGATCCGGTCGCCGGGCCACGGCGCCGGCCTCGAGGCCGTGCTCGCGGGGCGCCACGGCGCGGTGACCGGGATCCTCAACGGCATCGACGACGTCGTGTGGAACCCGGCGAGCGATCCGCACCTCGCCGCGCGCTACGACGCGACCGACCTCGCGGGGAAGGAGCCCTGCAAGGCGGCGCTGGTCGCGGAGCTCGGCCTCGACGGCGGGATCGCGCCGCCGGTCGCCGCGATGGTCTCGCGCCTGGTCGCGCAGAAGGGCTTCGACGTGCTGCTGCCCTCGCTGCCGCGACTCCTGTCGTTCGGTCTGCGCATCGTGTTCCTGGGCGACGGCGACCCGCGCATCGCGAATGCGCTGCGCGAGGCCGCGACGCTCCACCCCGGAAGGGTCGTCTTTCGCGAGCGCTGGGACGACGCGCTCGCGCACCGCGTCTTCGCGGGCGCCGACCTGCTGCTGATGCCGTCGCGCAACGAGCCGTGCGGTCTGAACCAGATGACCGCGCTCCGCTACGGCACGGTACCCGTGGTTCGCGCGACTGGCGGGCTGATCGACACCGTGCTCGACGTGGCCGCGGCACCGCAGCAGGCGACCGGCTTCTGGTTCGAGGAGCACACGAGTCGCGCGCTGGAGAACGCGGTCGAGCGCGCTGTCGTGACGTACGGCGCGACCGAGGCCTGGCACGCGCTGATGGCGCGCGGCATGGCGAAGGACTTCTCGTGGGCGCACTCGGCCGCGCGCTGGGCACGGCTCTACCGCCGCGTCGTCGAGCGCACGCGTCCGCGCAGCGCGCCGGCGATCCGCTTCGGCACGGCGGGCTGGCGCGCCGAGCTGGGGGATGGCTTCACCGTCGCCGCGGTGCGCGCGGTGAGCCAGGCGATCGCCGAGCACGTGCTCGAGTCGCCGCAGCCGGCGCTGTCGCAGCAGGGGATCCTGGTCGCGCACGACACCCGCTTCCTCGGCCGCGAGTTCGCCGCGCAGGCAGCGGGCGTGCTGGCCGCGAACGACGTGCCGGTGCTGTGGAGCCGCGAGCCGCTGCCGATGCCGGCGGTGTCGTACGCGATCACCCGTCGCGACCATGCAGGCGGCCTCGACGTCACCGCGAGCAACAACCCGTACGGCTGGAACGGCATCAAGTTCTCGCCCGCGTGGGGTGGCCCGGCGTTGCCGGAGACCACGGACGACATCGAGCGGCGCGCGAACGCCTGGCTCACGCGCGGCGTCGCGATCGACGCGATGTCCGAGCCCGATGCGCGTCAGGTGGGGCTGTGGCGCGACGAGGACGCGGGCGAGCTCTACCTCGACGGGGTCGCGCGCCAGATCGACGCCGACGCGATCCGCGCCGCCGCGCCGCGCGTTGCGGCGGACCTTCTCTGGGGCACCGGGCGCGGTTACCTCGACCGTTTGCTCGACGGCTGGGGCGCGCTCGGCACCCGCCTGCACGACGACTCCTCGCCGTACTTCGGCGGCGGGCGTCCCGAGCCCAACGAAGAGGCCCTCGGCGAGCTCGCGCGCGTCGTGCGCGCCGGCCACGCGCTCGGCGTCGCCACCGACTGCGACGCCGACAGCTTCGGCGTGATCGACGCCGACGGCAGCTTCGTGCCGCCGAACCTGGTCGTCGCGCTGCTCCTCGACTACCTCGCGGAGACGCGCCCGCACCTGCCGCGCAAGGTCGGACGCAGCGTCGCGACGAGCCATCTGGTGGACGCGGTCGCCGCCGCGCGCGGCGTGCAGGTGGTCGAGACGCCGGTCGGCTTCAAGTTTCTCGGCGAGCTGCTGGCGCGCGGCGAGATCATGCTCGGCGGCGAGGAGTCGGGTGGTCTCTCGATCCTCGGGCACATCCCGGACAAGGACGGCATCCTCGCGTCGCTGCTGGTGGTGGAGATGGTGGCGCGCCGCGGGCGCTCGCTGCGCGCGATGCTCGACACGCTCCTCGCCGAGGTCGGGCCGCGGTCGGCGCTGCGCCGTGACCTGCGCTTGACAGAGGCGGCAATGGAGCGCCTCGCCGCGCGCCTCGCCGATCCGCCCGACACGATCGGTGGGCTCCCGGTGCAGCGCGTGGTGACGCTCGATGGCGTGAAGCTCCTCTGCGAGGGGGACCGCTGGGTGCTGCTGCGCCCGTCGGGCACCGAGCCGCTCGTCCGCCTCTACGCCGACGCCCCGACCGGGAGCGAGGCGCACCAGCTCCTCGACCGCGCCCAGGAGCACTTCCTCGCCGGCTGACGTTCACACCGGCTTCGCCGGCCACGAGGGGATGAAGGACCGCTCGGTGTCTTCATCTGACGTATCGATGGGCTTCGCCCACCACGAGGGGATGAAGGACCGCTCGGTGTCTTCATCTGACGCGAGCCGCTCGACACGAGACATCTGCGTGACGCGAGCTCCGGGTGTGGGGCGGGGGCGTTCGGCCCGCCGCTCAACCTCCACGCCGGCGAAGCTGCGCTTCGCCGGCGTCGTCAGCGCGCTGCGCCGCGTTCGTTGCGGTCCGAACGCCCCCACCCCCCACCCCCGGTGCCGGTCGCGCGGCGGCCCGCCGCAGTAGCCGGACGACGGACCCCAACACCGCACGACGGTTCGCACCCCCATCCACCGGCACGAGGGGCGGGGCCGCGGTGTCCCCCCGCGGCGAACGCCGCGCAGCGCGCTGAGAGCACGGCGGAGCGCAGCTCCGTCGTGTCGAAGCTGAGCAGCGGGGGGACACCGCGGCCCCGCCCCGGAGTCCGCGACACGGACAGCCGCGCCCGTCGTTCGCGGACAGCCGCGCCCGCCGCGTGGCGACGCTTGCCGAGCGCCCGCGAACCGCATATCGCTGCCCGTCGCGCGGCCGGCGCCGAGCGCTTTCCCCCATGATCGAGGTAGCGCATCTCACCAAGGAGTTCGGCGACTTCACCGCCGTCCGCGACGTGAGCTTCACCATCGAGGCCGGCGAGTGCGTCGGCTTCCTCGGTCCGAACGGCGCGGGAAAGACGACCACGATGCGCGTGATCGCCGGCATCTTCCCGCCGACCTCCGGCACCGTGCGCGTGGCCGGCCACGACGTGCAGCGCGAGTCGCAGCAGGCGCGCCGCCTGGTCGGCTACTTCCCCGAGAACGCGCCGTACTACCCCGAGATGAGCATCGAGGAGTACCTCGCGTTCGTGTCGCGCGCGAAGCGCCTGCCGCGGGCCGCGCGCGGACCGGAGATCGAGCGCGTGATCCGCGCGACGTCGCTCGGCGAGATGCGCCGGCGCCTGGTCGGCAAGCTCAGCAAGGGCTTCCGGCAGCGCGTCGGTCTCGCGCAGGCGCTGCTCGGCGACCCGCAGGTGCTGATCCTCGACGAGCCGACCTCCGGGCTCGATCCCGAGCAGGTGAGCGAGATCCGAGAGCTGGTCAAGAGCCTGCGCGGCCAGCGCACGATCGTCTTCTCGAGTCACATCCTCTCGGAGGTGAGCCAGGTCGCGCAGCGCGTGGTGATCATCAACCGCGGGCGCGTGGTCGCCGAAGACCACCCGGAAGGGCTCGCGCGTCGCATCGAGGGAACGGTGACGGTTTGGCTCCGCGCCGAGGCCCCGCACGCCGAGCTGCGCGCCGTGCTCGCCGCGGTGCCCGGGCTGCGCGATCTGACGGAGTCGGACGGACGCTACCGCTTCCACGCACGCGACGAGGCGACGGTGCGCGAGGCGTCGCGCGCGGTGGCCGCACGCGGCTGGATCCTGCTCGAGCTCGCACGCGAGTCGCTGTCGCTCGAGGAGATCTTCCTGCGCCTGGTGCACGTCGGCGACGCTCTGCCGCCGGGTGCGGCGCGTGGAGGCAACGCGTGATCGCGGTGCTGCGAAAGGAGCTGGTGTCGTACTTCAGCTCGCTGCTCGCCTACGTCGTGATCACGCTCTTCCTCGGCGTGTCGGGCTTCTACTTCTACTCGAACCTGTCGTTCTTCCTGCTGAGCGGCGGCTTCGACGTCGCGCGCGGCCTCTGGCAATTCCAGCTGCACGACATGCGGCAGATCATGCTGACGCTGCTGCCGCTGCTCACCATGCGTCTGTTCGCCGAGGAGCGGCGGCTCGGCACGCTCGAGCTCATGTGGACGTACCCGCTGCGCGACGTGCAGATCGTGCTCGGCAAGTACCTCGCGTCGCTGCTGGTGCTCGCGCTGATGCTGGCGCCGACGCTGGTCTTCCCGGCGCTTCTCGCGCAGACGCACGCCCAGGTCGCGTTCGGCGCGCTGCTCGCCGGATACCTGGGGCTCTTCCTCCTCGGCGCCGCGTTCCTCGCCTGCGGCATTCTGGTTTCGGCGCTGACCGACAGCCAGGTGCTCGCCGCGGCGGTCACCTTCACCCTGCTGCTGCTGTTCTGGGTGATGACCTGGAACGAGGCGGCGGTCGGCGCGCCGGTCCTGTCGGTGCTGTCGCGCTTCTCGCTGTTCGACCGCTTCTACACGTTCTCGCGCGGCGGCATCGACACGCGCGACGTGACCTTCCTCGTCCTGTTCAGCGCGGTCTTCCTCGCCTGGACGGTGCTGGCACTGGGATCACGCCGCTGGAGAGGCGTCCGTTGAACGCGCGACGCAGGGTCGGGCGAACGTGAGCCGCCTCGCCCACTGGCTCGCGTTCGTGCTCTCGCTGCTGGCGGTGCTCGCCGTGGCGGTCGCGGTGCAGTCGTTCGCCGACTTGCTGAACCAGAGGTACGACCTCACCGCGACCCGGATGCTGTCGCTGTCGTCGTACGCGCAGTCGGTGCTCGCCGAGGTGAAGGAGCCGCTGCACGTGGACCTCTACTACGAGCGTGGCGAGCGGCAGCAGTCGCGCGACCTTCTCGAGCTGATGCGCGATCACAACCGCCTGCTGACCTACGAGCTGGTGGACCTCGACCGCAACCCGGCGCGCGCCAAGGAGCATCGCGTCGATCACTACGACCGCGCCGTGCTGCGCTATCAGGGGCGCGAGATCGTGGTGTCGGCGTCGAGCGAGGAGCTGCTGGTCGGCGGCATCGCGCGCGTCCTGCGCGAGAAGCCGCGCGTGCTCTACTTCGTCAGCGGGCACGGCGAGCGCGGGCTCGCCGCCGGCAGCGACGAGAGCTACGGGCGCGCGGTCCAGGTGCTGCGCAACGAAGGCTACGACGTGCAGAGCCTGTCGCTGCTGCAGCTCGCGACGGTGCCGGAGAACGCGAGCGCCGTGGTGCTCGCCGGTCCCGAGGTGGACCTCGCCGAGGGCGAGCTCACCGCGCTCGCGGCCTACCTCGAGCGCGGCGGGTCGGTGCTGGTGCTGGTCGATCCGCAGGCTCTGCCGCGGCTCGAGGGCTGGATCGCGCGCTTCGGGCTGAAGCTGGCGGACGACGTGGTGATCGACCAGCAGAACCGCGTGTACGGCAGCGACGGCACCAACGTGGTCGTACCCTACTACCGCGACCACGAGGCGACGCGCAGCATGAGCACGCCGTCGGTGCTGGGTCGTGCACGATCGGTGGAGGCCGCGGACGACGGAGCCGGGACCGCCCCGGCGACCGTGGTCGCGCGCACGGCGACGGAGAGCTTCGCCGCCGCCGGTGCCGCCCGCACGCGTGCCGGACAGGTCACGTTCGACGAGCAGCGCGACCGCCCGGGGCCGATCGGCGTCATGGCGGTGAGCCTGGTCGGCGACGACCCCGCGCGCCAGGGACGTCTCGCCGTGATCGGCGACGCCGACTTCGCGAGCGACGCGTTCTTCACGCTGCTCGGCAACAAGAACCTGCTGCTGAGCACGCTCGGCTGGCTGGTGCAGTCCGAGGCCGAGGGCGCGCGGCCGCAGATGGAGACCACGCAGCTCGGCCCGATGTCGCCGATGTACGTCTCCGACGCGCTCGCGCAGACGATCTTCGTCGTCGCGGTGATCGCGCAGCCGGCGCTGGTGCTGCTGATCGGCGTGGTGGTGCTGATCGGCCGCCGCCGGCGGCGATGAGGGGTGAGGGGTGTCGCCCGCCCGGCAGAGCCTGGTGTCGCTGCTCGTGATCGCCCTCGCGCTCGGCGCGACGACGGTCGCCTGGCGCCTGGCGCCACCGCCCGCGCCGCCGCCGGGTGCGGCGCTCGAGCCGATCTTCGACGTCGCGGCGAGCGCGGTGCGCGCGATCGAGCTCGACACCTGGCAGGGCCGCCTGCGCGCGCGCCGCGACGGTGCCCACTGGAGCGTCGCGGAGGTGCGCGTCGGCCGGGGGACGAGCACGAGCCCGCCCGACGGCGATGCGGTACGTCCGACGCAGCAGGAGATCGACCGGACCCTCGACGCGCTCGTCGACGAGCTCGTCTCCACGCCGCAGATCGATCGCTTCGCACCGGAAGGTCTGCCCATGCGCGACTTCGGGCTCGATCCACCGCAGGCCGAGATCGCGCTCGAGCTCGAAGGCGGCGAGCGGCGCACGCTGCAGCTCGGCGAGCTGACGATCACCACCGCCGCGCTCTACGCGCGCGTGCTGCCGTCGCCCGACGTGTTCCAGATCGGCAGCCTGGTGTTCAACAACGTCGGGGCGGCGCTGTTCCGCCTGCGCGCGCTCGCGACCGGCGCTTCGTCTCCCGCCGAGCCGGACGCAGACGGATGAAGCTGCTCGGCGACTGGTTGCGCACGATCGCGCGCGAGGACGGCGCGCGTGACGCGTTCGTCTACCGCGACGCCGCCGATCCAGCCGGCGCGATGCGTCGCCTCACGTACGTCGACTGGGACCGGCGCTCCGACGCGATCGCCGCGGGCCTGGCGACGATCGGATTCGCGAAGGGCGACGTGCTCGCGCTGCTGCTGCCGCCGCGCGTCGAGTACGCGCTGTGCTACCTCGCCGCGGCGAAGATCGGCGTGATCACGACCGGCGTCAATCCGCGCTTCGGTGACGGGGAGATCGACTTCATCCTGCGCGACAGCGGGGCGCGCGCGGTGGTGACGCTCGAGCGTCACGGCGAGCGCGCGCTCGCGTCGCTCGTGCGCCGTCTCGGGTCGCGCATCGCCACGCTCGAGCACGTGCTGGTGGTCGACGGTGCGCGCGAGGCGGCAGCGAAGGCGTGCACGCGTGACGCCGGCGTGCAGGCGCCGGCGCTCGCCACGCTCGCCGCGATCGAGGGGGCGGGTTGCGACGGCGCGCCTTCGCGTCATCCCGCGGCGCCGCACGTCGAACTCAGGCCCGACGACGTGGTGGCGATCGTCTACACCAGCGGCACGACGGGCAAGCCGAAGGGCGCGACCTTCACCTACGCGAATCTCGAGGCGATCCGTCCGACGCGTGCCGAGCTGCTTCAGGAGTATGGCGAGCGCGCGCTCGCGACCGGTACGCCGTTCTCGCACGTCGGCTTCATGACCAAGATCGTCGCCAACGTGGCGGGTGCCCAGACCACGGTGCTGCTCGAGACGTTCAAGGCGCGCACGGTGCTCGAGACGATCGAGCGCGAGCGCATCACCTACGTCGGCGGCGTGCCGGCGCAGTTCGCGCTGATCCTGATGGACCCCGAGCTCGAGCGCTTCGACCTGGCGTCGCTGCGCACCGGCGCGATCGGCGGCGCGCCGTTCACGCCGGAGCTCGTGCGCAGCATCCGCCAGCGCCTCGAGATCGAGCTGGTGACGCGCTACGCGTGCACCGAGACGGCAGTCGGCACCGGCTCGCGGCGCGGCGACGGCGAGGAGCGCCTCGCCACCACGGTCGGCCGTGCGAGCGACATCGTGGAGCTGCGCGTGGTGGACGACCAGCGCCGGCCGCTGCCGCCCGGCGAGGTGGGCGAGGTGGCGATCCGCTCGCCGGCGGTGATGCGCGGCTACTGGAAGCAGCCCGCGGCGACCGCCGAGGTGCTGGACGCGGACGGCTTCTACTACACCGGCGACCTCGGCGTGCTCGACGAGTGCGGCTACCTGAAGCTCGTCGGTCGCAAGAAGGAGATGTACATCCGCGGCGGCTACAACGTGTACCCGGTGGAGGTCGAGGCGGTCCTCGGCGAGCATCCGCGGATCGCGCAGGCGGCGGTGGTCGGAGTCCCCGATCCGGTGCTCGGCGAGCGCGGGCTCGCGTACGTGGTTCCGCGCGACGCGGAGGGCCCGCCCGATCCGGACGAGGTACGTGCCTTCGTCGCGCGGCACATCGCCGACTACAAGGTGCCCGACCGCGTCGTGGTCTGCGCCGAGCTGCCGCTCACGCCGGGGATGAAGGTGGACAAGGCGGCGCTGCGAGCACGCGCGAGCGCCGCCGGCGGCACGGCCTAGGCGCGCGGACGCGATGCCCTCGTTGCGAAGCCTGCTTCGACTCGACGCGCGCCGCGCCGTCCTCCTGGTCGCGCTCGTGTCGGGCGTGATCCACCTCCTGATGGCGGGCTCGCTGCCGCTGATCATCACGCCGGACGGCGGCGAGTACATCCGCGGCGCCGTCGCGCTCGGCAAGGGCGAGGCGGGCTGGATCGAGCTCAACCGCACGCCCGGCTACCACGTGCTGCTCGCCACGATCTTCGCGCTCTTCGGCGTCGGCGCGGGCGGCATCCTGATCGTGCAGAACGCGCTCGCCGTCGCGAGCTGCGTGCTGGTGGCCTGGACGGCGTGCCGGATCGCGTCGCCCGCCGCGGCGCTGCTCGCCGGCGTGCTGTTCGCGATCGAGCCGTGGTCGCTCGCGCTCGCGAACTACGCGCTCACGGAGACCGCGACCGTTCTGGCCGTGACGGTCGCCGTGGCGCTCGTGCTCGGCTGCCGGCGCGCGACCGCACCCGCGGCGGCGCTGATCGGGGCTACCCTCGCGGCGGCGTGCCTCATGCGTCCGGCGATCCAGTCGATGGCACCGTTCCTCGTGCTCGCGTGGCTCCTCGGGCTGCGCGTCCCGGCGCGTCGTCGCGTCGTGCTGGGCGCGGTGCTGGTCGCCGTCGCCGCCGCCTGCTGCGCACCCTGGCTCGCGTACAACGCGACGCGGGGCGTGCGCGGCTTCGCGGGGATGGCGGGTGCGTCCCTCTGGTACGGGGTCGCGATGGCGGACCTGCTCGACCGCGACTTCCCGCTCGACGAGCGCACCCGCGCCGCGGCCGACCGCTCCCTGAGGCCCGGCGCCGGCGATCCGCAGGTGTTCGCCGTGCTCGCCGCGACCGACGCCTTCCGCTCGCTCGAGCAGGATCGTGTGTTCGCCGACTGGGCCCGCGCGAGCATCGCGCGACGGCCGCTCGGCTATCTCCGCGCGGCGGGTGACGCGCTGCTGTGGCAGCTCGGTGCCGGCATCCCCGGGCGGCCGCCGATGTACGACGAGATGCCGTTCTTCCTCGACCGGCTGACGTGGGACACGCACCATCCGCCGCGCGGGCCGTCGCCCAACTTCCAGAACCCCGGGTCGCTGCCGAAGCCGTGGGCGTTCACCGTCGCGTGGCACGGTGGCGCGCTGCAGGCCTACCTCGGGCGCGTCGCCGACGCGCCGCTGCGCGGCGTCCCGCAGGTTCCGCTCCTCGTGTGCGCGCTCGCCGCGTCCGCGCTCGCCGCGCGTCGCGGCGACTGGCCGCTCGCGCTGGTGCTCGCCGGCACGATCGTCTTCATCCTCGCGCACGCGGCGCTCCTGCTGCCGGTCGCGCGTCACGCGCTGCCGGCCACGACCGTCTGGTACCTGGCGCTCGCGTACCTCGCGGGCTCGGTCGCGGGTCGCTCGGCGCGGCCGGAGGGACCATAGGGCCCGCTCGCTTGCGGGACCTTCGCGCGGGGAAGTAGTCGACCGGGATGCCGTCGATGCGCGAGGAGCGGCCGGCGCTGCTCGCCGGCGTCGCGGCATTCGCCGTGCCGCTCGCGCTGTACGTCGCGACGCTCGCGCCGAGCGTCACGCTCGAGGACTCGGGCGAGCTCATCACCGCCGCGTACCACCTCGGCGTTCCGCACCCGTCGGGCTACCCGCTCTGGTGCCTCGTCGCGCACGTCTTCACCTGGCTGCCGTGGGGGAGCGTCGCGGAGCGCGTCCACCTGAGCAGCGCGGTGCTCGGTGCCGCGAGCGCGTGGGGCGTCTACCTGTGTGCCCTCCGTCTCGTCGCGGACTGGCGCGCCGCGCTGGTCGCCGCGTGGTCGCTGGCGGCATCGACCGTGCTCTGGTCGCAGTCGGTGGTCGCGGAGGTGTACGCGCTCAACGCGTTCCTCTCGATCCTGCTGGTGTACCTGGTGCTCCGCTGGCGGGAGAGCCGCCGGCGGGGGTGGCTGTACGCGCTCGCGCTCGTGACCGGTCTCGGTCTCACCAACCACCACCTGATCGCCCTGGTCGCGCTGCCGCTCTTCGGATGGCTGCTGGCGATCGACCACCGCGCGGTGCTGCGCGTGCGCGTCGCCGCGGCCGGCGTCCTCCTCGTCGCCCTCGGTCTCTCGGTCTACGTCTACCTGCCGCTCCGCGCGGCCGCGGATCCTCCGCTCAACGTCGGCAACCCGCGGACGATCGCCGCGATCGTGGCGCACGTCCGTCGCGACGCGTACTTCGGGGGCGCCGAGGCCGGGCGCACCGCCGGTACCACCGCCGACGTCCTCCGCCACACCGGCGACGCGTGGCGCGACGGCGCACGCTCGTTCGGCTGGTCGCTCGCCGCGCTGGCGCTGTTCGGCGTCGTCGCCTGGCCGCGTGCGCAGCGCGACGTGCTGCTCGCGACGCTGGCGATCGCGCTGTGCAACACGCTGCTCCTGAACGTGCTCTTGACGGCGCCGCACGCGCCGCTGTGGGTCTATCTGCACCGCGTCTACTACCTGCCGCTGCACCTGATGGTCGCCTTGTGGATCGCCGCCGGGGCAGCCCGCGTGCTGCGCGCCGGCGCGCGCGGCGGGGTCGTGCTCGCGCGCGGCGCGCAGGCGGCGCTGCTGCTGGCGGTCGTGGCGGCGGCGCTCGGGAGCTACCCGACCGCGCAGCACCGCGCCGACTGGATCGCGCGCAACCTCGCGCTCGACCTGCTCGACTCGGCCCCGCCGCGTGCCGGCTTCCTGCCGGTCGGCGACGAGGTGCTCTACCCGGTGCTCTACGCGCGCCACGTCGAGGGGTTGCGCCCCGACGTGCACCTGATCTCGCGTCAGTACGGCTGGCACGGCGAGCCGTACTCGATGCTGCTCGCCGGCGACGAGCCGAGCGATCAGATGCGTAGCGACGCCCCCGGGCTACGCGATTACGTGTCGGTGCCGCGCGGGCTCGTCTTCGCGCTCGTTCCGCGCGGGCAGGAGGCAGGCGATGCGATGCGGCGGTACGCGTCGTTCGTTCCACTGCCCGGGCCGCCGCGTGACCAGGGGCTCGAGAACGCCGGAGGGGACTTCTTCGTGGACGCCGTGCGCGCGCGCTACGCGGCCTATCACGCGCGTCTCGGCGCTCGCTCCCTCGCCCGCGGCGACCGCGCGGGCGGTCTCGCGTCGCTCGACCGCGCGGAGCTGCTGGATCCCGGCGACGCGCGCGTCGAGCTGCTGCTCGCGCGCATCTATCGCGAGCTCGGCGTGCGCGAGGAGCGCCGGCGTCCGCTGCTGGAGCGGGCGCTCGCGAGCTTCGACCGCAACTACGACCCGCACACCGCGCGCTTCGACGCCGTCGGGCGCGCCGACATCGAGCGCGAGCTCGCGACGCTCGAGCCGGCTACGAGCGCGCCGACATCGCCGGGCGCGTGACGTCCTGACGCGCGTCGAGCCGGTCGATCGGCGGACCCTGCGCCAGCCAGTCGGTCGCCGCGCGCTGGCCGGCGCGGTACATCGCGGCCATCGAGCTGCGCTGGAAGTTCAGGTACGAGCCGGCGCTGAACAGCGCGCGGTCGTGCGCCGGGCGCAGCGCCTCGTACAGCTTGACCTCGCGGTAGGGGCTGCCGTCGAGGTGCGACAGCCGGTTGCGCTCGAGCAGCAGCATCCGGTCGACGTTGTAGGCGTTCTCGAGGAACGAGTCGGCGGTGCGCTCGATGGCGCGGCCGAGGCGGCTCAGGTTGCCGGTGCGACACTGCTCGGTGACCAGGACCGTCACGATCTGGTCGGCGCCCAGCGCGACCGCGGGCGCGAGCGGCGTGTTGACCAGCAGTCCGCCGTCCCAGAGGAGGCGCGTGCCGATCGGCACCGGCGAGAAGAGCAGCGGGATGCTGGCGCTCGCGACCAGCATGTCGACGCTGATCGCCGGTACCACGACGTACTCCGACGCCGGCACCGCGGGCACCGGACCGGTCACGTAGCGGACGACCTTGCCGGTGTGGATGTCGACCGCGTTGATCGCGACGCGGCGCTTGTTCGGGATGCGCGTGCCGCCGAACAGCTTGACGAGCCGGTCGCGCAGGCGACCGGTGTCGACGAGAAAGGGCTCCTGGATCCCCTCCAGCAGCTCGCTCACCAGGTCGAAGCGGCTGGTGAGGATGAAGTCCATCATCAGCGCGCTCAGCGAGCCGATCTGCGGCGGCCAGTAGTAGCGCGCGCGCTGCACGAAGCGCAGGGCGTCGCCGGGCAGGCGGCGCGGGAGATCGATCACCTCGCGGGCCGAGATCTTCAGCAGGGTCTGGAACAGCGAGCGGAAGAAGCGCGAGCTCGCGACCACCGGCGGGTCGTCGGCGAGGCCGTACCAGAAGTCCATCATCTCGCTCGGCGTGAAGCCGGCCGAGATCATCGCCGCGTTGAGCGCGCCGGCGGACGTACCGCTGAGCACCATCGGGCCGTCCGCGAAGCGCGTGTCGCGCAGCAGGCGCTCGTAGACGCCGACCTGCAGCGGTCCGCGTGCGCCGCCGCCCGAGAGAACCAGCCCGAGCTTGCCGCTACCGTCGGAGTTTCGTGTTATCGTCGTGACCACGCGACCTGCCTTATGCCTGATCGATTCTGCGTGCGCCAACCATGAGCCTCGTCGGCGCCCTCATCGTATCGGCCGTGCTGACCTTCGGCTTGATCGCGCGGTCCGCGTGGCCGCGGCTGGTCGTCGAGCAGTTCCCGAGTCCGCTGCGACGCGTGCTCGGCTACACGGTGCTCGCCGTGACCCTCGGCGTCACGGCGATCCTGCCGCTGTCGCACGTCGGGCAGCCGCCACCCGAGCTGCACTTCGAGGGCATCCGCGTCGTCGAGCTCTTCCTCGGCCACGCGGTGCTCGCGACCTGCCTGCTGCTCTGGTGGGGGCTCGCCGGCTGCCGGCCGCCGTCCGGCTTCCTGCACCTGCGTCTCGACCAGCCGCTGTCGCAGCTCCGGAGCGGCGTGGTCGCCGGGCTCGGCGGCTGGGCGATCACCATGCTGACCATGACGGTCGTCGGCACGCTGCTCGGCCTCGGACGCGAGTCGGCGACGCCGCCGCAGGCGGAGATGCCGCAGCTCATGCGGGCGATCGTCGAGCTGCCGTTCGCCGTGCGGCTCGCGCTCGTGTGCTCGGCGGGCTTCTTCGAGGAGCTGTTCTTCCGCTCGTTCCTGCAGTCGCGCGGCGGTCTCCTGCTCTCGACCGTGCTCTTCACCGCGAGCCACGCGAGCTACGGCATGCCGTTCATGATGGTCGGCGTGTTCGCGGTGTCGATCGTGCTCGGGCGGGTCTTCGCCCGCCGCGGCGACGTCGTGCCCTGCATCGTCGCGCACGCCGTGTTCGACGCGATCCAGCTCTTCGTCGTCCTGCCCGCGGTGGTGGCAGCCGTTTGAGCATGCCAAGATTCCCGGCGTGGCGGAGCACGGGCCCACCCCCTTCCTGGTCGAGGTCGACGAGGCGTTCATCAAGCGCGAGCGGGCGCGGGCGCGCGAGCTCCGCGACTCGCAGTGGTGGAAGCGGCGGCGGGCCTCGGGCGTATGCCACTACTGCGGCAAGGAGGTCGGGGTCCGCGCTCTGACCATGGACCACCTGGTGCCGATCATTCGCGGCGGCCGCTCGACGCGCGGCAACGTGGTTCCGGCCTGCAAGCCCTGCAACGACGCGAAGAAGCACAGCCTGCCCTTCGAGTGGAGCCCGCAGGGGGCGGAGGACTCCTGATGTCGCCGGCCGACCTGCCCGCGATCGAGGAGCGGGCACGCAGCCACAAGCCGCTCGTCGCCGACCTCGATCCCGTCATGCGCGCGGCCGTCGCGGTGGTGCTCGCGCCCGACGGCGACGACGTCGCGGCCCTGCTGATCGAGCGCGCGCAGCACCCGCGCGATCCGTGGTCCGGGCACATGGCGTTTCCCGGCGGTCGCCACGACGCGACCGACGCGAGCCTCGAGCGCACGGCGATCCGCGAGACCGCCGAGGAGGTCGGCATCGACCTCGTGCGGCACGGGCGCCTGGTCGCGCGGCTCGACGAGATCCAGGCGCAGGCGCGCGGCCGCAACCTCGACATGGTGATCTCGCCGTTCCTCTTCTTCCTCGACGAGGCGCGTCCGACCACGCCGGATCGCAGCGAGGTCGCCGACACTCTGTGGGTGCCGCTGCGCGTGTTCCGCGACGAGCGCTACAAGGGCACGACACACTTCTCGCGCGACGGCTTCGGCATGGACTTCCCGGCGTTCCTCTACCAGGGCAAGACGATCTGGGGCCTCACCTACCGGATCCTGTGCGGCTTCCTCGACACCGTGGCGGGCGCCGACGGGAGCGCCGGGGTGTCGGGGCCGGAAGCCGGCTGAGACGCGGCGACGCGGCCGGATCGAATCGCGATGTACCGCCTGTTCGTCAGCGTGGACGTTCCCGACGACGTCAAGCAGTCGCTCGCGCGCCTCGCGGGCGACGTCCCCGGTGCGCGCTGGCTCGAGCCCGACGAGATCCACCTGACGGTGCGCTTCATCGGCGAGGTGGACGGGCTGGTGTTCGACGACGTGCTGGCGGCGCTCGAGAGCGTCCGCCTGGCGCCGTTCGCGCTCGCGCTGCGCGGCGTCGGTCACTTCCCGCCGCGCGGCGAGCCGCGCATCCTCTGGGCCGGCCTCGAGCGCAGCGACGCGCTGCGTGCCCTGCACGACAGGATCGAGAGCGCGGTGGTGCGCGCGGGGGTCGAGCCGGAGCGCCGCAAGTTCGCGCCGCACGTGACGCTCGCGCGCCTGCGCGGCACGCCGCCGCGCGCGGTCGGCAGCTTCGTCGCGATGAACGGCCTGTTCAGAAGCGAGCCGTTCACGGTCGACGCGTTCCACCTGTACTCGAGCAACCTTTCGGCGAAGCGCGCGGTGCACCGGGTGGAGGCGACCTACCCGCTTTCCGGAGGAGTCGAAGCGTGAAGAGCCATCGCAAGGAGCTCTGGTTCGACGTGCCGGCGCGCCGCGGCTTCGTGAACGTGACCGAGCAGGTTGCGGCCGCGGTGCGCGCGAGCGGCGTGCAGGAAGGCCTCGTGCTGGTGAACGCGATGCACATCACGGCGTCGGTCTTCATCAACGACGACGAGCCGGGCTTGCACCACGACTATGAGAAGTGGCTCGAGCAGCTCGCTCCGCACGCGCCGACCAGGCAGTACCGTCACAACGACACCGGCGAGGACAACGCCGACGCGCACCTGAAGCGCCAGATCATGGGCCGCGAGGTGGTCGTCGCGATCACCGCCGGTGCGCTCGACCTCGGCCCCTGGGAGCAGATCTTCTACGGAGAGTTCGACGGCCGCCGCCGCAAGCGGGCGCTGATCAAGATCATCGGCGAGTAGGGAGCGCGCACCGGAAGTGCCCGCGTGCCGGCCGGGATCGCCGAGTGGTGCACCGGCCGCGGCTCGCTTGCCACTCCGTGGCTCAGCCTCGACGCGGCGAAGCGTCGCTTCGCCGCGTGCTCGGCGGCGCTGCGCGGCGTTCGCCACGGAGTGGCAAGCGAGCCGCGGCCTCAACCTTGGCCGCGCGGTGCAGGTCGACTCCCGGCAACGCGAAGGAGTGGCCTGAGGCGGATCCGGAACGAGCTGCGCTGCCCTGGCACGGAGCCCGCGTGAACGGCACCACGAGCCGCCCGGCGCCGCCCGCACCCGTACGGAGCAGACCGCACCGGTACGGAGCGGGCCGCACCGGTACGGAGCAGGCCGCCCGGTACGGAGCGGCCGCATCGGTACGGAGCAGGCCGCACCAGTACGGAGCGGGCCGCAGGGGTACGGAGCGGGCCGCACCGGTACAGAGCAGGCCGCGGATCGCTTGCCGCTCCGTGGCGAACGCCGCGCCAGCGCGCTGAGATACGGCGAAGCGCAGCTTCGCCGATATCGAAGCTGAGCCACGGAGCGGCAAGCGATCCACGGCCGGCGCACGAGCGCAGATGCACGAGGCCGGCGCACGAGCGCAGATGCACGAGGCCGGCGCACGAGCGCAGATGCACGAGCTCGGCGCGCACGCCGGCGCGTGAGCCGACGACGCCACGGACGTCGCCAGCGCCGTGCCGGCGTCAAGGACCGATGTAGGACCAGCGCCGCGACACGAAGCGATCGAAGTAGATCGTGCCGCTGGTCGTCGGACGGATGCCGACCGCGCCGAGGCGCACGAAGTCGAGGAAGCTCGTCGCGTTGTCGAGCCCGGTGAGATGCGCGACGCTCGTGCCGTCGAGCCACATCTGCAGGTGCCCGTCGTTCGCCGTCGCCGACGACGCGCGCTTCCAGTCGAGCTCGATCGCGTGCGGCGCGTCGCTGAAGGGGATCCAGCCGGTGTTCACCATCCCGAGGTCGTCGATGCGGACCTTGGCCATCATGCGGTACTGCATGTTCACGCGCCGGACCATCAGCAGGAGGATCTTCTTGCGCTCGGGCGTGCGCGCGAAGGCCTGCAGGATCACCACGCGCTGCGTGTCGAGGCCCGGCGTGAAGCCGTTCGGGTCGAAGCTGAAGCGCACGCGATAGCGCGACTCGGCGTCGGGAGACTCGTCCTGCACGAACATCCGGCCGCTGTCGTCGATCACCGCCTGCAGGCCGCGCGGACCCGTGATCGCGGCGGCGACGGAGGTGGCGAGGTCGCCGCCGCCGGTCGTCGCGGAGCTCCACGCGTCGAGGCTCGGGCCGTCGAAGTCGTCGCTGAAGATGTCGTCGGGCAGCTGCGCGACGTCGCCGATGGTGAGCCCGAGCTGGTAGAGCTGCGCGGCGTTGCTGGTTCCGGGCGTGACGCGCACGTAGTAGCTGCCCGCGCCGCTCGGCAGCGCGACGTTGGCGAGCGACTCCGCGACGCCGGCCGGATGCGCGTTCACGTTCGCGAGCACGCTCGTCCCGTTGCGGTCGAGCACCTGCAGCGCGAGGTCGTTCTGTACGAGCGTCGAGAAGCTCGAGCCCGCGCTGCACGAGCCGTTCGGGTTCTGCGGACCCATCAGGTAGCTCGCGCCCACCGGCGTCACGGTCACGCTCGCCGTCTTGTTCGGTCCGACGGTGAAGGCGAAGAAATCCCGATCGGAGTCGTCGTCGACGCTCAGGTCGCCGAGCGCGAAGCTTCCGTTGCCGAGGCTGCCGAGGTCCGAGGCCGCGCCCGCGCTGTCGTTCGTCTCGAGCGGGTCGCCGTAGGCGCGCGTCGCGCCGTGGATCTCGTCGTGCTGCGGCCCGTCGAACGCGGTCGACAGGTAGGGCTCCATCAGCTTCGTCTGGTTGATCGGGCAGGAGTGCGCGAAGCCGAGGCCGTGGCCGTGCTCGTGCGCGAGCGTGTTGCGCAGCCGGAGCGAGTCGTTGTTGGTGTTGTTGTAGAAGCTGTCGGCGGTGTCGAGCACCATGTCGCCGTTGTTCGGGTAGTAGTTGTACGCGAGGACGCCGTAGTTGCCGTCGATCCTGTGCCCGCCGATGCGCACGTCGGCGCGGACCCCCAGCACGCCGCTCGAGTTGAACAGCGCGACGCCGTCGTCGTTCGCCTCGTAGACGTAGGTGATGCCCGTGATCGCGCTCCAGCGGTCGAAGACCTGCTGGAACACGGGCAGCCAGTTCGCCGGCGAGCCGTAGATGCCGTTCAGGAACGCGCGCAGATTGCTCGGAGCCGCTGGCTCGCCGATCGCGCCGGAGATCGCGGTGCCGTCGGGCACGACGCTCCAGGTGAGCGTGGTCGGGTCGCCCTGGCCGAGCCCGAAGCCGTCGGTCGCGGTCCGGGTCCAGCGGCTGCCGTCGCCCAGGTTCGCCATCGGCGCGGCGAGCGAGCTCGTCTCGGCCGCGCGCCGCGCGACCGACAGCGCCTGCGCGTAGGCGTCCACCAGGGCCGGATCCGTGCCGGGTGCGAAGCAGACCTCGGGCGGACGGCCGCCGCCGATCACGGCGGGGGCGGCGTCTGCGGAGAGGATCGCGCCGAGCAGCCAGGCGAGGGCTGCGGCGACGGCGTGAAGGGCGCGTCGGGTGGTCATCGCTGCGGTGGTGCGATGCATGGTCCGTGCCCGCGCGCGGTTCTGCAAGCGCCTCGTCCGGAGCCTCCCGGGGGCGTCACGTGGCAGCGAAGGTGTCGAGATCGTGACGGGGTGACGCCCGGCCACCGATCGGCGGGGCGTCAGAGCCAGCCGCGGCGGTGGAACATCCACAGCATCCCGCCCGAGATCGCGCTCATGATCCCCAGCACCCACCAGAACTGCACCGCCTCGCCGCCCGGGAAGTCGGGCAGCGTCACGTTCATGCCCCACATGCCGGTCAGCACGGTGAGCGGCATGAAGATGGTCGCGATCACGGTGAGGACCATCATCACCTGGTTGAGGCGCGTCGAGACGCTGGTGAGGTGCGCGTCGAGCAGGCTGCTCAGCCGGTCGTGGAACAGGATCGACTCGTCGGTGAGCCGGACGAGGTGGTCGTAGACGTCCCGGAAGCGGTAGGACAGCTGCTCGCCGATCATCGGAAACTCGCGTCGCGCGAGGCGTCCGACGACGTCGCGCTGCGGCAGCAGCACGCGCCGCATCGCCGCGACGTCGCGCTTGAGCACCAGGATCGGCTTCACCAGGTTCCGCTTCGGGTCGTCGAACACGCGGTGCTCGACCTCGTCGAGCCGCTCGGAGAGCTTCTCGACCTCGGGCATGTAGTTGTCGACCATCGTGTCGACGATGCGGTGCAGAAGCCCGACCGGCCCGTCCGACAGCACGTGCTCGTTGCGCTGGCAGAGGCCGAGCAGATGCGCGATCGAGCGCGAGCTGCCGTCGTGCACCGTGACGAGGTAGTTCGGTCCGACGAAGAAGTCGGTGTCGTGGGTCGCGAAGTTGTGCTTCGCCGCGTGGAAGTCGATCCCGTGCAGGATCACGTAGAGATAGGTGCCGTAGCTCTCGACCTTCGGGTGGTGGGACTCGCTGAGCGCGTCCTCGATCGACAGCTCGTGGAAGTGGAACACGTCGCGCAGGAGCGTCGCCTCCTCGTGCGTCGGAGCCGAGAGGTCCACCCAGATGCTGGCCTTGCTGCCGGACTCGAGCCACGCCGGGTCGACCATCGACGCCTTGCGAACGCTTCCGTTGATGTTGACCAGCACCGTCAGCATCAGAGCCTCTCCCGTCCCGCGACGATGTCCGCGTGGCGCGCAGCGTCGAGCGGCACGAATCTCTGCGCGGCGTCGTCGCGGAACCAGAGGGCGTCCGAGACGCGTGACGGATCGAACGCCTCGTCCTGCAGGCGGGTCTTGCGGTTCTTGAAGTTGCCGGTGACGTCGACCTGCTCGGACACGCGCACGAAGAGCGGACGCGCGTACGGCGGCAGGACCTTCGTCGCGTGCGCGAAGAAGCTCTGCGGGTCGAACCGCGCGCCGTCGGCCGGCACCACGAGCGCCATGCCGGCGCGGCCCTCGGTGCCGGGCACGCCGACGCCGTACACGGCCGTCTCGTGTACCCCGGGCGCCTGGTTCAGCAGGTGCTCCACCTCGATGGTCGCGACGTTCTCGCCCTTCCAGCGGAACGTGTCGCCGATGCGGTCGACGAAATAATAGTACGACGCGTGATCGCGCTTCAGGAGGTCGCCGGTGCGCAGGTAGAGGTCGCCCTTCTCGAAGCAGTCGCGGAGCAGCTTGCGCTCGTTGTCCTTCGGGTCGGCGTAGCCGTCGAAGGCCATGACGTTCTCCTTCGAGATGCGGCTCAGCAGCTCGCCCTGCTCGCCGACGGGGCACTCGACGAGGAAGCCGTCCGCGCCGCGCACCAGCTCGCCGCGCTCGAGGTCGTAGCGTGCGAGCTTCAGGTGTTCGTGCTGGAACGGCGCGCAGCGTCCGACCGAGCCGACCCGCCCCCGGCGGTTCTGCAGGCTCACGTTGCCCTCGGTCTGGCCGTACGAGTCGATGATCTTCTCGATCCCGAAGCGCTCCTTGAACGCGACCCAGATGTCGGGCCTGAGTCCGGGGCCGGTCGCGAGACGGATCTTGTGGTTGCGATCGTCGGGCGTCGCCGGCGTGCGCATCAGGTAGCGGCAGAGCTCGCCGACGTAGCAGAACACCGTGACGCCGTGCCGGCGCGCGTCGGACAGGAACTCGCTCGCGCTGAACTTCCGTCGCGACGCGAAGCACGCACCGATGTGGAACGCCGGCGCGAAGCCGACGAAGTTCGCGTAGCCGTGGTAGAGCGGCGTCGGCGCGTAGGCACAGTCGTCCTGGGTCTCGCCGAGCAGGATCGCGAGCGAGTTTCCGCCAGCGGTGAAGCGCGAGTGCCGCACGATCGCGGGCTTGGGAAAGCCGGTCGTGCCCGAGGTGTAGACGTAGAGGAAGACGTCGCCGATGCCGACCTTCGGGATGTCGGGCTCGGCGTCCGACGACGCGTCGAGCTCGTCGGCGAGCGGCCGGAAGCGCGACCCCTCGGCGACCAGCTCCGGCACGTCGGCGATCACCTCGAGCTCCGGTAGCCGCTCGAGGAGCGGCAGCATCGCGCGCGCGCCCGGACGGTCCACCAGCGCGACCTTCGCCTGCGACGCGCGGTGCACGTGCGCCAGCGCCTCGCCCTCGAGGTGCGTGTTGATCAGCGCGGCGATCGCGCCGAGCTTCGCGCACGCGCCCTGCGCCATGAGCATGGCGGGGGAGTTCTCCATCATCACGTTGACCACGTCGCCTTTCGCGACGCCGCGGCGCTTCAGGAGATTCGCATAGCGGTTGACGCCCGCGTTGAACGCGCCGAAGGAAACCTCCTCCTTCTCGAAGCGCAGCGCCGGGCGATCGGGGATCTTCTCGGCCTGGTCGCGGCACACGTAGCCCATGGTGCGGAACGCGCCCGCGCCCGCACCCTGCAGCGCGCGACGCACCTCGAGGAACTTCGGCAGCTCGATCAGGTCCTCGACCAGCGTGGCGATGCGCGAGACGACGTCCATCGCCCCTGCCTAGCAGCCTCCGGCCGGCGCGTGGAAGCCGAGCGAGCGTTTCGCGGCCGACGCGCCGCACGGCTCGGCGGACGTGCGACGGGCCGGCGGTGGCTCCGGGACGTCGCGACGCGGAGCGCGTCAGCGCGCCGAGTCCTTCCCCGGCGGCCGGTCGTCGTACAGGCGCAGCACCCACTCGAGGAAGCCGCGTGGGCGCGCCACGATGACGTAGGCGATCGCGAAGGCCGCGATCGGAACGGCGATCGCGACCAGGTCGAGCACGACGATCGCCACGGCCAGCCCGAGCCTGGTACCGAGGGTCACGCTTGCCGCCTGCGACGACGTCCGCCCATCCCGGAACGGTCCGTCAGGTCGGGGTGCGGAAGCCCGGCAGGCTCTTCTGTCGCGCGAGCTGCACCAGGCGATAGCCGTACCAGGCCGGGTAGTGGAACCAGCGCATCGGCTCCTCCCAGCCCTCGACCGGGGCGCGTAGCTTCGACAGATCCGTCTTCTTCGCGCACAGGAACGCGCGCCTGAGACCGACCTCGTAGCGCCGCGAGCCGACGTAGTCGCGGAACTGCGGGCGCAAGGTGACGGCCTTGTAGCCGAACGGCCGCACCATGTCGCGGATCGCTTCCTTCGACGGCGAGCTGACGAGGTCGTACTCCATCGTCGCGCGCGGATCGTTGGTGCTCTCGTAGCGGTAGCGCACGAACGAGCCCGGCATGCGGATGATGCCGGTGTCGATGACCAGGACGTCCGAGTTGATCGCGGAGATCATCTCGATCAGACCGAACGGCTTCGCGATGTGGTACATCAGGCCGAAGCAGAAGACGATGTCGAACGGACCCCGCGCCGCGAAGTCGTACTCGTAGATGTTGCCGACGTCGAAGTGGTAGCGGCTCTTGTCGATGCCCTTCACCTCGAAGACGAAGTTCGCCTGATCGACGTGCATCTGGCGGCCGTCGACGCCGAGCACGAAGTCGGCGCCGGCCTCGGCCGCGTTGAGCGACCAGAAGCCCGCGTTGCAGCCGAGATCGAGCACGCGCTTGCCCTTGAGCGATCCGCCGAACAGGTCGACCACCGGCTCGAAGAAGTAGCGTTTGCGCTCCCGGTGCCGGATGATCCACTTCTCGCGGTAGATCGGCGTGAGGTTGCCGGCGAGGTCGAACTGGTAGTGCCAGCGCGGAAAGCTCGCGATCTTCTGCCGTATCTGTTCCTGATCCATTGGCGAGTCCTCTGTGAGCGGCAGGGGCGCTGGGGCTTGCGGCACGTCGGGGATGATCGGCCGGAAGACCGCGAAACTTAACGCACGCACCAGCGGAAGGGAAGCCGGAGGGGAGTGAGGTACGGCCATGGCGGAGTTCGACTACGACCTGTTCACCATCGGCGCCGGCTCGGGTGGCGTCCGCGCGAGCCGCATGTCGGCTGCGCTCGGTGCGCGCGTCGCGGTGGCCGAGGACAAGCGTCTCGGCGGCACCTGCGTGAACGTCGGATGCATCCCGAAGAAGCTGCTGGTCTACGCGTCGCACTACGGCGGCGACTTCGCCGACGCCGCCGCCTACGGCTGGGACGTCGGCCCGCGCCGCTTCGACTGGGCACGGCTGATCGCCAACAAGGACAAGGAGATCGCGCGCCTGAACGGCGTGTACGGCAGCATCCTCGAGAAGAACGGCGTCGAGACCCTGAGCGGCACCGCGCGCGTGCTCGACGCGCACACGATCGAGATCGACGGCCGCCGCATCACCGCGCGCTATCTCCTGATCGCGACCGGCGGCGTGCCGTTCGTGCCCGAGGGCCCGGGCTCCGAGCTGGCGATCACCTCCGACCAGATCTTCGCCCTGCCCGAGCGTCCCGCGCGCGCGCTGATCGTCGGCGGCGGCTACATCGCGGTCGAGTTCACCGGCATCCTGCACGGCATGGGCTCGCACGTGACGCAGATCTACCGCGGTGATCTCTTCCTGCGCGGCTTCGACCTCGACGTGCGCACCGTGCTCGCCGAGGAGATGAGGAAGCAGGGGATCGACCTGCGCTTCGGCGCGAACCTCGCTTCGATCGAGCGTCGCGGCGGCGCGCTCGCCGCGACGCTCGTCGACGGCAGCGTGCTCGAGGTGGACCAGGTCCTGTCCGCGACCGGCCGCCTCCCCAACACCCGCGGCCTCGGGCTCGAGGCGGCCGGCGTGAAGCTCGACGCCTTCGGCGCCGTGGTGGTGGACGAGTACTCGCGCTCGTCGGCGGAGAGCGTGTACGCGGTCGGCGACGTCACCAACCGCATCAACCTGACGCCGGTCGCGATCCACGAGGGGGCGGCGGTCGCGACCACCCTCTTCGGCGGCAAGCCGACCAGGCCCGACCACGCCGACGTCCCGTCCGCGGTCTTCAGCCACCCGAACATCGGCACCGTCGGCCTCACCGAGGAGCAGGCGCGCGCGAAGTACGGCGAGCTGCGCGTCTTCAAGACGCGCTTCCGGCCGCTGAAGCACACCCTCACCGGCCGCGACGAGACGACCTTCATGAAGCTCGTGGTCGACGCCGCGAGCGACCGCGTCGTCGGCGTGCACATGGTCGGGCCCGACGCCGGCGAGATCGTGCAGGGGTTCGCGGTCGCGGTGAAGTGCAAGGCGACCAAGGCGCAGTTCGACGCGACCATCGGCATCCACCCGACCGCCGCCGAGGAGCTCGTCACGATGCGCGAGCCGTTCGCGCCGGTGGGCGCGGCGGAGAGCGAGTGAGGCATGCGCTGCATCAAGATCAGACGATTCGTATGCATCGTGCATGCGAACGACGGTGGACCTGAAGGAAGAGCTGCTCGAGGAAGCGCGGCGCCTGTGGAGCTTTCGTACCAAGCAGGAGACCCTGACGGCCGGCCTCGAGGAGCTCATCCGCAAGGCGCATCGTGAGCGCCTGCGCGGCCTCGCGGGAAAGGTCTCGCTCGACGTCGACGTCGAGCGCGCGCGCGGGCGCGGCCGCAAGCGGTGAGCGACGTCCTGGTCGACAGCTCGGTCTGGATCGACTTCTTTCGCGGCCAGGCGCCGGCGGTGTCGCGCGTCGATGCGCTGCTCGCGGACGACCGCGTCGCGACCACCGAGATGATCGTCGCGGAGATCGTCTCCGGGGCGCGCACGCGCGCCGACTTCGATGCGCTCCGGGAACATCTCGCGGCGCTGCCGCGACTGACCGGGCCACCCGACCTCTGGGGGTGTGTCGCCGAGACGCGCTTCGCCCTCGCACGGCAGGGCGTCCAGGCCCACCTCGTCGGCCTCGCGATCGCGATCACGGCGGCCGGGGCCGGCCATCGTCTTCTCACACGAGATCGTGACTTCGTGCCGATTGCGCGAGCGACCTCGCTGGATCTCGACCGCTTCTGATCCGGCGCCACGATCCGCGCCACGAGCCGCGCCCGCCTGCGTGCACGCGCGTGGGACGAATGCCGTGGCGCCCCGCCTCCCGAAACGATAAGTCCGCGGGATGGCACGGATCAACGAGAACTACCTGAAGCTCAAGGCCGGCTACCTCTTCCCGGAGATCGGCCGCCGCGTCACCGCCTTCCAGAAGCAGAACCCCGAGGCGAAGGTCATCAAGCTCGGAATCGGCGACGTCACGCGCCCGCTGGTGCCGGCGGTGGTCGACGCGATGCGCTCCGCCGTCGACGAGATGGGCAGCGACGCGGGCTTCCGCGGCTACGGCCCCGAGCAGGGCTACGACTTCCTGCTCGACGCGATCCGCGAGCACGACTACGCCGCGCGCGGCGTCGCGATCGGCCGCGACGAGATCTTCGTCTCCGACGGCTCGAAGTGCGACAGCGGCAACATCCAGGAGATCTTCGCGACCGACAACGTGGTCGCGCTCACCGATCCGGTCTACCCCGTCTATCTCGACACCAACGTCATGGCAGGGCGCACCGGCGTCGCCGGCGACGACGGCCGCTACGCGGGCATCGTCTACATGCCGACGACCGCGGAGAACGACTTCACGCCGGCGCTGCCCGCCGAGCACGTCGACCTCATCTACCTGTGCTCGCCCAACAACCCGACCGGTGCTGCCGCGACGAAGGACCAGCTGGCGGCGTGGGTGCAGCACGCGAAGAAGACCGGTGCGGTCATCCTCTTCGACGCCGCCTACGAGGCGTTCATCTCCGACCCGAAGCTCCCGCGCTCGATCTACGAGATCGAGGGGGCGCGCGAGGTCGCGATCGAGTTCCGCAGCTTCTCGAAGACGGCCGGCTTCACGGGCACGCGCTGCGCCTTCACCGTCGTGCCGAAGGAAGTCGCGGCGCAGACCGGGTCGGGCGAGCGCGTCGCGCTGAACGGTCTGTGGAACCGCCGCCACACGACCAAGTTCAACGGCGTGTCGTATCCCGTGCAGCGCGGTGCGGCGGCGATCTACACGCCGGAGGGACGCCGTCAGACCGGCGAGATCGTCCAGTTCTACATGGAGAACGCCCGTCTGATCCGCGAGGGGCTGACTCGGGCGGGGTACACGGTGTATGGGGGCGTGAACGCGCCCTACATCTGGCTCCGGACCCCGGCCGGCACCTCGTCCTGGGATTTCTTCGATCGGCTGCTCGCGAACGCAAACGTCGTCGGCACGCCGGGCTCCGGATTCGGACCGTCGGGCGAGGGCTACTTCCGGCTGAGCGCATTCAACTCGCGGGGCAACGTCGAGGAGGCGATCGAGCGCATCGGACGCATGCGTCTCTGAGAACACGATGCAGGAGACTCCCGGCTCAGAGCATCCGGTCGCTGGTGCCGGCTCGGCGATGACGCGGATCGGCGACGGCCCGCTCGCCACGCCTCCCCTGCGGATCGCGCCCGACACCTACAGCCGCAACTGGTGGATCGCGCGCGCCTGCGCGGCCTACTTCGCGCCCGACGAGAGCCCGACCGTGCTCGACGTCGGCGGCTGCGGCGGCATGACGAGCGAGTTCCTGCGCGACGTGCGCGTGGTGGACCTGCGCGCCGGGGCCGACGTCGACGTGGTCGCGGACGCACGGCGACTACCCTTCGCCGACGGCTCGTTCGACGTCGTCTGCTGCTCCGACGTGCTCGAGCACGTCGCCGAGGCGGACCGCCCGCAGCTGCTCGCCGAGCTGTTCCGGACCGCGCGCCGGCTGGTGGTGCTCGCCGGGCCGTACCGCTCGCACGAGGTCGAGCTCGCCGAGCAGGCGCTGCGCGACTTCCACCGCTTCTGCACCAACGGCATCTCGCACCACTGGCTCGACGAGCACATGCGATACGGGCTGCCGTCGCGCGAGTGGCTGGAAGCGGAGCTCGAGCGCGCGGGCCGCTTTCACGTCCGCCTCGCGAGCAACGACGTCGGCAACTGGCTCCTCTTCCAGCTCCTGATCTTCCTCAACATGTTCGACCTCGACGCGCAGGTCGGCGAGTTCTTCGAGGACTACAACCGCAACCTGGCCGCCTACGGCGACGCGAGTGCGGTGCCGTACCGGCACATCCACGTCGTGTCCGTCACGCCACCCGACCCCGCGGCCCGCGCCGCGCTCGAGGAGCTCGCGCGCGCGTGTGACGGCGCGCGCCCCGCGGGCGGCAACGGCGTCACGGCGGAGCCGTCGCCGAGCCCGCCGCCGGTGCTGATGGCGAAGGCGTTCACCGCGATCGCCGAGGCGATGGCCGTCAAGAACGCGCGCACCGAGGCGGCGGTCGCGTCGGCGGCGCGCCACGCGGTGCTGCTCGGCGATCCCGTGCCGCCGCTGCCGGGCCGCACCGTGCGTCCGATCGAGCGCGCGAGCCACGAGGACGCGCTCGCGCGCTGCGCCGAGCTGGAGGAGAGGCTGCGCCTCGCGCACGAGGCGATCGACGGACACGAGTCCTTCATCCACCAGCAGCACCGCCAGCTCGCGGAGGTGCGCGCGACGCTCGACTCGGTGCTGCGCTCGAAGTCGTGGAAGCTGACGGCACCGCTGCGCACGGTGATCGATTCCGCGCGCACGCTCTCGGACGTCTCGCGGCGTCTCACCGGACGCGACCCGCTGCGGCGGGCACCGGTCGGACCTGCGGGCGACGTACGCAAGGCGGTGCTCTTCCTGAGCGGCTGCCCGGGCGACGCGAAGCGCTATCGCTGCGACCACCAGGCGGAGCAGCTCGGTCTCCTCGGCATCACCGCCGACTGCGCGATCTACGGCGAGGTCGACCTCGACTGGGCGATGCGCGCGTACCACTACTTCGTCCTGCACCGCGTGCCGTTCGGCCCCGACGTCGACTACTTCGTGCGCGAGGCACGCCGCGCCGGGCGGACCGTGCTGTTCGACACCGACGACTGGGTGTTCGACGTCTCGTCGATGCCGCACGTCGCCGCGCTCGAGGACATGCGTCCCGACGAGCGCGACCTCTACCGCGAGGGCCTCGAGCGCTATCGAGCCACCCTGCTGCGCTGCGACGGCGCGCTGGTCTCGACCGACCCGCTGGCGCGCCGTGCCTCGGCGCTGGTCGGCCACGTCGTCGTGCACGCGAACGTCGCGAGCCGCGAGATGGTGCGTCTCGCCGAGCGTGCGCGCCGCCTGCGCGAGGTGCGCGCCGCGACCGGGCGCCCCGCCGGCGAGGTCGTGCTCGCCTACCTGAGCGGTACTCCGACCCACAAGCGCGACTTCGCCGAGGTCGAGTCGGCGCTGCTGTGGATCATGGAGCGCTACCCGGGCGTCCGCCTGCTGACCGTCGGCCACATCGACGTGCGCGAGACCTTCGGCCGCTTCGGCGCGCGCCACGCGCACCTGCCGCTCATGCCCTGGCAGCGGCTCTTCGAGGTGATGTCCGAGGTGGACGTGAACCTGGCGCCGCTCGAGCCGCGCAACCCGTTCACCGAGTGCAAGAGCTCCATCAAGTACCTCGAGGCGGCGCTGGTCGGCGTGCCGACGATCGCCTCGCCGCTGAGCGACTTCCAGCGCGTGATCGAGAGCGAGCGCAACGGCTTTCTCGTCGACAGCAAGGAGGCGTGGCGTGACGCGCTCCGGCGTCTCGTCGAGTCGCCGAGCCTGCGCGAGTCGCTGGGAGCGCGGGCGCTCGAGGATGCGATCGCCCATCACACCACGTCGAGCGCCGCGCCGGACCTGTTCGCCAAGCTGAAGGCGCTGCGGACGCGCGGCGCCACCGACCGTCCGCTGACGATCAACTGGGTGGTGCGCGCGCCGATCGCCGGCACCGGCGGCGGCTACTGGACGATCTTCCGCCTCGCCAACGGGCTCGCCGCGGCGGGACACCGCGTGCGGGTCTACGTCGAGCCGATCGCGCACCTCGACGGCATGTCGGACGTCGAGATCCACGCCTTTCTCGAGGAGAACTTCGGACCGCTGCGCGTCGAGGTGGTGATCGGCCACGACCAGATCCAGCCGGCGGACGCGTCGATCGCGACCAACTGGCCGACCGCCTACACCGTCGCGCGTCTGCCGGGATCGCTGTTCCGGTTCTACTTCGTGCAGGACTTCGAGCCCGAGTTCTACGACGAGAGCGACGGCCTCTACCGCAAGGCGGCGGCGACCTACGACCTACCGCTGCAGATCGTCTGCATCGGCCGCTCGCTCGCACGGCGGATGGAGGCGTCGGCGCATCGCCCGACCGCATGGATCGACTTCGCGGTCGACCCCTCGATCTTCCGCATGACGCGCGACCCGGCCGAGCGCGGCAGCCCGCCGCGCGTGCTCTTCTTCGCGCGGCCGTCGCTCACGCGCCGCGGCTACCCACTCGGCATCGCGGCCCTGCGCCGGCTGAAGGAGCTGCGCCCGGACGTCCGCATCGCGTTCTTCGGCGCGACCGACGCGGAGCTCGGCGAGGTCGGCTTCGCGTTCGAGAACCTCGGCGTGCTGAGCCACGAGGAGCTGGCGCAGGCGATGAACGAGGCGCACGTGCTGCTCTGCTTCTCGCTGTCGGCGAACATCTCCTGGGTGCCCCTGCAGGGCATGGCGTGCGGCTGCGCCGTGGTCGACGCCGACGTGCCCGGCGTGCGCGAGATGATCCGCGACGGCGAGACCTGCCGCCTCGCGGAGCCGACGCCGGAGGCCGTCGCCGACGCCGTGATCGGCCTCGTCGACGACGACGCGACCCGGCAGCGCCTCGGGCGCGCCGCCGCGGCGGAGATGCAGCGCGGCGGCTGGGAGGCGTCGGCGCGGCAGTTCGAGCGCATCCTGACCGAGCACTGCTTCGTGCGCCTCGGCCGCGCGGCGCGTCCCGCGAGCCGTGCCGCGCGCGCCGGTGCTTGACGGAAGGAGCGGGTCGCCGGCGCGGCCGTCGCGCGTGCCGGGGAGGGGCGGTTGACCACGGTCGAGGTGCCGCCGCTGGTCGAGCTCCGGGTGCTCGTGGTGACCCTGGTCGCGCTCGCCCTTCCCGGCTGGGCGCTGCTCTCGCTCGGCCGTGCCTGGCGCGCCTACGCGCCGCTCGCGGCCTGGGCGCTCGCGCTGTCGCTCGGCATCGCCTTCTATCCGGTGCTCTACGCCCTCGCGGGCGCGCTCGGTACGGCCGGCGCGATCGACCGGACCGTCCTGCTCGCGATCCTCGCGCTGTCGTCCCTGGTCGTCGTCGTCCGGCTCGGACGTGACGCGATCGCGCTCTTCCGCTTCGCGCGCCTCGAGCAGATCGCGCTGCTGGTCGTGCTGGCGACGCTCGCGACCCGTCTCTGGGTGGCGCACGTCGAGCCCTTCCCGGCGTGGTCGGACTCGCTCCACCACGTGCTGCTCACCGAGCTCAGCGCGCGGCACGGACGGCTGCCGGCGAGCATGGAGCCGCTCTTTCCGATCCCGCTCGAGCGCTACCACCTCGGGCTCTACGCGCTGACGGCCAGCGTGCAGCTGCTCGCCGGCGTGCCGGCGCACGTCGCTCTGCTCTGGGTCGCGCAGGTGCTGAACGGACTCTGCGGCCTCGGCGTGTACCTGGTGCTCGACCGCCACGCCGGGCGCGTGCCGGCGGTGATCGGTGCCGTGATCGTGGGCCTGATCTCCCACCAGCCCGCGTTCTACGTGAACTGGGGGCGCTTCACGCAGCTCGCGGCGCAGACGCTCCTGCTGCCGGCGTGGCTGCTCGCCTGGGAGCTGCTGCGGCGGATGGTGCCCGAGCGGGAGGGGGGGGAAGACGGGACTCTCCCGCGCGCGGAGGTGGGCGGTGCGAGCCCGGGGCTGGCACCGGTCGCGGCGTCGTCGCCGCCGGCGATCGCCGCGCTGCACGCGTGCCTCCTTCTCGCGGCGGTCTTCCTGGTCCACCTCCGGGTCGCGGTCTTCCTGGTTCTCCTGCTCGCGACGAGCTTCGCGGTCGAGGCGTGGCGCGTGCGACGGGACCGCCGGCTCCGCCGACGCGTGCTCGGGCTCGGCCTCGCGATGGTGCTCGGCGCGATCGCGCTCGCCGGCCCTCGTCTGGTCGCGACCATCTCGCACTACGCGCAGAGCCACTGGGCGCTCTATCTCTTCCACGGCGGCCTCGCCGCGCCCGCGGACACGCGTCTGCACGGCGACCCCGAGTACTTCGCGTTCTCGCTCGAGAGCCTCGCCTACCTGTTCGCCGGTGCGCCGGCGCTGGTCGCGCTGGGGATCCTCGCCGCGGTCGCGCTCGCGCGCCGGAACCGGCTCGCGGCCATCTTCGTCGCGTGGTCGCTCGTGCTGCTGGCGCTCGGCGAAGCGCACGTGCTGAACGTGCCGCTGCTCAACGTCACGAACCTCGGCGCGGTGCTGATCCTGCTCTATCTGCCCGCGTCGCTGGTCGCGGCGACCGGCGTCGGCGAGCTGCTCGCGTGGCGGCGCGCCGGCGCGGGGACGACCACGCTCGTGCTGCTGCTCTTCCTCGTCCTCGGCGCGTTCGGCGCGCGCGACCGCGTCCGCCAGCTCGAGCCGACGCGATTCTTCGTCACCGACGCGGACCTGCGCGCGATCGACTGGCTCGGTCGGCAGCCGATGTCGCTCGGGGTCGTCGCGATCCGTGCGACCTTCTGGCTGCCGCGCGCGCCGCACGGCGTCGACGCCGGCTACTGGATTCCCTACCTGGTGGGACGTCGCACGACCGCCGGGCCGATGATCTCCAACCTGGCCCCGCACTACACCAACTGGATCGTCGAGATGTCGCGCCACGTCGCGCGCGCCGCCGACGACGACGAGGCGGTGCGCTGGCTCTGGTCGCGCGGTGTGCGCTACCTGTATCTGGGGGCGCTGGGCGATCCGGCCGAGGCCGAACGCTACGCGGATTCGAAGTACCTCGTCGAGAGGTACGCCAGGGACGGAGTGGTCATCTTCGAAGTGGACGCACGTGCAGCATACGGATCGCGTGGCTGAGAGCCGCGAGCACGCAGGGCGCCCGGAAGCGGCCCGCGTGGCGGAGCTGGAGCGGGAGCTGGCCGAGCTGCGCGCGCGGCACGCGCACGATCTGCGCGAGCACGACATCCTGAGCCGTCGCTGCGCGACCCTCGAGGACCAGCTCGCGCAGCTGCGGGCGCTGGTCGCGCGGCACGAGAGCTTCATCCACGAGCAGCACCGCGAGGTGCTGCGCGCGACGAGCGCGCTGCACCTCGTCCTGCGCTCGCGCTCGTGGCGCATGACGGCCCCCCTGCGCACGGGCCTGGTTCCCCTCAAGCGCACCGTGCAGCGCGTGCGCTCGGTCGCACGGCGTCTGTCGGGGCGTTCCGACTCGGTCGCGCCGCGCGGACCGGTGCACAAGGTCGCGCTCTTCGTCAGCGGCTGCCCGGGCGACGCGCGGCGCTACCGCTGCCTGCACCAGCTCGAGCGCCTCGCGGCGCTGGGCGTCAGCGCCGACGAGGGACTGCACGGCGTGATCGACCTGGTCGAAGCGGTGCCGTCCTACGCCCTCTTCGTGCTGCACCGCGTGCCGTACGGACGCGACGTCGAGGACTTCCTGCGCGCGGCGGCGCGTGCCGGAAAGCCGGTCGTGTTCGACACCGACGACTGGGTATTCGACATGGCCGCCGCGACCTACGTCGCGGCGCTCGCGGACATGAAGCCCGACGACCAGGTGCTCTACCGCGAGGGGCTCACGCGCTACCGGACGACGCTCAGCCGCTGCGACGGCGTGCTGGTGTCGACCGCGCCGCTCGCCGAGCGCGCGGCCGAGCTGGTGGCCAACGCGCACGTGACGCCCAACGTCGCGAGCCACGACATGGTCGAGCTGTCGCGTCTCGCCCGCACGCGACGCCACCTCGTCGCCCAGGAGCGCGCGCGGACCGGCGAGGTGGTGCTCGCGTACCTGAGCGGCACGCCGACCCACAAGCGCGACTTCGCCGAGGCGTCCGGCGCGCTCGCCCGCGTGCTCGACGCGCACCCGCGCGCGCGCCTGCTGCTCGTCGGACACATCGAGGCGCCTCCCGAGCTGCGGCGCTTCGGCGAGCGCATCGCGTACCTGCCTCTCGTGCCGTGGCAGCAGCTCCCGGAGATCATGGCGGACGTCGACGTGAACCTGGCGCCGCTCGAGCGCGACAACGTGTTCACCGAGTGCAAGAGCGCCATCAAGTACCTCGAGGCGGCGCTGGTCGGCGTCCCGACGGTCGCGACGCCGCTCGCCGACTTCCGGCGCGTGATCGAGGACGGGCGCAACGGCCTCCTCGCGTCCACCCCCGACGAGTGGCACGACGCCCTCACGCGTCTCGTCGAGTCGCCGGGGCTGCGCGCCGAGCTCGGCGCGCGCGCTCTCGAGGACGCGATGCGACACCACACGACGTACGCGGGCGGCGAGGAGTTCCTCGCCCGCCTGCGCGACGCGTCGCGACGCGAGCCGGGCGCGGAGCCGCTGGTGATCAACTGGATCGTGCGCGCCCCGATCGCCGGCACCGGCGGCGGCTACCTGACGATCTTCCGGCTGGCGAACGCGCTCGCGCGCGCGGGCCACCAGGTGCGCGTCTACGTCGAGCCGATCGCGCACCTCGACGGCCTCTCGACGCAGCAGATCGAGCGCTTCGTCGACCGGCACTTCGGACCGCTCGCGGTGGAGGTCGTCGTCGGACACGACGCGATCGCGCCCGCCGACGCGACCATCGCGACCAACTGGCCGACCGCGTTCACCGTCGCGAGCCACCCGAGCTCGCTGTTCCGCTTCTACTTCGTGCAGGACTTCGAGCCCGAGTTCTACGCCGCCGACGACCCGCTCTACGCGAAGGCGGAGGAGACCTACGAACTGCCGCTGCAGCACGTGACCATCGGCACCTCGCTCGCGCGCCGCGTCTCGGCCTTGACCGGCAAGCCGTGCCGCTCGATCGACTTCTCGGTGGACTCGGAGGTGTTCCACGTCGCGACGCCGCCTGCCGAGCGTCCGGGACCGCCGCGCGTCCTGTTCTTCGCGCGTCCGGGGCTGCCGCGTCGCGGCTACGAGCTGGGCGTCGCGGCGCTGCGCCGTGTGCACGAGCGTCGCCCCGACGTGCGCGTCGCCTTCTTCGGCGCGACCGACGCCGAGCTCGGTGACGTCGGTTTTCCGGTCGAGAATCTCGGCGTCCTGAGCCACCCGGAGCTCGCGCGCGCGATGAACGACGCGCACGTGCTGCTCTGTTTCTCCTTGTCGGCCAACATCTCGTGGGTGCCGCTGCAGGGGATGGCGTGCGGCTGCGCCGTGGTCGAGGCCGACGTGCCGGGAGTGCGCGAGATGATCGCCGACGGGCGCACCTGTGCGCTCGCGGCGCCCGAGCCGGACGCGGTCGCCGCGCGCGTGCTCGAGCTGGTGTCCGACGACGCGCGACGTCTCGCGCTCGCGGAGGCAGCGGCGGAGTCGACGCGCGAGCGGAGCTTCGCCTCGTCGGCCGCGCAGTTCGAGTCGATCCTGCGCGAGCGCTGCTTCGTGCGCTTGCCGGCGGCGGCGCGCGACGCTCAGGCGGCGGATGGCGTCTTGCGCAGCGCGACGTAGAACTCGTTGAAGCCGCCGGAGTTCTCGCGCCGCGCGCAGACCGAGAGGTCGGGCAGGAAGCCGCCACGCACCAGCAGGTCGAGCTGTGCGAACAGCTCCGTGTCCCGCCAGACGTTGCAGTGCACGTCGGCCTCGCCGCTCTGGAACTGCGCGACCCCCCAGCGGTAGAACTCGTCCGGCGCCTCGCTCGCGAGCCGTCGCAGCTCGTCGTTCCAGGCGCGCGCGAACTCCATGATCTGCGCGATGGGCGGCCCGCTGGCGCCGTGGTAGTGGCGCGCGAGCAGGTGGTCGAGGGTGGTCGACGGGCGCGTCGCGTCGGCCGTCCGGCGCTTGTCGGGGACGGCGAGCAGCACGACTCCACCGGGGTTCAGCAGCGCGCCGATCTCGTTCAGGAAGCGGATCGGCTCGGGCACGTGCTCGAGCACGTGGCAGAGGATCACGTAGTCGAAGCGGCGTGCGATCTGCTCGGCGATCGGCCGTCCGGGCTCGATCACCCAGCTCACCGGCGCGATGCTCTCGAGCGGAATCGAGAAGCGCCGCGCCAGCTCCTCGGACGAGCGCGCATCGGCGATCTCGCAGTGCCCGCTGCCCGGCAGGACCGTCGGGAAGTCGAACGCGCCGATCTCGAGGCCGTGGTCGTGCTCGACGTCGACGAGCGCGCGCAGCACCGCGAGCCGGGCGGTGCGGTAGTCCTCGCGAAGGACGGTGGGCTCTTCGGGGGGAAGCTCCTTGCGACGAGCCGTCCGGCGCGACCTCCACACGAGCACGAAACTGTCGGGGCGAGGTCGGCGCGTCAAGCGCTCGTCGAGGCTCGGCGAGAGCCTGCGCACGCCCCGCGCCGCGCGTCGCGTGAGGCGACGCCGCGGCGCGGGGCTGCGGGATCAGGCCGTGGGGCGCTGGAAGACGACGGGCTGGATGCCGGGGCCGCCGAAGCCGGGGACGTTCACCGTCGCGCCGTTCTTCGAGCCGACCCAGCGCCAGAGGCCGTTCGCCTTGCGGTAGGCGCCCGGGTCGGTCTTGCCGTCGCCGTCGTAGTCGGCCGGGACGGGGATCCAGCCGGCGCCGCCGAGGCCGGTGATCGACTGCGCTACCCCGCCCAGGCTCGACAGGCGGAAGCGCCACTTGCCCTTCTTCTTCTGGAAGACCGCGGCGTCGGCCTTGCCGTCGCCGTCGTAGTCCGCCGGCGCCGGCACCCAGCGCGCGCCAGCCGCGAACACGAAGCTCTGCGTGCCGTCCGTCGTACCCTGATAGGTCCACGTTCCGGTCGCGCGCTCGAAGATGGCGAGATCGGTCTTGCCGTCGCCGTCGAAGGCCGGTGAAGGCGGGCCCGCCGAACGACAGGACCTCGGTGAAGCCGTCGGTCGAGCCCTGCCACCGCCAGGTGCCGGTGGTCGGGTCGTAGACGCCAGGATCGGTCTTGCCGTCGCCGTCGAAGTCGCCGGTGGCGGGCAGGAAGTTGCCGCCGCCGAGGCCGTTCAGCGGGGCGACCGGGGTGGTGGTCGTGTTGAACGTCCAGTTGCCGGTGCTCGGCTGGTAGATCGCGGCGTCGACGCGGCCGTCGCCGTCGTAATCGCCCGCCACCGCGCGGTACTGGCTACCGCCGAATGCGTTCAGAGAGCTCTCCCCTGCGGTCGCCGTGAGCCACTTCCACAGGCCGGCGTCGGGGTCGTAAGTGGCGGGGTCGGCCTTCACGTCGCCGTCGCGGTCGTCGCGCGTCGACGCGCCGGGTACGCCCGGCAGGATCGCCGCCGGGACCTGGACGAGGCCGTGCCCGAAGACGGGATCCGGCCCGGCGAGCGACGGCAGCCCGTCGTCGAGCTCGATCGCCGAGCCGAACAGAACCTGCTTCACCTGGTCCACGGTGAACAGCGGCAGGCCGCGCGCCACGCGGTCCGACTGCAGCAGCGCCACCACTCCCGCCACGTGCGACGCGGCCGCCGAGGTGCCGTTGAAGGTCCCCCAGAAGGTGAAGTCGCGATCGATGGTGGCGAAGTTGGTGATCTCGCTCGGACCGACGAGGTCGGGCTTGACCGGACCGGACTGGTTGCCCGTCGGGCCCTTCGAGCTCACGTCGGAGATGGTCTCGAAGTCGGGCAGCACCGTGCCACCGACCGAGAGGCTGTCGTCGACGACGGCGAGGTCGGACAGGCTGCTCACCTCGTTCGTGTACGTCAGCTCGCCCACCGCGATCGTGCAGTTGAGGCGGAAGTTCGGCCGCTCGGTGCCGGAGAGGCGCTTGACGGCGAGGAAGTAGTAGTCGTCGAAGTTCAGGTTGTAGATCGAGAGCTCCTTCGAGAAGGAGCTGCCGAGCGCCAGGTCGGTTCCGCTGACGATCTGCATCCCGGCGTCGCTCGGGCAGCTCGGAAAGTCGGGCGGATTCGGAGCGGTGTAGTTGTCGCGGAAGCGCAGCAGCTGCACGCGGAAGTTGTTCGGGTTCGCCGAATCCGTGGCGGTGTAGCAAGTGACCTTAACCTGGTTGAAGCTCTCGCCGTCGTTGTACGCGAAGTCGTCGTAGTCGGTGTCGAGGATCAGGTCGTTGAGCGGCAGGTCGTCGTCGAAGACGTGATAGGACGTGTCGTTCGACGCCGTGTTGCAGAGGTCGGTCGACTTGCAGAACGGGCAGGCCGTGAACTTCGCCGAGTAGTGACGCAGCGCCTCGTTGCCCGCGGGTACGACCACGACCGCGCCGGCTGCCTTCGCGTAGGTGATGTCGTCGGTGAACTGGTTGGCGCCGCCCTGCGCGGGGCCGCGCGGGTCGCTCATGGTGCGGATGACGTGCACCGGGACCAGGATCACCTTCGCGCCCTGGTCGGTCGCGTGGCGGATCGCCGCCTTGATCGCCGCCGGGGTCAGCAGGCCCTGCCCGTTGAACAGCACCTTGTACAGCATCAGCGTGGCGCCGGGTGCGACCTCGTGCACGACCTCGGCGGCCGCGGTGCCGTGCTCGCGGTCGCCGGCGCCGTTCGCCGCGGTGTTGCCGGTGATGGTCGTGCCGGTCGCGTTCACCTGGAACTGCATCGACAGCGGAATCGCCGGCAGGTCGCCGGCGTTGCGCGTGCTGTTGAGGTTCCGCCACTCGGAGTCGATCACCGCGACCTTGATGCCGCTGCCGGTGATGCCGGCGAGGTTCGCGAGGTCCGAGCCGATGCCTTCGAGGCCTTCGCTGTCGAGAGTGCCCGACGGGGTCGCGATCGCGGGATCGTACACGCCGCGTACGAACGCGAGCTTCTGCAGGCGCTCGCGGCTGCCGGCGGTCGCGTCGGCCTCGAGCGAGTCGAAGTTGACGATCGCGCCCGCGACGTCGACGCCCTCGCCGGCGAGACGCTCGAGCGTCTGCGCCAGCACCTCGCGCGGCTCGAACGACCGCCAGAGCGGCAGCCCGGACGCGATGGCGTCCGCGATCGACTGTGCGCGGTCGGCGAAGCGCTCGCGGTCCGCATCGGGCAGGGCGGCCGGATCGAGGACGATCTCGAGTCGCTCGCTGGGCGAGCTCGCGGACGCGACGCCGGCGACGCCCAGGAGGGCCGCCGCGAGAACGACGCGCAGGGTGACGCGAGGCACGGACATGGAGGGGCAACGAGCGGGGCAACGAACCATCGAGGGGAGCTCCTTCGCCAGAGGGTCGAACGTCGGACGAAGCGCCGAGGGAGGTGGAGGTGGTCCGTTGTCGAAGCAAGGACGCGGGGCAGGGGAGGCGACGCCAGGCCGGAGGCTAGCAAGGCCGGGGCCCGCGACGCCAGACGTTTTCTGGGCCGCGCGGGCGCGGACGCCTTGCAATCGTGCGAGGTGGTGCCGCGGCCTGGCGAACGCGTGGTAGACGGGGCGAATGACCACGGCCGTCGGAACCGAGCTCCTGGGACCCATCTCGCGCAGCTACATGTCGCAGCGCCTGCGGCTGCACTACCTCGACTGGGGCAACGAGGAGAAGCCGCCGCTGCTGCTCGTCCACGGCGGGCGCGACCACGCGCGGAGCTGGGACTGGGTCGCGTCCGACCTGCGGCGCGACTTCCACGTCGTCGCACCCGACCTGCGGGGCCATGGCGACTCCGCCTGGGCGGTCGGCTCGAACTACTCCCTGATCGACTACGTGCTCGACGTCGCCCAGCTTCTGAAGGTGGTCGACCGGTTCCCGGTGACCATCGTCGGCCACTCGCTCGGTGGCTCGATCTCGCTGCACTATACCGGCATCTACCCCGAGCGCGTGGCGAAGGTCGTCGCGATCGAGGGGCTCGGGCCGTCGCCGCAGATGATCGAGTCGTTCAAGGACACTCCGGCGCACGAGCGCATGCTGACCTGGGTGCGCGAGATGCAGTCGCTCGCGCGCCGCCGGCCGCACCACTACGCGACGCTCGACGAGGCGGTCGCGCGCATGCGCGACGCGAATCCGCGCTTGACACCGGAGCAGGCGCGCCACCTCACGGTGCACGGCGCCCAGCGCGAGGAGGACGGCTCCTATCGCTGGAAGTTCGACAACTTCACGCGCGCGGTCTCGCCGTACCTCTTCAACGTCGGCGACGCGCGCGACATCTGGGGCCGCATCACGTGCCCGACCTTGCTGATCCGCGGGACGGAGTCGTGGGCGAGCGACCCGTCGATCGACGGACGCGGCGCCGCGTTCGCGAACGCGCGCGTCGTGAACGTCGAGGGCGCGGGCCACTGGGTGCACCACGATCGGCTCGGCGAGTTCCTGCGCGTCACGCGGGAGTTTCTCGAGGCGTGAGGCTCCGTCCGTACGTCGCGCGTCTTCTGGCCGTCGTCCTCGGCGCCGCCGGCAGCGTGAGCCTCGTGCTGCTGGCGCTGGCGCTCGCGGGCATCGACGTCCCGCAGCTCGTGCAGCGCGCGCAGGTGCGGCTGCAGGCGCCGCGCGCGACGCGGCTGTTCCGCGCCGACGTTCGGCTCGGGCACCGGCACGTCCCCGGCGCGATGGTGCGCGCGCGGAACAAGGAGTTCGACGTCCTCTACTCGATCGACGAGCGCGGCGCGCGGCGCATCCCCGGTGCACGTCGTGACGGTCCGGTCGCGGTCTTTCTCGGCGACTCCCTGACCTTCGGCCACGGCGTCGAGGACGGCGAGGCGTTTCCCGCGCTCGTGCAGCAGCACTGGCCGGAGGTCACGGTGCGCAACCGCGGCATGAACGGCGCCGGCACCTCGCACGCGCGGCTGCTGCTCGGCGAGGACCTGCGCCGCGGCGGCGTCGCGCTCGTCGTGTACTCGTGGCTCGTCATCCACAACTGGCGCAACTACCTCGACCGCGGCTGGCTCGAGATGGTGGCGCGCTCGAAGCAGAAGCTGCCGCTCTTCGACGTCGTCGACGGACGTGCGCGCTGGGTGCGTCTCGCGGGCGTGGACGACGGGCTGTCGCGCGACGCGCCCGGCTTCGTCGAGCGCGAGTGGCAGATCACGCTCGCGCTGATCGAGCAGATGGCGCGCAGAACCAGGGCGCGCGGCGCGCGCTTCGTGGTGGTCGTCCTGCCGATCGCGACCGGCGTCGATCTGCAGGACGAGGCGCGTGCGCGGCTGCTGCCGTTCCTCGAGGAGCGCGGCATCGAGGTGCTCGACCTGCAGGCGACGCTGCCCGTGACGCCCGACGACTTCTACCCGAGGGACGGCCACCCGAAGGCGGCGTGGCATCGCCGCGTGGCCGACGCGATCGGCACGGCGATCGCCCCGCTCGCCCCCGCCCCCGGCGGGTGATGGGCCGGATCGCGCGTCGCGCGGGTGCTTCTCGGGGTCCGGTGGATCGACGGGCTTCGCCAGCGACGACGAGAATCGCGCGGTGCCTTCATCGGAACTGCGCCTGCGGCGGCGCTGCCGGAGCCGCGTCGGGGCCGAGCTTCGCGACCAGGCGATCGCGCGCCTCGTCGCGCTCGATCCGCCGCGCGTCGTGCTGCGCCGGGTCGAGCACGACGAAGGTCGTCCTGCACTCCAGCAGGGCGCGGGCGATCGCGGCGCGCGTCCGGCTGTGGTGCGGGCTCGCCTTCGTGCACGCGAGCGGCGGCAGGCCGTTCTCGGCGCGACGTCCGACCTCGCGCTGCCAGAGGAGTCCGACCGAGCCCCAGCCGCTCTGCTCGTCGAGGTCCAGCAGGTAGTGCGTCGGGATCGCGAGCCGTCCGACCTCCGGATGGAACAGCCGTAGCGCGATCTCGAAGTAGGTGTAGAAGGTCATCCCTCGGCCGTGCTGCAGAGGGACGCCGAACACCACGATCGCCTGCGTCACGGGCCTGTGCGGCACTGCCCGCGCGACGCTCGCGAGCGTCCGGCGGGCGATCACGCCGGCCTCCGCCCATTCCCGCGCGGCACCGGTCACGCCACTCCACTCGCCGCGCAGCAGCAGGACCAGCAGCACCAGAGCCACGGGCTTTCCCAGCCACGGGACGCGCGCAGTCCCGACCACGATCGCCGCCACCCCGATCGCGAGCCCGACCCCGGCGGCGTAGAGGTAGCGCATGCCGAAGGAGGTGACGAAGGAGAACGGCGCGTAGCCCGCGGCCGCGATCGCAACGCCGAAGGCGGCGATCAGGATCATGCGCGGCGCCCACACGGCCACGAGCAGGGCCGCGACGGCGAACGGCCAGCGTCCCGGCGTGACCTGCGACAGGAAGACCCCGGCCACGTTGCGCAGATCGTTCAGGAACGCCGCCGACAGCAGCGACTTCGTCGGCAGGAAGTCACCGGGTCCGACGAACGCGCGACGCACGCGCAGATAGGCGATCGCGAGCGCGACCGTCACGACGAGGCCGAGCGCGATCGCGCCGCGGGACTCGCCCTGCCGGCCGCGCACCAGCGCCACCAGCACGATCGTCGGGACGACGTACACGCTGCCCTCGTAGGTGAGGAGCGTGATCACGAGCAGGGCCACGAACGCGACCAGCCGCCGCCCGCTCGGCGCGAGCAGGTAGCGGTCGAAGAGCAGCGCGCTCGCGAGCGCCAGCGGCAGGCAGAGGACGTACATCCGTCCCGAGATCCAGATCGTCGCCTCGTAGCTCAGCGGCAGGAGCGCGAAGATCAGCGCCGCGAGGACGGCGAACGCGCGCTCGCCGCTCAGGCGGTCGAGCAGCACCGCGAGCAGCGTCGCACCCAGCGCGTGCAGCAGCAGGCTGTGCGCGTGCCAGAACGAGGCCTCGCGCCCGAAGAGGAGGCTGTCGACGTAGAAGCTGACGCGGGTCAGCGGTCGGTACGCGGCGCCGTGTCCCCACGGCCCGGCGAACGAGTCGAGCACGCTCCGCGCGTTGCCGATGTCGAGCCAGAGGAAGTCGTCGGCCGCGAACCACGCGCTCAGGGCGGCGCGGTACGCCGTGAGCACCACGACGACGATGGCCGCGAGGACGATCCAGAAGAACGCCCGGCCCTGCTCCTGTCGCCGCATCGCGCCGAACCTCTATGCGATCGCCGGGCGCGCGAGAAGCCGCGCGGGCGGGCGCCGTCCGCGTGTGGGTCGTGCTCGGTCGCGACGCGAGCGGGCGGGCGCGAACGGGTCGCGACGCGAGCGGGCGGGTGATAGCAGAGGCCCGCCGCCCGCACGCACGTCATGCTGATCTCGCGAATCTCGAGCCGTCTCGGCTGGCCGCGACGTGGTCCCTACTTCCGTGGCTGCAACTTCTGCGGCGGAACGACGTTCCACGTCTTCAAGTCCCTTCCGGAGGTGCGCTTTCCGCCGCAGATCTACGCCGACCACCAGCTCTCCGACGCGCGGATCGGCGAGCGCTTGACGCTGCAGTACCTCGCGTGCGTGGCCTGCGGTCTGATCGGCATCAACCCGCTGCCGCGCTTCGCCGACGTCGACAAGCGCTCCTTCGACGGCGAGCGCAACATCGTCGCCTGGGTCGACGTCGACTGGCGGGAGTACGAGTCGGGAAAGCGGGAGGTGATCCGCATCGTCCACGAGCAGTACCGGCTGGCCGGGTACCGCCGCCTGAACCGGCTGCTCGACGTGAGCTGCGGACCCGGCGTCTCGCTCGCGTGGCTGCGTGACGAGCAAGGCTGGCAGGTCGAGGGCAGCGACCCCGATCGCCACTCCGTGCGCCTCGCCGCCGAGCGGTACGGCCTGCGCATCCGGAACGGCCTGATCCACGACGTCGACGCCGCGCCGGGCTCGTTCGACCTGGTGCTGATGGACAACTCGCTCGAGCACACCTTCGACCCGCTCTCGACCCTGCTCGCGGTGTATCGTCTCTTGCGTCCGGGCGGCGGGCTGTTCGTGTTCGTGCCGAGCAGCCAGGGCCTCTCGACAGAGCACCTCGACGACAACGTGCACTGGGGGCACTGGTTCCTGTACTCGCCCGCCGCGCTGGTGCGCGTGCTCGCCAGGATCGGCTTTCGCACCGAGCGCCTGATCGCGATCCAGAACCCGATCAACCCGCGCCTTGCGGAGATCGGCGTCGAGACGGCGTCGCGGCTCGACGATCTGCAGGTCGATCTCGCGGGCGCCGAGGTGGTCGCTCGTGGCGTCGCCGAGCGGCACCTGCTGGCGGACTACTTCAACCTGCTCGCGGTGAAGCCGCTCGACGCGCCGGAGCGGTCGCCGCACGAGCGGGAGCTTGCGGCCGCCGCGGCCGCATCGTGCGTCGAGCGGAAGTCCGTCGTCATCCTGGCGGGCAGCGCGGCGAGCGTCGCTCGCTGAGGCGGCTGCCGCTGCGGCTGCGGCGAGCGTTCGTGCGGGCGCGGCCGGCGCTGGCTCGCGTCGCACGCGGTCGGATGGTAGCCGATCCGGGTTCGCCGGACGCTCCGCTCCGGCGCCTCTTCTCCCGAGGTTCACGACGACATGGTTGGAATCAGCTCGATCGGGGTCTACATCCCGCGTTCGCGCCTCGACCGCGCGTTGATCGCCAAGGCCTGGGGCGGCAAGCAGCCGCCGGGCGAGAAGGCGATCGCGCATCACGACGAGGACGCCTTGACGCTCGGCGTCGCCGCCGCGCACCGCTGCCTCGAGGACTTCGATCCGTTCACGATCGACGCGCTCTTCTTCGCGTCGACCACCTCGCCGTATCGCGAGAAGCAGGTCGCGAGCGTGGTCGCGACGGCGTGCGACCTGCCGCGCGCGATCCTCACCGCGGACTTCTCGGGCTCGGTGCGCGCCGGACTCTCGGCGCTGTCGGCCGCGGTACGCGCGGTTCAGAGCGGGCAGGCGCGTCGTGTGCTCGTCGTCGCCGCGGACTGCCGTCCGGCGGATCCCGAGAGCGACGTCGAGGGAGCGCTCGGCGACGGCGCGGTCGCGGTCGTCGTCGACGGCAAGGCGAAGCTCGCCGAGTTCGTCGGCTCCGCGGCGGTCGCCGAGGAGTTCACCTTCCAGTGGCGCTGGGACCAGGGCGGCGGCGTGCAGCAGCAGGACGCGCGCTTCTCGATCGGCCACGGCTACCTGCGCGACATGGCAGAGGTGGTCTCCAGCGTGCTGAACGAGCACGGCGTCGGCGCCTCCGATCTCGCGGCGCTGGCCGTCGGCACTCCCGACGCGAAGACCGCGCAGCAGCTCGCGAAGGCGGTCGGCGTCGACGCGAAGACGCAGCTCGTGCCGTCGCTGATCCCGCAGCTCGGCGTGCTCGGCTCGCCCGACCCGCTGCTGCAGCTCGCGAGCGCGCTCGAGAAGGGCAAGGCGGGCGGTGCGGTCGTCGTCGCCGCGTTCGGCGAGGGCGCCGAGGCGCTGCTCTTCCGCGCGACCGACGGCGTCGCGGCGCTGGCGAACCGTCCCGGCATCGGCGCCGCGATCGAGCGCAAGCTGCCGCTGCCGACCTACGAGAAGTACTTGAAGTTCCGCCGCATCATCGGCCAGGACGAGACGCCGGTGGAGCAGATCAGCAACGTGCTCGAGCACCGCGAGCTGCAGCAGGACACGCGGCTCTACGGGACGCGCTGCGGCGGCTGCGGGCTCGTCCAGTACCCGATGGCGCGCGTCTGCCTCAAGTGCAAGCAGCGCGACGGCCTCGAGCCGGTCAAGCTCAAGAAGAAGGGCGTGGTCTTCACCTACACCGTCGACCACCTGGCGGCGAACCTCGACCACCCGATGGGCATGGTCGTGGTCGACCTGGACGGCGGCGGCCGCATGTACGTGCAGATGACCGACTGCACGCCCGAGGAGGTGAAGATCGGCGCGCCCGTCGAGCTCACCTTCCGCCGGCTGCACGCCGGCGGCGAGAACTACAACTACTTCTGGAAGGCACGCCCCGTATGAACTCGATCCGCGACAAGGTGGCCGTGATCGGCGTCGGCTGCACGAAGTTCGGCGACCTCTACGACTCGACCTACGAGGACCAGGTCTGCGACGCCGCCTTCCAGGCCTACGCCGACGCGAAGATCGACCCGAGCGAGATCGACGCCGCGTACGTCGGCACCTACCTGCCCCACTCGCAGGGCGGCAAGGCCGGCATCTCCCTCGCCGATCCATTGCGTCTTTACGATCGACCCGTCACGCGGGTCGAGAACTTCTGCGCGACCGGCACCGACGCGTTCCGCAACGCGTGCCTCGCGATCGCGTCCGGGCAGCACGACATCGTGCTGGTCGTCGGCTCGGAGAAGCTGAAGGACCGTCCCGGCCGCGGCATCCCGCGCATCGGCCACCAGATCCTCGCCAAGGGCAACACCGCGCCCGGCCTCTTCGCGCTCGCGGCGAATCGCTACATGCACGAGTTCGGCGTCACGCGCAGCACGCTCGCCAAGGTCGCCGTCAAGAACCACTGGAACGGCGCGCGCAACGAGCTCTCGCACCTGCGCATGGAGGTCACGGAGGAGCAGGTGCTGAACGCGCCGATGATCGCGTGGCCGTTCGGTCTCTTCGACTGCTGCCCGACCACCGACGGCGGTGCGGCCGCGATCGTCTGCCGCGCCGACATCGCGAAGCGCTTCCGCGACGACTACGTGCTGGTGAAGGGAGCGGCGCTCGCCGTCGCGACCGGGCGTCCGTACTTCGACCCGACCTTCGACTACGTCGGCTTCCGCTCGACGCAGGCCGCGGCGAAGAAGGCCTACGAGCAGGCCGGCATCCAGCCGTCCGACGTCGACCTCGCCGAGGTGCACGACTGCTTCACCTGGACCGAGATCACCAACGTCGAGGACCTCGGCTTCGCCGAGAAGGGCCACGGCTGGAAGATGGTCGAGGAGGGCGCGACGCGCGTCGACGGCGCCAAGCCGATCAACCCGAGCGGCGGCCTCAAGTCCTTCGGCCACCCGATCGGCGCGTCCGGCGTGCGCATGATCTACGAGTGCGTGCAGCAGCTCCGCGGCACCTGCGGCGAGCGGCAGGTGAAGGATCCCGAGATCGCGCTGGCGCACAACGTCGGCGGTCCTGGCGCGGTGTCGTGCGTGGTGGTGCTGGGGCGGCAGGACAGCTGAGGCGACGAGGTCGTTCCGCGTGAAGTGGTCGTTGGAAAACTAGACGCTGCCTACCGTCAGCTCATCGCTGGGGTCGACCTGTTTATTCGCGATGGGGACATGCTTGCCGTCCATACGTTGGCGTCCGCGGCTCACGGAATCCTGCGGGACATAAACAACCGCCCGAATGAGGGAGATTGGCGAGTCCCCTTCTCCGACGTTCGACAACGTCTCCGTCAAGGACATTCCTGCAGCCCTTCGAGCGAGGGGCATCGGGCTCGAGTGCGCTCCGAAGCTTCTTTACGAAGCAAGAGTTCTACGAGGCTTTCCCGCGGTTGTCGGCGCGGCGGAGGCTCAGGTTGACTCTTCGGACTAGTCATGACCATCTCATGGTCATGGCGCGAGCGCAGGTTTCGGAGCTGAAGGCACGCCTCAGCGAGTTTCTGGCGGGCGTTCGAGCCGGCGGCGACGTGGTCGTCTACGATCGCGTCACCCCGATCGCCCGCATCGTCCCGTACGACGCTCCCGTGGAGAACGATCTCGAGATCATCGAGCCAACCGCGCCGCTTCGCTCGCTGTCCGACCTCGAGCCCGTCAAGCTCAAGCGCAAGCTCGACGTGGACAGACTGCTGCGCGAGAGCCGCGGCGACAGGTGATCGTCTACCTCGACACCAGCGTCCTGCTTCGTGTCGTCCTCCGCCAGCCTCGTCGCCTGGCGAGGTTCGGCGAATGGGAGCGCGCGTACTGCAGCGAGTTGCTGGTTGTCGAAGCGCGTCGTGTGCTCGACCGGATTCGCCTGGAGGGCGCGCTCGATGACGAGGCGCTGGCGCAGGCGCACGAGCACGTGTCACGGGCCGCGCGCACCTTTGGCCTGGTGCGCGTGACCCCAACGGTCGTTCGCCGCGCCGGTCTCCCGATGCCAACCGTGGTGAAGACCCTCGATGCGATTCATCTCGCGACCGCGCTGCTACTCTCCGAGCGGCAACGGATCGACCTCGTCTTCGCGACGCACGACGTGCAGCAAGCGCTCGCGGCGCGCGCGCTCGGCTTCGAGTGCATCGGAGTGTGAGCTCCCGTCGAACGTGCGAGCTCGGGCGCATCAGCCGGACGGCTTGCGCCAGCCGCGCGCGATGCGCGCCTCGACGTACGCGCGCATCATCCGCCGCGGCGTGAGGTCGGGGCCGAGCGAGAGGAAGACGGCGTCGCACGCGACCAGCGCGCGCAGGAGCTCGTCGACGTCGCGCGTGTCCTCGACGGGCTTCCCGGGACAGCGCAGCGGCGGCAGGCCGTGGCGCCGGCGACGCTCCTGCTCGCGACGCCACGTCTCGAGGGCGATCGCGTGGCTCACCCGCGGCGGGAAGTCCGTCAGCACGTGCCCCGGGATGCGCAGGCCCGCGTGCTCGGGATGGAAGATGCCGAGCGCGAGGTCGAAGTAGGTGAAGAAGATCATCGCGTGCCCGCGGCCGATCGGTGCGCCGACGATGATCGCCGGGCGCTCGGGATCCGGATCCGGCCAGCCCTCGGTCAGGCGCGCGAGCGCCCGCTGGCCGAGCTCGCCCGCCTCACGGAACTCGCGCGCGATCTGGCGCGTCGTGCGCACCTCGTGCACCAGCAGCAGGGCGAGGAGCAGCGCCGCGCACGCCCGGCCGACGTAGGGCAGCCGCGCGAGGCCGGTGATCGTCGCGGCGAGCAGCATCGCGAGGCCGATCTGCGCGGCGTAGAGGAAGCGCGGTGCCACGTCGCCGACCGCCGAGAAGGGCGCGTAGCCGGCGACGATCACGACGCACGCCGCGAGCGCGAGGAGGATCGTGCGTCGGGAGACCAGGACGGCGACCGTGCCGGCAGCGACGAACCACCACGGCGACGGCCAGATCTGCTCGAGCATGCGCTGCCCCATCTCCGAGAAGCGCGCGGCCAGACGAGCGAGCGGCGCTCCCTTGGCGACGTCGGCCGGGTACAGGCTCGCGCCCGCGAGCACGCGGTGACGCACCACGAGGTAGAGCGCGACCACCGCCGAGACGACGGCGAGCGCGCACGCTGCGCGCCGCCAGTCGAAGCGACGCGTGCCGTCCGCGCGCGTCGTCGCGATCACCAGAAGTGCCAGCGGCAGCGTGTAGACGGGAGCCTCGTACGCGAGCAAGCCGAGCCAGAGGAGCAACGCGGCAGCCCCGAGCGCGCCGGGCGAGCCGGTGCGCAGGTGGCGCTCGAGTGCGAGCAGCGAGCCGAGCGACAGCGTGAGCGCGATCGGGTGCGAGCGCGCCGAGATCCACAGCGTGTTCTCGTAGTGCAGCGGCAGCACCGCGAAGATCGCCGCCGCGACCAGTGCGAAGGTCGCGTCGCCGGTGGTGCGTGCGAGCAGCAGCGCGAGGAGCGTCGTCGCGGCCGCGTGCCAGAGCAGGCTCACCAGGTGCCACGGCCTCGCGTCGAGCCCGAACAGGACGTGGTCGGTGTAGAAGCTCACGCGCGACAGCGGCCGCCACGCGGCGCCGTGTCCCCACGGCGCGACGAACGAGCGCAGCACGTCGTCGAGGTTGCTGATCTCGAGCCAGAGGAAGTCGTCGGCGGCGAACCAGGCGTGGAGCCCGTCGGCGTTGGCGAGCAGGACGAGCGTGAGCGCGAGGAGCGAGGCGGCTGCGGTGAGCGCGATCGTCGCGCCGGATGCACGGTGCAGGAGCTTCGCTCGGCCCCGTGCGGGATCGTCCGGCATCTCCGCGCGCTAGCGCAATTCGATCGACGACGTCAACGTTGGAACAGCGACGTCGAACCGACGGTGCTGCGTCGGTCTGAATCCGTCGCGCTTCCCGCCACCGTGCTGCTGTTCCACGCGATCGTCACGGCAACCGGCGTCGGACGCTACGCCGGCGGGTCGTAGCGTCCGAGGAGTCCGAGCCGTTCCATGCGCTCGAAGTCGCGATCGAGCGACCAGAGGGCCGCATGCTGCTCCGCGGCCAGGGCTCCGATCAGCAGATCCATGACGCCGAAGCGCTGGCTCGAGCGCGCCGCCCGGTCGAGCCAGCCATCGACCAGCTGCCAGGTGTCGCTGGTCGGGACGAAGAGGGCGAACGTCCCGAGGAGCCGCCGGAGCCGCGGCAGATGGCGTCGTGCGGCGCCCGACAGGATCTCGATGCGCACCGGTGCAGCGAGCCCGACCTCTTCCGAATCCAGCAGCGCGCGCATCTGCTCGACGAGCGTCGCGTCCCGCCCGCGGAGAAATTCGACCCACACGGAAGTGTCGACGAAGATCATCGGCGGCGAGATGGCGGCTGCTCCCGCGGACGGCGCCGTGATCGATCGATGTCGATGTCGAGCGTGATCTTGCCCGCGAGGCTCTTGATCTCGTCGATGCGCTTGCGGCGTACCAGCTCGCGCAGCGAGAACACGACCGTGTCCGTCTTCGATTTGAAGGCGAGCAGGCGGCGAGCCTCCTCGAGGAGATCCTCCGGAAGGTCGAGTGTCGTGCGCATACGATTTCGCCTAGATCGTATGCCTGGAGGTGTCAACGTTCGACGTCGCGGTGCATCCTGGCCCGTCCGGACCGCGGAATCGCCGCGCGCGCATGCGCTCCCGCGCCATCCGACCCGGGCCGGCTCAGACGCTCCACCCCGACGCCGGCACCAGCGCCGCGATCCGCTCGATCTCCGCGTCGAGCCGCGCCGCCCAGTCGGCGCAGCGCCCGCGCCAGCCGAGCTCGGCGAGAAACGCCTGCCGGTACGCCGTGTCCTCGAAGAGCCCGTGCAGGTAGACGCCGCGCACGGAGCCCTGTGCGAAGCCGAGCCCGTCGGGCAGCAGCTCGTCCGCACCCGCGCCGCGCGTCGTGACGCCGTGGTGGATCTCGTAGCCGCGCGCGACGGCGCCGTCGCGCCACGCGACCTCGGTCCAGCGCGTGGTCTTCTCGGCGGCGAGCGTGGTGGTCACGTCGAGCAGGCCGAGCCCCTCCGCGTCGTCGCCCTCGACGCCGTGCGGATCGCGGATGCGCGTGCCGAGCATCTGCAGGCCGCCGCACACGCCGAGGACGCGCACGCCGCGGCGTGCCGCGCGCACGACCGCGGCGTCGAGCCCGCTCGCGCGCAGATGCGCGAGGCTCGCGACGGTGCTCTTGCTGCCGGGCAGGATCACCGCGTCGAACGCGTCGAGCGGTCGCGCGCGCTGCACGGGGACGACGTTCACGCCGTCCTCGTGGAACAGCGGGTCGAGCTCGTCGAGATTGCTCGCCCAGGGATAGAGGACGAGCGCAACGTTGATCGTGCCCGGGACGAAGCGGCCACCGTGGTGGAACGCGTCCTCCTCGGGCAGCGTGTGGCGCGTGTACGGCACGAGTGCGACCACCGGCACGCCGGTCTGCCGCTCGAGCCAGGCCGGCGCGTCGCCGAGAAGGGCGGGGTCGCCGCGGAAGCGGTTCAGGACGAAGCCGCGCACCCGCGCGCGCTCGTCGTCCGTCAAGCACATCCAGGTGCCGAGCAGGTGCGCGAACGAGCCGCCGCGGTCGATGTCCGAGATCAGGTAGACGTCGGCGTCGCACTCGAGCGCGATCGCCATGTTGACCAGGTCGCTCGCGCGCAGGTTGACCTCGGCCGGGCTGCCGGCGCCCTCGATCACCAGCTGCTCGTGCTCGCTCGCGAGCGACCGGAGCGCGTCCCGGACGACGGGCCACAGGTACGGGCGCCGCTCCATCCACGGCATGCGCGTCGCGTGATCGTCGTGGCGGCCGAGCACGATCACCTGCGACGCGGTGTCGGCCGACGGCTTCAGCAGGATCGGGTTCATGCGCACGTCCGGCACGACGCGCGCCGCGAGCGCCTGCAGGTGCTGTGCGCGGCCGATCTCGCCGCCGTCGGGCGTGACCGCCGCGTTGTTGCTCATGTTCTGCGCCTTGAACGGCGCGACGCGCACGCCGCGGTTCGCGAGGTGGCGGCACACGGCCGTCGCGAGGAACGACTTGCCGGCGTCGCTGGTGCAGCCGAGCAGCATGATCGGGGTCGGGCCCACGAGGCTCCTTAGCCGACGACCGACGGCGCGGCCTCCTCGCGGAAGATCGTGGCAACCGCCGGTCCGTCGCCACGGGGCGACGGCGTGTGGCGGCGTCGGCAGCCCGGCATGGCGAGCGTCGACGACCCCGCGCCCGAGCGCTCGCGCACCTCGGTCGCGTGTACATGCCGTCGGCCTGCTGCGAGCGAGCGCCCGCGGCGCTATAGCCAGCGTCCGATGGCACGCGTACTCATCGCAGGCTGCGGCGACGTCGGCACGCGGCTCGGGCTTGCGCTCGCGGCCGACGGCGACGAGGTGATCGGGCTGCGGCGCAACCCCGATGCCTTGCCGGCGCCGATCGTCCCCGCACGCGGCGACCTGCGCAGCGGCGACGGGCTCGATGCTGCGGCGCGTGGTGTGGAGGTGCTCGTGTATGCCGCCGCGGCCGACGGCTTCGGCGACGACGCCTACCGCGATGCCTACGTCGTCGGCCTGCAGAACGTGCTCGCCGCGCTGCGCGACGCTCGGGCGCCGCTCGGTCGCGTGCTCTTCACGTCGAGCACCGCGGTCTACGCGCAGGACGACGGCAGCTGGGTGGACGAGTCGTCGCCGACCGAGCCGGTCGGGTTCTCGGGGCGACGTCTGCTCGAGGCGGAGTCCGTGGCGCTCGTCGCGGGCGTACCCGCGAGCGTGCTGCGTCTCGCCGGGATCTACGGACCGGGCCGCACGCGGCTGATCGACGACGTCCGCTCGGGGCACGCGACGGTCCCCGATCAGGGCGAGCCGACGTGGACCAACCGCATCCACGCCGACGACTGCGCCGGCGCCGCGCGTCACCTGCTGCGGCTGCCCGCGGAAAGAGCGCAGGGCGTGTGGCTCGGCGTCGATCACGAGCCGTGCGCGCGCGGCGTCGTGCTCGACTGGCTCGCGGACCGGCTGAGCGTCGCACGCCCGCGCCGCGTCGCGACCGGCACCACGCCAGGCGAGGCGACGGCGCCGCGGCGCGGGCGCGGTGCCAACAAGCGCTGCCGCAACGCGAAGCTCGTCGCCGCAGGATACGCGTTCCGCTTCCCGACCTTCCGCGAGGGCTACGCGGACGTCCTCGCGTCGCTCGCCGCGACGACGTGAGCGCCGCGCACCGCGCCGGATCGCGGCGGACGACCGTGGCGCGCGCTCGTGCCGCCGTGCTCACCACGCTGCTGACGCTGGTTGCCGTCCCGTGGGCCGGCGCGAACGCACCTGCGCTCGAGCCGGCGGCGACGCCGGAGCCGCTGGACATCGGTGCGGGCGGACGTCTGCTGGTCGTGGCCCCGCACCCGGACGACGAGTCGATCGCCGCGGCCGGGCTCGTGCAGCGCGTGCTCGAGCGCGGCGGCTCCGTGGACGTGGTGCTCGTCACCGCCGGCGACGGCTACCCGGAAGCCGTTCGCGGCGCGCTCGGCGGTGCTGCGCCCGGCGCGAACGACTTCGTCGCCTACGGGGAGGTCCGCATCGGCGAGGAGCGTGCGGCGCTCGCATCGCTCGGGGCGACGGCCCCCGAGCGCGTCCGCCTGACCTTCCTCGGCTTTCCCGACGGCGCGCTCGCCGCGCTGCGCACGACCGGCACGTCGAGCACGGCACCCGTGCGATCGCCCACCACGGGCGCGACCGATCCGCCCTACGACGCACAGGCCGAGGCTCCGGACGCGCCCTACGCGGGCGAGGTGCTGCGCCGCGAGCTGGCGGCGGTGATCGCGCGCGTGCAGCCGACGATCGTCGCGCTGCCCGATCCGCTCGACACGCACCCGGACCACGCCGCGACCGGACTCTTCGTCCTCGACGCGCTCGCCGGGCAGAAGCCCGCGATCGGCGCGACCGCCGCCGAGGCGCCGCGGCTGCTCGCCTACCTCGTGCACTGGCCGGACTGGCCGCCGGGCTGGGACGCGACGACCGTCGATCCCGCGGCGGAGCGCACGTCGCTCCGGCTGCCTCCCGAGCTGCCGGAGCGCTCCGGTCGCGTCGTCCTCGAGCTCACCGGCGACGAGATCGCGGGCAAGCGCGCGGCGCTCGCCCGTCACGCGACGCAGCAGCGGCAGATGTCGCTCTATCTCGCGGCGTTCGTGCGCGGCAGCGAGCCGTTCACGTTGCTGCCGACGCCCTGAGCCGTCCGGACGGCAGCCGCGGCCCGGACAGAGGGCGTACGCTCAAGGGGTGGCGGGATCGGTCGCCTCGAGGTCGGCCGCCGCGCCGCCGACCTCGGATTCGACCAGCAGCACGTTCCACGCGAGCCAGCCGAGCGCGAGCGCGGCCGCGACCGCGACGAGGAGCGTCCGGTGCCGCTTCGGCCCGCGCGCGCGCGGCGGCTCTCCGGTGTGGTGGTGGGATCCCGATCTCGCCATGGGTGGGTTCTGTCTCGCGCGACTCCCGGGCGCAACGAGGCGCGCCTGACTCGCCCCGGATCCTCAGAGCTCGGCCAGCAGCGCGCCCAGGACGCGCTCGGCGGCGAAGTGCTGCTCGGCGATGCGGCGCGCCGCCTGCGCGTGACGTTCGGGCTCGGCGCGGATCGCGGCCACCGCCTCCGTCGCGTCGGCGAGCGTGCGGTAGGCGAAGAGCCCCTCACCGACCGGCAGGACGTCGCCGAACGCGGTGTCCTGCGTCACCACGGGCCTGCCCGACGCGAGATAGCTCGCGCTGCGATCGCTGAACCAGCCGCTGCGCAGCCGCACGTTCACGTCCTTCGCCGTCGTCACCTCGCCGGCCGAGCCCTGAATGAAGGCGCGGTACGCGTCGGGATCGCGCGACAGCGCGACCGGGTCGCGCACCTGCCAGCCGTTCGCGACCAGCTGCGCGCGGTCGAGGTCGTCGTGCACGTCCATCGCGATCTCGAAGCGCGCGCCGGTCTCGGACGGCAGCCGCATGAGCTTCTGCCACTCGGTGCGCTTGCGCCACGTGTAGAGCTGTCCCTCGACCTCGACGTCGCGGCCGCCCGAGTCCCAGCGTCCGATGGTCGTGAACGGCGCATCGGCTGGGCAGGGGACGACCGGCCAGTGCGCGAGCGCGATCGGCTGCCGCGTCGGGCGCCAGTCGAACGGACCGGCGGGGATCGTGCAGCGCCCGGTGCCGATGTTCTCGCCGTAGGTGAAGAGGCGATCGTGCTCGCCGACCAGCTCGGCGAGCCTCGCGTCGCCGCCGGCGAGGCGAAGCTGCGTGAAGCCCGGGTCCATGTCGACGTAGACCGTCGTCTTGCCGCGACGCTCGTCGGACGTGAAGCGGTGCACGCCGCCGGCGTTGATCAGGATGCGCGCGTCGTGCAGCACGTCCGCGGCGACGTGGCGACCTGCGCCCGCGAAGCGGTCGCGTCGCACGTCGTGGAAGATCCAGCGATCGCCGAAGCCGTGGCGTCCGAGGAAGTCTTTGACGAAGCCGCAGCCGTAGTCGTACGCGACGTCGCTCAGGCCGCGCTCGGGGTCGAACGCCTCCTCGACGTGCCGCGTGTCCTCGTAGAACCACGCGTCGAAGCCGAGGTCGCGCAGACCCTCGAGGTAGTGCAGCACCTGCCACGCGTACCCGCCGAGCGGGCAGCGGACGAGGTAGCCGGCGTAGACGACCCGGTCACTCATGGGCGCCCCCGGCGCCGTCGGCTCGCGAGGCGCGCGTCAGGCGCCGCCCGCGGACGAGTCCGCGACCGGCTCGGGCTCCGCCGCCGGTGCGAACGCGACGCCGCGCGCGACGAACCACGCGCGAAGATCGCGGCTCGCGCGCCGCCTGAGCTCCTCGTTCAAGTCGAAGCGCTCGAGCGCGAGCTTCAGCGCGCGCGTCGCGGTCTCGATCGGATGCGCGCGGAAGAACATCGCCACCTGCTTGCGGTGCTCGCGCGTCTGCAGCGAGACCGTCGCCTCGATCACGCGCGACACCATCATCGGCGGCAGGCGTTTCGCGAGCGCGGCCCAGTTCGCCTGGATGAACTCCCACGTCGCCTCGCGCGCGGCGCGGTTGGCGAGCAGGCGGATGAGCAGGAATCCGACGTCCTGCGTCGGGATCTCGGGGGTGAGCGACAGCTCTGCCGCGCGACGCGCGAGCGCGACGTCGCGGAAGTCGCCGAGCGCGAGCTGGAAGCGCCGGCTCTCCTGCGGCGTGCGCGAGGCGCCCACCGCCCGGCGGAAGCGGTCGAAGCGTGCCGCGTCGCCGTCGCGTGCGACGATCGCGATCAGCGGGTCGACGAGATTCGGGTCGACGCTGCCGCGGCTGCCGAGGTAGCGCTCGAAGACGGGAACGGCCTCGCCGGCGATCGCGTGGTCCTCGCCGACGAGGCCCAGGATGCGCAGGATCGAGCCGCGCCGCAGCTTCGTGTCCTCGCCGTCGCCCGAGCGCGACGCCCAGCCGATCTCGCGCCATGCGTCGCCGAAGGTCTGCCCGAGCCAGCCCTGGAACGGCGCACGGCAGTCCGGACCGACCGCGTCGACGATCTGGTCGTCGATGAACGCGAGGGGGCCGGCCATCGCGTCGAGCACCTCGTAGTCGGTCTCGCCGCCGAGCGCGCTCACCAGGTCGAGGAAGCTCGCGATGCGCGCGCGGCCCGAGCGCACGACCGCCCACTGGTGGCCGAGGAGGCCCATGCGCTCGACGGGCGTGAGCGCCGTGCCGAGCTCGGGCGCGAGCGCCGCGAGGGTATCGGCGTCGTGCAGGACGCGGTAGAAGCCGCCCTCGCCGACGTTGCCGTAGAACCAGGGCACGTGCTTGCCGCCCGGCACCGCGACGCGCTCCTTCGCGCGCTTGAGCAGGAAGCGCTCGACGCGCGGCGGGCGGCCCGGGATGCCGTACTTGACGACCATCGGCAGCGGCCAGGTGGTGGCGGCGCCTTCCGGGAAGCGCGTCGTCGGGCTCACCTTGAAGCGCTCCTGCTTGACGGAGAGCTCGGCGGGCTTCGCGTCGGCCTCGCGCTCGAAGCTCACCAGCGGGAAGCCCGGCTGGCGCACCCAGGCGCGCACGATCTGCGCGACCGGCTGTCCCGAAGCCTTCTCCAGCGCGTTCCACAGGTCGGCTGCGACCGCGTTCGACTCGCGGTGCTGGCGGATGTACGCCTGCACGCCGGCGCGGAACTTCTGCGGGCCGAGATAGTGCTCGACCATGCGGACCACCGACGCGCCCTTCTCGTAGGTGATGGCGTCGAAGTTCTCGGTCGCCTGCGCCGCGTTCTCGACGTCGGCGTAGACGGGGTGCGTGTTCGACAGGGCGTCGAGCGCGAGTGCCGCGGCGCGGTGCGGCTCGAAGTTGTTCCACATGCGCCACTCGGGCTTCCACTCGTCGACGACCTTGAAGGCCATCCACGTCGCGAACGCCTCGTTCAGCCACAGGTCGTCCCACCACTTCATGGTGACCAGGTTGCCGAACCACATGTGCGCCAGCTCGTGCGCGATCACCTCGGCGACGCGCTTCTTCTCGGCGAGCGAGATGGTCGCGTTGTCGACCAGCAGCAGGGTCTCGCGGAAGAACACCGCACCCGCGTTCTCCATCGCCCCCGCCTCGAAGTCGGGCACGGCGACGAGGTCGAGCTTCTCGTACGGGTAGGGCAGCCCGAAGTACTTCTCGAGCCGCGCGAGCGACTCGGCGGCCGCCTCCAGGGCGAAGCCCGTGAGGTGGCGCTTGCCGGGCACGTGCCAGACGCGGATCGGCACCTTGCCCGCCATGCGCGTCTGCGACCCCTCGAGCTCGCCGACGGCGAGCGCGCACAGGTAGGTCGAGAGCTTGGGAGTGGTCTTGAAGTGGAAGGTGGTGGTGCCGTTGGTGTTGTTGACACTGCGCTCGAGCGGGTTGTTGGACAGCACCTGCAACCCGGCGCGCGCCGTCACCGAGAACGTGAAGTTGGCCTTGAGATCGGGCTCGTCGAAGCAGGGGAAGAAGCGTCGCGCGTCGGCCGCCTCGAGCTGCGTGAACGCGTAGCGCTCGTCACCCGACTTGACCATGTAGAGGCCGCGCAGGCGCTCCTGCAGGTTGCCGTGGTACGCGAGGCTCAGCGCGACCTTGCCCGGCCCGACCGGACGCAGGAACTTGACCTCGACGGTCTCGCGCGCGCCGTGCGGCACGATCGCGACCGCGACCTGGTTGATCGGCGGTCCGACGGGCTTCGCGCCGGGGAGCAGCGGCTTCGCGAGCGCCTTCCGCGCCTTCTCTCCGCGCGGCGCGATCTCGGCGTGGTCGATGGTGATCTCGGCCGCGTGCAGCTCGATCGACGGACGCTGGTGCTTGAGATCGAGCTCGACCACGACCTCGCCGCGGAAGTTCGAGCGCACCAGGTCCGGCAGGATGTGGACGTGGTACTGGGTGGGTTTCACCTCGCGCGGCAGGCGAAAGGCGGCGTCGGTGGTCGGCTTCGCGACGACCTTCGGCTTGCTCGCACGCGGCTTCGCCTTGCGCGCGGCGGGTGGGCGCTTCTTCGCAGGGGCGGCCGGCTTGACCGCAGCTGCGGCCGTGCGGACGGCCGGAGCGGGCGAGGTCTTCTTGGCCGTCTTCGGGAGCGGGGCGGCGGGCTTCTTCGCGGCGACCCGCGCCGGCGCAGCCTTTGCCGCGGCGCGTCGCGAGGCGGGTGGCTTGCGCGCCACCGCGCTCTTGGCGGCCGGCTTGCCGGTCACTGCCCGAGCCGCCTTCTTGTTCGCCCTGCTGCTTTCTCGCTTCAAGTGGCTCTCCTCGACGGATCGCGCCGCCCACCCGCACCCATGGTGACGCGGTGCTCACCTCCAAGAGCGTTTCCTTGCCGCGACGAGGGCTCCAGCGCAAGACTACGGCCATGGGAAACGTCGAGCGGCTGCTGGAAGGTCGCGTCGCCCTGGTCACGGGCGCCGGTGCGGGCATCGGCAAGGCGATTGCGGTGCGCTATGCGGCCAACGGCGCGGCGGTGGTCCTGGCGGAGCTGAAGCCCGACCTCGCCGAGGCGACCCGGACCGAGATCGAGGCGTCCGGCGGACGGGCGGTCGCGGTGCCGACCGACGTCCGCGACCCCGAGCAGGTGGCCCGGGCGGTCGCCGGCGCCCGGGAGTCGTTCGGCGGCCTCGACGTGCTGGTGAACAACGTCGGCGGGACCTTCCAGCGGCCCTTCCTCGAGATCGAGGAGAAGGGCTGGGACGCCCTGATCCGGGTGAACTTGAAGTCGGTCTTCCACGGCACCCGGGCGGCGGCACCGCTGCTGATCGAGCGCGGCGGCGGCTCGGTGATCAACGTCGTGTCGATCGAGGGGGTGCGTGCGGCCCCTCTCTACGCACCCTACGCCGCGTGCAAGGCCGGCGTCATCAGCTTCACGCAGACGATGGCGCTCGAGCTGGCACCGCACCGGGTGCGGGTGAACGCGATCGCGCCCGACATCTGCCTCACCGAGGGCCTGCGCGCCATGCTGCCCGAGCACGCGCTCGCCCGGCACGCCTTCATGGTGCCGCTCGGGCGAGCCGCCGACCCGGCGGAAGTCGCCGGCCCGGCGGTGTTCCTGGCTTCCGACCTGGCGAGCTACGTCACCGGCACCACGCTGCACGTGGACGGCGGCACGCACGCGGCCGGCGGCTGGTACAGCGATCCCGCCGGCGGCGGCTACGTCCTGGGGCCGCCGTCCGCCCCATGAGGCTCTTCCCCCCCCGGCTTAGCTGGGTACCGCGAGCGCTCGCGATCACAGCCTACGTGGTGATCGCCGCCTGGTGGCTGTGGCCGCTTCCCGTGCACCTCGGCGATCATGCGGTGATCGAGCCTTCACGGATGTCCCAGGTGGCGGCGGACTACCACCTGATCGTCTGGGCTCTCGCCTGGGACACGCACGCCTTGCTGACCCGACCCTGGGATCTGTTCGACGCCAACGTGTTCTTCCCCGCACCACGCGCGCTCGCCTTCTCCGAGCACTTCCTGGGCTACGTGCCGCTCTTCGCCCCCGTCTACCTGGTCTCCGGCAATCCCGTCGTGGCCGCGAATCTGACGATCTTCGTCACCTATCCGCTGTGCGCGCTCGCCATGGCGGCGCTCGTCCGCCGCTTTGCCTCGTGGCCGTCGGCCTTCGTCGGCGGTGCGCTGTTCGCGTTCTGCGGGATCCGCTACGCGAACCTCCACCACTTTCACCAGCTCGGCACCTTCTGGATGCCGCTGGCGCTGCTGCTCACCGACCGGTGGCTCGAGCGGCCACGAGCGCGGACGGCCGTCGCGCTGGCGGCCGTGATCGCGCTCCAGCTGCTGAGCTCGTACTACCTCGCGTACGCCTTCGCGGTGCTCTACGCGGTCTTCCTGCCGCTCGCCCTCGGGCGCTGGAGCGCCGTGCTCGACCGGCGTCGTCTGCTCGGCCTGGGGATGGCACTCGCGGTCGCGGTGCTGCCGGTGCTGCTCGTGAGCCTACCCTATCTCGAGGTGCAGAGCCTCGGCCTCGTGCCGTCGGCGCGCGGCGACGAGGTGTCGGGGCTGATCTCGATGCTGCCGCGCATCACCAGGCTGCAGATCCGCCAGTACTTGACCGGCGACGGCGTCGGCGTGGTCGGCTGGGCGCTCGCGCTGGTGGCGCTGCTCTCGGGGTGGCGCGCCGGCGTCTATCCGCGTGTTCTCGGGCTGGGCGCGATCGCGATCGGCGTGCTGCTCGCCGCCGGACCACGGCTCCTCGTCTTCGAGCGCGAGCTGTGGTCGCCCTACCAGGTGCTCGCGCGGGTCGTCCCCGGATTCGCGGCGATCCGGCTGCCGTTTCGCTTCCTGGTCGTCGCGCAGCTCGGCGTGGCGCTGCTCGCGGCGCTGGGTCTCGAGCGCATCGTGGCACGTCTGCCGCGTCACCTCGCCACGCCCGTGGCCGCGGTTGCCGTGGCGCTCGCCCTCGTCGTCTTTCCGTCCCGGCCCGCGCACACGCTGCAGCGCGTGGTCGCCGGCGCGAGCGCGCCCCCCGTGTACCGCTGGCTCGCCGTGCACGGCGACGGCGGCGCGCTGCTCGAGCTGCCGCCGGGCGATCCTGCGACCACGGCCCGGCGCATGGTCCTCGGTAGCGAGCACTGGCTGCCGATGCTCGACGGATACAGCGCGTACCCGCCGCTCTCGCGCGATTTTCTGCGCGACGTCGCCGACACCCTGCCCGGGGACGAGGCGCTCCAGTCGCTGGTCGACGTGGTCGACGTGCGCTGGATCGTGGTGCACCTCGCCGAGCTGGAGCCGGCCTCGCGTCGCGCGTGGGAGGTGGCGCGGATCCCCGGTCTGCGCCCCGTGGAGCGCTTCGGCGACGACCTGCTGTTCGCCGTCGAACGCGTCCCGGTCAGCGACCGGCGCGCGCGCGTCGCCGCGACGGATGCCACGCTCGGCGGCGTGCCGCTCGCGCCGCTGGGGGACGACTGTCGCGGCGTGCTGCAGGTCGCGCTGCTCGACGGCGCGCGCACCGTGTCCCCCGGAGCGAAGCTCCGTCTCGGCATCGGCGTGGTGAACGCGAGCCAGGTGTCGTGGCCCGGCCTCGGGTTCTACCCGCGCTACCTGGTACGGGTGCGGACGACGTTCCTGCGCGACGGCGTGCCCGCGGTCGGGAGCGTCGCGCACCCGATCGGGGCGGACGTTCCGCGCGGCGAGCAGGTGACCATGACGATCGGCCTGACCGTGCCGTCGACCGAGGGCAGCTACCACCTCGAGATCGCGCTCGAGCAGGACGGGACTTCGCTCGAGCGCTGCGGACTCGCGCCGGTCCGCCTACCGGTGCGGGTGCTCCCGCGCCGGCGTGCTCACTCCCCGATGTAGCGCTTGCACTTCGGGTCGGCGGCGCTGAACACCTTGAACTCCGGCTGTCCGGCGTCGGTCTTGTTGGCCGGCGTGATCGTCACGAGATCGCCGACCTTCACCGGCGGCGGCGTCTTGTAGGCGAACGCCAGCGCGGCGACCGACAGCTCGCGATCCGGGTCCATCAGGTTGATGAAGTTCGGATCCTTCGAGATGTGCACCACGCAGTAGGGCACGGTGTACATGTCGGGCGCGGGCCACTCGGGGCTCTGCGTCAGGTCCTTCTCCGCGCCGGCCGGCACGGCGAAGGCCCCTCCGAGAAGCGCCGCCAGCGCGGCCGCTCCCACCTTCGGCAGTGTCCAAGTCTTCAGCATGCGGCGCGTGTATCGCAATTCACGGCCGAGTGCGAATCTCCGGAGCCCGCGGCGCGAGGTCGTCGAGGGACAGGCGGCGAGCCACGACGAGCACCTCGCGCGCACCGTCGAGCACCGCCGGCAGCGGTCGCGGCGCGAGCTGGACGCGGATGCCCGTCGCCTGCTCGACGGACGCGGCGAGTCCGTCGAGCAGCGCCCCGCCGCCGGTGAGCAGGATGTCGCTCTCGATGACCTCGCAGCCGACCTGTGGTGGCAGCGCGCGCACGAAGCGGGCGACGTGCGCGGCGATGCGGCCGGTCGCCGCGTCGGCCGCATCGATTGCCGCTCTTGCGAGGGCGGCGCGTGCGCGCGGCGTGTCGCTGCCGAGCGGTGCGAGCCCCGACGCGCAGGCCGTGAGCCCCGATGCGCGGGCGGCGAGCGTGGCGAGCGGCGCGCGGCGCAGCGCCGGCAGCTCCTGGCACAGCGCCTCGGCGAGCTCGGGCGCGATCGGCGTCCCGGCGGCCGAAGCGAGCCCGGACGCGACCGCCCGCTGCACCTCGCCGCAACCGGGGCCCGGCGCGGCGACGGCGACCAGCCGTCCCGCGCGGATCACGCCCGCGTCGCTGACGCCGTGCCCGACGTCCACCACCATCTGCGACCAGTCCTCGCTCACGTCGGCGCCGCCGCCGATCGCCGCAGCGAGGGTGTCGGGAACGAGCGCCACGACCTGCACACCCGCGGCCGTCACGGCCCGCAGCAGCGCGGCGCGCTCGGGGGGCGTCGCGCAGCCGGGCGCGCAGACCACGGCCCGCCACGGCCCCAGCGGAAAGCGTCGCACCCGTCGCAGCAGCGTCCGCACCAGGTGGGTCGTGGCGGCCTCGCTCACCACCACGCCGTGCGCGAGCGCCGGAGCGCCGTCGTCGCCCGTCGCGACGTCCGAGCGGATCGTGACGGAGGTGCTCCCGTCCCGGGTGCAGGCGCGCGCCGTGTGGCAGCCGAGGTCGATCGCGACGAAGGGCATCACCTCACCGAGCGTCGGCGGCCGCGGGGAGTGAGTCTTGCCGCGCCGCGGGCGTCCGACCGAGGGTGGCGTGGGGAACGAGGGGGCGCGTGCCCCCTCGTCGAATCACTGCAGGTCGCCCGCGGCCTCCGGCTGGTAGACGACGGCCGAGACGCGCAGCCGCTTGGTGCCGCCGTTCGGCAGCGGCCACTCGATCGCCTGCCCGACGGACAGGCCGAGCAGCGCCGCGCCGACAGGCGCGAGCACCGACACGCGCCCTTGCGCGAGATCGGCGTCGCGCGGGTAGACGAGCGTCATCTCGAACTCCTCGCGCACGTCCTCGTCGACGAAGCGCGCGCGCGAGTTCATCGTCACGACGTCGGGCGAGATCTCGTCCGATCCCACCACGTCCGCACGCGACAGCTCCTCCTCGAGCGCGCCGCACTCCGTCGCGTTGCGCCGCGGCTGCGCGAGGACCAGGCGGCTCAGCCGCTCGAAGTCCGCTTCGGTCACCACGATGTGTCGGTCGCTCATGACCCGTTCATGGCTACGCGTCCTGGCACCGCGCGACAATCCCCGCCGTTTCCACGTCCGGACACGCGCGCTGCGCTGGGCTCGGTGGCCGGAAGCCGCGTCGAGCCGAGCAGTCGACGGAGAGCTCGCGCTTGACTGCCGTGGGTGGTTCGGGCGAGGCATGCGCGATGGGAAGATTCGGTCGCGACGAGCTCCTGCGGGCCTTCGAGCACTACAAGCGCGCGCGTGACGAGGCGTCGCGCACGGGCGACTGGAACGTCTGGGCGGACCTCTTCACCGCCGACGCGCACTACATCGAGCACGCCTACGGCGAGCTTTCCGGGCGCGACGCGATCCGCGACTGGATCGTCAAGGTGATGGCGCCGTTCCCGACCATGACGTTCCCCGCGACGTGGGTCGTCGTCGACGAGGAGAACGGCGCGATCGTCTGGGAGGTGCGCAACGAGTTCCCGGAGCCGTTCCAGCCGAGTGGCGAGCCGTACTGGTTCGCCAACTGGTCGCGACTCGTCTACGCGGGCGACGACCGGTGGCAGTCCGAGGAGGACGTCTACAACCCGAGCCGCGACGCGGGGCGCGTGTTCAAGGCGTGGCTCGCGGCGGGCGGCAAGACGCGCAGCCGCGAGCAGGTCCACATCAAGCACAAGTAGCGAGTCCCCCGCCGTCGTTTCTCGGCCCGGCGATCGCGATCGCGACGCGAGCTTCCCGTCAGAGCTCGTCGATCAGCTCCGCCCACGGTAGCGCCTCGACTCCCGGAACGAGCGCCCTCGTGCTCACGCCGTCCCTCCGCGGTTGATGCGCGACGAACGCGCGGATCGCGCCGCGCCGCGCGCGGCGCGCAGCCGCAGCCAGCTTCACGAGGGGCGCCGCCATCGCGGGCGTGACCGTCTTCGACGCCTTGCATTCGACGAGCGAGAGCCCGCCGCTCGTGCCCGGGACGACGAAGTCCACCTCGAGCCCCTGCTCGTCACGGAAGTAGTACAGCTCGCGGCGCCCACCGCGGCCCGTCTGGTGCTTCGCGATCTCGGCGGCGACGAAGCCCTCGAAGAGCGCGCCGAGGAAGGGCGATTTCGCGAGGTCGCGCGCGGTCTCGATGCCGAGCAGGTGGCACGCGAGCCCCGAGTCCGCGACGTAGACCTTCGGCGACTTCACCAGACGCTTGCCCAGGTTCTCGTAGAAGGGCGGTACGACGAGGATCTGCGCCGTCGTCTCGAGGATGCGCAGCCAGTGCGTGATGGTGGGGACGCTCACGCCGAGCGGCGCCGCGAGATCGGTCTTGTTGAGGATCTGCCCGTGGCGGCTCGCGACGAGCGCCAGGAACCGGCGGAAGGTCGCGAGGTCGCGCACCGCGGTGACCGAGCGAACGTCGCGCTCGAGGTAGGTCTGCACGTACGAGCTCAGCCAGAGAGAGGCGCTCGCGGGGCGCGCGACCACCTCGGGATAGCCACCGCGAAGGATCGTCACCTTCGGCGTCTCGTCCGCCGAGAACGGCAGCAGCTGCAGCACGGCGGCGCGGCCCGCCATCGACTCCGAGACGCCCTGCATCAGCGGCGCATCCTGCGACCCGGTCAGGATCCAGCACCCCTTCCGGCGCGGCTCGCGGTCGATGCGAGCGCGCACGTGCGCGAATACCTCGGGTACGTTCTGCACCTCGTCGAGGATCGCGGGCGGCCGGACGGCGTCGAGGAAGCCGTGCGGATCGGACCGCAGGCGAGCTACGAGATCCGGGTCCTCGAGGAGGAAGTAGCGCGCGTCGGGGAACGTGTGCCGGAGCAGCGAGGTCTTGCCCGAGCGCCTCGGCCCGGTGAGCACGATCGCCGGAAACCCGCGCACGGCACGGCGCACGGCCGCCTCGAGGGTCCGGTGAACGTAGCGCATGTGAGAGTCCTAAAGTGAAACTTTAGAAAACTCAAAGCCTGGCAGCGGGGGCGCCGTGGGTGTTCTCCGGTGCCCCGCGCCAGCCGTGCGCTCGCGCGCTACACCTCGATCGTCAGACGCTCGTGCGCGCGCACCATCTTGGCGCGGATCGGCAGCTCGTACGGACACGCCCCCGCGCACGGCGCCGGGCACGCGGCGCACGCTCCTGCGTCGAGCCGGGCGTGCACCAGCTTCGCGTACTTCTCGCGCGCGATCTCGGGCCGCGCGTAGTCCGCGTAGTACATGTCGTAGCGCAGCACGGTGTCGATCGGCAGGCCGTTCGGGCACGCGCCGAGGCACTGGCCGCAGTGCGGGCGGCAGTAGTCGGCGCTCGCGAGGCGGTCGTAGCGGCCGAGAAGCGCGGTGTCGGACTCGCGCACCGGCGTGCCCGACGCGAACAGGTACTCGTCGCACTGCTCGGCCTTGGTGAACGAGATCACCAGGCACGACACCGACGGGTTCTGCAGCACCCAGCGGAACGCCGCCTGCGAGTAGGCGACCGAGTCCTCCTTCATGCCGGCGAGGTTCTCGGCCTTCGCACCCTTCAGCGTCTTCATCGCGACGATGCCGATGTCCTTCGCGTGCGCGCGGTCGATGATCTCGCCGATGCCGGGCCACAGTCCGTGGTGGTAGGCGAGCATCATGACGTCGAAGCGGTTCGAGTCGATCGCCGCGTTGGCGACCTCCTCGAGGCGCGGCGTGTGCGTGCTGACGCCGAGGAAGCGGACCTTGCCCTGCTCCTTCATGCGGTCGAACGCCTCGTGGAAGTTCGGCGCCATCAGCCGCTCGACGCGGTCGCACGAGTGGATGTGGATCAGGTCGACGTAGTCGGTCTGCAGGCGCGTGAGGCTGCCCTCGACCGCCTTGATGATCTCGGGCACTGGCGTCTCGATCGGCAGGTGGCCGTCGGCGGTGCAGAACTTGGTCGCGAGGAACATCTCGTCGCGACCGCCGGTCTCGCGGATCGCCTCGCCGAGCAGCAGCTCCGAGGTGTGGTGCGAGTAGTCGGGTGCGGTGTCGAAGTAGTTGACGCCGCGCTCGATCGCGAGCACCGCGACCGCCTTGTCCTTGATGCCGCCCGAGCCGAGCGAGATGTCCGACACCATCGCCTCGGTGCGGCCGAGCCGGCGGTAGCTCTTGACGCGCGATCCCGCCCACTCGGATCGCTGCTCGGGGGCGATCTTCTCGACGTCGGCGAAGAAGATGTCCTGGCCCACGTCGCGCCAGCGCGCGTTCGGGATCAGCACGCCGGCCGCACCCGCGGCTGCGGTCACGACGCCGCTCGCGCCGACCGCGCCCGCGGTGGTGAGGAAGCCGCGGCGCGCGGCGTCGGGCGCTCCCGCGCTCTCGGCCGGCGCGGCGGCGCTCGCGACCGGCACGAAGAGCCACGACGGCTCGGCGATGCCGCACGCGCGGCACGCCGGTCGCTTGACGCGCACGAAGCCGGCCGCGAAGGCGGCGAGGCCGAGCAGCACGCACAGGATCGCCGCCGGGATCGCCGGCGAGAAGCCCGAGCGCTCGCCCTCGAGCATGCCGATCATGCGCGGCGCGACGCCGGACCACGCGACCAGGAAGGTCAGCGCGACGAGCGCGATCCGCACCGACCAGCGGACGCGGGCCACGGCCCGCGTCCGCTCCGAACCACACGCCTGGCAGGAAGTCGTCATCGTCGGACCCTACTCCGCTCCCGTCGTCCTGGCGAGCCCGTCAGGGCAGCCGGTACGCCCGGACGCCCCCCACGTTGCTGATGATGCCGTAGCCCACGTAGACGGTGTCGCCCGACACCGCCGCGCGCGACGAGCTGGTCGCCGGGAGCTGGAACGTCTTGAGGCGCTCGCCGCTGGTCGCGTCGTAGACGTAGAAGTCGGGCACGTCGTTGGTGCCGGTGAAGAGCACGTCGTTCTTCACGCCGACGTGCGCGTACGCGCGGCCGATCTCCGCGGTCCACAGCGTGCGGCCGTCGCGGACGTCGAACGCCTGCAGGTGCGGCGGCGCCGGGTTGGCGCGCGGGATCATCTCGAAGAGCGCTGCGTAGATGCGACCGTTCTCGTGCGCGAGCGCGCCATTGAACAGCCCGAAGCCCGCGAACGCCGGCGACACCGGGATCGGCAGGACGGCGTTCTCCCAGACGACGTCGCCGTCGCGCTCGTCGAACGCGTACAGCGTGCCGTGCTTCGCACCCGAGATCAGGAGCTTGCGCGGGCGGCCGCGGTCGTCGGGCACGTCGAGCAGCAGCGGGCCGTTCAGGAAGCCGAAGTCGTGGTAGGCACCCTTCTCGCGGCACGGGCCGGCGTTGCCGCACATCGCGTCGGTGCCGCAATCGATCGACGTGTCTCCGGCGCAGGCGCCGAACTGCTCGGGCGGCACGACGCGGTTCAGCCACTCCGTCTCGCCGGTCGCGGCGTCGAGCTTCATGATCGAGTCGGAGTCGCCGATCGACGGGAAGGTGTAGCAGCCGACCGCGTTCGCGTAGACCCAGCGACCGTCCTCGCTCACCACGGGCGACGCCGTGACGCCGGCGCCGACGCCGCGCACGCACTCGCCGTTCTCGGGGCAGTCGGAGGAGTCGTCGCACGAGATCGCGGTGTCGGTGCGGCAGACGCGCTCGGGCACGTTCTGGCGCTCCCAGAGCACCTCGCCGGTCTCGAGGTCGAGCGCCGCCGTGCGCCCGTTGGTGCAGGGGTTGTCGCTGTGCGAGGCGATGCCGGCGAAGATGCGGCCGCCGCCGACCGCCACGCCCGACCAGATCTGGTCGACCGCGACGTCGCCGATCACCGTGGACCAGCGCAGCTCGCCGGTGCGACCGTCGAGCCGGTGGACGGTCGCCCAGCCGTCGCCGATCACGATGTCCTGTGACCCGGGGATGAGCGTGACCGCACCCTGGAAGCCGGACTCGGCGCGGAACGACCAGCGCAGCTCACCGGTGCGCGGGTCGACCGCGTACAGGTTCCGGTCCCACGAGCCGAAGTAGACGAAGTCGTCGGTCACGACCGGGCCGGCGGTGACACCACCGCGCGCCGGGAAGTCCCACGCGAGCTCGAGCTCGGCCGCGTTCGCCGGCGTGATCGCGCGTGCCTCCGGCGGCAGGAAGAACGACTCCGGCACGCTGACCTCGGCGATCTCGGTCCAGTAGCCCGGCGTGCACGGCCCGGCCTTGCACGAGTCCGCGCCGGAGCAGGAAAGCTCGACGTTTCCCCCGCTCGTCCCGGTCTGCTCGCAGTAGACGAAGCTCGGCTCGGCGCTCTCGCCGCGATAGACGATGCCGGTGACGACGCCGTCGGCGAAGCGCGCGATCGCCCACCGCTCTCCCTCGAGGTCCTTGTTGACCAGCGTGCTCTCGTCGTCGGGCGTGACCTGCACGCCCGAGCCCGGCGTCTGCTGCGCGGGGCTCGCGGGCCGCGGCGCGCGGCTGATCGCGCTCGCGCCGCCGCTCGCGGGCTCGAAGAAAGAGTCCGGCAATGTCACGGGACCGATCACGCTCCACTCGTCGGCGCGGCAGGGCGCGCTCGCGCAGCGTCCGGCGCCCGAGCACGCGAAGGTGACGTCGCCGTCACCCGTGCCGGTCTGCTCGCAGTAGACGAACTGCGGGTCGGCGCCGTCGGGGTAGTACACGTTGCCCGAGACCGTCGCTTCGGAGCGGACGATCGCCCAGCGCTCGGCGCCGACGGCCTTCACGACCAGCGTGCGCTCGCCGTCGGGGGTGATCTGCAGGCCGGACTGCGCGGCGGCGGGTGAGGCTGCGGCCAGCAGCAGGCCGGCCGCGAGAAGAGCTCGTGAAAGCACGTTGGTTCCCTCCGAATGGTGTGGGACGGTCGAGCGACGAGCAGCGGGCGCGCTCGCGGTATCCACCGGAGCGTCCCGCCGACAGGCGTCCGTGCGCTCGACGGCGAGGATTTCGCATACGCCGGGCCCGGAGAAGGTGTCAACGCAGGAACGGCGCGGGGCGGGGCGGCGCGGTCGAACGGTGATCCGGAGTGGCCAAGAGGCTCGTTGCCGCGCTGACCGGCTCGTCGACGATCCCAGGGGGTGACGGCAGGCCTCAAGAAGGAAAGGTCAGTCCCCTTTCCGGGTCGAACTCGGAGGGAACATCGTCTGGTCCGAAACCAAAGGCTGCGTAGATGTCTTCGATCAGCGGGTGCACGCAAACCTCGGGCGATTCGAGGAGGCGGCCTAGACGGACCTCGGTCAATGCGCTGATGGCGTCGTCGTCGTTCAAGACCGCCGCATCCTCGAACAACCAGCGGGTGTTTCCTGGGGATCCGGGTTTGAGCATCCATCCGCGAGCCGAGATCAGACCGAGCTGGGTGGCGATCCGATCGTCGCCGCTGGGTCGTCCTGCGTACAGGTGTGCCGCGAGTCGGAAGATCGACACGGCCAGCTCGATGAGGATGTACGGCCAGATCAGCCTCGGTCCGCCCTTCCACTGAAGAAACTCGAGCGGAGCGGTGAAGAGGATGCTTCCATCCACGTTCACGGTCGTGCACCGTCCGTTCTGATCTCCGTGTTCGATCACGCCTCGGCGGCGCTGAACCTTCAGATGCCGATCGACGAAGGACCATCCGGTCGGTCGGTTGTTCGTCTTCTCCGGGTACGCGAACAGATCTTCGACTTCAGCGTGGAATCGAAGCTCGAGATTCGCGGCTGGCTTGAGATAGAGCCAGTAGCAGGACTCTCCTGAATTCAACGCTTGATCGAGTCGCTTGGTGACGTCCCGCGTTGCCGCCAGCCATCGATCCGAATCTGCTTCTGCCGCGTGGTCGCGGTCGGAGAAGATCTCCTGCCACGTCATTGCCCGGAGCCGATCTGCCACGCGAATCCCGAAGTACCATCCGTGACGGGTTCGGTAAGCGTAGGGGGGGCGCTGCTTGCCGCGATCGGCGACCTTCACGAGAAGAATCGTTGCGCCGGATCCATCGACTCGAGGCTCGATCCTGACGTCGGCGTGGCGCAGTGACGGGGCGATGGTTTCGATGAGGTGGTCGTGCAGTGCTCGGACTGCTTGGTCCGGGTTGGCAATGTCTTCGATCCGGGTGGCCACGCCGCCTTGCTCTGCGATTCCGATCCAGAGGTGGCCGCCGTTTGCGTTCAGCATTCCGACGATCTCTCGCCCGAGAGTCTCGGGCTTGCGCAGCGACTCGGCACTCTTGAACTCGAGCACGTGAGACTCTCGCTGGCCCAGCGGAATGACGTCAGCCATCGCGCGTTCCGATCTGGCCGGGGTCGAGGAGAAACTGCTCGAGTGGGATGCATCGGACTCCGTCGCGCTCCTCGAAGTGGATGCCACCATGCACCAAGATCAGCTCGTTGGTAGCGAGCTTCTTTCCGATCTGCTTGGTGCGCTTGATCTTCTCGGGTTTGACGGATGCGCTCGACGTCACCTCGACGACGATCGGAGGACCGTTTCCGGTCGGCAGGATCAGGTCGGCTTCGTGGGTGTCCCTCTTTTCGTCCTTGACGCTACGAAAGAAGCTCAGCTGGTCGATGGACTCTTCGGCGATCGCACGCAGGTGGCGAACCACGACTGTCTCGACGATCCTACCGGACACGCCGTGGTCCCGCCGTCGGTCTGGCGACACGGCGAACGCTCCGACCATCCCGTGGTCGACGGCATAGATTTTTGGCTTGGCGCGCAGCTGTGCCGCCCCGCGACTGTGTGCCTCGAGCCGGCAGACGAGCTGCGCGTCGATGAGACGCTCGAGCCAACCCTTCACGGTGCGCTCGTCCACCTTGAGGTCGCGCGCTCGTTCGAGGGCACTGAAGATCGCGCCCGATTGCGCAGCCAAGAACACGAAGAGGCGGCGGGCGCCGTCCACATCCACGCCACTCTCGGCTAGATCGCGCGCGATCGCTCGGTCGGCGATGTCTTCTCGGATTCTCGATCGAGCTCGCGCAACGTCGGCGAAGGTGTCGGCCGTGACGTGCTCCGGGAACCCCCCGAGATTCAAATAGCGCTCGAGCTCGTTCGGAAACCTGCGGCGGACTTCACTCGTGGAGAGGGTGGGGGCTCGAAAGCGCAGGTGCTCGGCGTAGGTGAGCCCTCCGACCAGCATCTCGTCCCATCTCCCCTGCCCGGACTCGCGGCTTCCCGACCGCAATGCTCCGGCGATGGACCCGGTCGCGATGACGCGGAGGGCAGGCGACGTGTCTACGGACTGCTTGAGCCAGTCCTGCCATCGAGCGGCCTTGTTGATCTCGTCGAGCACCAGCAGCCGTGGTCGGTCGTGTAGAATCCCCGCCGGCTCGAAGGAGGCCACCTCTCTAGGTGACGGCAGTGCAGTCAGCCGCTCGTCCGAGAAATCGAAGTAGGTGACGTTCTGGGCTGGCCAGCCGCCGTCGAGGAGCTCGTCGATGAGTTGTTTGAGGGCCACGGTCTTGCCGACCTGGCGAGGTCCGAGCACGACGAGCGCTCGTCGATCCAGGCTCTGTGCGTGGGCTGACAGCCGCTGCCGGAAATCGCGGCTTGCCTGATATCCGGTCGATTGCCGCGCCGTGGGACTGATCCACCATGGATTCTGGTCCAAGAGGACCGGCATAAAGGACATCGCGATGTACTGTATCGCCATCAATCATATCAGTGCAATGTCGCTAATCGCGTTACGGAGAATTTCCCGATCCTTCGTGTAGACGTAGCGCAGCAGCGGCTCGGGATAGCGGTGCTCGCGTCCCACCGGGCATGCGTCGCGGACCGCGACCCAGAGGTCCCAGCGCGGCGCGACCGGGTCAGCGGCTGCGTCCGGCGCGCTCGCCGCCTGCGCTCGCGCGAGGGCGGGCATGCAGCTCTCGTGGCAGGCGCGGACACAGGCGGGTGGGGCAGGTACCGGAGCCGGGCCCGCGACGCCCGGCAGGTCGAGCACGATCGCCGCGCGCAGCGCGATCCACGGTCCGTACACCGGGTGGATGCACAGCATCGCCGGGGTCAGCGGCGCGAGCCCGGACACGTCCGCGAGGCGCTGCATCGCGACGCGTCGCGGCGGCGGCTCGAACGAGAAGCGTACCTCGTGTGCGACCGGCAAGCCGGCGAGTGCTGCGTGCACGACGTCGGCGACGTAGTCGTCGATCGGGTCCGAACGGTCGAGACGCTCCGGCTCGGCGCGCAGGCACGCACGGAACGGATCCCAGAACGCGCGCGAGCTCGCGACGACCAGGGCCAGGCGATCGCTCCGGCCGCCCGGCGCCGGCAGACGGTACTCCGGCGCGACGACAGCGTCGTACCAGGACGCGTTCAGCGGCTGCACGAGATCGAGGCCGGCTGCGGCGAGGCGCGCGGCGACGCCTGCGGTCAGGGCTGCGTCCTGCGGTTGCATCGCGCAGAGCATAGCTTTCACCGGCGCCGGTTTCGCGAGCCGGCGCGGGTGCTACGGTGGCCCGGCGGTCGGTTCGATGTCCCATCCCGTCGTCGAAGAAGAGCGCGCGATCCTCGCGCGCGTGAACGAGCGTCTCGACAGCGCGGGGCCCCTGCAGCCGCCGTCCGAGGAGTCGCTGGTCAGCGAGCTGGAGCACCTGCGGGCGCAGCTCCGCGAGGGCGCCAAGGCCGAGGACCGCGCGGCTCTCCTGCAGCAGTGGGACCGCCAGTCGGCGCTCCTGCAGCAGCTGCGCTCGGCGCGCGGGACGCCGCAGGTCGAGCTCGCGTCGCCGTACTTCGCGCACCTCCGGCTGCGCGAGGGCAAGCTCGTGCACGACATCCTGCTCGGCAAGGCGCCGCGGATGCTTCCCGGCGTGCCGATCGTCGACTGGCGCAACGCGCCGATCTCGAAGATCTTCTACCGCTACCGGCAGGGCGAGGAGTACGAGGAGGAGGTCTCGGGTCGCCTGCGCAGCGGCGAGGTCGAGGCGCGCCGCGTGGTGGCCATCCGCGACCGCAGCCTGCAGCGCGTCGAGGCCCCCGAGGGGGTGTTCCGCGCCGATCCCGAGGCACCCGACGGCTGGCGCCAGAGCCACGCCGAGCCGCCACGGCTCGCCGGCGGCTCGGGTGCGGCGCTGCGTGCGCACGACGTCACGGCGGACGAGCACGGCCACCTGCGCGCCGACGCGCCGGCCTTTCGCCAGCGCGAGGACAAGCACCTCGCCGACATCGCCGGGCTGATCGATCCCGAGCAGTTCGAGCTGATCACCAAGCCGTCGAGCGGCTTCCTGGTCATCCGCGGCACGGCCGGGTCGGGCAAGACGACCGTCGCGCTGCACCGCATCGCCTACCTCGCGTTCGCCGATCCGGCGATCGACTCGCCGGAGACGCTGGTGGTCGTGTTCTCGCCCGCACTGCGCGACTACGTGAGCCACGTGCTGCCGGCACTGCAGGTCGAGCGCGTGCAGGTGAAGACGTTCGAGGAATGGGCGCGCGAGCAGGTGCAGCGCCTCTTTCCGCGCCTGCCGCGGTCGCTGCGCGAGATCACGCCGGCGGTCGTGCTGCGCATGAAGTTCCACCCGGCGATGATGAAGGCACTCGAGGCGCACGTGGCGCGCGTGCCCGGATCCGGCGACGCGCGTCAGGCGACCGACGACTGGGCGACCGTTCTCACGCGCGAGGAGCTGCTCCTCGAGGTGTTCGCGCGCGAGGCGCCGGGTGCCTTCTCGCGCGACGAGGTCGAGCGCGCGTGCGCATTCAACCGGGCGCGCTCCGAGGATCTCGCGCAGTGGCGCGCGAACGAGCCGGGCGTCGACGCGGATCTCGACGAGGGCGACCTGCCGCTGCTGCTGCGCGCGTTCCAGCTTCGTGCTGGCGTGCTGCCGGGGCCGGGCGGACGGCTGCGCTACCGTCACGTGGTGATCGACGAGGTGCAGGACTTCTCGCCGCTCGAGGTGCGCGTGCTGCTCGGCTGCCTCGGCAAGCAGAGCAGCATCACGCTCGCCGGCGACACGCAGCAGCACGTCGTGCAGGAGGGCGGCTTCACGTCTTGGGGCGCGTTCCTCGCGGAGCTCGGGCTGTCCGGGGCCGAGGTGAGCACGCTGCGGGTCAGCTACCGCTGCACGCGCGAGATCGCGAGCTTCGCTCTCGCGGTGCTGGGGGACCTGCGCGAGGACGAGGATCCGCCGCTCACCGTGCGCTCCGGCCCACCGGTCGAGCTGCTGCGCTTCACCGAGCACGGCGCCTGCGTCGCCTACCTCGCCGACGCTCTGAAGGAGCTCGCCGCGCGCGAGCCGCTCGCCTCGGTCGCGATCCTGACGCCCGGCCGCGAGCTCAGCGACCTGTACGCGAGGAGCCTGGTCCGCAGCGAGGTGCCGCGCGTTCGCCAGGTGGAAAACCAGGACTTCCGCTTCACGCCCGGCATCGAGGTCACCGAGATCGAGCAGGTGAAGGGGCTCGAGTTCGACTACGTGATCCTCGCCGAGGTGAGCGCGGCGCAGTTCCCCGACACGCCGCCCGCGCGGCGCCGCCTGCACGTCGGCGCGACGCGCGCCGTGCACCAGCTCTGGTTGACCACGGTCGCACCGCCCTCGCTGCTGGTGCGCGACCTGATCGAGCCGGCCTGAAGAGTGTGAGCAAGAATTGCGAACGCCCGACGCAGGCGGGCCAAGGGCCCGCCTGCAGGTGGGGTGAAGCCCGCGAATTCACTTCGTGGGCGAGGGGAGGGCCGCGGCCCTCCCCTTGGTGATGAGCAGAGCCTGAGAGATTTTCGCTCAGGCTCTGAGCGCGTGTGTGCCGCGTGCGGCACACGCGACACATGCGAGGCTGGCGCAATGTGCCGTGAGCGGCGCGGTGGTTGCAGCCGTGCGACCATGGCGTGGGGACTTTTGCCCCGGCGCGGCTCTTGCTGGCGCCTCCGACGGGTGGCTGGCGCCCGATCGGGAGGTGGGAGAGTCTACCTCCGTCGGACAGCGGGCGCGGATCGGGAGGTGGGACTCATGGGTGCGCGGCGATCTCCGAACAGGCTCCTGCTGGCTGCGCTGGTGCTCGCGGTCGCGGCTCTGGTCGTGGTCAAGAGCCCGACGCAGGTCGAATCGCGCGAGGGCGGCCGCCGCGGCACCGCCGCCCACATCGAGCCCGTCGACGGCTGGGAGCGCTCCTTCCCGCACCTCGCCGTCGGTCCGTGAGCCCGCTCCCCTTCCGCTCGCGCACGCATTCGACGCTTGCTTGACGCCACCCGCGCGGGCGCCTCGCACGCACGCGCCGTCCTTGACCGCCGTGCGCCGCGCGGATAGCCGTCGGCCGCCATGGCGACGAGGAGCAAGCAGCGAGCGAGGCCGCGGAGCGCGACGTCGCGTCCGGCGAGGTCCGGTGGCGACGCCGAGCAGCGTCTGCGCGTCCTGGCGCGGAACCGGACGCGCGTCGGTCTCGCCCTCACCGCCGCGGTGTTCGTGGTCTACTTCGGCTTCATCGGCGCCGTCGCCTACGCGCGACCGCTGCTCGGCGCGCTGGTCGTGCCGGGGCTGAGCGTCGGCATCCTGCTCGGCGCGCTGGTGATCGTCGCCTCGTGGCTCCTCACCTGGGTCTACGTGCACTGGGCGAACACGCGCTACGACCCGGCGCTGCGCGCGCTGAAGGAGGGCTGAGGTGCCGGTGCAGGAGGCCGCGACCGCGATCGGTCAGCCGAGCGCGATCGCGATGGGCTTCTTCTTCGTCTTCATCGCGATCACGCTCGGCATCACCTACTGGGCGGCGCGCCGCACCAGCACGACGGAGCAGTTCTACGCCGCCGGGCGCTCGATCACCGCGGGACAGAACGGCTTCGCGCTCGCCGGCGACTACATGAGCGCGGCGTCGTTCCTCGGCATCGCGGGCCTGGTCTCGACGACCGGCTTCGACGGCCTGATCTACTCCACCGGCTGGCTCGTCGGCTGGCCGATCGTGCTCTTCCTGATCGCCGAGCCGCTGCGCAACCTCGGCCGCTACACGTTCTCCGACGTGGTCGCGCTCCGGCTCCGCCAGAAGCCGGTGCGCATCGCGGCCGCCACCGGCACGCTCGCGACCGTCGTCCTCTACCTGATCGCGCAGATGGTCGGTGCCGGCGGGCTCATCAAGCTCATGTTCGGTCTCACCTACGAGCAGGCGGTGGTGATCGTCGGCTGCGCGATGATCGCCTACGTGCTGTTCGGCGGCATGATCGCCACGACGTGGGTGCAGATCGTGAAGGCGGTCCTGCTGCTCGCGGGCGCAGCACTGCTCGCGCTGCTGGTGCTGCTGCGCTTCGACATGAGCCCGGTCGCGCTGTTCGCGGCCGCGGCCGAGCGCTACGGCGCGGGCGTGCTCGCGCCCGGCAAGCTCGTCTCGAGCCCGCTCGACGCGCTGTCGCTCGGCCTCGCGCTGATGTTCGGCACGGCGGGCCTGCCGCACATCCTGATGCGCTTCTACACCGTCCCCGACGCGCGCGCGGCGCGCACGTCGGTGTTCTACGCGACCGGGCTGATCGGGCTCTTCTACCTGATGACCTTCATCCTCGGCTTCGGCGCGATGGTGCTGGTCGGGCCGGAGACCATCCGCGCGGTGGACGCGGGCGGCAACATGGCGGCACCGCTGCTCGCGGAGCTGCTCGGCGGCACGCCGTTCCTCGGCTTCATCGCGGCGGTCGCGTTCGCGACCATCCTCGCCGTGGTCGCCGGCCTCACGCTGTCCGGCGCGGCGGCGCTGTCGCACGATCTCTGGGTGAACGTCGTGCGCGGTGGGCACGCAGACTCCCGCGAGCAGCTCGGCGTCGCGCGCGTCGCGACCGTCGGACTCGGGGTCGTCGCGATCGGGCTCGGCATCGCGTTCAAGGGCCAGAACGTCGCGTTCATGGTGTCGCTCGCGTTCGCGATCGCCGCGAGCGCCAACTTCCCCGCACTCGTGCTGTCGATCTTCTGGTCGCGCTGCAGCACGGCGGGGGCGGTCGCGAGCATGGCGGTCGGCACCTTCGCGACCGTGCTCCTGATCGCGCTGTCGCCGACCGTGCAGGTCGAGCTGCTCGGCAACGCGAGCGCGTGGTTCCCGCTGAAGAACCCGGCGCTCGTCACGATCCCGCTGTCGTTCGCGATCGGCGTGCTGGTCTCGCTCGCGACCCCCGAGCGCGGCGCCGCCGGCCGCTTCGCGGCGGTCGAGCGGCAGATGCACCTCGGCACGGCGGACGACGAGCCGCACGCGTCGCACGGGTGAGCCCGCCGGCCGGAAGCGCGCCGCCCGCCGGGGCGCGCGAGCGCATGATGCTGGTCGCCGAGCGGCTGTTCGCCGAGCGCGGCATCGGCGAGGTTTCGCTGCGCGAGATCGGTGCCGCCGCGGGGCAGCGCAACAACGGCGCTGCGCAGTACCACTTCGGGAGCAAGCAGGGCCTCGTCGAGGCGATCGTCGCGTGGCGGATGGCGCCGCTCAACGAGCGCCGTCTCGAGATCCTCGCGGCGCTCGATCGCGACGGACGCGGTGACGACCCGCGCTCGCTGGTCGAGGCCCTGCTCGCGCCGTTCGTCGAGTCGCTCGCCGAGCCCGGCACGCACTGGGCGCGCTTCCTCGTGCAGGCGATGCACGAGACCGGGCTCGGGCTGCCGGTCGCGCTCGACCGTCCGGAGGCGCGCGGGCTCGCAGAGCTGGTGCGTCGCTTCGCGGGCGTCCTCGCGCACGTTCCGGCGCCGCTGCGCGACGAGCGGCTGGCGCTGGTCGGGGCGCTCGTCGTCAGCGCGGTCGCGAGCTGGGAGCGGCGCACGCAGACGGACGCCGCCGGTGCGCCGTCCGTCGAGCTGCTCGCCGCGAACCTCGTCGACGCGGCGGTCGGGCTGCTCGAGGCGCCCGTGTCGCCGCGGACGCGCCGTGCGGCGCGTGCGGCGCGTCCACGCGCACGCCCACGCCAGCCGCGGGCTTGACAGCCTTAAGACAACTGTCTTAAGGTGCCTCCTGCGCGCGGGACCTGGCCCGTGCCGGAGGTCCCCATGAGCCGTTCGCTGCAAGCCGGTCCCCTCAACCTGTCGCGCCTCGCCCCGGGTCAGGAGTCGCGGCCCTACGAGCGCTGCCGCGTCGTCCCCCTGACGCCGACGATCGGTGCCGAGATCCACGGCGTGGACCTGCGCGCGCCGCTCGACGACGCGCTCTTCGCCGAGCTCGACCGGGCGCTGCTCGAGTGGAAGGTGCTCTTCTTCCGGGACCAGGCGATCGACGGCGAGCGCCACCGTACGTTCGGGCGTCACTGGGGCGAGCTCGAGGTGCACCCGTTCCTGCCGCAGGGCGACGTTCCCGAGGTCGTGCGCTTCGAGAAGGGCGAGGCGATGGGCGGATACGAGAACGTCTGGCACAGCGACGTCTCGTGGCGCGAGGTGCCGTCGCTCGGCTCGGTGCTGCGCTGCATCGAGACGCCGCCCTGCGGCGGCGACACGCTCTGGGCCGACATGGGTGCGGCGTACGACGCTCTTCCGGCCGAGGTGCAGGAGCGCATCGACGGTCTGGTCGCCGTGCACGACTTCGTGAACACCTTCGGCCTCGGGATGGCCGACGAGCAGCGCGCCGAGATGCGCAAGCAGTACCCCCCGGCCGAGCATCCGGTCGTGCGCCGGCATCCGGTGACCGGCCGCAAGACGCTCTACGTGAACGCGCCGTTCACCAGCCACGTCGTCGGCATGCCCGAGGACGAGAGCGAGGAGCTGCTGCAGCTCCTCTTCCGTCAAGCGCAGATCCCCGAGCTGCAGTGCCGCTTCCGCTGGACGAAGGACGCGATCGCCTTCTGGGACAACCGCGCGACGCAGCACTACGCGGCGTCGGACTACTTCCCGCAGCGCCGCGTGATGGAGCGCGCGACGATCATCGGCGACCGTCCGCGCTGACCGCGCCGCGCCGCCGCGCGTGCAGGTAGAACGCGATCGCCAGCGCGGCGACGATCGCGAGCTGCCAGCCGAGGCGGCCGTACTGCGTGACGCCGAGGAAGAGCAGCCACGCGCTGAAGCCGGCATAGGCGGCGGCCGCCGCCGTGACCGCGGCCGACGGGCGCGCCGGGCCGCCGGCCGCGCGCAGCCGGACGACGCACAGCGCTGTCAGGCCGGAGAACAGGATGAGCACGCTCGACGCGCTCTCGACCGCCTCGCGGATGTCGTGCGTGAGGACGAAGGCGAGCGCGATCGCACCCTGCATCAGCACCGACGCGACCGGCGGACGCCCCGCGCGGGCACGCAGCGCATCCGGCAGGAAGCCGTCCTCGGCCATCGCCGCGTAGACGCGTGGACCGACGAGCGTCATCGCGCTCATCGCGGAGAGGAAGACGAGCGCGATCACGACCGCGGCGAGCGACGCGCCGCTCGGCCCGACGAGGCGCTCGAGCAGCGCGTGCGCGAGCGTCGCGTGCTGCGTCTCGTAGGCGAACACCACCTTCGACGCCGCCGGGTCGAGGTTCGCGACGAAGATCCAGTTGAGCGCCAGGTACAGCGCGCCGACCAGCGTGCAGCCGGTCCACACCGCGCGCGCGACGTCGCGGCGCGGGTCGCGAAACTCGCCGGCGACGTAGATCGCGGCGTTCCAGCCCGAGAAGGCGAACGCGATCCAGTACTGCTGCAGGAGGAACGCCTTCAGGAACGAGCCCTCGGGCGGCGGCTCGGGCGGACGCCAGTCCGGCAGCGCGGTCGAGCCGAGGAGCGCGCCCGCCGCGATCAGGCCGAGCAGGAGCGCCAGCTTGACGATCACCAGCGCGTTCTGCGCGCGGCGCGACGCGTCCAGGTCGAAGGCGTGCAGCAGGGTGATCGCGACCACGCTCGCGGCGGCGGTCGGCAGGACCGGTAGCGGGGCGAGCACCGCGACGAACGCCCCGACCGCCAGCGCGTCCACCGCGATCGGGGCAGCGAAGCCGAGCACCAGCGAGCCCCAGCCGGCGAGGTAGCCGAGCAGGGGGTGCAGGTAGTCGGACAGGTAGCGGTACTCGCCGCCCGACCGTCCGCTGGTCGCGGCGAGCGAGGCGTAGGCTGCCGCGCCGAGCAGGGCGAGCACCGCTCCGAGCGCCCACGCGGCCATGATCGCGCCGGCCGTCAGCGACTGCGCCATGAAGCCCGTGCTCAGGAGCACCCCGGCGCCCACCATGTTGGCGACCACGAGCCCCGTCCCCGAGCGCCAGCCGAGGCCGCCGCGGTCGATCGCGGGGGCTTGTGGAGCGCGATCGGGGGGAGTCGTTGCGGGCTTCATCGTTCGCGGCGCCGCCCGGTTGTTCCCGCCGGACGGAGGCGAGGTCAAGCGCGCGCCTCCGACCGTCGCGACACGACGCGACCGAGACCGAGCGAAGGGGCGTCACCCGACGCGTGGTCGTCGCTCCGGAGCCGTCGCTCCCGCGGCGTTCCCGCGCGAGGATCGTCACCGGACCATGGTGAGGCGCCACCGCGGGCCGTCCCCGCTTGTCGGCCGGGCGGTGGTCGCCTACGCTCGGCCCCACGCTCGCGATCACGGGACGCGGGCGCGGGAGCGCATGTTTCGCAAGCTGCTGATCGCGAACCGGGGGGAGATCGCCGTGCGCGTGGTTCGCGCCTGTCGCGAGCTCGGCATCGCCACCGTCGCCGCGCACTCGACCGCCGATCGCGACGCGCTGCACGTCCGGCTCGCCGACGAGCGCATCTGCATCGGCCCGCCGCCGCCCGAGCAGAGCTACCTGAACATCCCGGCGATGATCTCGGCGGCCGAGGCGCGGGCGTGCGACGCGATCCATCCGGGCTACGGCTTCCTGTCCGAGAACGGCGACTTCGCCGAGGCGTGCCAGCGCTCGGGGGTGACCTTCGTCGGGCCGCGCGTGCGCAACATCAAGCTGATGGGCGACAAGGCGCGCGCGCGCCGGTTCATGCGCCGTGCCGGCGTGCCGGTCCTGCCGGGCAGCTCGAGTTCGGTGCGCAGCACCGACGAGGCGCAGCAGATCGCGCGCGAGGTCGGCTACCCGGTGCTGGTGAAGGCGACCGGCGGCGGCGGCGGACGCGGGCTGCGCGTCGTGCGTGACCCGGGCGAGCTCGCGGCGGCGATCGCCGCCGCGCGCGGCGAGGGCCAGGCGGCGTTCGGGCAGGCGAAGATCTATCTCGAGAAGTACGTCGAGGGCGCGCGGCACATCGAGATCCAGATCCTCGCCGACCAGCAGCGCAACGTCGTGCAGCTCGGCGAGCGCGAGTGCACGCTGCAGCGGCGCTACCAGAAGGTGCTCGAGGAGTCGCCGTCGCTGGCGCTCGACCGCCGGCTGCGCGCGCGCATGGCGAAGTCGGCGCTGCGCGTCGCGACCGCGATCGGCTACACCAACGTCGGGACGGTCGAGTTCCTGCTCGACCCGAGCGGCGCCTACTACTTCATCGAGATGAACACCCGCGTGCAGGTGGAGCACCCGGTCACCGAGATGCTGACCGGCATCGACGTCGTGAAGGAAGGCATCCGGGCGGCGGCGGGCTTCCCGCTGTCGGTGCGCCAGCGCGACGTCGAGCCGCGCGGGCACGCGATCGAGTGCCGCATCAACGCCGAGGATCCGGTGACGATGCGGCCGTCGCCGGGCACCGTGCGGGCGCTCCGCTTGCCGGGCGGTCCCGGGCTGCGGGTGGACACGGCGATGTTCCCGGGTGCCAGCGTGCCGCCGTACTACGACTCGCTGATCGCCAAGGTCGTCGCGCACGGGCGCGACCGCGCCGAGGCGATCTCGCGCATGCGCGGCGCGCTCGCCGAGCTGCAGGTGGACGGGATCACGACCAACGTCGCGATGCACCGGGCGCTGCTCGAGGACCGGGAGTTCCTCGCGGGCCGCGTGCACACGCGCTATCTGGAGGGGTGGCTCGCGGAGCGCGCGGTCGAGCCGGCGCGCGCTTCGTGACGGATGTCGAGGGGGCGGAAATGGGAACCGTGACCAGGGAAGGCCGCGGCGCGATCGGAAGGTTCGCCGGATCGGTGGGGATGGCGATGCTCGTCGGGCTCGCGGGATGCGCCGCGACGGCACCCGACACCGGCCTGGTGCCGCCACCGAGCGGCGTACAGCTCGTGGCGCTGCAGGAGCACCACGACTTCGGCACCGTGGACAGCGGTCCGGTCGTGACGCACACCTTCAAGCTCAAGAACTTCGGGCCCGACACGATCGACATCCGCTCGGTGTCCGGTGCCTGCGGCTGCACCGCCGTCCTCGCCTCGACGCCCACCCTGGCTCCCGGGCAGGAGGGCGGCGTCGAGGTGGCGCTCGACACCTACAAGCTGTCCGGCGAGCAGTCGAAGACGGTGACGGTGCGCAGCAACGACCCGGTGCGCCCGGAGCTCGTGCTGACGCTGCACGGCTTCGTCGCCAACGACCTGCGCGCGGCGCCGTCGCGACTCTACCTGGGACGCCAGCCGGTCGGCGCCGTGGTGAGCCAGCACGTGGACGTCGAGCTCGCGCGTCCCGACGTCGCGATCACCGGCGTCACGCTGGAGGGCGACCGTCTGTCGCTCGAGACGACGCCGCTCGATCCGCCGCAGAACGGCGTGCGGGTGCGCGTCACCTTGCTGCCCACCGCGCGCACCGGAACGTTCGACGACCGCATCGTCGTCTCGACCACGAGCCCGCGCCAGCCCAGCGTGTCGATCCCCGTCCTCGGGGCGATCGAGAGCCGCGAGGTCTACGCGCGGCACCGCGCCGACACCGGCTCGCGCTGACGGTCCGCGCGGCGTCGATGGGCTTCGAGAACGAGCACGGCCAGCCGGTCGGCTTTGCGCTGCCCGGCTGGCGTGCTCCCGCGCGGCCGCCGCGCACGCCGCTCGAAGGACGCTTCTGCCGTCTCGAGCCCCTCGATCCCGAGCGCCACGCCGACGCTCTCTTCGCTGCCAACGCGCTCGACGGAGACGGGCGCGGCTGGACGTACCTGCCGTACGGCCCGTTCGCCGACCTCGCCGCCTATCGCACCTGGATGGAGCGGACCTGTCTCGGCGACGATCCGCTGTTCCACGCGATCGTCGAGCTGGCGAGCGGCGCGCCGGTCGGCGTCGCGAGCTACCTGCGGATCGATCCGCCGAGCGGCGCGATCGAGGTCGGACACCTGCGCTACTCGCCCCGCCTGCAGCGCAGCCCCGCGTCGACCGAGGCGATGTACCTCATGATGAAGCGCGCCTTCGAGCTCGGCTACCGGCGCTACGAGTGGAAGTGCGACGCGCTCAACGCGCCGTCGCGCGCCGCAGCCGAGCGTCTCGGCTTCACCTTCGAGGGCGTGTTCCGCCAGGCGACGGTCTACAAGGGCCGCAACCGCGATACCGCCTGGTTCTCGATCGTCGACGCGGAGTGGCCGCGCCGCGACGCTGCCTTCCGCGCCTGGCTGGCCCCGGACAACTTCGACGTGGCGGGTCGCCAGCGTCGGCGCCTCGCCGAGCTGCTCGCCGGCTGAAGCGGGTGGGCCGCGGGCGTCCGTCCGCGCCACGCGACGGCGGACGCCCGCGTCGCCGCGACCGTCAGCGCTCGACGATGACCTCGAAGCCGCCGAAGATCATCCGCTGACCGTCGAACGGCATCGGGTTTCCCTCCGGACGGAGACGCGCGTCCTCCATCGCCTTCTTCATGCCCGCATCGCGCGCGGAGCGCGACGCCCAGCGGATCCACGAGAAGACCACCGTCTCGTCGTCCTTGCGCTTGACGGCCATCGGGAACGACGTGAGCTTGCCCTCGGGCACGTCGTCGCCCCAGGCCTCGATCACCTCGGTCGCGCCGTGATCGCGGAACACCTGCGCCGCGACCTCCGCGTGCTTGCGGTAGGTCTCTCGGTCGGCGGTCCGGACGGCGAGAACGAATCCCTCCACGTACGACATGACGGCTTCCTTTCTTGCTGGATGGGCGTGCGATGGTGGCCGATCGGCTCACTGCACGCCCGTGCTCACCTCATGGTCGAACGCAGGAGGCCGAGATCGACGGCGGGGAACGATTCTCAGCGTCCCGGCGGAGCGCGGTGCGCGCGGAGGTGCAGGTCGCCGGTGGTGGCGACCCCGCTCACGCGGAGCTCTCCCCGCGGGTAGACGTCGCGCTCGCCCGAGGTCGCGAGCACGCCGATGATGGCCTCCGGCGGTGCGCCCTCGACCGAGAGATCGAGGCGGAGCTCGGTACCCTTCACGCCGGCGAGAGGCGCAAAGGTGGCGCTGGCGAAGCCGAAGTCGTCGAGCTCGCGCAGCGGCGTCCGCTGGTCGACGAGAATCCGTCCGTCTTCGCTCGCGAGCCGGATGCGAAGCACGCCGCCCGGAGCGCGCTCGCGTCCCCGGGTGACACGAACGTCGATGCGCGCGAGGCGGTGAAAGCGCGGCCGGAACGTCTGCTCGACCGCGACCCCCGGCGCGTGCTGGATCACCCTGGGTCGCCGGCCGTCGTCGATCGCCGTGTCGGTGAGCCAGCCGGGCGGTGCGTAGTAGTGGCCGCGAATCGCGCCCAGCGCAGCCGCGTTGACGATCACGCTCACGAGCGCGACGACTCCCACCGCGGTGCGCGTCGAGCCGATGGCGACGGGGAGCGACAGCGCCAGCAGGACGGGCAGCGCGAAGGGGATGAAGTAGCGTCCCGCGAGCCCTCCGATCTCGATCGGCTCCGCCGGGAATCCCCTTTCGGACAGAGCCGGCGCGATGCTCCAGACGCTCCAGAACACCGACAGCGCCCCCAGCAGAGCGCTCGCCGCGAGCGCGACGCGTTGCGTCCCGCGCAGGCGTACGCGGCGCGCGCCCAGCAGCGGCAGGGCGAGGAGCAGTCCGCCGTACAGCCACGTCGCCCACCCCGGCAGCCGCACCGTCGCCCACCCCGGGGCGCCGATCAGCTGCTCGACGAGCTGCGTGCCGCGGGCGGCCGCCGTGTGCGTCGCGGAGGCGAGGAACGCCACCGGATGGAGCAGCGCGAGGCGCGTGTTGAGCGCCATGCCGGCGCCACTCGGCGCATGCGCGGTCGCGAAGCGCGCGACGTGGTGCCGGTTGAGCAGCGTCCATCCGATCCCGACCATGGCGACCAGCGCGGCGATGCAGGCCACCCGGACCGCGTGCGCCGCGATGCGGCGCCGGGGGGGACGGGGCAGGAGTGCCGCGAGCGGTGCGAGCGCGGCGTTGGTCTTGCAAGTTGCGGTGAGCACGAGCGCGCTCACGAGGCCGATCGTGGCACGTCGCTCGCCCCGCTCGGACCGGCTGAACGCGACGCGCACCGCGACCGCCGTCGCGAGGAAGGCGGTCGCGATCGTGAGCGCATCGGCCGACAGCGACGCGGCCTGGTGCAGGGTCATCGGCATCACGGCGAGCGCGAGGAGGAGCGCGCGGAAGTCGGGCAGCACGAGCAACGCGAGCGCGACCAGCAGCACGAACGCGATCAGGTTCGCGAGCCGTCCGGCCTGGAGCACCCGGAGCGGCGCGAGATCGAGCGCCGTCGCCGCGCCCAGACCGGCTGCGGCGGCGAGGTAGGGAACGCAGCTGTAGACGTTCACGGCGACGGCGGTCACGGCGCCCGTCCGCGACGCGTCGAGCGGCACGGCCGCCCAGGCCGACACCGCGGCGTCCGTGAGCAGCCGGCGCCGCTCGACCACCGGCGGAAACGCCGCCTCGAACCGCAGCAGCGCGTTCGGGACGCGCGCGTGCGCGGCGGCGACGCAGTTGCCGCTCGCGACGTCGAAGGCGCGGAACATGTGCACCTTCTCGTCGGCGACCTGCAGCGGCGGGACGACGAGCGCGTACAGCGTCCCGATCGCGCTCGCCAGCAGGACGAAGACGACCACCGGGTGGCCGAGGACGTGCAGCGAGATCCTTCGCCGCAGCTCCACGCGCGGCGGCGCCGGATGGCCTGCGCTCGCGCCCGACGCCGCGACGGGGCCGAGCGACACCGCGTCAGCGGCCGGGCTCGCCGCCGCGGCGTCCGGTCGCGAGCGCTTCGGCGATCGCGCCGCTCATGCCCTCGAGCCGCTCGACGGCGTCGGTGAGCGTCTCCGCGAGGCCGCGCACGCGGTCCTCGATCGACCCGACCTTGCGCTCGAGCTGCGTCTCGTCGCCGTGCAGCGCCGTCCCCTGGACGTCGACCACGCGCGACAGGCGCCCCACCAGATCGACCAGGCTGTCGAGCTGCGTCGCGGCGCGGCCGAGCTGCGCGCCGGTCGCGGCGACCTCGCCCGACATCTCGTCGATGCGTCGTTCGAGGCGCCGGATGCGCTCGGCGAGAAGATCGCGTGGCTCGCTCGGGTCGCCCACGAGCACGGCGATACCAGCGGGGCGGGCGCGAATCCATCGGGTCGGCTGCCCACCCGGCCGGGGTAGCCCCGGGTTCACGGTGCGGCGTCGAGGATCGCGGTCTCGGCCTCCCAGCAGCCGTCGCCCGCGCACGTCAGGAGGCGGTCGAGCGTCTCGCGGGCCCGGGCACGGTACCCGGAGGTCGCGTCGATGCTGTCGATCTCGAACGGGTCGGCCGCGAGATCGTAGGTCTCTCCCGAGCCGTCGGGGAACCACACGGCCTTCCAGCGGCGCTCGCGGATGCCGCTGAACACCCGGCCGCGCCGCCGGTCGTAGTGCTCGAGAACGACGCGCTCGCGCCAGGCGGCGGCGTCGCCGCGCCACAGCGGCGCGAGCGAGCGGCCGTCGAGCGGCGGCGTCGCGAGACCGGCGACGTCGGCGATCGTCGCCGTCACGTCGTGATTGTAGACCAGCGCGTCCGAAGCGGCGGCGGGCGGGACGTCCGGACCGAGCACGAACATCGGCACCGCCACGGCCTCCTCGTACGGCAGCCCCTTGCCCGATGGGCGCCGGTGCTCGCCCTCGAGAAAGCCGTTGTCGGAGAGGAAGATCACGTACGTGTGCTCGAGGCGCCCGGCACGCCGCAGCGCGGCCATCAGCTCGTCGAGCGCGTCGGCGACCGAGAGCATCATCTCCGCCCGGCGCTCGCGCTGCGCGACGATGCGCTCGATGCGCGCCTCGGCGAGCAGCGGGCTCGCGACGATCAGCGCGTGCCGCTTGTCGGAGACGTCGGCCTCGTTGAAGCTGGGTACGGAGAGGACGCTGTCGCGCAGGGCCGGCGAGCCGGCGAACGTGCCCGCGTAGCGGGCGCGCGGGACGAAGGGCGCGTGCGGCGACGGCGGCGCGAACAGGACGAACAGCGGCTGCTCGCGCGGCGTCACGCGGATCTCGGCCGCCACCCGCGACGCCATCTCGTCCAGCCAGTACCAGCGTCGCCGCGTGCGCTGCTCGCGGTGCTGCCGGAAGACGACGTCCCAGCCGCCGAAGAAGCAGCTCGCGCAGCCGTTGAGCACCTTGCCGGCGAGGACCGTCCGGTAGCCGGCGGCCTTCAGCCAGTTGGGCAGCGCGCGACCCGCGTGCCGCTCGCTCCAGATGCGGCGATTCTGCCCGCCGTTGATGACGATGCCGTGGTTGTGGTTGTGCAGCCCGGTCAAGATCGACGCGCGCGACGGGCCGCAGAGCGGCGACGGCGTGATCGCGCGGAAGCGCGTGCCGCGATCGGCGATCGCCTGCAGGCGATCGACCTGCGCGAACAGGCGCTCGTTCAGGTCGTCCACCAGGAAGACGATGACGTCCGGACGATCGGGCGCTGCGGCGCGCGGCAACGGGGCGCCGTCGAAGCGCAGCGGTCGCGGGTGCGCGATCGAGCCGCCGGCACTCGCGCCGCCGCAGGCGCCGCCGCCGGGCAGCCGTGGCGCGCCCGCGACCGGTGCGCGCGCGCAGCCGGAGGTGGTCGGGCGTGCGTCGCCCGCCGTCGCCAGGGCGGGCGCGAGGAGCGGGAGCGCCAGCAGGGCGGTCGTGCGCGCGCGGAAGCGGGCGCTCGTTCCCGTCATGCGGCTGCTCTCCTTGCCACGCTCGACCTGCTGCGAGTCGTAGGCCCGCGCGCGGAGCCGGGTCAAGCGATCTCGGGAGCGCGCTGATGTCTCGACTTGATCTGGTACGGAACGAGGACACCACCGGGAGCGCCTCGTCGCCGTCGGTCGGACGGGTGGGCACTGGAAAACCTTCCTCGCAGTCGCGATGCTAGGAGACCAGTCGCCGCGCGGCGCGGGCGCGCCGGCGCCGCGTCCGGGCGGTCCGTGCCGCCGAACCCACCCACCTGATGTCGCAACCCGACTCCCATCCTGCCCGCCGCAGCATCGCGGCCGCGGTGACGCTGGTCCAGAAGCGTCTCGGGGCCGAGCGGCGTGCGCGTGTGCAGGGCCTGCGCGGGGCGTCGCGCGCGGCCTACCTCGCCGCCCTCTACGAGGCGGCGCCGCGTCCCTTCTTGGTCCTCGCGCCGGACGCCGCCGCCGCGGAGACGCTCGCCGCCGACCTGCACTTCTTCCTGGGCGAGGAGCCGGCGACGTCGGTCCTGAAGAAGCGCGTGCACGTCATGCCGGCCTGGGACGTGTCGCCGTTCGCGCCGGTCTCGCCGAGCCCGGAGACGGTCGCGCAACGCATCGAGGCGCTGCACCACTTCCGCCAGACGCGCCATCCGATCGTCGTCGCCACCCCCGAGGCTCTCCTGCAGCGGGTGATGGCGCCGGCGATCCTCGAGCAGGCGACGAGCTACGTCGTGCAGGGCGACTCGCTCGATCTCGTCGAGATCGCGGCGCGGCTCGCCGACTGGGGGTATCGCCGCCGTCCGCTGGTCGAGGACCGCGGCGAGTTCGCGGTGCGCGGCGGGCTGATCGACGTGTACGTGACCGGTCTCGCCGACCCCGTGCGCCTCGAGCTGCTCGGCGACACGGTGGAGTCGATCCGCACCTTCGACCCGCGCTCGCAGCGCCGGCTCGACCCGCAGGAGGACGCGCTGATCCTGCCCGCAGCGGAGTTCCCGGCGAGCGCCGCGGCCCGGCCCGACGCGCGCCGCCGCGTCGAGGACCGCGCCCGCGAGCTCGAGATGCTGCGCGAGGACCGCCAGCAGCTGCTCGACGCGATCGCCGAGAGGCTGTCGCTGCCGGGCATCGAGACGCTCGCGCCGTACCTGATCGAGCTGGTGCCGATCTCCGCGTACCTCCCCGCCGACACGCTGGTCGTCGTCGACGACGAGGCGGTGGTCGAGCGCGCGGCCGACGAGGCGTCGGCGAGCGTCGCGCAGCACGCGGCGATGGCGATCGAGGAGCGTCGCTTCCACCCGCCTGCGGAAGCGCTCTTCATGACCGGTGCCGAGCTGCGCGCGGCGCTCGACGCGTGGCCCGTGCTCGGCCTCGAGGAGCTGGCGACGATCGACAGCGAGCTCGCCGGCGGCCGCGCCGAGCGCGTCACGACGCGCCTGCCGTTCGAGCTTCGCGCGACGCGCCTGCTGCGCGAGGAGAAGGGCTTCGCAGCGCTCGCCGAGCGGATCCGCGGCTGGACGAAGGCCGGCTCGCGGGTCGCGATGGTGGTCGGCAACGCGGCGCAGGCGGAGCGTCTGAAGCACATCCTCGAGGGGCAGGAGCTGCTCGTCCCGGCGCTCGGCGACGCGCTGCCCGAGGTGCTGGCCGAGCGCACCGACCCGGGTCCGTTCATCCTGCAAGGCGAGCTGTCGGAGTCGATCGAGCTGCCCGACGACGCGCTCGTCTGCATCGCGGAGAACAACCTGTTCGGCGAGCACCGGCGCTCGCGGCGCCGGCAGTCGGTCGCGCTGACGCTCGACCAGGTGATGCGCAGCCTCGAGCAGCTCAAGCCCGACGACTACATCGTCCACCTCGACCACGGCATCGGCCTGTACCGCGGGCTCAAGCACCTGACGGTCGCGGGCAGCGAGGGCGACTACCTGCACCTCGAGTACCAGGGTGGCGATCGGCTCTACCTGCCCGTCGACCGCGTCAACCTGGTGCAGAAGTACGTCGGCGGCGACGGCGCCAAGCCGCTGCTCGACAAGCTCGGCGGCACCACCTGGGAGCGCGTCAAGAAGAAGACCAAGGAGTCGATCCTGTCGATGGCGCACGAGCTGCTGCAGCTCTACGCGACGCGCGCGCGCCACGAGAGCCACGCGTTCTCGACCGACGACCCCTACTACCAGGAGTTCGAGGCGCGCTTTCCGTTCGACGAGACGCCCGACCAGCAGCGCGCGATCAACGAGGTGCTGGCCGACCTCGGCAAGGCGAAGCCGATGGACCGGCTGGTGTGCGGCGACGTCGGCTACGGCAAGACCGAGGTGGCGATGCGCGCGGCCTTCATCTGCGCGATGGAGGGCAAGCAGGTCGCGGTGCTGGTGCCGACCACGGTGCTCGCGCAGCAGCACACCGAGACCTTCCGCAAGCGCTTCGCGGGCTACCCGGTGCGCATCGACTCGCTGTCGAGCTTCCACACCAAGCGCGAGAACGAGGAGGTCCTGCAGCGCGTGAAGTCCGGCGCGACCGACATCGTCGTCGGCACGCACCGCCTGCTGCAGGCGGACGTCGACTTCGCCCGCCTCGGCCTGCTGGTGATCGACGAGGAGCACCGCTTCGGCGTCAAGGACAAGGAGCGCATCAAGCAGATGCGCAAGCTGGTCGACGTGCTGACCCTCACCGCGACGCCCATCCCGCGCACGCTCGAGCTGTCCCTGACCGGCATCCGCGACCTGTCGGTGATCGAGACGCCGCCGCTCGACCGGCAGGCGATCCGCACCTACGTGACCAAGCTCGACGACAACGTGATCCGCGAGGCGATCCTGCGCGAGCTGCGCCGCGGCGGGCAGGTTTTCTTCGTGCACAACCGCGTCGAGTCGATCGAGCGCATGGGCGAGAAGCTGCGCGGGATCGTGCCCGAGGCGAAGATCATCATCGGCCACGGCCAGATGAAGGCGCACCAGCTCGAGAAGGTGATGCTCGACTTCATGGAGGCGCGCGCCGACATCCTCCTGTGCACCGCGATCATCGAGTCCGGCCTCGACATCCCGAACGCCAACACGATCATCATCAACCGCGCCGACACCTTCGGGCTGGCACAGCTCTACCAGCTGCGCGGCCGCGTCGGACGCTCGCCGGCGCGCGCGTACGCCTACCTTTTGATCCCGGGCGAGCGGCTCTTGACGCAGGACGCGCGGCTGCGGCTGCAGGTGCTGCAGGAGCTCGACGACCTCGGCGGCGGCTTCAAGATCGCCGCGCACGACCTCGAGATCCGCGGCGCCGGCAACCTGCTCGGCAAGCACCAGAGCGGGCACATCACCGCGGTCGGCTTCGAGCTCTACACGCAGATGATGGAGCAAGCCGTTCAGGAGCTGCGCGGCGAGCCGCCGGCCGAGGAGATCGAGCCCGAGCTGCAGCTCGGCGTGGCCGCCTACATCCCCGACGCCTACGTCGACGACGTGAATCAGCGCCTGACGTGGTACAAGCGCCTCGCGGCGTTGAAGCGTGCGGAGGACAAGGTGCTGATCGCGGAGGAGATGTGCGACCGCTACGGGCCGGTGCCCGACATGGTCGAGACGCTGCTCGAGGTGATGGACGTGCGGCGCCGGCTGAAGGCGCTCGGCATCACGGAGGCGCGGGTGCGCGGCGGACGGCTCGCGCTGCGCGTGCACGGCTCGTCGCCGCTCGCCGGTGACGCGCTGGTGGCGCTCGTGCAGACCCCCGGCCGTCGCTTCTCGCTGACCCCCGACGGCACCCTCGGCATGCCCGTCGAGGCGGCGCCCGAGCGCGTGCTCGTCGAGGTGCGCGACGTGCTGACGGTCCTCGAGGGGGTCGCGGCGCGCGCCCGCGAGCAGACCGCGGCGGAGCACGGGGCGGCGTCGTGAGCACCGGCTCGACCCCGGAGCCCGACGCCGAGCCAGCGCAGCCCGCCCCGGGCGCGCACGCGTCGCACGGGCACGTCGTCGAGGGCTCGCTCGCCGCACTCGCGCTCGGGGCGCTCGGCGTCGTCTACGGCGACATCGGCACCTCGCCGCTGTACGCGCTGCGCGAGTGCTTCATCGGGCCACACGCGGTGCCGATCAATCACACCAACGTGCTCGGTGTCCTGTCGCTCATCGTCTGGTCGCTGATCGTCGTGATCTGCATCAAGTACCTGACGTTCGTCATGCGCGCCGACAACCAGGGCGAGGGTGGGATCCTCGCGTTGCTGTCGCTCTCGAAGGCGGGCGTCGCCGACCGCTCCTCGCCGAAGAGCCAGTACGTCCTGCTGCTGCTCGGGCTCTTCGGCACCGCGTTGCTCTACGCGGACGGAATGATCACGCCGGCGATCTCCGTGCTGTCGGCGGTCGAGGGGCTCGGCATCGCGACCAGCGACGTCGAGCCGTTCATCATTCCGATCACCATCGCGATCCTGCTCGGCCTGTTCGCGGTCCAGCACCGTGGCACCGCGGGCATCGGCGCGGTGTTCGGGCCGGTGATGCTGGCGTGGTTCGTGGTGATCGGGCTGCTCGGTGCGGCGCAGATCTTCGTCCAGCACGGCGACCACGTGTCGGTGCTGAGCGCCGTGAATCCGCTGCACGCGGTCGAGTTCTTTCTGCACGAGGGCTGGCACGCCTTCTTCGTACTCGGCTCGGTGGTGCTGGTGATCACGGGCGGCGAGGCGCTGTACGCCGACATGGGACACTTCGGCGCGCGACCGATCCGCTACGCCTGGTACGTCGTCGCGATGCCGGGCCTGCTGCTCAACTACTTCGGACAGGCCGTGCTGTTGCTCGAGCAGCCTTCGACGGTGCGCAACCCGTTCTTCGAGCTCGCGCCCGCGTGGGGGCTGTACCCGCTGGTCGCGCTGTCGACGGCGGCCACCATCATCGCGTCGCAGGCCCTCATCTCGGGCGCGTTCTCCCTCACGCAGCAGGCGGTACAGCTCGGCTTCGTCCCGCGCTTCACCATCGTTCACACGTCGCAGACCGCGCACGGGCAGATCTACATTCCGTCGGTGAACCGGATCCTCATGGTGTCGTGCGTTCTGCTGGTGATCGGCTTCGGGAGCTCGAGCGCGCTCGCCGGCGCGTACGGGCTCGCGGTCACCGGCACGATGGTGATCACCACGCTGCTGTTCTTCGCCGTGTCGCGCGAGCGCTGGCGCTGGGCGCTCGGGTTCGCGGGGAGCGTGGTCGTCGGGTTCCTGGTGTTCGACGTCGCCTACTTCGGTGCGAATGTCGTCAAGTTCTTCGACGGCGGTTGGTTCCCGATCCTCGTGGGCTTGGTCATCTTCACCGTGATGACGACCTGGAAGCGTGGCCGCGCGGAGCTCGGCAAGCTGCTGCGCCTGGGCAACCTGCCGATGGACCTCTTCCTCGCCGACCTCGAGATGCAGCAGCCGCAGCGCGTTTCGGGTACCGCGCTGTTCATGACGTCGGACACGACCGGCGTGCCGAACGTCCTGCTGCACCACTTCAAGCACAACAAGGTGCTCCACCGGCGCGTGATCTTGCTGTCGATCCTGAACGAGCGGCGGCCGGAGGTCCCGGCGGGCGAGCGCGTGGAGGTCGCGGCGCTCGACCACGGCTTCTTCCGCATCGTCGCGCGCTTCGGCTTCATGGAGAAGCCGTCGATCGACGTCGTGCTGAAGAGCGCGGCGTCCAAGGGGCTGGTGGTCGAGATCCCATCGACGACCTTCTTCCTCGGCCGCGAGACGCTGCTGGTCTCCGGCGCGCCCGGCATGATGCGGTGGCGAAAGATCCTGTTCTCGATCCTGTCGCGCAACGCGCCGTCCGCGGTGCAGTACTTCGGCATCCCGCCGAATCGGGTGATCGAGCTCGGGGCGCAGTTCGAGATTTGAGGTCCCCCGGCCGTTCGCAGAGCTCGTGCGGCTGCGCGAGGCTTCAGAGGGCAGGGAGCGGCGCGACGCGCAGGGCGTACGCCGCCCGGCGCTCGAGAGGCCGGGGCAGGCGCACGACGAGGTCGTCGCCGGCGCGCCGCCACGGCAGCGCCGCGTCGTGGCCGAGGAGGTGCACGGTCGCGCCGTCGTCGACCGGCAGGTCGCGCACGCGCACCTCGTCGCCGTGCGGCGTGTCGAGCAGCAGCGCGTAGAGCGCTTCGCGGGGGCGTGCGGTGAAGCGCACGGGTACGCCGCACGCCGTGGTCGTCGCCGCGCGGCGCCACGGCCGCGTGCCGCGGATCGCCTCGCCGTGGACGCGGAGCCACACGCCCAGACCCTCGAGACACGCGCGCTGCAGCTCGTGGATGCTGCCGTCGGCGCGCGGCCCGACGTTGAGCAGCAGATTGCCGTTCTTGCTCACGATGTCGATCAGCAGGCGGATCACGGCGTCGGCGGTCAGATAGCTGCTCGCGTCGTCGAGCTGGTTGTAGCCGAACGAGCTCGAGACGCCGCGACACGTCTCCCACTTCTCGGGCTCGACGTCGGGAAACGACGCGTACTCGGGTGTGAGGAAGTCGTAGTGCACGCCGGGCGGCTGCAGCCCCGGACGCTTCGGCGCGACGAAGGTGGTCGCGAAGCGGTCGTTGACGACGCCGTCGGGCACGCGCTCGTAGTAGTGTGCGAACAGCGCCACGACGTCGGCGTCGCGCACGTACATGATGTCGCCCCACAGCACCGACGGCCGGTAGCGCTCGATCAGCTCGCGCCAGTGCGCGTCCGCGTAGGCGACGTACCGCGGGCCCTCGAGGATCGTCGAGTAGATCTTCTGCGGCGTGTCGATGCGCTCGGGGTTGAGCAGCCAGTCCATGCCGCCGGTGTAGTAGAGCCCGGCGCGGAGCCCGTGCGCGCGCACCGCCGACGCGAGCTCGCCGACCAGGTCGCGCGTCGACTGGTAGCCGGCGCGCCCGAGGTTGCCGACCGTGCTCGGCCACAGCAGGTAGCCGTCGGTGTGCTTGGCGGTCAGCACGACGTAGCCCGCGCCCGCGTCGGCGAACAGGCGCGCCCAGTCGTCGGCGACCCAGCTCGCGGACGCGCGCTCGAAGATCGGCTGGAAGTCCTCGTACGCGAAGTCGGGACCGAAGGTGCGGTCGTGGTACGCACGCGTCGGCCCGTCCGGGAACTTGAGCGTGTTCAGGTACCACTCGGCGTAGCAGTTCTCGCGGAAGTACCGGTCGAAGCCGCCCTCGGCGATGAGCGCGAACGGCTCCTTCCGCGACGCGGCCCAGCCGGGGACCGAGTAGAGACCCCAGTGCACGAAGATCCCGAGCTTCGCGTCGTGGTACCAGTCGGGCACCGGGTGGCGACGGATCGATTCGAGGGTCGGCTCGTAGCGCTGCGGTCCGGACGCCATGGTCGCGCACGATCGCACCGACGGCGTCGCGCCGGCAAGCCGCGCGCCGGCGGTGCCACGCAGGGCCGAGTTTACGCCCGGGCATCCGGAGCGTACCCAGGGAGACGATGTCGACCGCGATCACCTGGGGCCTCGAGGCGTCGCCATTCCTGCTGAAGCTCGAGGCGATGCTGCGCTTCCACGAGGTTCCGTTCCGGCGCTTGCCCGCGCAGGGCGGCTGGCTCGAGAATCTGCGCACCGCGTCGCGTCTCGAGCGCGCGAAGCGCGCCGGACGCGTGCTGCGCCACCCGCAGATGGACCGCGCGCTCGACGAGTACCCGGCGGTGCCGTTCTTCAGCGAGGACGGCGTGACCTTCCGGTACGACTCGACCGCGCTCGCGCACTGGCTCGACGAGCGCCGCGGGCCCGGAGCTCCGCCGCCGCTGTTCCCGACCGAGCCGCGCCAGCGCTTCGTCGCCATGCTGATCGACGAGGCGTTCGACGAGCTCGGTCTCTACATGGTGCACCACATGCGCTGGGTCGGCGCCGCGACCGACACCACGATGGGCGAGCGCACCGCCGGCGAGCTCGCGAGGCTCGTGACGCCGCTGCTGGTGCCCGTGCTGCGGAAGCGCATCCCGGAGCGTCAAGTACGGCGCTGCCCGTACCTCTTCAGCGTCGCCCCCGAGGGCTACGGGGCCGCCGTCGCGCCGGCGCGCGTGCCGCCGTCGCGGCCGGGCTTCCCGCCGACCCACGCGCTGCTGCACCAGGCGTGGTGCGCGTACCTCGCGGCCATGGAGCATCTGCTCGCGGCGCAGCCGTACCTGCTCGGCGCGCGCTTCACGATCGCCGACGCGAGCGCCTACGGCCAGCTGAGCATGAACCTGATCGATCCGAGCGCCGTGCGCGAGCTGCGCGCGCGCGCGCCGCGGACGCACCGCTGGCTCGAGAGCATCCGCGACGGGGCGCACGTCGGCAGCCGCGGCGAGCCGGTCCTCTCCGCCTCGCTGTCGCCGCTGCTCGCGATCGTCATGCAGACCTTCGCGCCGCTCATGGCGCAGAACGAGCGCGCCTGGCAGGAGGCGACGGCGCGCGGCGAGACGCTGTTCAACGAGGCCGCGTTCGACCGTGGCCGTGCGCTCTACGACGGCGAGCTGCTCGGGCATCCGTTCCGCGCGGTCGTGAAGACGTTCCAGGTGCGTGTCTGGCGCGAGCTGCGCGCAGCCTGGCGCGCCCTGCGGGACCCCGACCGTGCAGCGTTGCGGGACCTCCTGCCCGGGCACGACCTGCTCGATTGAGCCCGATCACGGGTCCTGGCGACTTCCCCGAGCCGGTGCGCCGACTCGCGCCGCCGGTGTCCTCGCGCGTCGCCGTCGGCGAACGCGGCCGCGTTGCCTTGGCTCCCGCTTCCGCCGAGGATCGGACCGGCATCGACGAGGGGAGGCCGCCCGCGACGGTGCTTCGCACGACGGCGGCCGGCGCCGGCCACACCGAGGAGAAGAACATGGGCTCGATCACGACGAAGGACGGAACGGAGATCTTCTACAAGGACTGGGGCAGCGGACGGCCGATCGTCTTCCACCATGGCTGGCCGCTCTCCGCCGACGACTGGGACAACCAGATGCTGTTCTTCCTGGAGAAGGGCTACCGCGTGATCGCGCACGACCGGCGCGGGCACGGCCGCTCGACGCAGACCGCGACCGGCAACGAGATGGACACCTACGCGGCGGACGTCGCCGAGCTCGCGGCGGCGCTCGACCTGAAGGACGCGGTCCACGTCGGACACTCGACGGGTGGCGGCGAGGTCGCCCGCTACGTCGCACGACACGGCAAGGGCCGGGTGGCGAAGGCCGTGCTGATCGGCGCGGTGCCGCCGGTCATGGTGAAGTCGGACCAGAACCCGGGCGGCCTGCCGATCGAGGTCTTCGACGGCTTTCGCAAGGCCCTCGCCGACAACCGAGCGCAGTTCTTCCTCGACGTCCCGAGCGGGCCGTTCTACGGCTTCAACCGCCCGGGCGCTGCGGTCTCGCAGGGCGTGATCGAGAACTGGTGGCGCCAGGGCATGATGGGCGGCGCCAAGGCGCACTACGACTGCATCGCCGCGTTCTCGGAGACCGACTTCACCGACGACCTGAAGCAGATCGACGTGCCGGTCCTGGTGCTGCACGGCGACGACGACCAGATCGTACCGATCGCGGACTCCGCCCTGCTGTCCGTCGAGCTGCTGAAGAAGGGCACGCTCAAGGTGTACGAGGGCTTCCCGCACGGCATGTGCACGACGCACGCCGACGTGATCAACGCGGACCTGCTCGCGTTCGTTCGCGGGTGAGGGCCGCGACGCTCTACCTCGTCAGCGACCTGCACATCGGGGGCGATGGCGCGCTGTCGCGCTGCGCCTTCGAGCGCGAGCTGATCGCGTTCCTCGACGAGATCGCGCGCGGGCCGGACGACGCGGAGCTGCTGATCGTCGGCGACGCGTTCGGCTTCTGGGAGCTCACCGACCTCGAGGGGACGGAGAAGCTCGCCAGCATCGTCGCCGGCCATCCCGACCTCTTCGCGCAGCTCCGCAAGACCGGCGAGCGCGTCCGGATCACGCTGCTGCCCGGCAACCACGACTACGACCTCGCCTGCGTGCCCGCTTACGCCGACGAGCTGGCGCGCTTCAACGTTCGCCTGGAGCCCCGCGTCCACGTGACGCGGACGGTCGCGGGGCGCACGATCTGGATCGAGCACGGCAACCAGCACGACTCGTTCAACGCGTTCCCGGACTTCGGCAACCGCTGGGCGCTGCCGCTCGGCTACTTCCTCACCAGCGGCATCGTCGCCGCCGCGGGTCGGGACGCCGAGCGCACCGGGGTCGCGTGGCTCGAGGACGTCGAGTCGGTGCAGCCGAACCAGGACCTGCCGTTCTGGGCGCTCTCGAACCACTTCTACAAGGACCTGGCGCCGTGGCTGCGCTGGGCGATCCTGCCCTTCCTGCTGCTGTTCACGGTGAGCGCCGGAGTGTTCGCCGTGCGGGCGCTCGAGAAGGCGCTCGGCTGGCAGATCGGCATCTTCGAGCTCGACCTGCGGCCGGTCCTCGGCTTCCCCGGGCGCCTCCTCGACCTCGTGCAGTTCGTGAACAGCGCGGTGATCGCGACGCTCCTGATCCTCGCCGTGCCCGGATACTTCCTGCTGCGCGACCTGCGCCGGACGCTCGAGCGCTACGGGCTCCTGCGCGAGGACGTCCTGCACCGTGGCAAGGACGACGTCTACGTCGCGGCTGCGCGGCGCGTGTTCGCGGACGATCCGTCGGTCGCGGCCTTCGTCTACGGTCACACGCACAACCCGTCGCTGCGCGAGGTCGACGGGCGGCTGGTGATCAACACCGGCACGTGGCTGAAGCGGCTCGAGTACGTGCCGGTGCGCCTGGGCCGCTTGCCGGGCATCTGGGTCCCCTCCTACCGTCTGAACTGGTTCACCCTCGACGAGGACCAGGGCGTGATGCGGGTGCGCTACCGGACGATCGACAAGGCGCCGCCGCGCGACCTGACGTGGCTCGAGCGCCTCCTCATCCTCGGGCGCCGGCCCGCGGGCCTCGCCGCGATCCCGGCCGAGACGCGCCTCGGCTGATCGCTGTGCCCGGCTCGGGGCGTCCTGATCGGCAGCAGGGCCGCCGGTCGGGACACCCTGGCTCGCCCGTCAGGGCCTTCGCTTCAGGACGTGCACGTACACCGCGCGTCCTGTGTCGTCGCTCTCGGTGCGCTGCTCCTCGAGCGTCGCGAGCTTGCTGGTCGCGGCCCAGCCTTTGAAGTCCTCGACGGAGCCCGCGTCGGTCGCGTGGACCTCGAGCAGGTTGCCGGGTGCGATGGCGTCGAGGGCCTGCTTCGCCCTCACGATCGGCACCGGGCACTTCGTGCCGCGCACGTCGAGGATCGTCTTGCTCATGGATGCTCCCGATGGGCACCCGGCGTGCGAGACGCCGCGGCGCAGTGGTTGGGGCCGGTCTCCCAGGCGGCGGCGACGTCGTCGGGGACGCTCGTACCCTCGCGGTTCGCGCGTGCGATGCACGCGTAGCTCGGCGGCGCCGGCACCACGCGCGCGGCGACGGCGGTCGCGAAGGCGTCGGCCGGCTCCAGGCGGAGCTCCGGCAGGCGGCGCAGCGCGCCGAGTGTACGCCCGACGATCCCGTCGGAATCGGTCTCCGTGTTGCCCGCGCTGTGCGCGGGCAACACGAGGAGATCGTCGTCGAGCGCGGCGAGCCGGACGTGCAGCGTGCGGTGCAGCTCGCGTCCCCACGCGAGCGCCTCGCCGCCGAGGTCGGGCCGGCCGACGCCGTCGACCAGCAGCGTGTCGCCCGAGAGCAGGCACGTGCTGCCGCAGACGAGGGATCGTCCCTCCGGCGTGTGGCCCGGCGTGGCGAGCGCGCGCAAGGCGAGTGCCTCGCACAGATCCGTCGGAAGGTCGTCGCCCGCGCCGACCGCGTATGGAGCGCGACTCCGCTTGGCCAGGGCTCGACCGCCGCTCAGGTGGTCGGCGTGCACGTGCGTATCGAGGACCAGCGCGATCCGGGCCCCCAGGCGCTCGACGAAGCCCTCGTACCACGCGACGTGACGCGAGGGATCGACGACCGCGGCGCGCGTGCCGACCCGCACGACGTACGACAGGCAGCCGCGGGCGCGTCGGCGCACCTGCCAGACCTCGAGTCGCAGCGCGTCGCCGCAGCCGAGGCGCACGCGCGCCGGCTCGAGGTGGTCGGCGTAGGCCGCCATGCCGCCCTCGAGGTTCCACGCCTCGAGCCCCGCGCCACGCAGCAGCTCGACCACCATCGCCGACGATCCGCCCTGCGCGCAGACGGCGACGATCGGACGATCGCGCGGCAGCCGCGCGAGGATCGGATCCGGCTCCTCGAGGAAGGAGAAGTACGGAACGTTCAGCGTCTCCACCGGCAGGGATCCCTCGACGCGCCAGGCCGCGAACTCCCGCTCGTTGCGCACGTCGAGCAGGAGCAGCGGCTCGCCGGCGTCGAGCGCGGCCAGGAGGTCGGCGACGTGGAGTGCGGCTGCCGTCAAGAAGATCCTCAGACGAAGAGCGACACCCGGGAGCGCGTCGCTGACGCGAGGAACGAAGCGACGCCGCCGTACTCGAGCCCGTCGAGCAGCTCCTCGCGCTGCACGCCCATCGCGTCCATCGACATCGTGCACGCCATGAGCGTGACGCCCAGGTCGCGCGCCATCGCCATCAGCTCCTCGAGCGAGGCGATGCCCTGCTCGGCCATCATCGAGCGCAGCATCACCGAGCCCATGCCGAAGAAGTTGAACTTCGACGTGCCGAGCTGCTCCGAGCTGCCCGGCGTCATGAGCTGCATCATGCGCTGCTTGAGCCCCTTCTGCGTGGCGCGCGCGTCCTTGCTCTTGATCGCGGACAGACCCCAGAAGGTGAAGAAGACGGTCGTCTGGAGCCCCGCGGCGGCAGCGCCGGTCGCGATCACGAACGCCGCCAGCACGCGGTCGAGGTCGCCGCTGAACACGACGATCGACGCGCGGTCCTCCGGCGTGCGCTCGCGCAGCTCGTCGAGCTCGCGCCGGGTCTCGGAGCGGAAGGCGGCGAGCTGACGCGTCACCTCGGCGGAAACCAAAGCCGCGAGCTCGCCCGGCACCAGAGCGGTGAGTGCCGGCGGACCATCCGCACCTTCCGGGCCTTCGATGGGCCCTCCGAGTTCGTGATTCATCAGCGTCCTCTCGCGTGCGCCAGGATGCGCTTGACGGAGCGCACCAGCGCGTCGACGTCGCTCTGGTCGTTGTAGAGCGCGAGCGACGGGCGCACCGTGCTGGTGACGCCGAACCGGTCCATGGTGGGCTGCGCGCAGTGGTGTCCGGCGCGCACGGCGATGCCGTCCTGGTCGAGCATCTTGCCGAACTCCTCGGACGGGATTCCCGGCGCGATGAACGACACGACGCCCGCCTTGTTGGGCGCGGTGCCGATCAGGCGGATGCCGCCGATGCGCGACAGCTCGTGCGTCGCGTAGGCGAGCATGTCGTGCTCGTGGCGCGCGACGTTCTCCATTCCGAGACGCTCGAGGTAGTCGACCGCCGCGCCGAGCCCGACCGCGTCGGCGAGGGTCGCGGTGCCGGCCTCGAAGCGCATCGGCGCGTCGGCGAACGTGCTCTTCTCGAACGTCACGCGCTCGATCATGTTGCCGCCGCCCTGCCACGGCTCCATCTCGTCGAGGAGCGACTTCTTGCCGTACACGACGCCGACGCCCGTCGGCGCGAACAGCTTGTGGCCCGAGAGGATGTAGAAGTCGGCGCCGATCTCTTGCACGTCGACCGGGAAGTGCGACACCGCCTGCGCGCCGTCGATCAGCACGGTCGCGCCGTGCCGGTGTGCGGCCGCCGTGATCTCGCGCACAGGCAGGATCGTGCCGAGCGCGTTCGACACGTGCGTCACCGCGACCAGCTTGGTGCGTGGCGAGAGCAGCTTGCCGTAGTCGCTGAGCAGCACCTCGCCGCGATCGGTCACCGGGATGACGCGCAGCCTGGCACCGGTCGCCTCGGCGATGAACTGCCAGGGCACGATGTTCGAGTGGTGCTCGAGCGTCGACAGGATGATCTCGTCGCCCGCGACGAGGTTCTTTCGGCCCCAGCTGTTGGCGACGAGATTGACGCCCTCGGTCGTGCCGCGGACGAACACGATCTCCGACGGCGACGACGCGTGCAGGAAGCGCGCGACCTTCTCGCGCGCCGCCTCGTAGGCGTCGGTCGAGCGCGCCGCGAGCGTGTGCGCCGCGCGGTGCACGTTCGAGTACTCGTGCTCGTAGTAGTAGCGCATGCGGTCGAGCACGGCGGTCGGCTTGTGCGTCGTCGCCGCGTTGTCGAGCCAGACGAGGCGCTTGCCGTGCACGCGCTCCTCGAGGATCGGGAAGTCGCGCCGGATCTCCGCGATGTCGAACGGGCGTCGCGAGATCGCGGCGCCGAGCGGTGGTGGCGTCTCGGCGACCGGCGCATACAGCGAGCGCGGCAGCGGTGTGGGCTCCGCGACCGCAGCGACCGGCTCCGCCGGCAGCGCGGTCACGCTCGACGGCGTCAGGAAGTAGAAGTCCGGGGTCACCGGCGCCGGCAGCCCGTGCGGCACGGGTGCGCTCGCCGGCGTCGGGTCGAAGTCGTGCAGGCGCGGCAGCGCACCGTGCACGTCGGCCGAGGTCGGATCGTACGCCTCGGGCGCCGACGGCAGCAGGTCGTCGCCGTCGGGCGGCGCGGGCGCGCTCGTCGTCGGTGTAGGCGCGAACGACGGCGCCGGCGCGAACGACGGCGCCGGCGCGAACGAAGGCGCCGACGCGAGCGACGGCGCCGCGAGCGTGCCGCCCGGCACGCGCGGCAGCGTGCTCGCCGCGTCGGCGCCGATCGGGTCGGGCGCGTGCAGCGCACCGACCGGGACGCGTCCGGTGTCCGGAATCCGCGGCAGCGCGCTGTGCGCGTCCGCCGCGAACGGGTCCGGTGCCTCGAGCGCGCTCGCCGGGGCGCTCGTGAAGATGCCGAGATCGATCAGCGCGCCGTGCACGTCGATGCCCGGCTTCGGCAGGAAGCCCGGTGCCCCGGGGGCGCCGGCGACCGCGGAGCTCGGGTCGCCGAGCCGTGGCAGCGCGCCGTGCGCATCGAGCGCGAGCGGCGCGGGCGACGACGGCGCGTCCGGTGCGATGCCGAGCGGACGCACGCCGTCGGGCGCCGGGACGCCGGGCGCCGAGACGCCCGGCGCCACGGCACTCGGCAGGGCGAGCGCGGTCGGGCCGAAGCCCGCCGTCGCCACGCCGCTCTGGGTCGCCGCCGACGCCGGCGCTCCGCCGGCGCCGGCCGGCGGGGCGATGAGGTTGCGGGCGATCCGATCGATCAGATCGCCGTCGACCCCGGCGGCGCCGGGGTCACTTGTAATCATGGTAGTTGCCGACCTCGACGTTCTCGAGGACGCCGAGCGCGTCGTCGGTCAGCACGGCGGCCGAGTAGTAGAGCGTGACGAGGTAGGAGGCCGTCGAGAAGCTGTCGATGCCCATGAAGCGCACCGACAGGCCCGGCGCCTGCTCGCCCGGCAGCCCGATCTGGTGCAGGCCGACGACACCCTGCTTCGCCTTGCCGACGCGCATCAGCAGGATGTCGGTCAAGCCCGCCGAGCGGCCGGTGCCGCGGTTCTGCGTGTGCGGCTGGCGCGACTCGCCGTTGCGGTTCACCGGAAGCTTGTCCGACGGCACGAGCGGCACACCGCGCCAGGTGAGGAAGGGCGAGCCGAACATGTGTACGGTCGGCGGTGGCACCCCGCGGCGCGTGCACTCGCGGCCGAACGCCGCGATCGCGCGCGGGTGGGCGAGGAAGAACGCGGGCTCCTTCCACACGTGTGCCAGCAGGTCGTCCATGTCGTCCGGCGTCGGCGGGCCGGAGCGGGTGCGGATGCGCATGCCGGGCGCGGCCGAGTGCAGCAGGCCGTACTCCGGGTCGTTGATGATCTCCGACTCCTCGCGCTCCTTCATGCCCTCGATGGTCAGGCGGAGCTGCTCGCGGAGCTGGTCGTAGTCGTTGTTGTAGAGGTCGGTGACGCGCGTGTGCAGGCGGATCACCGTCTGCATGACGCTCAGCGGGTACTGGCGCGGCGTCTCGTCGTAGTCGACGAAGGTGCGCTGCAGCTCGGGCTCGGCGTCGTTGTAGGACGCGATGTCGATGCCGGCCTCGCCGTACTCGTTGTGCTTGACGCCGCTCTCGTCGCGTGCGCGGACGAGGGCCGCGAAGGAGTCGCGCAGGTCGGTGGACGACTCGAGCAGCGAGCGGAAGCGCCCGCGCTCGAGGGTCAGGAAGACCGCCGGCGTGAGCGTGCGCGCGGTCGTCGTGTGGCGCCACTCGTTCAGCAGCGCGGTCTCGCCGAAGAAGTCGCCGTCGCCGTACAGTGCCAGGCGGAGCTTCTCGCCGTGCGCGTCGGTGGTGGTGATCTCGACCTTGCCCTTCACGATGATGAACAGCTTGCCGCCCTCGTCACCCTCGCCGTACACCTGCTGGTGCGACTCGAGGCGCTGCTCGTCGAGCAGCCCGGCGATCGACTCGAGCAGGCGGTCGTCGGCCGTGCGCAGCAGCGCGAGCGCGCGCAGGGCCTTCGGGTCGAGGCGCGGCGTGTCGCCGTCGAAGCTGGTCGCGATGCGATCGCTCTGCTTGAGCACGATGCGACGGCGGTTCACCTGGTAGGTGCCGCCTTCCACCGGGATCCACGGCAGCAGCTGCAGGAGCCACCGTGGCGACACCGCGAGCATCTGCGGCGCGGTGAGCGTCGGGTTGGACAGCGTGCGTGCCGCCGGAACGCTGAGCGTATGGTTGGCAAGCGGACGGGTCTCGGACATTTCTCTCCCCTCTCTCTCCTCGGTCATGCGGTGACGCGCGACGCGACGCGCGCGCGATGGGCGCTGGTGTGGGACTCGGGCGGGGGCCGCGAGCGAATGCGCTCGCCCTCAGGGCGCGGGCGCGAACAGCACGCTCGACAGGTAGCGCTCGCCCGAGTCGGGCAGGATGGTGACGATGGTCTTCCCAGCGAGCTCGTCGAGCCGTGCCAGGCGGAGCGCGACCGCGACGGCGGCACCGCAGGAGATGCCGCTCAGCAGCCCCTCCTCGACGGCGAGCCGGCGCGCGACCTCGATCGCCTCCTCGTCGGTGACGGTCTCGACGCGGTCGACGATGCTCAGGTCGAGCGTCTCGGGTACGAAGCCGGCTCCGATTCCCTGGATCTTGTGCGGCGCCGGCGCGAGCGCCTCTCCGGCGAGCGTCTGCGAGATCACCGGGCTCTTCGCGGGCTCGACCGCCACCGACAGGATCGGCTTGCGGCGGACGTTCTTGAGGTAACGCGACACGCCGCTGATCGTGCCGCCGGTGCCGACGCCCGACACCAGAACGTCGATCTCGCCGTCGGTGTCGCGCCAGATCTCCGGTCCGGTGGTCTTCTCGTGGATCGCCGGGTTCGCGGGGTTCTTGAACTGCTGCGGCATGAAGTAGCGCGCGGGGTCGGAGGCGGCGATCTCCTCGGCCTTGCGGATCGCTCCCGGCATGCCCTCGGCGCCCGGAGTCAGCACCAGATCGGCGCCGAAGGCCGCGAGCACCTTGCGGCGCTCGAGGCTCATGGTCTCGGGCATGGTGAGCGTGAGCTTGTAGCCGCGCGACGCGCACACGAAGCCGAGCGCGATTCCGGTGTTTCCGCTCGTCGGCTCGACCACCTCGACGCCCGGACGCAGCACGCCGCGCTGCTCGGCGTCGTCGATCATCGACGTGCCGATCCGGCACTTGACGGAGTACGCGGGGTTCCGGCCCTCGACCTTGCCCAGGATCCGAGCGCCGAGCCCACGCCCGATGCGACGCAGGTGGATGAGCGGCGTGTCGCCGATCGAGCGTGAGTTGTCCTCGAAGATTCTCGACATGGGGGGTTGCCTTGCCTTCGCTGCGGACGCGCTGGGCGTCCGCGCCGTTCAGATCTGGTAGTCCGGGATCGGCTGGTCGACGTGCATCTGCTGCCCCGGACGGACCACGATGCGCGTGCGCGCCGGCACGCTCCGCGTCAACCACACGTTGCCGCCGATGACGGCGCCGCGCCCGATGCGCACCGGGCCGAGGATCGTCGCACCGGAGTAGATGGTGACGTCGTCCTCGATGTCCGGATGTCGCTTCGTGCCCTTGATGACGCGGCCGCTCTCGTCGCGCGGAAAGCTCTGGGCGCCGAGCGTCACGCCCTGGTAGATCTTGACGCCGTCGCCGATGACGCATGTCTCGCCGATCACGACACCCGTGCCGTGGTCGATGAAGAAGCGCCGGCCGACCACCGCGCCGGGATGGATGTCGATGCCGGTGCGCGAGTGCGCGTACTCGGTCATGACGCGCGGCACGACCGGGATGTCCTGGGTGTAGAGCACGTGTGCGAGCCGGTGCACCGCGATCGCCTGCAGCCCGGGATATGCGAGGACGATCTGCTCCACCGAGCGCGCCGCGGGATCGCCGTCGAACGCGGCCTCGGCGTCGGCCGCGAGCAGCGTGCGGATCGCGGGCAGCTCGTCGAGCAGGCGGGCGACCGCGCTGCGTGCGCGCTCGCTGGCCTGCGCAGCGGGGCCGCCCTCGAAGCGGATGCCGCTCTCGATCTCGTGGTGCAGGCGCGCCGCGACGGCGCGCAGGCGCGTCGCCGTGCGGTGCTCGAGACCGGCGTGGGGCTCGGCCACCTCGAGGAAGCCGGGGAACAGGAGACGGAGCAGGTCCTCGACCACCAGCCACACCGCCTCGCGGCTCGGCAGGCTCCGGCCCTCGAGCAGCGCGAGGCCCGAGTGGCGGCGGTAGCTCTCGAGCAGGGCGTCGAGGCGATGATCCACCTCGTCGCGGGCGTCCTGGCTGCGCGCGGGAAGCATGGTCGCTCAGCCCGGCCCCGTCGCGCGCTGCGTCGCCGCGTCGCTCATGCGGCCACCGCCGTGCGGCTGCGAGCGGGAAGCGGCGTGGTGGCGATCGCCGTGATTATGACGAGCGCCGCGATCGCTTGCGCCTGCACGCGCAGCTCGTCCACCGCGGTGCTCTCCCACAACCGGCCGCGATTGAGCGCGCCGACCACCAGAAGGTCGTGCGACGTGCCGCCGTCGGCGCGGATCGCGGCACCGTCGTCGGTGGTCGCCACGCCGAGACCCAGCGGATCCGGTCGGACGAGGCCGCGCTCGACGAGCGCGCGCAGCAGCGCGTGGTCGGCGCGCTCGACGCGCGTCTCGGGTCCGGTGCAGTTCACCACCTTCGCCGCGCGCACCACCGTGCGCGCTCCCGTGCCGCGCGTGCGCAAGATGGCGCTGACGCCCCAGTCGTCCTCGAGGACGTCGTTCAGCTGGGCCGCGTGCACGACGAGACGTCCGGAGTCGCGCAGCGCCGCGAAGCGCGCGGCCGCGGCGGGCGCCGCGCGGTGGCGCACGACCTCCCAGTACGGACGCAGGTGACGCAGGAAGCGCGCGCGTTCGGCGGCGGGGCAGCGGTGCCAGATGTCCTTGACGCGCGGGCGCAGGCAGAGGATCACGTCGCGCCAGTCGACGCCGCGTACCGCCGCGCCCGCGATCACCAGCCGTACCGCGCGCAGCAGGCCGCGCGCGCTCCGCTGGCGATCGAGGCGCGCACCGCGCAGCAGCGCGTCGACGATCGCGCGACGCTCGCTCTCCGGACGCGCGTCGGTCGCGCTCGGCTCGAGCTGGCTCTGCGGCACGAGCCCGCGGCGCGACACCGCGACGATCGTGCCGCGATGCCCCTGCTCGTCGAGCGCCAGCGCGTAGTCGAGCATCGTGAGCCCCGTGCCGATCACCAGCACCGGCTCGTCCGGCTCGACGTCGAGTGGCAGGCCGCGCCACGGGTCGCGCACGTAGAACGGGCTCGTGCTCAGGGCGCGGGCGGCGAGCCCCGGATGCGACGGAGGCAGGTTGCCGATCGCCAGCACCACCGCGCTCGCGTGCCGCGGCGCGCAGCCGGCGAGGTGGACCGTCCAGCCGCTGCCCGGCAGGCGCTCGAGGTCGGTCGCCTCGGCCTCGAGCCATTCGAACGAGGCGCGTCCGCGGGCGCGCGCGCACGCCTCGTCGAGGATCGCGCGCAGGTACGCGCGGTAGAGGCCGCGCGGCACGTAATCGCCGGCGCCGGTGCGCGGGTCGCGCTCGCGGAGCCAGCGCAGGAAGTGCTCGGGATCGTCGGGGAACGCGCTCATCCGCCCCGCGGGTACGTTCAGCAGGTGGCGGGGCGAGTCGGTGCGGTAGGCGGCGCCGGCCTCGAAGCCCGGGTTGCGCTCGATCAGGACGACCGCCGCCGGCCGACCACCCGGTGCCGCGGCCGCGCGCAGGAGGTTCGACGCGACCATGATGCCGCTGAAGCCGCCACCGACGATCGCGATCGTCGGCATCGCGGACGCTTCAGCGTCGCGGCGCGTCGCACGGGCGCGCGCCGAGGGGGTACAGGCGGAAGGTTCGGGAGAGCGCATGCGCCGGGCGTGTCCAAATCCGGTGCCGCTCCGGGGGGCGCGTCAAGGCATCGATTCGGCGGGACTTTCCGCGCAGACGGCGCGTGCTGCCAGTGCATGTGACGGCAGTCCGTGGAATCTGACGGGTAGCGGCCCGGCAAATCTGCTGGGAACCCGCCGATCACCGGGGGCCGTGAAAGATCGAGGTCGAGCGAGTTTCACGGATACTCCCCGCGACTGCTCACGGATCCGGCGCCTAGTGCCCGACGGGGCGTGGCTTCGCGGCGCTGGTCGCGTGCTTGCACAGGAACGCGCGCTCGCCCGCTCAGGAGGTCTTCGATGTCCCAACCCAAGCTCGACGTCCGGCCGGTGGCCGGCAGGATCGGTGCCGTCGTCGTCGGCGTCGATCTGGTGGCCCCCCTCGACGAGGGTACCGTTGTTGCGATTCGCTCCGCTTTGCACCGCTGGAAGGTGCTCTTCTTCCGCGACCAGCCGCACCTCGATCCGCGGTCGCAGCTCGCGTTCGCGCATCGCTTCGGACCGGTCACGACCGCGCACCCGACGGTTCCCGGCCTGAACGAGCACCCGAACGTGCTCGACGTCGACGCGGGCTTCGGCAACGTCGCGGTGCAGTGGCACACCGACGTGACCTTCGTCGACCGACCGCCAGTCGGCTCGATCCTGCGCGCCGTGGTGGTGCCGCCCTACGGCGGCGACACGCTCTGGGCCAACACCGCCGCCGCCTACGAGGAGCTGCCGGCGCCGCTGCGCACGCTCGCCGACGCGCTCGACGCCGTGCACACCAACCAGTTCGACTACATCGAGCCGAAGCGCGACGTCGGCGGCAAGCTGCGCGCCTACGCCGAGGTCTTCGAGTCGGTGCGCTACGAGACGGTGCACCCCGTCGTGCGCGTCCACCCCGAGACGGGCGAGCGCGCTCTCTACCTCGGCGGCTTTGCGCGACGCATCGTCGGCGTCGCCGCGCGCGACTCGGCGGCGCTTCTGCGCGTGTTCCACGGTCACGTCGACAAGCCGGAGAACGTGGTTCGCTGGCGCTGGCGCGAGGGCGACGTCGCCTTCTGGGACAACCGCACGACGCAGCACCGCGCGATCGGCGACTTCGGGCGCGAGGCGCGTCGCCTGCACCGCGTCACGCTCGCCGGCGACGTCCCGTACGGCGTCGACGGGCGTCGTGGACACTCGGTTTCGGGCGACTCGGCGATGTACAACCCGGTCGCGGCCTGAGCGAGAAGGGAGAGAGCCATGTCGTTCGTCCTGATCGAGATCGACCGGCCGCGCATGCGTGCCGCCGTGGTCGCGCCGTCGGTGCACGGCACGCTCACCTACATCGCACCGACCGGCGAGAAGCCGGTCAGCTACGCGTACCCGCCGCCGCCCGGCGTTCCGCAGCGCGGCGGGCGTCCCGAGCGTCACCAGGTCGAGATCCGCGACGCGCGCGCGCTGCAGCCACCGCCAGCGCTCGATCGCGAGGGCTTCGCTCTGCGCGAGGCCCCGACCGCGCTGCGCGACTTCGCGAACGACGTCGTGATCCGCGACACGTACTACCCCGAGATCGAGCGTCTGCTGCGCGAGGAGACCGGCGCCGACGCGGTGGTGATCTTCGACCACACGCTGCGCTCGGACTCGAAGGAGCAGAGAAAGGAGCTCGGTGCGCGCGAGCCGGTGCGCTTCGTGCACAACGACTACACCGCGCTCTCCGGACGCCGGCGCGTCACCGATCATCTCCCGGCCGAGGAGGCGGCGCGACGGCTGCAAGGACGTCACGCGGTGGTCAACGTCTGGCGTCCGATCGGCAGCACCGTGCAGCAGGCACCGCTCGCGCTGTGCGACGCGCGCTCGATCGCGCCGGACGACCTGATCCCGACCGACCTCGTCTACCCCGATCGCGTCGGCGAGGTGTACTCGGTGCGCCACAATCCCGAGCATCGCTGGCACTACTTCTCGGCGATGCGTCCGGACGAGGTTCTCTTGATCAAGACCTACGACTCGCTCGAGGACGGCACCGCGCGCTTCAGCGCCCACACCGCCTTCGACGATCCGAGCGCGTCCGGCGACGCGGCGCCGCGCGCCAGCGTCGAGGTGCGTGCGCTGCTGTTCTTCGCCGGTCGCTCCCACCGCCCGACCTGGCGTGCCGACCTGATCGTCGCGCGTCCCGGCGAGCCTCGGCGCAGCCTGCACTCCTGACGCCAGTTGCATCCGTTCCGCCCGGCCGATAGCCAAACGGTCGGATCCAGGGCCGTGTGCCCGGCCGTCCCCGTCGGGGCCGGTGATCGATCCGCTCCTCTGACCGGACACACCGGAGGCGGACGGCAACCTCGTTGGAGCCATCCGGTGACGTTCGAAACTCTGTCCCTTCGTTCCCTCTTCGCACGACCACGCGCGCGCCGCCGCGCTCTCGCGCTGGCCTTCGGTCTCGCCGTCTGCCTGCTCGCGGTCGCGCCCGCGTCCGCGACGGAGACGCTGTTGAACGCGTCGTACGACGTGTCGCGCGAGTTCTACAAGGCGCTCAACCCCGAGTTCGCCGCCGCCTGGAAGTCCGAGACCGGCAACGAGGTCGAGATCCAGCAGTCGCACGGCGGCTCGAGCAAGCAGGCCCGCGCCGTCATCGACGGCCTCGAGGCCGACGTCGTGACCTTGAACCAGGTCAACGACGTCGCCGAACTGGTGAAGGCGGGGCTCGTCTCGGCCGACTGGCAGAAGCAGTTCCCGTACGGGGCGTCGGCGTACACCTCGGTCACCGCCTTCATCGTGCGCAAGGGCAACCCGAAGAACATCCGCGACTGGGAGGACCTGATCCGCGACGACGTGAAGATCGCCCTGGTCAATCCAAAGACCGGCGGCAACGGGCGCTACACCTTCCTCGCCGCGTACGGCTTCGCGCTGAAGAAGCTCGGCGGCGACGCGAAGAAGGCGAACGCCTTCGTGAAGAAGCTCTACGCGAACGTGCCGGTGCTCGACACCGGCGGTCGCGCCGCCACCACGACCTTCGCGCAGCGCGGCATCGGCGACGTGCTGGTGACCTTCGAAGCGGAGGTCTTCCTCGTGCGCCAGGAGTTCGGCGCCGAGGACTTCGAGGTGGTGGTGCCGTCGCTGACGATCCTCGCCGACTTCCCGTTCGCGGTGGTGAACAAGGTGGTCGACAAGCGCGGCACGCGCGAGCTCGCCCAGACGTACCTGCGCTTCATCGTGTCCGAGTCCGGCCAGAAGATCGCGGCCAGGAACTACTACCGCCCGAACGACCCGAAGGTCGCGGCCGAGTACGCCGCGCAGTTTCCGACGGTGTCCCTGATCGACGTGCAGAAGGAGTTCGGCGGCTGGAGCGCGGCGCAGGAGAAGTTCTTCAAGGACGGCGGCGTGTTCGACCAGATCTACACGCTCGGCAAGTAGGCGCGCGTCGGACGGTCCGGGGACGCTCCGGCGCTCCCCGGACGCCCGCGGCGTCGCGATCGACTACATGACAGCGACTGCGAAGCCCTTCTCCTCCGCCACCGCGCCGTCGAGCGCGCGCGTCCTGCCGGGATTCGGCCTCACCCTCGGGTGCACGCTCCTCTACCTGGGCTTCGTCGTCCTGATCCCGTTCGCGGGGCTCCTCCTGAAGGGACTGTCGATCGGCCCCGGAGCCTTCCTCGACGCGATCACCGGGCCGCGCGCGCTCGCGTCGTACCGCATCACCTTGTCGAGCGCGCTCACGGCGGCGACCATCAACGCGTTCGCCGGGCTGCTGGTCGCGTGGGTGCTCGTCCGCTGTCCCTTCCCCGGACGGCGTCTGGTCGACGCGCTGGTCGACCTGCCGTTCGCGTTGCCGGCGGCGGTCGGCGGCATCGCGCTCACCGCGGTCTTCGGGCCGCAAGGTTGGATCGGCCGGATCGCCTATCCGCTGGGCATCGAGACCGCGTACTCACCGATCGGCCTGCTTCTCGCGGTCACCTTCGTCGGCCTGCCGTACGTCGTGCGCTCGGTGCAGCCGGTCCTCGAAGACCTGAGCCCGGAGATCGAGGAGGCGGCCTACACGCTCGGCGCGACGCGCTGGCAGATCTTCTCGCGGGCGGTGCTGCCGGTGCTGCTGCCGGCCGTCCTGAGCGGCTTTGCCCTCGCGCTCGCGCGCGGCATCGGCGAGTACGGCGCGGTGATCTTCATCTCCGGCAACATCCCCCTGTACACCGAGGTCAGCTCGCTGGTGATCGCGATCAAGCTCGACCAGTACGACTACGGCGGGGCGGCGGCGGTGGCGATCGTCATGCTGGCGGCCGCCTTTCTCCTGTTGCTCGCCGTCAACCTCCTGCAGGCGTGGAGCCGTGCCTACCAGGTTCGCTGAGATGCGTGGCGACGACGGTGGTCGCGTCTCCTCCGGCGCCACGCCCGATCCGCGTGCGCCGCGCCCGTGGACGCAGCGCCTGCTGATCCTGGGCGCGCTCGCCTACTTGACACTGATCCTCCTGCTGCCGCTGGTCGGGATCTTCAGCGAGGCGCTCCGCAAGGGCTGGGCCGCCTACGTCGCCGCGATCACCAACCGCGAGGCGCTCGAGGCGATCGAGCTGACCCTGCTTTCCGCAGCGATCGCCGTGCCGGCGAACCTCGTGTTCGGCGTCGCCGCGGCGTGGGCGATTACCAAGTTCGAGTTCCGCGGCAAGAGCGTGCTGCTGACCCTGATCGATCTACCCTTCTCGGTTTCCCCGGTGATCGGCGGCCTGGTCTTCGTCCTTCTGTACGGCGCGCGCGGCTGGCTCGGTCCGTGGCTCGAGGCGCACGACCTGCAGATCATCTTCGCGAAGCCGGGGATCGTGCTGGCGACGATCTTCGTCACGCTGCCGTTCGTCGTGCGCGAGCTGGTGCCGCTGATGCAGGCGCAGACGTCGGCCAACGAGGAGGCGGCGTTCTCTCTCGGTGCGAGCGGCTGGCAGATCTTCCGTCACGTGACGCTGCCCAACATCAAGTGGGCGCTGCTCTACGGCGTGATCCTGTGCAACGCGCGCGCGATGGGCGAGTTCGGCGCGGCGTCGGTCGTCGCCGGCTACATCCGCGGCTCCACCGTCACGCTGCCGCTGCACATCGAGATCGTTTTCAACGAGTACGACGCGGCGGCGGCGTTCGCCTGCGCGACGCTACTCACCCTGACCGCGCTGGTGACGCTCGGCCTCAAGACATGGGTCGAGACGCGCGGCCGTGCGAGCGCGGGCGAGACGTTCGGCTCCGGAATCGTGCCGGTCGCGGTGACGCGCGTCGGAGGGAGGGCGGCATGAGCGTCCGCGTCACGCGGCTGTCGAAGCACTTCGGCGCCTTTCGCGCGCTGGACGCGATCGACCTCGAGATCGCGCGCGGCGAGCTGGTCGCCCTGCTCGGACCGTCGGGATCGGGCAAGACGACCTTGCTGCGCATCCTCGCCGGCCTCGAGTACCCCGACCATGACGGCGGGCGGGTGACGATCGACGGTGTCGACGTCACGCGTGCGACGCCGTCGGAGCGCCGGATCGGCCTCGTCTTCCAGCACTACGCGCTGTTCAACCACCTCACGGTGCACGGCAACGTCGCCTTCGGCCTGCGCATGCGGCGCGGTCGCGAGCGCATCGACCCGAAGGAGATCGACGCGCGCGTGCGCCGCCTGATCACGCTCGTGCAGCTCGACGGTCTCGCAGAACGCTATCCGGCGCAGCTCTCGGGTGGACAGCGCCAGCGTGTCGGACTCGCGCGCGCCCTCGCGATCGAGCCCCGCGTGCTGCTGCTCGACGAGCCGTTCGGCGCGCTCGACGCGCAAGTGCGGCGCGACCTGCGCCGCTGGCTGAAGGAGCTGCACGCCGAGCTCGGTGTGACCAGCGTGTTCGTGACGCACGACCAGGAGGAGGCGCTCGAGATCGCGAGCCGCGTCGTGGTGATGAGCGCCGGACGCATCGAGCAGGTGGGTGCTCCCGACGACGTGTACGTGCGACCGGCGAACGCCTTCGTCTACGAGTTCCTCGGCTCGTCGAACCTGCTTCACGGACGGCTCGATCGCGAAGCCGACGGCGCACCACGTTCTTCGGTGGTCGGCGTGGCCTCCGGTGACGTCCGCACGTACGTGCGGCCGCACGACGTCGAGATCCTCCCGGCGGCCGACGGCAACGGGTCGTTCGCGGCCCTGGTGCAGGAGGTGCAGGTGGTGGGACCGACCGTGCGGGTGGTTCTCTCGCGCGAGCCCGATGGCGGCAGCATCGAGGCGCATCTCTCGCGCCGCGAGCTCGCCGCGCTCCCTCTCGTCACCGGACGGCGCGTCTGGGTACGCCCGCGCAACCTGACGACCTTCGACGTCGAGGCGTGACCGACATGACGGTCGCGAGAGCCCGTGGCGAGAGGGGAAGCAGGCGGTCGAGACGGCAGGTACGACGGAGGGCAGCCGTTGCCCCACCGCCTCGACCGCACTTGCCGCAACCCCCCGCTGCGACAGCGCCCCCTGCAGGCACGTCAATCCAAATCCCGTGCCCGAGGACGCCCGATGGGGCGTCCTCCCGTCCCCGCGTCGTTTTCTCGGTGTCCGACCGGAGAGCGCGCGCGATCCGCTCGATTTGCTGGCCGGTGCCCAGCACATGAGCCCGTCGAGCCGCCAAATGTCACAGGCCTCGCGTCAAGCAGATCTGATCGCGCTCGAGCTCGAGCTGTGGCGCGAGGCGTCGCGTCACGCCGACCTCGCGACCTTCCTGCCGCGGATGGCGACCCTGCTGCGTGCGCTCGTGCCGCTGCGCGCGCTCGCCATCCGCTGGGTCGACGGGCTCGAGAACCTGGCCGAGGTCGTGGTGGAGGCGACCGGCGAGCAGTTCCGCGTGTCGCGGGGCCTCTCGCACATGGGCCCCACCGAGCTGAGCGGCCTGCTGGGCTGGTGCCGGACGCACGGCGTCGCGTCGGTCGACGAGGCCATCGCGCAGGAGCTGCCCCGGCAGGCGGTCGGCGAGCAGCGACCGGGCACGGTCGGAGCGCTGCGTGACGGCGACGGCGAGCCGATCGGCGTCGTGCTGCTCGCGCCCGACGCCGCGGAGGATCCCGAGCGCCTCGTCGAGGTCGTGGCACTTCTCCTCGAGCCGGTCGCGACGGCGCTCGAGAACGACCGGCAAGCGCGCGACTCGGCGGCGCTACGCGAGGCGGCCGAGGCCGACAAGATCTCCCTGCTGAACCGTCTCGGTCGCGACGACGTGGGCGAGACGGTCGTCGGCGCCGAGGCCGGCCTGCGCGACGTGATGAGCCGCGTCGCGCTGGTCACGCGCTCCGACGTGCCGGTGCTGCTGCTCGGCGAGACCGGCTCGGGCAAGGAGGTCGTCGCGCGCACCATCCACACCGGGTCGGCGCGCGCGCGACGACCGTTCCTGCGCGTCAACTGCGGAGCGATCCCGCCGGAGCTCATCGACTCGGAGCTCTTCGGACACGAGCGCGGCAGCTTCACCGGGGCCACGTCGCTTCGCAAGGGCTGGTTCGAGCGCGCCGACGGCGGCACGCTCTTCCTCGACGAGATCGGCGAGCTGCCGCACGCGGCGCAGGTGCGCCTGCTGCGCATCCTGCAGGACGGCACTTTCGAGCGCGTCGGCGGGCAGCAGCAGCTCGCGGTCGACGTGCGAATCATCGCGGCGACGCACCGCGACCTCCCCGCGATGGTCGCGACCGGGACGTTTCGCGAGGATCTCTGGTACCGCGTCGCGGTGTTCCCCATCCGCCTTCCGCCGCTGCGCGAGCGTCCGGAGGACATCCCCGCGCTCGCGCGGCACTTCGCGCTCAAGGCCGCGCGCCGCTTCGGAACGCCGCCGCGGATTCCCACCCCCGAGGACGTCAGGCTGCTGCTCGGCTACTCGTGGCCGGGCAACGTCCGCGAGCTCGCGTCGGTGATCGACCGCGCGACGATCCTCGGCGACGGCCGCTATCTCGCCGTGCGGCCCGCGCTGGGACTGCAGCCGGCGAGCTCGCCCGCTACCGGCGCGGACGCGGCCCGCGGCTCGGCACCCGCGGCGCGCGCGTCGGTCGCCGCTGCGGGCGCCGTGCCCGCCGTGCCCGCTGGAGCTGCCGAGGGCGAGGACTTCGCGACGCTCGACGCGGCGATGGCCGAGCACATCCGGGCGGCGCTCGCGCGCGTCGGCGGGCGCATCGAGGGGCCCCGCGGCGCGGCCCGATTGCTCGGCATCAACCCGCACACGCTGCGCGCGCGCATGCGCAAGCTGGGCATCGACTGGAGCGAGTTTCGCGTCGGCGGAGCCTGACGCCCCGGCGCGCGCCGGTCGCATCAGCATCACATCAGCAGAAGCGGCAGCTGTGGTGGAAGCGCCCGCCGCGCTCGGTCCGAGCCGGACGGCGCGCCGCACCGCCGCGCGTCACCGACGTCTCGCCGGGCGTGGGGCGCTCGCTGCGTCCGTGCCGGAACGGCAAGCCTTCCGCCGCCCACGCCGCAACGCCGCCGTCGAGATCGGTCGCGTTCACGAGCCCGAGGTCGTGCAGCGCGGCCGCTGCGAGGCTCGACGCGTAGCCCTCCTGGCAGACCAGGATCAGCTCCTGCTCGTGGCTCCGGATCTCCGGGATGCGGTCGGGGCTCGCGGGATCGAGCCGCCACTCGAGGACGTTGCGCTCGAGGTTCATCGCCCCCGGGATCTCGCCCTCGCGCCGGCGCTGCTCGGCGGGACGGATGTCGATCAGCAGCGCGCCGCGTGCCCACGCCGAACGCGCCTCCTGCGGTCGGACGCGGCGGAGGCGGGAGCGCGCCTCGGCGAGGATCGTCTCGATGGTCCTGGTCGTCGTCACGGGATCTCCTCCTTCGTCGCGGGCGTGGCGTCGACGGCCACGATCCGCTCGGTGCGAAAGCTCTCGGGTGCCCGGCCGGGCACGACGTCGTAGAAGTGCATCGCCGACAGCGGCGGCGAGTAGACGTGCACGCTCGTCGCGGGTGCGCTCGAGCGGTTGGTGACGTGATGGATGCGGCCCGGACCGAAGGCGCGCGCGACGCCTGCCGGGCAGAACGCCGAGCGCAGCGGACGCGGATCGCCCGCCTCCGTGAAGTCCTCGCACAGCTCGCCCTCGGCGACCGCGAACGCACCCGAAGAGCCGCCGTGGTCGTGCAGCTCTACCTCCTGCTCGAAGGTCCAACCGAGCAGCCAGACCTCGACGTCGCCGAGGTCGGCGAGGCGGCAGTGCCAGCGCAGGTCGGAATCGTGGCGGACGATCGGGCGCCACAGGTCGGGCCGTCGCGCGATCGCGAGAGCGAGCGCCGCCAGGCGGCCGGGTAGGTCGCGCAGTGCCGGTGCCGGCTGCGCGTCGGAATTCGTCGGAGCGATGTCGCCCCAGGAGAGCGTCATTTTTGCGTCACCTTTCCTCGCCCGCGACCAGCGGGGAGGGGGCAACGCACACGACGCGAGAAACGAAAAGCCCACCGACCGCGCTGGTGGTGGGCTCTCGAACGAGCTTCCGCTGCTGTCTGCTAGACGGCGCGCGGAGGCGGAACCGACCACCTCGACTGCGCGCGACAACAACGGAACGAGCGATTCATCGCCGTCGACCGTAGGAGGCGGGTCGATCGTTGTCAAGCACGTCGTGTGCGCGCGGCGTGCGCTCTCACCCGCACGTCACGGGATGGTGATCGTGTGGCCGCAGTCACCGGCGACGCGGTCGCCTCGCTCCGAGATCGGGCACGGGGCGTGAGGATCTACGGAGCGACGTTCGCTCCCACCGAACGCCGGTGGCTGCCGATGCTCGCCGGCGTGCGCTCAGAGCCGCGCGGCGGCGGACGTCACGTACCCAGGCGCGCCGCCGTCTCGGCGGCACGGCGTGCGAGCGTCTCGCTGCGCAGGAGCTTGCAGAGGTCGGCGAACGCGGGCGTCGGTCCGCGCCAGCGCCAGGACGCGACCGTGCCGACGTCGGCCGTCGTGCGCAGCGTCGCGAGGTCCTTGAAGAGCGCGACCTCGGCGCGCTTGCCCGCGAGGCTCGCCGCGAGACGTGCCGCACCGCGCAGGCTCACGTCCCACTGCGCGACGTCGTCGGGGATCGCCTCGACGTGCGCGTAGCGCGTCAGCACCGCCGCCGCCGAGCGCATTCCCCAGCCGGGGATGCCGGGAAAGCCGTCCGCGGCGTCGCCGACCAGCGCGAGCAGGTCGGGGATCGATGCCGGCGGGACGCCGAACTTGTCGATGACGCCCATCTCGTCGCGCGTCAGGTTGCGCCGGCGGTCCACCTGCACGACGCGGCGATCGCGCACGCACTGCGCGAGGTCCTTGTCGGGCGTGCAGATCAGCACCCGCTCGACCTGCGGGTCGCGGTCGGCGACCGCGGCCGCGGATGCGAGCGCGTCGTCCGCCTCGAGCTCGACCATCGGCCACACCGCCACGCCGAGCGCCGCGAGCGCCCGCTCGAGCGGACCGAACTGCGCGTACAGCACGGGGTCCATGCCCTCGCCGGTCTTGTAGCCGGGCCACAGCGCGTTGCGGAACGACTCGACGACGTGATCGGTCGCGACCCCGACGTGCGTCGCACCGCTCTCGAGGAGCCCGAGCACCGAGCTCACCACGCCGCGCAGCGCGCCGACGTCGGTGCCGTTCGCGTCCGCGTGCGCCGGCACGGCGTAGTAGTGCCGGAAGAGCTCGTACGTGCCGTCGATCAGGTGGACCTGCATGACCGCAGGGCACCATAGCGGAACGCCCGTGGTGCGCTATCGCACCGGTGCCCCGCGGGGTGATAGGGAAGCCCCATGGTGCAGACGACCCTTCGAGCCGTTCGCGGCAAGGCGAGCCTTCTGGTCGCCCTCGCGCTCCTGAGCCTGACCGCGGCGCCCGGGTGCTCGCGGCGCGACGATCCCATGGTCACCATCGAGCGGCTCGACTCGCAGATCGAGTCCTACGGCCAGGAGCCGTCGGACGCGACCGCGGCGCGCATCGACGCGACGTTCGCGAAGCTCGAGGCGGAGATCGCGGCGATGCGGGCGGACGCCGAGGCCGAGACCGGCGAGACCAGGACGAAGACCCTCGCGCGCGCGGAGGCGCTCGAAGCCCGCGGTGCCGCGCTGCGCAAGACCTACTATGCGGCCCGCGTCGGCGCGGCCACGGACGCTGCGAAGGCTGCGGTCAAGCAGTTCGGCGCGTCGGTCGGCAAGACGCTCGAGGCGGCCGGCGAGAAGATGAAGAACGCACTCGGCGACGGCGACGCACAGGACGATCGTGCGCAGGCGGAGTAGCTCCGCAGCGATGGCGTCATGACGGACCTGCTCGCACTGCATCGTCCCTTCGGGATGAGCTACTGGCCGCTGCCGGAGGACGCGCCGGCGGAGGCGCCCGGTCGCGAGGAGATCCGGCTCCTCACCGAGGACGGCGCGCTGGTACGCGGGATCCTCTGGACGCCGCCGGGCGGCCGTCGCTGGCGCACCGCGGTGGTGCTGGCGCACCCGCGCGGCGACTTCTCGGTGCACTACGCGTGTCCGCTGCTCGCCGCCGCGGGGTACGCGGTGCTCGGTTTCAGCACCCGCTACCTGAACAACGACACCGACTGCCTGCACGAGAAGTGCGTGGTCGACGTCGCCGCGGCGGTCGCCGAGATGCGACGGCGCGGCGCCGAGGCCGTGGTCCTGTTCGGCAACAGCGGCGGCGGCTCCCTGATGGCGCTCGCGCAGGCCGAGACCGGCTGCGGCGACGCTTGGGTCGGCGTCGCGGCGCATCCGGGCGAAGGCGTGTTCATGGGGCAGGTGATCGACCCGTCGGTCGCCGACGAGAACGACCCGCTGTCGGTCGTCCCCGAGCTCGACATGTACGATCCCGCGAACGGCTGGCGCCCCTGGCCCGAGCCGTCGCGCTACGACCGCGCCTGGCTCGAGACGTACCGTGCGGCGCAGATCGCGCGCATCGCGCGCATCGACGCGATCGCCAAGGAGGCGATCGCGTCGGCGAAGGAGGGCGCGCTCGCGGTCCGCGCCGCGGAGCGGGGCTCCGACGCCTGGCGCCGCGCGCGCCGCCGGCAGGTGCACACGCCGTACATGACGATCTACCGCACGCTCGCCGATCCGGCCTACCTCGATCCGACCATCGAGCCCGACGACCGTCCGATGGGCTCGCTGTTCGCGTTCCCCGACCCCTTCGACGCGAACTACGGCCGCGGCGGCCTCGGCCGTGTCATGACGCCGCGCGGCTGGCTGTCCACCTGGTCGAGCCTGTCGTCGCACGCGCGACTCGCGACGACGATCCCGCAGGTGAAGGTTCCGACCCTCATCCTGCACCCGACCGCCGACACCGAGATCCGCCTGCGTCAAGCACGCGAGGTCCGCGACCAGGCGGGGAGCGGCGACGTCACCTATCACGAGCTGGCGCGCGCACCGCACTACCTCGAGGGCCATCGCCGCGAGGCGATGCAGATCGTCGCCGACTGGATCGCGCGCCGCTGTCCCTGAGGATCAGCTCGCGCCGCCGCTGCCTGCAGGGTCGGGCCGCAGCTCGCGCACGGCGACGGGAATCTCGATGCCGGCCTCGCGCAGGCTCCGGTAGACGGCCACGCCGATCGCGCTGCGCACGCTGCCGTGCTGCTCCTGGCGTGCGATCCACCCCTCGAGGACGAACTCGAGCGCGGTCTCGCCGAAGCCGAGGAACTGCGCGGACGGCTCGGGCAGGTCGAGCACCGTCTCGTTGGCGCGCGCCACGTCGAGCAGGATCTCGATCACGCGCGCGGGGTCGGCGCCGTAGGCGACGCGGACGGGCATGGTCACCTTGCGCATGCGGTCGGACAGCGTCCAGTTGGTCACCGGCTCGGCGATCAGGCTGCCGTTGGGCACGATCACCTCGGCGCCTTCGCCGGTCCGCACGGTGCTCGAGCGGATGCCGATGCGCTTCACCTCGCCGCTGATCTGCCCGATCTTGACGACGTCCCCGACCTGGATGGGGCGCTCGAAGAGCAGGATCAAGCCCGAGACGAAGTTGTTCACGATGTTCTGCAGGCCGAAGCCGACGCCGACGCCGAGCGCGCCGGCGAGGATCGTGAAGCGGTTCAGGTCGAGGCCCATCACCGCGAAGGCGAGCAGCGTTCCGCAGATCAGGATCACGTACTGGACGAGGCTCGTGATCGCGTACGGGACGCCGCGCGGCAGATCGATCTTCGGAAAGACGTCCTCGTCGAGGACGAAGCGGACGAAGCGCGAGAGCAGGAACGACACCCAGACGGTGACGGCGAACGCCGCGACGTCGCCGAGCGTGACGCTGATCGCCCCGAAGCTGAGCCGGGTGGTGAGCACCTCGGCCGCCCGCTCGGTGATCGTGTCGAGCAGCTGGAACTGGAACAGGACGCCGACCACCCAGCCGAGGACGCCGAGCCAGCGCAGCGCGCGCCACACGTGGGCCTGCAGCAGCGGCCGGTGCCGGCGCACCATGCGCAGCAGGCGGAGCGGCCGCGCCCGCAGCGCGTAGGCCACCAGGCCGTCGAGCGCGCGCACGCACGCGAACAGCGCGGTCGCGAGGTAGGCCGAGATCAGCGTGCCACCGCCGACGAGGTGCGCGAGCCGCATGTAGCCGAGAAGCCCCGAGACCAGCGCCAGGGCGAACGCCCCCAGGACGACGCGCGCCCCGGTGCGCAGCCGGCTCGACGCGCTCGAGTCGGTGTCGTCGGACTCGGGCGGGTCGAGGTCGCCACGGCGCAGCATCCACACCAGCACGACCACGCCGATCGCCATCTCGAGCAGCAGGATCGTCTGCTCGAGCGGGGGAACGGGCGCGACCAGGTCGCGCACGCGGTCGAGCAGGTAGAACGTCGCCAGCGTGTACGCGGCGGGCAGGAGCCGCGGCTGGATCAGGGCCGTCACGATGCGCGTCACCGGGACCAGCGCGATCACGCCCAGGATCTGCGACACGAAGTGCGGCGCCCACGGGTAGAACCAGTTGGCCGTCGAGACGGTGACGATCAGCGCGGACGAGTACGGGAAGCCGAAGATGCGCGACGCGCGATCGAGGCCGGGGTCGTTCTCGACCCAGGTGCGCGCGCGCCTCTGCGCTTGACGGAAGGTCGCGCCGAGCACCAGCAGGGTCACGATCTGCAGCAGGATCCAGGGGCCGGCGCGGGCGAGGAACTCGGGCAGGCCCGAGACCTCGTCGCGCAGCGCGTTCCGGATCGCGGCCAGGGTGGCGCCGTCGTCGCGCTGCGCGAACAGCCCGCCGAGCAGCGGCTCGCTGTCGCGCACCAGGATCTGGCCCATCTCCTTCTTGCGGAAACTCGCGATGCGCTCGATCGCCGCGTCGCAGGTCGCCGTCTCGCGCGCGACGCGATCCTGCAAGGACAGGATCTGCGTGCGGTAGCGCTCGACGTTGCGGCGGGTCGCCTGGATCGTGCGGAGCGTTTCCTGGATGCGGTCGATCACCGCCGGCGGCGCGTTCGCCGCGCGCGCCTGGTCGAGCGTCGCGTTCCAGCTCTGGGTGCGTCCCGCCAGCTCCTGGATCTGCTTCTCGAGCTCGTTCGCGTACCAGGTGAGCGACTGCCCCCAGCCGGCGAGGGTGCTGCGCTCGCTCTGCCAGGTGGCGGTCATCTGCGCGAGCGCGCGCAGCGCCGGGCCCGCCTGGAGTGCCGCCGTGTGGTCGCGCATGCGGGCCTGGATCCGCGCCGCGACGTTCGTCGAGCCGGCGTCGATCGCCTGCACCTCGGGGCTCGGCTGCAGCGACGCCTCGATCGAGCGCATCCGCGTCGCCGTCTCCTCGGCCCGGGTCGCGATCTCGGGGATCGGGATCACCGTGGCGGTGGGTGACGGTGCGGGAGCGGGCGCGGCGGGCGTCGGGCTCTGCGCCGAGGCGCTCCTCGCGGCCACGGGGGCGGCCGATAGGAGCACGGCGAGGGCGATGCCGGCTCTGCGCGCGCGCGGCGGTGCGGCGGACCTCACGGCGCCTGTGGCCATAGCAAGCCCGCCGGGAGCCGCACGACGGCCGATTCTCCGCCCGAGGAACGTCGCGGGCTCGACGTGACGCGCTCGGGTGGAGGCGCCGACTTGCTCTGCGTCGAGCGTACGCTTGCCTCTTCCCCGGCGACGATCGCGCCCATCCACAGCACGCAGACGATCTGCGTGAAGAAGAACCCGAAGCGCACCGCGACCGCGGCCTGCGATTCCTCGAGCGCGACGTGGGTGACCGTCTGCAGCACGCGCGCCGCGAGGTAGAGCAGCGCGAGCGCGTCGAGCGCGCTCCCGTGTACGCCGGCGGCGTTCGCCGCCACCACCACGGCCCCCAGGACCGGCAGGTTCTCGACGCAGTTCGCGTGCGCGCGCATCGCGCGCCGGTAGCGCGCGCTGCCGTGTGGCACGTCGGCGGGAAACTCGTTGAGCTTCTTCCTGCCGGTGAGGATCTGGTTCCAGCGGACGATGCCCACGCCGGTGAGCAGGGTCAGCACCGTCCAGAGGGCGAAGGCGAGCAGGACCAGGGTCGGAACGTTCATCGTGAGCCTCCGGATCGGAACGGCGCCGCGCGCGCTCGCCGGGAGAGCCCGGCGCCGCGCGCGGCGCGTTGCCGATCAGCCGATCACCAGCTCCGCGTCGATGCGGATCGGGCGCGAGACGTTGAAGTAGTTCGGTGAGGTGCGCAGCACCGTCTCGTGGATCTTCCGGTACTGCTCGGGCGTGCCGTCGCCGTCGAGCTTGACGCGGTAGCGCAGCGCCTCGTAGCCGGGCGGTACGGTCGCGTCGATGCCGAGGAAGCCGCGCAGGTCGAGCTCGCCCCGGGTCTCGATCTCGACGCTCCGGAGCGTGATGCCCTCGACCGACGCCCCGACCACGTAGCCGACCATGATGCACGCGTTGAGCGCCGACATCAGGAGCTCCTGCGGGTTCGGCGCGGTGTTGCTGCCGAGCAGCTCGAACGGCTCGTCGGCCGCGATCTGGAAGCGGCGCTTCACCTCGGCGCCGCCGATCGAGTACGACTCGACCGTGGTCTCGCTGCGCGTCTGGCCCTGCCAGGCCGAGCGCACGCGGAACTCGACCACGCCCTTGGCCGGCTCCTGTGCGACCTCGCGCATCACGCCCTTCAGGGCGGCCACGTCGATGCCGTTGACCGTGCCGGTCTGCTCCGTCTGCTCGATTGCTGCGTTCTCCATCGTCGTTCTCCTTCTGGTCTCGCCGCCTCAGCAGAAGGCGGGGGTCATCTGCTCGATGTGCTTGCGCGCGGCCGGGCGAAGGTGGCCGACGGTCGCGAGGAAGCTCGGGTGGCTCATGCCGGAGCCGAGGAACGTCCAGCGGGTCGCCTGGCGCTGCACGAGGCGGAACGCGTCGCGCTCGGAGCGGTCGAGGACCCGCCCAGTCGCACGCTCGAAGGCGTCGAGGTCGAGCTCGACCTGCTGCGCGAGGCCGCCGTCGAGCAGCGCACCGATCTTGCCGTGGTCCGCGAAGGCGCGCTCGACCTCCCCGGGGCGGCACGCACCGGCGAGCGCCTCGACCATCAGCGTGTCGAGCTTCGCGTGCTGCGCCTCCTCCATCCAGTGGTGGCGCAGCAGGCTCGCGAACTGCGGGTCGAGCGAGGCGTCGTCGCGCACGCTCTCGACGTAGTGCTGCTGCGTCATCCACTCGATCTGCAGGATGACCAGTGCCACCCCGAGCGGGTGGTGCGAGAGCACGGCGCGGGCGATCTCCTGCGGCGGCCCGATCACGTCGCAACGCGTGCCGAAGTCGCGCGTGAACTCCTCGCGGAAGCGCTTGAACAGGTGGATGTGCTTGGCCTCCTCGGCCGCGAAGCGCAGCAGGGCGCGCACGCGGTAGTCGTCGGCCTGGAGCTGGGGCCGGGCGTGGTCGAGGACGAACGGGAGGATGAACTCCTCGACCAGGCCGAAGACGTAGAGGTAGCCGTGCGCCCGGATCTGGTTCAGCACCCGACGCTCCGCCGGGGACAGGAAGCTCAGCGCCTCGACCCGGGCGAGCGACTCCGGCATGAAGGGACGGGAGAAGTCGAGTCCCTTGTCGTCGCCGATGAGATCCTCGACGCGCCACTGGATCCGTTCCGAGGCCGCGAGGATCGCTTCGTAGGTGTGCTGCCGATGCATTCTGCATCTCCTTTCTCGCGACCCGCCCCCGCGGCGGCCGCGCTTCGTCCGTTGCGGGAGGTTGTAGGAGGGCGGCCGTTTGAACTGCCGTTTGAAGAGGCGTTGAATCGTGCCCCGCAGTGAGATCCCGGCGCCGTCGCGACGGACGCGCGCCAGCGCGACCGCGGGGGGCGGCCGCGAAGCGTCGCGCCGCCGCCTGCTCGCGATTCTGAGCGCCGACGTGAGCGGCTTCTCGCGGCTCATGGAGGCCGACGAGACGGACACGGTACGCGCGCTGAAGGAGGGGCACGCGGTCTTCGCCGGCGCGATCGCCAGCCGCCGCGGGCGCCTGGTCGGCGTGAGCGGCGACGCGCTGCTCGCCGAGTTCGCGAGCGCCAGCGACGCGGTCGACTGCGCGGTTCACGTCCAGGCGGAGCTTGCCCGTCGCGACGCCGGGCGTCCGCCCGAGCGGCGCATGCGGCACCGCATCGGCATCAACCTCGGCGAGGTGCTCGACGACGGCAGCACGCTCTTCGGCGACGGGGTCAACATCGCCGCAAGGCTCGAGGCCCTGGCCGATCCCGGCGGCGTCTGCGTGTCGGGCAAGGTCTTCGACGAGGTCGACGGCAAGCTGGGCGTCGCCTTCGAGTACCTGGGCGAGCGCACGCTGAAGAACATCCGCGCGCCGGTGCGGATCTACCGCTGCGTCGCGGCCCCGCCGCTGTCGCTGCGCGTGCTCGGCGAGCTCGAGCTGTGGCGCGGCGCGACGCGCGTCGAGCTGCCGCAGTCGAAGAAGACGCGCGCGCTGCTCGCCTACCTCGTGGTGAGCGGGCGTCCGCAGCGCCGCGACCGGCTGTGCAACCTGCTCTGGGACGTCGCCGACGACCCGCGCGCCGCCCTGCGCTGGAGCATGAGCAAGCTCCGTCCGCTGGTGGACGAGCCGGGCACGCCGCGCCTCGAAACCAGTGGCGCGCTGGTGCAGTTCGCGCCGGCCGGCGCCCGCGTGGACCTGTTCGCGGTGCGCGAGCAGCTCGCCGAGCCGTCGCTGACGACCGCGGCGCTGATCGGGCTCGCCGGCGAGTTCCGCGGTCCGTTCCTCGAGGGGCTCGAGCTGCCCGACTTCCTCGAGTTCCAGAGCTGGTGCCTGGCGCTGCGCGAGGAGTGCCGCGCGCTGCACGCGCGCGTGCTGGCGGCCCTGGTCGAGCGGATGGCGGCGGAGCCGGAGGCCGCGATGCCGCACGCGCGCGCGCTCGCGCAGCTCGAGCCGCTCGACGAGGACGTGCACGCGTCGCTGGTGCGCCTGCTCGCGGCGGCGGGCCGCGCGCGCGAAGCCGAGCAGCACGCGCAGAGTGCGCTCCGCCTGCTACGCCAAGCCGATCCCGCGGCCGGAGGTCGGCTCCGGGACGCGCTGCACCCGACGCGTACCGACAGGTACGGCGCGGAGGCCGCACCAGCCTCTGCCGCGTCGTCCGCGACGCCGGGCGCGTCCGCCGACGCCCACGCGGCGAGCCGTGGATCGCCCCCGCCGGCCCCGCGCGCCGACGGGCACCCACTGGTCGGACGGAACGCGGAGCGCGCCCGCCTGATCGCCGCACTCGACGAGGCTGCCGCCGGCTCCCGCCTGCGCGCGATCCTCCTGCTCGGCGAGCCCGGAATCGGCAAGACCCGCCTGCTCGACGAGCTCAAGCGCGACACCGCGCGCCGCGGCGGCACGGTGCTCGACGGACGCGCCTACGAGGCCGAGACGAGCCGGCCCTACGGGCCGTGGATCGACGCCCTGCGCCAGCTGCCGCCGCTCGCAATCGGCGACACCCTCGGCGGCGAGCTCGCCCCGCTCCTGCCGGAGCTCGGCGACGCTTCGGGCGAGCGCACCCGCGAGTGCCTGTTCGGCGCGGTGGTCGAGCTGCTTGCCGCGCGGGCGCACACGGCGCCGCCGGTGCTGGTCGCGCTCGACGACGTGCAGTGGTGCGAGGACGCCTCGGCGGAGCTGCTGCACTACGTCGCGCGCATGCAGCGCCACCGCCCGCTCGTGCTGGCGCTCGCCGGCCGCGCCGGCGAGCTTCTCGACAACGAGCCGATGGGACGCGTGCTGCGCGGCCTACGCCACGACGGCGTGCTCGAGCACGTCGAGCTCGCACCGCTCGACGAGGCCGCGACGCAACGGCTCGTCGCGGCGATCGTGCCCGGCGACGACGGCTCACGCGTGTTCGCGGCCAGCGCAGGGAACCCGCTGTTCGCGCTCGAGGTCGCACGCAGCCTGCCGGGTCGTGACGGCGCGCTGCCGTCCACCCTGCGCCGCCTGGTGCGCGATCGCGTCGAGCGCCTGCCGGCCGACGCGGCGGACGTCCTGCGCTGGGCGGCGGTCGTCGGCCATTCCTTCGACGCCGATCGCCTGGGACGGGTCGCGCAGCTCGACGCCGATCGCCTGGTCGACGTGCTGGAAGCGCTCGAGCGCTTTGCCATGATCCGCGCGCTGCCGCGCGAGCACCGCGACGCAGGCTGCTACGTCTTCGCGCACGACATCGTGCGCCAGGTGGTCTATGCGGAGCTTTCCGAGGCGCGGCGGCGGCTGATGCACCAGCGTGTGGTGCGCGCGCTCCAGGAGCAGGAGCCCGCCGGCGAAGACCGCGCCGCGGAGCTCGCGCATCACGCCGCGCAGGCCGGCGACGCCGACACCGCCGCGCGCGCGTGCCTGCGCGCGGCGCGTGACTGCCTGCGCGTGTTCGCCGGCGCCGAGGCCGACGGTCTCGCGCGCCGCGGCATGCACTACGCCGAGCAGCTCCGCGAGCCCGATCGCGTCGAGATCCTGCTCGAGCTCGCCGAGGTCCGCTACGGCGCGCGCCGGCCGCGTGAGCCCGATGCGGTCTCGGCCGAGATCGAGGGCTGGGCGCGCCTCGCACTGAGCCTCGGCAGCACGCGGCACGCCCGGATCGGCTTCCACCTCGCGGCCTACCTGCGCTGGGAAGGCGGCAACTGGTCGGACGCCCAGCGCCACATGCTGCGCGCCGAGGAGGTGAGCCGCGCGACCGAGGGCCGCGAGCGCGCCACCGCGCTCGGCGAGGCGGCGCGGTGTCTCGCGCTGCTCGAGCGCGACCTCGGCCACGCCGAGGCGCTGGCGCTCGAGGCCGAGGGCATCTCGGCGGCGCTCGACGCGGTGCCGTCCGCGGTCCCCGACGCGATCGGCATGCTGCGCCTGCACGAGGGGCGCATGGACGAGGCGGCGCAACGCTTCCTGCAGGCGCGCGAGCTGTGCCGGCGCGAGCAGGACCGGCTCGGCGAGTTCCGCACGCTCGAGCACCTGTTCGTGCTCGAGATGCAGCGGCAGCGGATCGCCGTCGCGCGTGAGCTCGCCGACGAGCTGGTCGACGTGTCGGCGCGCCTGCGCGACGGCAGCGAGAAGCCGTACGCCCGGGTGGTGGCCGCGCTGGTGCGCCACGTGACGGGCGACCTCGCCGTACACGAGCTCGACGCGGCGCTCGCCGAGCTGCGCGCCGCGGACGCGAAGCAGCGGCTGGCCTGGGCGCTCACCCGCGCCGCCGAGGCCGACGTCGCGCGCGGTGACGCGGCGGCGGCACGCGCACGCGGCGAGGAGGCACTGCGCCTGGCAGAGGTGCTCGAGCGGCCGAGCGACGTCGTGCTGGCGCGCGTGGTGCTGATCCGCGCCGCGGCCCTCGCCGGCGACCACGCCGAGTCCGGGCTGCACGAGGCCGCGCTAGAGCCGTCCGCGCTGCGCTTCGTGTCGAAACAAGCGCGCAGCGCCGTCGACGCGCTCCGCTCGGAGCGCCGCCCGTCGCCGCGCACGCGGCGGAAGGGATAGAGAGAGATGGATCTGGTGATCCTCGAGCGACGCTTCGATCCGCCGATCCGGCTCGACGACGTCCACGCCATGGAGCAGCGCGCGAACTGGTGCATGGAGCAGTATCGCGTGCGCCACCTGTCGAGCCTCCTCGCGTACGACGGCAAGCAGATGATTTGCTCGTTCGTCGCACCGGACGTCGAGGCGGTGCGCTCGGTGCTCCGCCAGCTCGACGCCCCGTTCGAGCGCATCTGGCCGGCGAGCGTCCACGCGCCGGCGGACGTCGCCGAGGGCGCTTCGCTCGACGCCGGTGGGAAGGAGCTCGTGGTCGTCGAGCGTCGCTTCGCCGAGCCCGTCGAGTTCGCGTCCTTGCAGGCGGTCGAGGACAGCGGCGCCTGGTGCCTCGCGCAGCACCGGGTGCGCTTCCTGCGCAGCTACTTCGCGCGCGACCGCTGCCAGATGATCTGCGTGTACGCGGCACCCGACGCGGAGTCGGTGCGTAGCGCGCAGCGCCAGGCGGGCATGCCGTTCGAGGCGGCGTGGGCCGCGCTCGTCCGCGACGCCACGGCCTGAAGGCGGCCCGTAGCGCGACACGGCTCGACGTCTCAGGCCGAGCGGCGCCGGCGTGCTGCTCTGGAGCGTGCGCCCGCGGCCGAGCGCGCCGCTTCGCCGTGCGTCGCCGGGCGCCGCCGGGAGTGGATGAAGTCCCGGCGGTCGATCCCGTGTCGCTTCAGCAGCCGCTGCACCGTCCGGCGATGCCGGCCGAGCTCGGCCGCAACCGCGTCGACGTCGCCGGCGTGTCGGCGCAGCATCGCCTCGAGCCGTGCCCGCTCCGTGTAGTGGTCGGGCGAGCGTTCGCCTCCAGGCGGCGGATCGAGGACGAACGACGAGATCCGGCCGCCACGCACCGCCACCAGCGCCCGCTTGAGGACGTTCTCGAGCTGCCTGACGTTTCCGGGCCAGTACGACTCGAGGAGCTGTCGGATCGCGCTCTCGCTGACGTCGGGAACCGGCCCCCGGGCGAACTTCGCGAGCAGATAGGGCACCAGAAGCCGGATGTCGTCGCGTCTGCGGTGCAGCGGAGGCGCCTCGATGACGTGCGTCGCCAGGCGATGATACAGATCGGCGCGAAAGCTCCCGTCGGCGACGGCGCGCGATAGGTCTCGATTCGTCGCGGCGACGACGCGCACGTCGACGGTGAAGGAGCGGATCGACCCGACCGGTCGCACCGTGCGCTGCTCGAGCAAGCGCAGGAGCTTCGCCTGCTCCTTGAGCGTGAGCTCGCCGATCTCGTCGAGAAAGAGCGTGCCGCCGGCGCACGCCCGGACGAGGCCGAGATGCTCGCGGTCGGCGCCCGTGAAGGCGCCACGAACGTGGCCGAAGAGCTCGCTCTCGAAGAGACCGTGTGCGATCTCAGCTGCGTTCACGGCCATCATCCCGCCACGGCGTCCGCTCGCGCGGTGCACGGCGGTCGCGATCAGCTCCTTGCCGGTACCGGTCTCGCCGAGGACGAGAACCGGGTCCTCGGTCGCCGCGCACGCGTCGATCTCGCCGAACACGCGCAGCATCGCGGGGCTCTCGCCGACCATTCCGTGCCGCACGGTGCCGCAGCTCCGCGCTGCCGCGGCCTCCGGCGGCTCGCCGCCGCCGCTGCGGCGTCGAGCGGAGCTCTCGAGCGCCAGCGTGCGTAGCAGGCGAGCGAGCTGCACGGCCGTCGTGTCGCGTCGATCCAGGCAGTCGCGGGCGCCGTCGCGTATCGCCCGCACGACGTTCGGAATGCGCGGCGACGTCGCGAGCAGGACGATCGGAAGCTCCGGCTGGCGGGCGTGCAGCCGGTGCAGGAGGCGGTAGACGTCTCCGTCCGGCAGCTCGTCGGTCAGCAGCACGCAGCAGACGTCTTCTCGCGCTGCGGCTGCGTCCACCTCCTCGACCATCGAGCGTCGTTCGATCGAGAAGCCCGGCAGCTCGCGCTGCAGCTCGGCGATCGTGCTTCGGGTGCCATGCGTCTCGTCTGCGATGAGAAGTACCGTGGCTGACATCGGTGTGACTCCAGCAAGACCCGTCGATGAAATTCGGCGGCTCCCCACGAACCGCTGCACGACCTATGGGTTCGCGGTCACGGGCTGGTCAAGACGAAAACATCGAGAGTGCGACTGCGTCGGCTCGACGCGACAAAGCGACAGCGTGCCTGCGACGTGCTGTCGTTTTGTCGCGGATGGTCAGCGCGCGAACGTCGACCGGCGGCGCTCGTTGCAGGTCGTGCAGTCGAGGGTCGCCGTCAACTCTCGTAGCCGATCGGCGAGCGTGAGCCCCTCGTCATCGACGCCGACCCGGTGCCCCGTCGACGTGCGGCGGGGCGAGCGGCCGAGGCGGCGCAGCGCCACGCACGCCAGCGCACGCACGACCGAGCTCGGTTCATGTGCAGGATTGGTCGCGATGACGAGGCGACGCGGCGGTGGTCGCGTCGGATCGCCGAGCTCATCGAGCGCGCGTACGATCGCCGCGCGGACGTCCGCGTCGGCCTCGCAGCGCACCGGCAGCCGCGAGGCGAGCCGGCGGCGGAGCGCCGCGCATCGTGCGTCGCGTCGAGCGTGCGCGAGTGCGTGCGCCGCGGCTGCGCGGCCGGTGGCGTCCTCCGCCGAGCAGAGCGTGCGCACGAGCGCACGTCGAACCGGGGGATCGTCGACGACGCCGCTCAGGGCGAGGGCACGCATCGCCAGGTCCGCGCCGTCCGTGGCGCTCTCGAAGGCGAGCAGGGCACCTCGCGCGACGCGGTCGCGTTTCGCCATGCGACCGAGCTGGAGGATGGCGGCGCGGCGGACCTGAAGATCCGGCTCTTGTCTCGGGTCGAGCTTCGCGACGAGAAGGTCGCGCAGCGACGAAGGGCGGGGCGTCGCGTCGACGAGGCCCGAGAGACCGAGCCAACGCACCTGGCCGTCGGGTTCACGATCGGGCATCGATCGAGCGCGCAGCGCCGCACGGATCTCCTCGTCGTTGCGTCCACGTCCGTCGGCGAGCGCGCGCACGGCGTCACGGCGCACCTCCGGATCGCGCTCGCACGCCGCGTCGCACGCCGCGAGCAGTGCCGCGCGCGCCCGCGCATCGCTCGGGTCTGCCCGGGCCAGCGCGCGGACGGCGGCGGAGCGAACCTCTGCGACTGACTCGCGGCGGGGCTCGCTCCGGCGGATCAGGGCATCGCGAATCTCGGCCCGATCGACGAGCGCGCGCAACGCGACCGCGGCGCCCGCGCGCACCCGCGACGAGCGCTCGTGAGCAGGCTCGAGCGCTCGTCGCAGGACGGCGACGACGCGAGGGCTGGCGCCGGCTTGCCAGAAGAGCGCCGTCATCGCGCGACTGCGGACGCGATCGTCCGGATCGCTCTGCGCGGCGCTCGCGAGCGCGTCGCGCAGCGGATCGTGCATCTCCGCCGGGAGCCAGTTCGGCTCGATCGCCGCCGCGCGCACCGTTGCGGAGCGTTCGCGCCGGTGATCGAGGCTGCGCGCGAGGACCGGCCGCAACCTCGAGTCGGTCCGTGCGATCCGTGCGACGACGAATGCCGCCGCCGCGCGCATGCCGACGTCCCGCTCGGCCTCGGGATCGAGCGCGCTGACCAGAACCTCGCGCAGCAGGCGATCGCGTTCCGCGACGACCGCGATCCCGTGCGCGGTCGCGCTTCGCGTATCGTCGTCCAGCTCGGATCGCAGACGCTGGAGCAGCGCTCGTCGCAGCGCCGGGTCGTGAAACGCAGGCTCCGTGCACGCGGCCACCGCGCGCTGCCGCACGGCCGGCTCGGGGTGCGCGACCAGCGCCAGCAGCAGCTCGCGCAGCGGCTGCACGCCGGACGAGCCGACATGCGTGCGCGAAAGCTCGCGGACGATCACGCCGACGAGCCCGACCGCCTCATCGCTGCGGAGCGGGAAGTCCGAGCCGTCGTGGATCTGCAGGCCGCCGTGCGGAGACCACCCTTCCCCGCGGGCGATCACGGCACGGCAACGCTCGACGACGTGCGCTGCCAGATCGCCGAGCGCATCGGACTGTAGATCGGGCACCTCGGCGGCGCAGTGCGCGGCGGTGAGCAGGAGCGCGTCCGACTTCCGCCTGCGCGCGTCGCTCAGGAGCTGCCGCACCAGCGTCTCGGCACGATCGGGACCGGTGCGGGGCAGCTCTCCGGCGGCGAGGCCGACGAACCGACGCCGCCCGAACCCCGCGGCGGCGCGAAGCCGCAGCGCGCGAACCGCGCCTGCGCGTCTCGCCAGCGCGGCGGCGGCGAGCGGCTCCGCGAGCATGGCGTGGGCGAAGCGTCGTCGGCCGGCGTGCCGTCGATCGGTGACGAGGATTCCGACCTGCTCGAGCGTCGACAGCGACGCGACGAGATCCCCTCGTGCCGTCGGCGCTCCGACGGATCCGAGCAGCGAGGCGGCCTCGTGGGTCGTGAACGATGCCAGCCCGCGCTCGTCGAGCGCGAGGGCGATGCGGCCCGCGACGTCCAGCAGGTGCTCGACGTCGTCAGGTCGCGCGCGACAGGGGGATGGTGCGATCTCGATCATGAGCGCCGCCGCGCGTCGCAGCATCGCCGCCGTGCCGCTTGCGGCTGCCGTGGCGGCCGCGCAGAGGAGCCACAGGAAGCCGGGTTCGTGCTCGATGACCTGATCGTCGATCGCACCGTCGAGCGCGCACGTGAGCCGCCGCCGCGCCCCGGTGGCGCTCGTGAGACCGACGAAGAAGCGCTCGACGAGCCGGCGAGAGGCGTCGTGGTCCGGGTCTGCGAGCTCCAGCACGCGCCAGCCCGCATTCGCCAGCCGTGGTGCCGAGCAGCGGCCGTACCGCGACGCGAGCACCACCGCCGTCCGCGGACGCGCTTCGAGCAGCGCCCGGAGGTTGCGTCCGAACAGACCCCGCCGGAGGGAAGCGCGATCGTCGGCGGAGGCGTCGAAGTCGTCGATCAACAGCAAGACCCGTCCGGCGTCGAACGCGGCGCGAAGCGCGTGGTGTAAGGTCCTGAGGACCTCCGCCGGCTCGGCCGCGAGCCGCTCGACGACGACGCGCGAGATCCTCGCGACGATCCGCTCGGCGTGCGCGATCGGCGCGTGCGTCGCGCCGGGGCCGTCGCCGACGCTCTGGTCGTTGCGGAGATCGAAGGCGAGATCGGCCATCCGGATCCTGACCGGCAGACGCGGCGCAGCGTCCCTCCGGGACGCCGGATGCGCGGTCCAGGCCCGTGCTCGGCTCAGGGCCTCCCAGGCGAGCAGCGTGGTCTTGCCCGACCCAGGACGCCCGAGGAGAACGATGCGATCCCAGGACAGACGCGCACGCTGCCAGTCGTCGCACGTCCACCACGGCAGGCGGCGCTCCGGATCGGGATCGGGCCACAGGCGAGGCGCCCGGAGCACGTGCGGCACCGACCGGCGCGTCCCCGGGAGATCGGGGGCCGGGAAGGTGCGGCACACGCGTCGGGGCTCGAAGGCCGATTCGAGGGTCGTCGGCGGCAACCCCGGCCCGCGCTCGACACGCAGCGCCGTGTCCGCTTCGCGCTCGAGGTACCGCCGCAGCACCTCCTCGGACGTCAAGCGCATCTTTGAAGGGGCGACGGCAGCAGCGGTTCGAACGCGACGGCGCCGCCGGCCGCCGTCGCGCGTGTCGGGTGGGCGAGAGTCGGTCATGGGGCGCACGCGCCCCGCAAGTACGGTGCCAGCGTTCGACGGCGCACACGATCCGGATTCGTGCCGCCGCGCCGCCGGTACGACGGGTTCGCGACCGATCGCTTCGCGCCAGGACGACGCGCCGGGCGCCGCCCCGTGTCGTCGGCGTCGCGCACGATGGCCTCGCTCGGCTCGCAGCTCGGCGGCGCTCGCGGTTCCTGCACCGGCCCGTGTACGTGCGCGCAAACGCTCCAGCGAACATCGCGGCCACGGCTTCCTTGACGCTCCGAGCGTCCCCGTATAGCGCAGCACCATGCCGTGGTGGTCGTGGATGCTGTTCGGCGCGGCCCTTCTCGGGGGCGAGATGCTGCTTCCGGGCAGCTTCTTCATGCTGTTCTTCGCCGTCGGAGCAGTTGCCGTCGGGGCGCTCGCCGGTCTCGGCGTGATCGCCGCGCCGTGGCTCGAGTGGCTGCTGTTCTCGGCGCTGTCGGTCGCGTCGCTGGTCGTGTTTCGCGGCCGGCTCCTGTCGCGCTTCCAGAAGAGCCACGCGAGCACCGTCGGCACCGAGGGCTTCGCCGGCGAGACCGCGGTGCTGCTCGACGACCTCGAGGTCGGTGCGGTCGGCCGCGCGGAGCTGCGCGGCTCGGTGTGGAACGCGCGCAGCCGCGACGACGTGCGCCTGACGCGCGGCACTCGCTGCCGCGTCGAGAACGTCGACGGCTTGACGTTGTGGGTGCGGTCGCCGTCGTGAAGACGGTCGTCCGCGTGGCATGAAGGGAAAACATCGATGACAGGCGTACTCGGCGTCGTTCTCGTGCTCGCCGTGCTGATCGTGATCGTGGTGGCGAAGACGGCCGTCGTCGTGCCGCAGCAGAGCGCGTTCGTGGTCGAGCGTCTCGGCAAGTACCACAGCACGCTCGGCGCGGGATTCCACATCCTGGTGCCGTTCGTCGACGTGATCCGCTACCGGCACTCGTTGAAGGAGTCGGCCGCCGACATCGCCGAGCAGGTCTGCATCACGCGCGACAACGTGCAGGTGCACGTCGACGGCGTGCTCTACCTGCAGGTGCTGAACCCCGAGCGCGCCTCGTACGGCGTGTCCGACCCGCTGTTCGCGATCAGCCAGCTCGCGCAGACCACGCTGCGCAGCGAGATCGGCAAGATCGACCTCGACAAGACCTTCGAGGAGCGCTCGCACATCAACATCCAGGTGGTGCAGGAGCTCGACAAGGCGTCCGAGCCCTGGGGAATCAAGGTCCTGCGCTACGAGATCAAGAACATCACGCCGCCGCAGGACGTGCTCGCCGCGATGGAGAAGCAGATGCGCGCCGAGCGCGAGAAGCGCGCGGTGATCCTGAGCTCCGAGGGCCAGCGCGACGCCGCGATCAACCAGGCCGAGGGCGAGAAGCAGCAGGTCATCAAGCAGTCCGAGGCGCACCGCCAGCAGCAGATGAACGAGGCGGAAGGCGAAGCCTCGGCGATCCTCGCGGTCGCCACCGCGACCGCGGAGGGAATCCGCCAGGTCGCCGCCGCGGTGAACGTGCCGGGCGGCTTCGAGGCGGTGCAGCTGCGCGTGGCGGAGCAGTACATCCAGCGCTTCGGCGAGCTCGCGAAGGAGGGCAACTCGCTCATCCTGCCGGCGAACCTCACCGACGTCGCGTCGATGGTGGCGACCGCGATGAACGTCGTCGCGCGGCGCCCGCCCGCGAGCGGTGCTTGACGATCAGCCCTCGCGCTTCGGGCCGGCGGTGGCGGGCAAGCGCGGCGTGATCGCGAGGCCGACGACGACGGTCGCGAGGCTCGCCGCGTAGGCGGCGGCGATGCCGAGCGCGGTCTCGCCGCCGCCGCGCAGCACGCCGGCGAGCAACGCGCCGCCCGCGCCGGTGCCGAGCGCGGTGCCCAGTGTCATCACGAGCTGCAGCGCCGCGGACGACTCGCCCTCGCGTCCCGCGGGCGCGAGCTCGAGGATCGCGAGCGCGGTGGTGGAGTAGGCGATCCCCATCCCCAGCGCGGCGACGCCCCACGCGAGCGTGACGATCGCGAGCGGGATCGCTGGCACGAGGACGCTCGCCGTCCCGGCGACGCCCGCCGCCAGCAGCAGGAGGCCGAGCCCGATCAGCGAGCGGCGGCTTCGCGTCGCGGCGAAGCGCTCCTGCACCCACGCACCCGCGGTCCAGGAGACCGTGCCGAGGGCGAGCGGCAGCCCGGCGACGGTCGCCGCGTGGCCGCGCACGTCGGTCAGCGCCAGCGGCACGAACACCTCCGCGCCGAAGAAGGCGACGCCGAGGAGCCCCATCACCACGAGCGCCGCGGGCTGCCCGGGAGCGGCGCGCAGCGTTCCGGGCGGAACCAGCTTGCCGAACGCCGGAAGCGCGATCGCGAGGCCGCCGGCGAGAAGCGGCAGGGTGAGCCACGATGCGCCGCGCTCGAGCGCGAGCAGCGTCGCCGCGAAGCCCAGCGCGAGCAGCAGCGCGCGCCGCAGGCGATCGCCGCCCGCGGTCGTCTCGCTGCGCGGCAGGCGCCGGAGCGGCGGGATCGCGAGGGCTGCCGCGACGATCGTCGGCGGCGCGAGGCCGAGAAACACGAGGCGCCACCCCAGGTGGTCGGCGACCGCACCCGCGAGCGCCGGACCGACGAGTCCTGGTACCACCCACGCACTCGACAGCAGGGCGAGCATGCGCGGCTTCGCCGCGTCGGAGTACCCGGACGCGATCGCGGCGTAGCTGACCGCGGCGATCGCGCCGGCGCCGAGACCCTGCACGACGCGCGCCCCGACCACGACCGGCATCGTCGGCGCGACGCCCGCGATCACGAGCCCGATCACGAACAGCGTCACGCCGGCCGCGAAGGGAAACGCGGGTCCGCGCGCGTCCGAGGCGTTCCCCGCGGCGACGATGCCGACCAGGTTCGCGAGCATGAAGGCGCTGAACGCCCAGCCGTAGAGACCGAGCCCGCCGATCTCGCGCACCGTCACCGGCAGGACCGTGCCGACGGCGAGCGCCTCGAAGGCGCTGAAGGCGACCGTCAACACGAGGCCGATGGTGAGCGCGCGATGGCTCCGATCCCAGACGCCGGCGTCCACCGGCGTCGTGGCGATGGCACTCTCCGCGCTCGACGCGTCCGGCGGCATCGGCCGGTTGTCGCATCCACGCGGGCGCAAGTCATTCGCACGTCGTCCGCCAGCGGCGAGCTCCCTGCACGAGCTCGCGGCGCGCTTGTTCGTGCGAACGAGGGCGTGATAGCGCGGGGCGCGAAAGGACGGTGTAGCAGGTGGACAAGATGCGTCTCGGCTTCGTCGGTCTCGGCAACATCGGCGGTGCGATCGCCGCGAACCTCGCGGCGGACGGTCACGCGCTGCACGTGCACGATCCGGACGCGGCGCGCGCGGAGGCGGCGCGCTCCGCCGGTGCGATCGTCGCCGGCTCCGCGGCGGCGGTCGCGCGCCACGCCGAGGTCACCTTGGTGTCGGTGCCGACGCCGGCGATCATGGAGGCGGTCGCGTCCGAGTGGCTCGAAGCGGCCGCGCCCGGCGCGGTGCTGATCGACCTCACCACCAACGCGCCCGAGACGGTGCGCCGGGTCGGCGCCCGCATCGCGAGCGCGGGGCGGCACCTGCTCGAGGCGCCGCTCACCGGCGGCGCCCCGGGGGCGAAGGCGCGCATGCTGACCTTCATCGTCGGCGGCGACGCCGCGGTCTTCGAGCGCTGCCAGCCGCTCCTCGCGAGCGTGGGGCGCGCGGCGTTCCACCTGGGCCCGCTCGGCACCGGCAACGTCGGCAAGCTGGTGAACAGCCTGTTCGCCTTCACCACCACGTGGGTGTCGCTCGAGGGGCTCGCGGTGTGCGCGAAGAGCGGCATCGACCTGCGCACGATGGTCGAGATGGTGAAGGCCGGCGGCGGCGGCAACTTCTTCATGGACCGCATGGTCGAAGGCATCAACCAGCGCGGCCGGCCGACCGACTTCGCGCTCGACCTCGCCGCGAAGGACGCCGGCCTGCTGCTCGACGTCGCGCGCGAGCTCGGCGTGCCGACGCCGGTCGCGGCCGAGGTCGCGCAGGCGCTGGTCGCGGCGAAGGCATTCGGGCTCGGCGGGCGCGACTTCACCGAGATCGTCGAGGTGATCGAGCGGCTCGCGGACGTGAAGCTGCAGCTGGCGCCGCCGCGCGCGAGCTGACCCCGAGCGCGCCGACGCGCTCGGGGCCGGCCGCGGCCCAGCGTCCCGACCAGGCGTGCAGCGGCGCCAGCAGGGCGAGCAGCTGCTCGCCCTCCCGGGTGAGCGCGTAGCCCTCGTCGGCGCGGCTCTCGACCAGGCCCGCCGTGCGCATCTCGGCGAGGCGCGTGTTGAGCACCGAGGGCGAGCAGGCGTCGCACGCGTCGCGCAGCGCGCGGAAGGTGAGCGGCCCGTCGCGCAGCTGCCAGAGGATGCGCAGCATCCAGCGGCGTCCGAGCAGGTCGAGCAGCGCCATGATCGGCCGCCCGGTGCGCGATCCGCGCACGCTCCGTCCGCGCGTTCCGTCGCTCATCGTTCCTCCCCTTGTGCTACCAAATCCGTAGCGGTAGGCTCAGCGCTACGAAATCCGTAGCTCGATGGCGCGCTCCGGCGCAAGCCGTCGAAGGGAGGTTCCGATGTCCGCACCGCTGCCCGCACCCCGCATCGCCCCGCTCGAGCCGCCGTTCGATCCGGTGGTCGCGAACGAGCTCGGTCGCTGGATGCCGCCCGGTTCGCCGGTGCCGCCGCTCGCCCTGTTCCGCACGCTGGCGACCGATCGCGAGCTGGCGCAGGCGATGTGGCCGCTCGGCAGCTTTCTCCTGAGCAAGCGCTGCGCGCTTCCGCTGCGCGAGCGCGAGATCGTGATCGACCGCGTGTGTGCGCGCTGCGGCTGCGAGTACGAGTGGGGCGTGCACGTCGCCGCCTTCGCCGGCGCCGCCGGGCTCGACGAGCGGCAGGTTGCGGCCACGGTCGCGGCCACCGTCGCGCGCGCCGGCGATCCCGAGGCGTGGAGCGAGAGCGAGGCGCTGCTGGTGCGCGCCGTGGACGCGCTGCACGACACCGGACGCATCGACGACGCGCTCTGGCGCGCACTCGCCGCGCACTACGCGCCGCAGCAGCTGCTCGAGCTGCTCGTTCTGTGCGGCTGGTACCACCTGATCTCGTTCGTCGCGAACGGTGCCGGTGTTGCGCTCGAGCCCTGGGCGCGACGCTTCGATCACATCGGCGAGGCGGCGAGCGCGGGCTGAGCCTCGAGCGGGTGCGTCTCGGATCGGATGGGCGCCCTCGGGGGACGGCTGCCGCCGTGCGTCGCGAATCCGAGCAACGCATGCGCTCACCGCGAGCGTCGCGACGCGATCCCGCTCGCGCCCCCGCTGCGCGCCCCGCACGGGTCCGGATGCTTCTCGCCGCGCCCTCGACGAATCCGAGTCGCGCGCCGCCTGCGCAAGCACGATGCTTCCTCGTGCCCCATGAGCGAGGAGACGACCGATGCCCCGGCCCAGCTACGACACCCACGAGCCCGCGCGCGCCCTCGAGCGACGCATCGCCGTCACCTTCGGAATCGAGCTCGCGAACCGTCCCACCGAGGAGTGGCAGGAGTGGCGCGGCCACGACGTGCATCTCGACCGCTGGACGCCGCGCGCGCCGCAGCCGTTGCCACCGGTCGTCCTGGTGCACGGCGGCGGCGGCAACGGACGTATCCTCGCACCATTCGCGGACGCGCTGTGCAGCGCGGGCGTGCTGGTCGTCGCGCCCGATCTGCCGGGCTACGGGCTCACCGTCCCGCGCACAGGCTGGCGGGCCGACTACGGCGAATGGGTCGAGTGCGTCGCCGAGCTCGCGACGCAGGTGCACGCCGAGCGCGGGGTGGCGCCCGTCCTCTTCGGGCTGTCGATCGGCGGCTTCGTCGCACTCTGGGCGGCGCAGCGCGCGCCGCAGGTCGCGGGCGTCGTCGCGACGACCCTGGTCGACCTGCGCGACGCCGAGACGGTCGCGGCGATCGCGCGCTTCCGCTGGCTCGGGCGCGTCGCCGCGTTCGCCTACGGCTCGCTACCGCGTCTCGCCGACGCGCTGACGTTCCGCGTCGCCGACGTCGCACCGCTGGACGCGATGTCGAGCGACCCTGAGATCAACGCGATCCTGAAGCGCGATCCGCTGATCGGACGGCGTCGCGTCCCGGGCCGCTTCTTCCGCACCGCGTTCGATTACGTGCCGGCGTCGCCCGACATGCGCCTCGCGTGTCCGTTGCTGCTCGCGCATCCCGGCGCCGACACGTGGACGCCGACCGCGCTCAGCAAGGCGGTCTTCGATCGCGTGCCCGGAGAGAAGCGCTTCGTCGAGCTGAGCGGCGGCGCGCACGCGCCGCTCGAGCGACCGGCGTACGACGAGCTGTGCGCGGCGGTGATCGACTTCGTTCGCGGGTGCGCGGTCACTTCGCCGGTGGGTTCAGCACCTCGGCCGCGGCCGTGAGCGCCGCGACCGCCGTCGGCACGCCCGCGTAGCAGGCGGTCTGCATCAGCACCTCGATCAGCTCCTCGCGCGTGATGCCGAGGTTCAGCGCGCCGTAGAGGTGACCCTTCAGCTCCTCGGTCTTGCCGAGGGCCGCGAGCTGCGCGACCGTGCACAGGCTGCGGCTCTTGATGTCGAGGTTCGGGCGCGACCAGAACATGCCGAAGCAGAACTGCGTCACGAGGCCGAAGAACTCGGGTGCGAGACGCGCGGCGGGCATGTCCGGCGAGCCCGCACGCTCGCCCCAGAGCTTGGTCGTCACCTCGCGGCCGCGCGCGAGCAGGTCGTTCGAGTCAGCCATGGCCGGTCCCTCCGCGCGCGAACCTATCGGCTCGCGCGCGCGGGTGGCAAGCGTCGCGGCACGCCGACGGCCATCAAGAACAGGACGTCCTTGCCGTGCGCGTGCGGCGAGAAGAACGTGACGACGTCGTCGTCGAAGAAGGTGAGGCCCGACGCCCCGAGGCCGAGCGCGTACGCGGTGAGGTAGGTCTTGCCGCCGCCGATGGCCGCCTCGAGCTGCGCCGCGCGATAGCCGCGGTTGCCGAGCGCGGCGAGCACGCGTTCGAGGTCCACGAGCCAGTACAGGTTCACCGCGGCGTCGGCGGGGATCTGCTGTCCGAGGCCGAGGAAGCCGGCCTCGCGCCGGAAGTCGCCGCGACGCAGCTCGACGAGCGCGTCGTGCGCGCGGTCGAAGTGGTACGCGCCCGGCGCGAGGCCGTCGACCGCGTTGACGATCAGGTAGACGTCCGCCAGCTGCGCCGTCGCCGCCACGAAATCCGCCGGGATGCCGTGGCTCCCGGTGCGCAGCAGGCTCGCGAGCTGGGGGAAGGAGATCGCCTCGTGCGTGAAGCGACGCGCCGAGCCGCGGCGGAGGATCACGGCCTCGATCGGCTCCGGTGCGACGCACTCTCCGTCGGGAAGCGGCGTCACCGTCGCGGCGTCGTTCGCGACGGGCTCGGGCGACGGCAGCGGCACGCGCCAGCGCTCGACGTCGTCGGACGTCTCGAGCGCGCCGGCGCGGTGTGCCGCGACGATGCGCGGGTACGCGACCTCGCGCTCCGAGAGCGGCAGCGTCTCGAGGACGAGCGGCTCCGTCGTGATCGGAGCGGGAGCCGGTGCCGCGTGCCGCCCGAGCGCGACCAGGGCGAGCGCCGCCTCGTGCTCCGGATCGACGTCGAGCAGGGCGTGGACCGCGTCGTCGACGAAGCCCAGCACGACGCGCGCCGGCAGGCGACGTCCGGCGGCGAGCGCGAGCAGGTTCGCGAGCAGCGTGCCCCCGTCCCAGAAGCAGTGCCGGTAGGTGCGGCTCCGGTACTTCCACGCGTTGCGCCAGTAGGTGCTGGTCGCGATCAGCACCGCCGGCGCCGCGACGACGCTCGGCTCGCTCGCGGTGGCGGCGACGAGCACGCCGCGCGGATCGCCCTCGCGCAGGCGGCGCAGCGCGAAGTCGTGCGGCGCGAAGTGGTAGAGGCCCGCGTCGAGCCCGGGCAGCTCCGCGCACGCGAGGTAGAGGTCGATGTGGTGCAGGTTGCCGGTGCACGCGGCGGCGCGGAAGAACGTCTCGCCCATCGCGTAGGTGCGGCGCTTCAGGACGCCGGCGGTGAAGTAGAGCAGGTGGGCGAGCAGGTGGAGGTCGATGGCCGGTGCGGTGGCCGTCGTCCTCGTCGTGCCGTCGTCGGCGATCGCGTCGAGCGCGGGACGCTGGGAGCCGACGAGGTCGCGCGCGAGCGGGATCGGCTCGAGGTCGGTGTAGACCTTGAACGGGCGCGGCATGATCTCCCACTCGAGCACGTGCGGATCGTTCCGCAGGCTGACGAGCGAGTGCTTGGTCGCGTCGTGGTAGGCGCGTGCCTCGGCCACGTCGCGATTTCCCATGTCCCACCGCTACACCCCTGCCGTAGCCGAGAGAACGGGTGTGCGTGCAGAATGCGGCGCGCGGCCCCGGCGCCGCTCGGGCTCAGGCGGCGGACTCGCGGGCGCGGATCATGGCGTTGCGCTTCGCACGGCAGACGATCTCGCCACGCTGGTTCTTCCCGACGTGCTCGAAGAGCACGATGCCGACGGTCGGTCGCGACTTCGAGCGACGCGCCTCGAGCACGCTCGTCTCGACGGTGATCGTGTCGCCGATGAACACCGGACTCGGGAACTCGACCTTCTCGAAGCCGAGGTTGCCGATCGTCGTGCCGAGCGTGGTGTCGCTCACCGATAGTCCGACGACGAGCGCCAGGGTGAACATGCTGTTGACCAGCGGTCGCCCGAACTCCGTGCCCTTGGCGAACTCGAAGTCGAGGTGCAGCGGCTGCGTGTTCATCGTCAGCGTCGTCACCAGGAGGTTGTCGGTCTCGGTGACGGTGCGGCTCGGCTGGTGCTGGAACGTGGTCCCGACCGGGAGCTCCTCGAAATGCTTTCCTGCCATGCGCCCCCTTACCATGGACGACGCGTTCCCGTCGCGGGCTTGCCGCCGCGCTGCTGGCGCGCGAGGATGACGCCACTGCCCGTGTCCACACCCGATCCCGAACCGCGGATGTTCACCCTTCGCATCCTCACCCAGCTCGCCTCCGACGTGCGGCCGGAGGAGTGGGACGCGCTCGTCGGCGACGAGTCGCCCTTCCTCGAGTGGGGCTGGCTCGCGTCTCTCGAGGAGGCGCGCTGCGTCGGCGGGCGCAGCGGCTGGAGCCCGCAGCATCTCGCGCTGTTCGAGGACGACCGCCTGGTCGCCGCGTGCCCGCTGTACCTGAAGACGAACAGCGAGGGCGAGTTCGTGTTCGACTATTCGTGGGCCAACGCGGCGCACGGGGCGGGCATCGACTACTATCCGAAGCTTCTCGTCGGCGTACCGTTCACGCCGGTCGCGGGGCGGCGCTTCCTGGTCGCACCGCATCTGCACCGCGAGGGCATCGTCAAGATGCTCGGAAAGGCGCTGCGTGACCTGTGCGTCGAGAACGAAGTGTCGTCGGTGCACGTCAACTTCTGCGCCGACGACGAGGCCGAAGCTCTGCGCGAGGTCGGCTTCTCGGAGCGTCTGGGCTTCCAGTACAAGTGGCGCAACCACGATTACGCCGACTTCGAGGGGTATCTCGGGGCGCTCCGCCACAAGCGCCGCAAGGAGGTACGGCGCGAGCGGCGTGAGCTCGAGGCGCAGGGGATCGCGCTGGATACCGTCGTCGGCGACGCGATTCCCGACGCGCTGTTCGCGCCGATGTACGAGCTCTATCTGACCACGGTCGACAAGTACGTGTACGGCCGGCGCTACTTGACGAAGCGCTTCTTCGATCTGATCCGCGAGCGCTTCCGTCGCAACCTCTGCTTCATCACCGCGCGGCGCGGCGACGAGCTGCTCGCGGGGACGTTCAACGTGCAGAAGAGCGGGGCTCTGTACGGGCGCTACTGGGGAACCTACCGCGAGATCCGCTTTCTGCACTTCAACGTGTGCTACTACGCGACCATCGAGCACTGCATCCGCGCGGGCCTGACGCGCTTCGAGCCGGGTGCGGGCGGCGAGTTCAAGTGGCTGCGCGGGTTCGACCCCGAGCCGACGCGCAGCCTGCACTATCTGCGCGACCCTCGTCTGGCGGCCGCCGTCGAGCGCTTCGTTCAGGCCGAGCGCCGCGAGGTCGACCGGGTGATGCTCGCCATGCTCGAGCAGAGCCAGCTGAAGCGCGGCGACGCCGACCTCGGCGGCTGAGCGCCGCCACCCCGCACGCCGCCGCCCCGCCTGGCGCGTGAGCACCGGCGGGACGGCGAGGCGCCGGTCCGGTCGTCAAGCACTACGATGGCCGACGGTCGCGACCGCCGCCCGCGGGAACGCGAGCGTCCGTGCCGTCCGTCGCGCGATCCGGCGCGAGCGAAGCTCCAGGCCCTTCAGGAGCGAGAGCGCGCCGCACGTCAGGACGAGAGCCGTCACGAACAGGATCGCGGACCAGAACGGGTCCAGGGTCAGCGTCACCATCCGTTCGGGGATCGCCGCCGAAGATGCCACCAGGGGCAGAACCGAGGTCACCATGATCGTACTCCTTCTTCCTTCCCACCCGGATGGTCCGGTGCGGGAACCCACGCCGTGCCTCGTCGCGGTTCCATTCCACGACATCGACCCGGCGAGCTGCCCCGGAACGCTTCCGCCGCTGGGGTGGAATCGACCGCGTTCCGAGCTGCCACGCTCGCGCAGCAATCATGGTGCCGTCGCGTCGGCGGTCGTGGACGGCGTGGGCCCTCGACCCGATGGGGAGCGTTCGCCAGCGACGTTGCGTCTAGGCAACGGACGCGGCCTGATCGCAACGATCGGCGCTGCTGCTGGCTGCGTCCGGGGTCCTGCGATCGAGCGCCGCGGGCGCAGGATGCAGGCTGCGCTCAGGCGCGCGCGATGCCGGCGCTGCGCTCGACCCGGACCTCGATGCCGTTCAGCACGGCGTTGCCGGACAGGGGGTCGAAGCGGTCCTCCTCCGCGAGCCGGTTGCTGTTCGCCCCCGCCACCGTGCTCGCCACCGAGAGGCGCGTGCCGTCCTCGTCGTGGCCCCAGCCGTGCGGGACGCTCACCACGCCGCGCATGATCCCGGCCGTGATCTCGACGGGCACCTCGATGCTGCCGGCGCGCGAGCGCACCAGTGCCGCGTCGCCGTCGGCGAGCCCGAGCACGCGCGCGTCCTCGGGGTGCAGGTGCAGCGTGCAGCGGGCGCGGCCGGAGACCAGCGCGGGCACGTTGTGCATCCAGGAGTTGTTGGAGCGCAGGTCGCGACGCCCGACGAGCAGCATGGGACGCGTGCCCGCCGCGGCCGCGGCGTCGTGCTCGGCGAGGCGCGCGCGCAGCCGATCGACGTCGGCGACGATCGGCGCCGGTGCGAGCTCGATCTTGCCCGACGGCGTGCGTAGCAGCTCGGGGATGCGCGGCGCGAGCGGCCCCAGGTCGATCGCGTGATCGGTCGCCTCGAGCCGCGCGAGCGTGAGGCCCGCGCGCGCCCCGAAGCCGTCGCCGTACGGCCCGGTGCGCAGCATGAGGTCGAGCAGGCGCTCTGGACCGCGGCGGCCGGAGAGGGCCGCGCGCACCTCGGCCGGGTCGCGTCCGTGCGCCGGCGAGTGCTCGCTGCCGAGCGCCTTCTCGAGCTGCTGCTCGAAGACGAGGTCGTCGAGCGCCGCGACGTCGGCGTCGGGGCCCTGCCCCGCGACGATGCCGGCGAGCCGCAGCACGATCTGCCACTCGGGCAGCTGTCCCTCGGGCACGGCGAACGTCGGCCGCGAGTAGCGGACGAAGTTGCGCACCGCGAGCTGCGTGAACGCGAGCGGGAAGTGACTCTGCTCGAGCGGCGACAGTCCCGGCAGGATCACGTGCGCGTGGCGCGTGGTCTCGTTCAGGTAGATGTCGATGCTCACCATGAAGTCGAGCGACGCGAGCGCGCGCGTGAGGCGCTCGCCGTTCGGCGTGCTGAGCGCCGGATTGCCGGCGATGGTGATCAGCGCGCGCACGCGCTCCGGCCCCTCGGTCTCGATCTCCTCCGCGAGGCAGACGACCGGCAGCTCGCCGAGCACTTCGGGCACTCCGCGCACGCGGCTCTTGAAGCGGCCGAGACGCATGCCGCGCCCGCGGCCGGGCGCACCGAGCGTGTTCGCGGCGCCCACCGCGCCCTTCGGGAACATCGCGCCGCCCGGGCGGTCGAGGTTGCCGGTCAGCACGTTGATCACGTCGACGAGCCAGCTCGTCGTGGTGCCGAACTCCTGCGTGCAGGTGCCGATCCGCGCGTAGACCGCGGCCGTCTTCGCCGCCGCGAGCTCGCGCGCGATGCGCCGGATGGTCGCGGCGTCGATGCCGCACGCCTCTGCGACCGCCTCCGGCGCGAAGCCGCGTGCCAGCGCCGCGATCTCGTCGAGGCCGTTCAGGTGCGCGGTGAGGTCGCCCGGCGCGGCGAGCTGCTCGTCGAACAGCGTGTGCACGATCGCCATCAGGAAGAGGGCGTCGGTTGCGGGACGGATGAACAGGTGCTCGTCCGCTTCCTCGGCGGTGCGCGTGCGCCGCGGGTCGACCACGACGCAGCGACCGCCGCGCGCGCGCAGCCCGCGGATGCGGCCCTTCATGTCGGGCGCCGTCATCAGGCTGCCGTTCGACACCAGCGGGTTGGCGCCGAGGATCAGCAGGTAGTCGGTGCGGTCGACGTCGGCGACGGGCACCGACAGCGCGGTGCCGAACATGTAGCCGGCCGACACCTGCTTCGGCATCTGGTCGACGGTGCTCGCCGAGTAGACGTTGTGGCTGCCGAGGGTGCGCAGCAGCGCGCGCGAGTACAGGCCGAGCCCGACGTGGTGTGCCGACGGGTTGCCCAGGTAGACGCCGACCGCATTGCGGCCGTGCGTCGCGAGGAGCGGCGTCAAGCGCGCGTCGATCTCGCGGAACGCCTCGTCCCAGGTGGCCTCGTGCCACTCCGTGCCGCGGCGGATCATCGGGGTGCGCAGGCGGTCGGGGTCGGCGTCGAGCTGCGCCACGGCGGGGCCCTTGGGACAGATGAAGCCGTGGCTGAACGGGTCGTCGTCGTCGCCGCGCACGGCGACCACCTCGCGGCCACGGGTCGTGATCGCGAGGTTGCAGTTCGCCTCGCACAGCGGACAGGTGTGGAAATGCGTCGCGGTGCCGTCGTCTGCTTTCATGCTGCGCTCCCCGTTACCAAGGAGAGGGCCGCGGCCCTCCCCTCGCCCGCGATGTGAACTCCGTCCAGCGGGCTTGACCCCACCTGCAAGCGGGCCCTTGGCCCGCCTGCTCGGAGCGGTCGCGATTCTTGCTCACGCTCTCAGCCCGCGGCGCGTCCGGCCGCGGCCCGCGCGACGATCTTGCGCGCGCGGTTGATGTGCGGCGCGTCGACCATCGCGCCCTCGTAGACGAACGCCGCCTGGCCGCGCGCGAACGCCTCGGTCGCGGCCGCGAGCAGTGCGTTCGCCTCCGCGACCTCCTCTTCGCTCGGCACGAACACGCGGTTGATGATCGGGATCTGCCGCGGGTGGATCGCCGCCTTGCCGGTGAAGCCGAGGTCGGCCGCCTCCTGCGCCTCGCGCTCGAGGCCCTCGTCGTCGTGGAAGTCGAAGAACGGCATGTCGAGCGGATCCATGCCGGCCGCGGCGGCGGCGAGCAGACACGCCGAGCGCGCGAACTGGAAGACGTCGGGCAGCGAGCCGTCGGCGTTGCGCGAGCGGCGCGAGCCGAGCGCGTTCGACAGGTCCTCGCTCGCCCACATCAGAGCCGCCGAGCGCAGGCTCGCCTGCGCGACGCGGCGGATGTTCAGGATGCCCTCGGGCGTCTCGGTGGCGAGGAGAACGAGACGCACCGATCCCTGCTCGCGACCGACGATCGCCTCGAAGTTGGCGATCGCACGGTCGATGAAGCGCACGTCGTCCTCGCTGCGCACCTTCGGGATCATGTAGCCGTCGGGGTGGCCCGCCATGCTGACGGCGAGATCGTCGAGCGTGAGGCCGGTCTCGAGCGGGTTGATGCGCACCAGCTTCTCTGCCCCGGCGAAGTCGAGCGACAGCAGCGCGTCGCGCACCGTCTCGCGCGCCTGCACCTTGTGCGCCGGAACGACCGCGTCCTCGAGGTCGAAGATCAGCGAGTCGGCGCCTGCCTTGAGCGACTTCTCCATCTTGTGCCGGTCGTCCCCGGGCACGAAGAGGAGCGAGCGGCGGAGCCGCGGCGTGGCCGGCCTGCTGTCGGGGGTACCCATCGCTCCGCCAGTCGGTATCGCGGCGCACGCCCGCAGGCAAGAAACCTCCGCCGAGAGCCGGAAGACCCGGCGCCGGCGCGCGCCTTGCACCCCGCAGCGAACGCCGCGCAGCGCCGTCGAGAGACGGCGAAGCGAATGCTTCGCCGATCTCGAGGCTGAGCGGCGGGGCGCAAGGCGCGCGCCGGCGCCGGGGACAGGCACTTGCGCCGCCGATCGACCTGGACCACTGTCTCGCCGATGCGCAGCGCCGCTCTCCGGCTCCTGTTCGTCGCACCCGAGTGCCATCCGCTCGCGAAGGCGGGCGGTCTCGGCGACGCGGTGGCGGCCCTGGTGAAGACCCTCGCGCGGCGCGGCCACGACGCCCGCGTCCTGCTGCCGCGTTATGCCTGGATCGACCCGCACGCGCTCGGCGCGCGCCCGCTCGGGACGATCGGCGTGCCGATGGGCGACGGGGTGCGCGACGGCGCGCTGTGGCTCGCGGAGCTGCACGGAGGCGGCAGCATCTACCTGCTCGAGCGCGACGACCTGTTCGCGCACGACGGCATCTACGGCACCGGCAGCGCCGCCGCGGGCGACGTCTGGCGCTTCGCGTTCCTGTCGCGCGCCGCCCTGCAGGTCGCGCTCGACTTCGACTTCGTGCCCGACGTGCTTCACCTGCACGACTGGCCGGCGGCGCTCGCCGCGGCGTATCTCGAGGACGAGCGCTCGCGCGTGCCGGCGCTCGCGAGAACCGCCAGCGTGCTGACGATCCACAACGTCGAGTACCAGGGACGCTTCTCGACCGAGGCCTGGCGCTTCATCGGCCTGCGCGAGGACCAGCTCCGTCCCGACCGCTTCGAGGACATGGGCGGCCTCAACCTGCTGAAGGGCGGCATCGCGGCGGCCGATGCGATCACGACCGTGTCGCCGACGCACGCGCGCGAGATGCAGAGCGCGCTCGGTGGCCACGGCCTCGAGCCGTTCCTCGCACGCCGCGCCGACCGCATCACCGGGATCCTGAACGGCGTCGACGAGGACGAGTGGGACCCGCGCACCGATCCGTTCCTGCCGCGTCCGTTCGAGCCCGGCGACCTGCGCGGCAAGCTCGCGTGCAAGCACGCGCTGCAGGCGCGCTTCGCGCTCGAGCCGCGCGACGACGTGCCGATCCTCGCCGTGGTGTCGCGCTTCGCGGCGCAGAAGGGGCTCGACCTCGTCCTGGACCCGGTCGCGGGCGCGCTCGCCGCGGGACGCGCGCAGCTGGTCGTGCAGGGCTCGGGCGATCCGGCGCTCGAGTCGGCATTCGCAGGTCTCGCGCAGCGCTTGCCGGGACGCGCCGGCGTGCACCTCGGCTACTCGGAGGAGAGCGCGCACCGCATACACGCCGGCGCCGACTACTTCCTGATGCCGTCGCGCTACGAGCCGTGCGGGCTCGGTCAGATGTACGCGATGCGCTACGGCACGCTGCCGATCGTGCGCGCCACGGGCGGGCTCGCCGACACGGTGACGCCGTACGACCCCGCGAGCGGCGACGGCACCGGCTTCGTCTTTCGCGACGCGACGGTCGCGGGCTTCGGGGCGGCGCTGCACCAGGCGCTGGAGACGTGGTACGTGCGCCCGGCACACGTCGCGCGGCTCCGCCGGCAGGCGATGGCGCGACGCTTCTCCTGGGAGGAGAGCGCGGCGCGCCTCGAGGCGGTGTACGCTTCGCTGCTCGGGCCGCCCGCGTGTGTGAGCGCGCGGCCGGCGCCGACGGAACCATCGACGGTCACGAGGAGGCATCTCGAATGAGCTACGAGGAGATCCGCTACGCGGTGAAGGATCGCGTCGCCACCATCACGTTGCACCGCCCCGAGCGGATGAACGCGTTCACCGCGAAGATGTGCATCGAGCTGGTGCGCGCGCTCGGCGCGGCCGACGACGACGACGAGGTGCGCGCCGTGGTCGTGACCGGCGAGGGCCGTGCGTTCTGTGCCGGAGCCGACCTGGGCAGCGGCGGCGACACCTTCGACAGCAAGGCGCAGGGCCACGCGGACACGATCGACACGCACCGCGACGGCGGCGGCCTGGTGTCGCTCAAGATCTACTCGCTGAAGAAGCCGGTGATCGCGGCGATCAACGGCGCGGCGGTCGGCGTCGGGATCACCATGACGCTGCCGATGGACGTCCGCATCGCCGCCGTCGGCGCGAAGATGGGCTTCGTGTTCGCGCGACGCGGCATCGTGCCCGAGGCGGCGAGCAGCTGGTTCCTGCCGCGGCTGGTCGGCATGGAGCGCGCCGCGGAGTGGGTCTACACGGGACGCGTGTTCGACAGCGCGGAAGCGCACGCGGCGGGCCTGGTGAGCCGTCTGCTTCCGGCGGAGGAGGTGCTGCCCGCGGCGCTCGCGCTGGCGCGCGAGATCGCGGACAACACGTCGGCGGTGTCGGTCGCGCTCGCGCGCCAGCTCATGTGGCGCATGCTCGGCGCGTCGAGCCCGCTCGAGGCGCACCGCCTCGACTCGAAGAGCATCTTCTTCATGGGACGCTCGGCCGACGCGTACGAGGGTGTGTCGGCGTTCCTCGAGAAGCGCCCCGCGCGCTTCACCATGAAGCCGAGCAGCGACATGCCGTCGTTCTACCCGTGGTGGAAGGAGTCGTGAGGATGCTCTGCGCACCCGTTCCCGATCTCGAGCGTGGGGTCGCCGCGCGCGCGCTCGCAGCGGCGGGCGTGCTGGCGGCGCTGCTCACGACGGCGCTGCCGGCGGCGGCGCTCGACGAGTCGAAGCTGCTCGACCTGACCTACACCTTCGACGAGAACACGGTGTACTGGCCGACCGAGGAGGGCTTCCGCCTCGAGCAGGGCCCGCACGGCTTTACGCCGCAGGGGTACTTCTACGCGGCGAACCGCTTCTGCACGGCGGAGCACGGCGGCACGCACATGGATGCGCCGATCCACTTCGCCGAGGGCAAGCTCGCCGCGGACCAGGTGCCGCTCCAGTCGCTGGTCGGCCCTGCGGTGGTGGTCGACGTGAGCGCAGCCGCGACCGCCGATCGCGACTACCGGCTGAAGGTCGAGGACCTCGAGCGCTGGGAGGCGAAGTACGGCCGCATCCCCGAGGGCGCGATCGTGCTGATGCGCAGCGGCTGGGGCCGCTTCTGGCCGGACCGCCTCACCTACCTCGGCACCGACCAGAAGGGCGACGTCGCGAACCTGCACTTCCCCGGCTTCTCCAAGGAGGCCGCCGAGTGGCTGATCGCGCAGCGCACGATCGACGCGATCGGCGTCGACACCGCGAGCATCGACCACGGGCCGTCGAAGGACTTCATCGTCCACCAGGTGGTGAACGGCGCGAACAAGCCGGCGTTCGAGAACGTCGCCAACCTCGACCGCCTGCCCGAGAGCGGAGCGACGATCATCGCCCTGCCGATGAAGATCGGCGGCGGCTCGGGCGCACCGGCGCGCATCGTGGCGGTACTGCCGTGAAGGTCGGCATCCCGCTCTTCATGCTGCGCCACGACCAGCTGGTACCGGTCGCGCGCCGCGCGGAGGAGCTCGGCTTCGAGTCTGTGTGGGTCGCGGAGCACCTGGTGTTCCCGACCAAGTTCGAGAGCAAGTACCCGTACACCGCCGACGGCGTGCCGCCGATCAACCCGGCGACGCCGCTGCTCGACCCGCTGCTGGTGCTCGCACAGATCGCGGCGGCGACCTCGCGCATCCGCCTCGGCACGAACATCTACGTTCTGCCGCTGCGCCATCCGCTCGTCACCGCCCGCCTCGCGACCACGCTCGACGTGCTGTCCGGCGGCCGCTTCAGCTTCGGCGTCGGCGTCGGCTGGCTCGAGGAGGAGTTCGTCGCGGCGGGCGTCGACTTCGCGCGTCGCGGCGCGCTGCTGCGCGAGTGCGTGCGCGCGATGCGCGCGCTGTGGACCGAGAGCGAGCCGGAGTTCCACGGCAAGACGTTCTCGTTCGGCCCCGTCAAGTTCGAGCCCAAGCCGCTGCAGAAGCCGCACCCGCCGGTGCTCGTCGGCGGCGAGAGCGAGGCGGCGCTCCGGCGCGCGGCCGAGGTCGGCGACGGCTGGTACGGCGTGCGTCACACGCCCGAGAGCGCAGCACCGATCGTCGCGCGGCTGCGCGAGCTGCGTGCGGCGGCAGGACGTGCAGAGCTGCCGTTCGAGGTGACCGTCGGACCTTCGGCGAGCTCGCTCGACCGCGACGCGCTGGCGCGCTTCGCCGACGCCGGCGTCGATCGGGTGGTGTCGCTGCCGTGGGCGCGCGCGCGCGAGGCGATCGACGGGCTGGAAGCGTTCGCGGCGAAGCTTCTCTAGGCAGACGGCTCACCGCCCCCGCGGCGACGGCCGACCCGAGAGAGGCCGGCCGTCGCCGCGGTCACGGCAGGATCTGCCCTAGGTCGAGCTCGCCGCGCTGGCTCACCGCGCCCACCGCGGGCAGCCCGGCGAGCGTGTCGAGCAGCCCGCCGGTCGACGGGATGCAGAACGTGCCCGCGAGGCGCATGCCCAGGAGGCTTCCGGACGAGCCGAAGCCGGCGCCGTTCTCGGTCACCTCGCGCACGCTCGGGACGCCGAGCGCGCCCGGAGCGCTCTGGCCCGCGCAGAAGTTGCCCGACGCGTCCGCGGTGACGGTCGACGTGCCGGTGCCGAGCTGCGTGATCGGCACGGTGAGCGACCCGAGGAATCCTGCGTCGGCGGGCGGGCAGTCCGGGCTCGTGCCGAGCGCGCCGACCGCCTCGCAGACCTCGCCCGCGCGCTTGCCGGCGCTGCAGGTCCCGCCGGTGCACACCGGGCACGGCTCGGCCAGGTTGCCCGTCAAGTAGACGCGCGCCGAGATCGTGGTGGCGAACGTCGCCTCGGTGGTGAGCAGGTTCACGTTGCCGCACAGGTCGCTCTGGAAGGCGTTCACCACGCACGCGCCGAACGAGCCGATCGGGATCGGCGGGCCGAAGAAGCAGTTGGCGTCGTACTGGCAGGTGCCCTTGGCACCGCCGCAGTGCGCGTCGGAGGTGCACTTGCCGTTGCCGTCGGTGCCGGGCTGGCCGTTCAGGCAGTGCGCGTCCGGTCCGGCACCCTTGGTGCAGTCGCGCGGGCCGTTGCCGTCGCTGCCGCCGAGCTTGACGTCGAGCAGCCCGATGCCCTTCACCGCGAGCATCGCCGTGTTGCCGGCGGGAATGGGGATCGGCGGGAAGCCGCCGGTGTAGAGACAGCCCTCGCCGAGATCGCCGACCTTGGTGCCGCTGCCGTCGCGCGCCTCGCCGCTGAACGGCGGCGCCGGCGGCGGGTTGAACGCGGCGCCGCCGCAGCTCGCCGATCCCTGCACCACCGTGAACGGCACGGTGGCGAGCTCCGGCAGCCCGACCAGCGGCTGGCACATGGCCGGCAGCGGGGCGAGCGTCGGGATCGGCGGCGTCGCGGTGGGAACGGGCGTGGGCGTCGGAACCGGCGTCGCCGTCGGCACCGGCGTCGGCGCCGGACGGCAGCCGCCGGCGACGCACGCGTCGCAGCAGCTCGAGTAGGCGCCGGTGCAGGCGGAGCCGCCGGACGGCGCCTTGCAGCGCGCCGCGCTCGAGACGACGCTGCAGGTCGTCGAGCCGCTGCGGTTGGTCCGGCAGCAGGACACCGCGCCGGGACGCCCGCAGGTCGACTTGTTCACGCAGCGCGTGACCGACGAGCGGCACGACGCCGGCATCGCTCCGGTCGCGACGCGCTGCCGGATCACCTCGCGCGCGCAGCTCAGGTACGTCGACCGGCTACCGGCGACGGTCGGACAGCCGCACGTCGACTGGATCGCCGCGCGCGTCGCCGCGACCGCGGACGCGTCGGTGGGGGCGTCGCCGCAGCGTGCCTGCGCGTCCCCCGCCCCGAGCAGCAGGACGGTCATCGCCGTCCCCACGAGTAGAGCACCCATTCGACCGTCGCGCCGGTGACCCGTCATCGTTCCCTCCTCGCTTTCGAGGAAGAGCCGACACCAAACCGGAGCGCGGGGGGAGAGCGTAGAAATACGGGGGCGACGGGCGTCCGGCGTCGCGGCGCAGCGCGGGGTCAACCGGTGGCACCGGTGCTGGTCACGAGTAGCGCAGCGCGGTGACGTCGGCGGCGCGCTCGGCGAAGCCGCTGCGGATCAGCACCGCTGTGCCGTGCACGAGGACGCGCCGCAGCGCGTGTGCGACCTGCCCGCGGACAGGCGGACGAATCGACCGTCCGCCTGCCCTCGGGGCGGTTGGCGCCGAAGCGTGACCGTCGTGACTCACCCGGCCTGCGTCGCCAGGCGGACGCGGGCGTCGGCCGTCGCGGGCTCGGGGCGGAGCAGCAGGTAGAGCAGCGGGCCGACGCTGCCGGCGAGCACCGTCAAGACGAGATACGGCAGGAACGCGGCGCCGCGCGAGCGCGCGTCCTGCACGACCCAGACGGAGATCAGGCCGAGCGCGATCACGAGGTCCACGGAGCCGACGACGCCCGCCGGGCTCGCGACGGCGCCGGTGAAGAGACCGACCAGACCGACCTGCGAGATGCCCCAGATGCTGACGGCGACGAAGTCGACCAGGACCAGCAAGAGCACGATCTTCTTTCCACTCATGACGATCTCCTTTGCGCTGCGGTTGCCGCCGGCGCGCGGCGGTGTCGCGGTCGCTCTCCAAGAGACGTGCCGCCGGCCGACGATCGCGCTGTGCGCCGCGACGGCGTGGTTCCGTGTGATCCGGACACGCTGCGCCGTTGCCGGGCGGCCACACGCGTTGCGCCGCCGCAACGTCCCGCGCCTTGCGGACGGGCTCGTCGATTTGCGCCGGCGCCGTCGGTCGCGCGAAGATCGGCGCCGTCGCGGAGCTGCCTGCCGGGGCACGCCGGTGGCCTCCGAGTTGCTCCTGCGCACGCGCCGCACCGACGCGGCGAACGGGACCGATCGATGACGAGCGACGACCGAGCACAGACGATCCAGGCCGGGCTCCGGCAGCCATCGACCGCCGCCGACGAGCCGCGCCCGTGGTGGCGGCACGAGCGCTGGTGGGGCCTCGCCGGCGGTGCGCTGGTCGGCCTGCTCGACCTCGCCGGCACTCTCCTCCTCGGCATCCGCTTCGAGATGAACGGTCTCGACGTGACGCTCGCGGCCCTCGCGCTCTACGGCGGCACCTTCGCCGCGACCGGCTTCCTCTTCGGCCTCGTGCTCGAGGCGCGGCGCCGCGACCGCCGCGCGGCGGCGATCATCGCGGCACAGATGGAGGACGTCGCCGCGACGCGCGCTCGCCTCGCGCAGAGCGAGAAGCTCGCCGCCCTCGGCCAGCTCGCAGCCGCCATCGCGCACGAGGTGCGCAACGCGCTCGGCGTCATCCGCTCGGCGGCGCAAGGCCTGAACGAGGGGCTGCCGGCCGCCGACCTCGACGCGCAGCGCGCGTCCTCGTTCATCACCGCGGAGATCGATCGTCTCGGCAGCGTCGTGTCGTCGCTGCTGAGCTTCGCGCGCCCGCCCCGCCTCGCGCCGCGCGAGGTCGCGGTCGAAGCACTCTTCGATCAGGCGCTGCTGCTCGCGCGCCCCGAGCTCGAGGCGAAGGAGATCCGGGTGTCGCGCGACACCCCCGCCGGCACGCCGCTGGTCAGGGCCGACTCCGACCTCATCGTGCAGGTGCTGCTCGGACTGCTGTCGAACGCGGCCGAGGCGGTGCCCCGCGGCGGCGAGGTCCGGCTCTCGGCGCGCGAGGACGCGAGCACGGTGGAGCTCGGCGTCGCCGACAGCGGCCCGGGCGTTCCCGCGGACCTGCGGGGACGCGTCTTCGAGCCGTTCTTCACCACGCGCGACAAGGGAACGGGGCTCGGGCTCGCGGTCGCGCGGCAGATCGTCGAGGCGCACGCCGGCAAGATCGACGTCGCCGAGCGGCCCGGCGGCGGCGCGCTGTTTCGCATCTCGCTTCCGGCCGCCGCACACGATAGGGCAGCGGAGTCGTGGGCATGAGGCCGCGCATCCTGGTGGTGGACGACGAGGAGCGGATGGCGTCCGTCGTCGCGATGGCGCTCGGCCGCGCCGGCCACGAGTGCGAGACCTGCGGCAGCGGCGAGGCGGCGCTCGCGGCGATCGACGCGCGCGGGGCCGACGTCGTCGTCACCGACTGGCGGATGCCCGGGATGGACGGCATCGAGCTGCTGCGCCGCCTGCACGCGAAGCGTCCGGCCCTGCCGGTGATCCTGATCACCGCGCACGGCAGCGTGCCGTCGGCGGTGGCGGCGATGCGCGAGGGCGCCTTCGACTACTTGACGAAGCCCTTCGACAACGACGAGCTGCGCGCGCTGGTCGGCCGCGCGCTCGATCTGACGCGCCTCGAGCGCGAGAACCGGTATCTCAAGCAGGAGGTCGCGAGCCGCTACGCGCCCGACGCGATGGTCGCCGAGAGCGCGCGGAGCAAGGAGCTGCTCGACCTCGTGCGACGCGTGGCGCCGAGCAAGGCGTCGGTGCTGATCCAGGGCGAGAGCGGCACCGGCAAGGAGCTGGTGGCGCGGCTGCTGCACTACTGGAGCGACCGCGTCGGCCTGCCGTTCGTCGCGGTGAACTGCAAGGCGTTCGCCGAGGGCGTGCTCGAGAGCGAGCTCTTCGGGCACGAAAAGGGTGCCTTCACAGGCGCCGTCGCGACGCGCGCCGGCTGCTTCGAGCGCGCTGCGGGCGGCACGCTCTTCCTCGACGAGATCGGCGAGGTGAGCCTCGACTTCCAGGCGAAGCTGCTGCGCGTCCTGCAGGAAGGCGAGGTGCTGCGCGTCGGCGGCACGCAGCCGCGCAAGGTGGACGTGCGCGTCGTCGCGGCGACCAACCGCGTGCTGCGCGACGAGGCGCAGTCCGGACGCTTCCGCGACGACCTCTTCTTCCGCCTGAACGTGATCCCGGTGCAGCTGGCACCGCTGCGCGAGCGTCGCGAGGACGTGCTGCCGCTGGTGAACCACTTCCTCGACCGGCACGCCGCCGGCGGCGGCCGGCGCTTGACGCTCTCCACGGAGGCCGAGCGCGCGATCGTGGAGCACGCCTGGCCGGGCAACGTGCGCGAGCTCGAAAACGTGATGGAGCGCGCCGTCGTGCTGGCGCGCGGGGATTCGATCCTGCCGGAGGATCTGCTGCTCGAGCAGACGCTCGGCGTCGCGACCGCGCGCACGGCGCCGGTCGCGAACGACGGCACGCTGCAGGAGTGCCTCGACCGCGCCGCCGAGGCGCGCATCCGCGGCGCACTCGAGGCGGCGCACGGCCAGCGCGTCGAGGCGGCGCGTGCGCTCGGCATCGAGCGCACGACGCTCTACCGCATGATGAAGCGCCTCGGGATGGAGTAGCGGCGCGGCCGCGGATCACGCCATCAGGTGGATCGTCCTCCGGAAGCGGGTCAGCGCGTAGCCGAACAGCGCCGCGCCGATCGCGGCCAGCGCCACCAGCTGCGGCCAGACGGTCGCGAGCCCCGCGCCGCGGAACAGGACCGCCTGCGCGACCATCACGAAGTGCGTCGTCGGTGCGGCGAGCATGACCAGCTGCACGGGGTGGGGCATGCTCTCGCGCGGCGTCGTGCCGCCCGACAGCATCTCGAGCGGGATCATCACGAGGATCATCAGTAGCCCGAACTGCGGCATCGAGCGCGCGATCGTCGCGAGGAAGATGCCGAGCGACGTCGCGGCGAACAGGTGAACCGCGGCGCAGGAGAGAAAGAACGGGATCGAGCCGTGAATCGGCACGTCGAGGAGTCCGCGGACGACGAGCAGCAGGCTCGCCGCGCACGCGACGAGCACGACCAGCGCCATCGACCACACCTTCGAGGTCATGATCTCGAGCGGCGTCACCGGCATCGCCAGAAGGTGCTCGATCGTGCCGTGCTCGCGCTCACGGATCAGCGCGGCTCCGGCCAGCACCATCGCGAGCATCGTCACGTGGTTGATCACCTCGACGATCGCGCCGAACCACGACGTGTTCAGCTCGGCGTTGAAGCGTGCGCGCAACACGAGGTCGACCGGCAGGACCTCCCGCGCGCGGTGATGCGCCGCGAAGGCGTTCACCTCGCTCGCGACGATCGTGTGCACGTAGGCGTTGCCGGTGAAGGCCTGGCCCATGCGCGTCGCGTCGACGTTGAGCTGGATCGTCGGCCTGCGCCCGGCCAGCAGGTCGCGCTGGAAGTCGGGCGGGATGTCGAGCGCGAACGTGTCGATGCCGGCGTCCATGCGCGCGTCCATCTCGGACGGGGAGATCAGCGCCGGCGGCGTGAAGTAGGGCGGGTAGAAGGCGCTCGTGATGCGCTGCGAGAGCGGCGAGCGGTCGCCGTCGACGATCGCGATCGGCGCCTTGTTGAGCGTCTGGGGCATCGCGGTCGCCGCCGCGTGGATGGCGAAGGTGAACGCCCAGACGATCAGCCCGAGCATGATCGGGTCGCGAGCGAGGCTGCGCAGCTCCTTCACGCCCAGGTGGAAGACGTTGTCGAGGCGCACCTTCAGCGCTCCTGCTTCCGGAGCAGCACGGCGGCGGCGCCGATCAGGATCGGCACGGACAGAAGCAGCGGTCCGAGCGACGCCCGCACGTCGGCGAAGTGGAGCCCCTTCGAGAACACCCCGCGCGAGACGGTGAGGTAGTGCGCGGTCGGATAGATGCGCCCGATGAAGGCGCCGACGCCTTCCAGCGACGAGACCGGATCGATGAGCCCGCAGAACTGCACGGCGGGCAGGATGGTGAGGATCGCGGTGCCGAAGATGGCCGCGATCTGGCTCCGCATGAACGACGAGATCAGCAGTCCGATCGCGGTCGACGCGGTGACGTAGAGCAGCGTCGCGGTCGCGAGCGTGAGGAAGCTCCCCTTCAGCGGCACGCCGAACACCGTGATCGCGAGCACGGTGAGCAGCAGGAAGTTCAGCATCGCCAGCACGACGTACGGCAGCTGCTTGCCGACCAGAAACTCGAGCGGTGTCGTCGGCGTGACGTAGAAGTTGACGATCGAGCCGAGCTCCTTCTCGCGCACGACGCTGAGCGCGGTGAGCATCGCCGGGATCATCATCAGCAGCAACGGGATGATCGCCGGTACCATCGCGACCAGGCTCTCGACGTCCGGGTTGTAGCGGAAGCGCGTCTCGACGTTGACCAGCGTGCGGGTGTCGACGTCGCGCACGGCGGCCTGCCGGGCGAGCCAGAGCTGGTGCAGGCCCTCGACGTAGCCGCGCACCGTCTCGGCGCGCTCGGGCATCGCCCCGTCGATCCACGCCGCGACCTCGACCGGCCGCCCGCGTGCCGCGTCGCGTGCGAAGCCGGGCGGGATCTCGATCGCGAGTGCGAGATGCCCCGAGCGCATGCGCCGGTCGAGCTCCGCGTAGTCGGCGATCGGCGGCTGCTCGATGAAGTAGCGCGAGCCCGCGAGGTCGAGCACGTAGTTGCGGCTGGACGTCGTCTGGTCGCGGTCGAGGACGGCGAACGTGAGGTCCTCGACGTCCATGCTGAGGCCGTAGCCCATGATGAACATGAGCAGCGCCGTGCCGGCACCGGCCATGATCATGCGGATCGGGTCGCGCAGCAGCTCGAGCGTCTCGCGGCGCGCGTAGCTCAGCATGCGACGTGGATCGAAACGGCGATGCGGCGCGCGCGCGTGTCCCGGTGCAGCCGCCGGTGCGGCCGGGACCGCAGCGGCCGGCGGCGCCGACGCGGTCGGGCCTGCCGTCGCCGCGTCCGCATCCACCGCGTCCTCGAGCCAGGCGACGAACGCGTCCTCGAGCGTGCGTACGCCGCGCGCCGCCACGAGGGCCGAGGGCGCGTCGCTGGTCAGCACGCGCCCCGCGTGCATCAGCGAGATGCGGTCGCATCGCTCGGCCTCGTTCATGAAGTGCGTCGAGACGAAGATCGTGACGCCGTCGCGCCGCGAGAGGTCGATCAGCGCCTGCCAGAAGGCGTCGCGCGCGACGGGGTCGACGCCCGAGGTCGGCTCGTCGAGGATCAGCATCTCGGGCCGGTGGATCGTCGCGACGGCCAGCGAGAGCCGCTGCCGCTGCCCGAGCGGCAGCGCGTTCGGCAGCTGGTCGCGGATGCGGTCGAGGTCGAAGCGGCGCGCCATCTCGTCGACGCGGCCCGCGACCTCGTCGGCCGGAACGTGGAAGAGGCGCGCGTGCAGCTCGAGGTTCTGCTGCACGGTGAGCTCCGCGTAGAGCGAGAAGCCCTGCGTCATGTAGCCGACGCGGCTCCGCGTGCGCAGATCGTGCGGATCCACGGGCTCGCCGAACAGCCAGGCGCCTCCCTCGCTCGCCGGCAGGAGGCCGGTGAGCATCTTCATCGTCGTGGTCTTGCCGCAGCCGTTCGAGCCGAGGAATCCGAAGATCTCGCCGCGGGCGATCGAGAAGCTCACGTGGTCGACCGCGACGAAGTCGCCGAAGCGCATCGTCAGGTCGCGCGCCTCGATCGCGGCCTGGCCGGTGTCACCCGCTGGCGCCGCCGGGCGCGGCGGGATCACGACTGCGCGGTGGCCGCGCCGCTTCTCCTCGGGCAGGAGCGCGATGAACGCGTTCTCGAGCGACCCGGCGCCGGTGCGTGCGAGGATGTCGGGCGCGCTGCCGGTCGCCAGCACGCGGCCGGCGTCCATCGCGACCAGGTGGTCGAAGCGCTCGGCCTCCTCCATGTACGCGGTCGCGACGAGGACGCTCATGCCGGCGCGCTCGGCGCGGATGTCGGCGATCAGGTTCCAGAACTGCCGCCGCGACAGCGGATCGACGCCGGTCGTCGGCTCGTCGAGGATCAGCAGATCGGGATCGTGGATCAGCGCGCAGCACAGGCCGAGCTTCTGCTTCATGCCGCCCGACAGCTTGCCCGCCGGCCGGCCCGCGAACGGCGCCAGGCCGGTCCGCTCGAGGAGCAGCGCGATCCGGCGCGCGCGCTCGGCGCGGTCGTGGCCGAAGAGGCGTCCGAAGAAGTCGACGTTCTCCTGCACCGACAGCGTCGCGTAGAGATTCCGGCCGAGACCCTGGGGCATGTACGCGATGCGCGGCCCGACGCGCGCGCGGTGCGCCGCGTCGGCCATGTCGCCGTCGAGGACCTCGACGCGGCCCTGCTGCACCGCGCGCGCGCCCGCGACGAGCGACAGCAGGCTCGACTTGCCGACGCCGTCCGGTCCGATCAGCGCCACCGTGCGGCCCGCGGGCAGGTCGAGGTCGATGCCGTCGAGCGCGCGCCGCGCGCGGTAGGCGAGGGTGACGCCGCGCAGCCGCGCGACCGGCCGGGACGCGGTCGGCAGGGCAGCCGGCGTGGCGCTCATTCCGGGACCCGCACCTCGAGCTCCGCGGGCCACGGGACGTCCGGATCGAGACGCACCCAGGCCACGCCGGGCAGGCCCGTCTTCACCATCGCGGCGTGCTTTCGCAGCAGGTCGGGCGGGACGTTCGCCTTCACGCGAAACATGAGCTTCTCGCGCTCCTCGGCGGTCTCGACGGTCTTCGGCGTGAACTGTGCGACGTCGGCGACGAAGCTCGCGTGCGCGGGGATCACGAGCTGCGGCAGCGCGTCGAGCACGAGGTGCACCTCGGCACCGATGGCGACCCGGCCCGCGGCGCGCGTCGGCAGGAAGAACGTCATGTAGACGTCGCCGAGGTCGACCAGGTTCAGCACGCGGCCTCCGGCGGCGAGCACCTCGCCGGGCTCCGCGACCCGGTACTGCACGCGGCCGTCGCGCGGCGACTTGAGCGCGCTGTCGTCGATGTCGGCCTGAACCCGCTCGATGGTCGCGCGCGCCGCGTCGACCTGTGCCAGCGCCGCGATCACCTGCGAGCGTGCGGTGCCGATCGCCGCGTCCGCCGCGGCGGACTGCGCCTCGGCGGCGCTCACCGCGGCGCGTGCGCCTTCGTACGCGGCGCGGTCGTCGTCGAGCGTCTCCGCGGCGGCGACGCGGTTCTTCGCGAGCGCCTCGGTCCGTGCGACGCGCTTGCTCGCGGCGTCGAGCTGCGCCTGCCGCTGCGCCATCGCGGCGATCGCAGCGGCCTTCTCGGCCTCGCGCTGCACCACGAGGCTCTTTGCCGTCTCGACGCCGATCTTCGCCTGCTGCAGCAGCGCCTCGGCCTCGCGCCGCTGCGCCTCGAGCGTGGCCGTGTCCATGCGTGCGAGGACCGTGCCGGCGCGCACGAAGTCACCCTCGTCGACCAGGATCTCCGCGATGCGGCCGGGAATCTTCGTCGCGACGTCGATCTCGGTCGCCTCGATGCGGCCGTTGCCGCTCGCGAAGCCGTCGCCGGGCGACGACGGACGGAGCAGCCACCACCCGACGAGCGCGACCGCGGCCACGGGGCCTGCGAGCAACAGCCAGCGTCGGCGCATCGTGCGTCCGCTCAGGCCGGCGCGCGCAGGAAGTACTTCAGCGCCTGGTTGAGGACGTCCGCGCGCTCCCACTGCAGGAAGTGCCCCGCGCCGGGCACGATCAGCGGCCCGATGCGCTCGGTGAACGCGACCTCCGCCTTGGCGACGAAGTCGCGCGGCACCACGTGGTCCTCCGGGCCGTACAGCAGGAGCGTCGGAATCGGATTCTTCTCGAAGAGGTACACCATCTCGGGCGCGGTGCGGTTGCCGGTCGCGTACTCGTAGTTCGCGAAGCTCGCGCGCAGGCGGTCCCCGTCGGCAAACGGCTCGGTCATGAAGGCGACGTCCTCGCGCGTGAACGTGCCCGGAGCCGCCCAGAAGCGGTGTCCGTAGAAATCGGCGATGTAGGCGCGGCGGCGGGCCGGCGTGTCGAGCTCGGCGGCGAGGCCGTCGGCGTCGGTCGCCTGGCGCATGAAGTAGTCGGCCTCGGGACGGATCGCGCGGTCGCGGTCGACCGGGATGCCGGCCAGCTCGTAATCCCTGGCGAGGAACGGCAGCACGGTGTTGAAGATGCACTGGCGCTCGACGAAGCCCGGGAAGCGAAAGCCCATGTCCTGCGCCACGACGCCGCCGAGGTCGCCCGACACGGTCGCGCAGCGCGCGTGTCCGAGGACGTCGTGCACCAGCGCGTGCGCGTCGCGCGCGTGCGCCGCGACGTCGTAGCGGTCGTCCTTCGCGAGATCCGAGTCGCCGAAGCCGCGCAGGTCGGGAACGATCACCTCGAAGCCGGCTTCGACGAGCGGCCGCACGTTGCGCCACCAGATGCGCTTGGTCTCGGGGTAGCCGTGCAGGAGCAGCAGAGGGTAGCCGCCGATCCCTTCGCGGACGTACGCGATGCGAATGCCGCCGATCTCGGCGCGGTGGATCCGATAGGCATCGGGTGGGGGCGTCATGCGGTCCTCTCGGCGGCGCGGCCGCTCGTGATCTTGAGCTCGACGGTGCGCCCGTCGGGGTCGGTCGCGTAGATCGACGTGCCCTCGCCGGTGGCGCCGTAGCGCTGCGCCGGCTCGCCGTGCGGAATGCCGGCCGCGTCGAGCAGGGCGAGGACTTCCTCGACGCCGTCGGCGGCGATGGCGATGCAGAAGTGGTCGTAGAGCGACTCGCCCGGTCCCGCCTGCGCGACGGTGAACAGCGTGGTGTCGAGCACGTCCAGCAGCGCGCTGCCGGCGCGCAGCTGGTGGAGGCCGATCGTCTCGATCGTCCGCTCGACCGGGCAGCCGAGCTTGTCGCGGTAGAATGCGAGCACCTCGTCCTTCCGGCTGGTGCGCAGAACGACGTGGTCGAGGCCATTGATCCGTACCGCCATGACGCCTCCTCGCGGCGCATCATGCTGACCGCTGCCAGGGGAGTCAAAGGACCGCACGCGGGTTGCGTGGCGAGCGCCACTCCGTCATCGAAGCGGGCGTGCCGCGATCTCGCGCCGAGCGCCTGCTGACGCCGTTCCTGCTGCTGAACCTGGTCGTCCTGCTGGCCGTGTACGCGTGGTTCTTGCTGCCGATCCTGCGCGACGGCGGCTACCTGCCGGCGTGGACGGACGAGTACGGCTACGTGCTCGACGCGCGCTCGTTCGCCGAGAACGGCACGCTGCACGCGGCGCGCCTCAAGGAAGAGCGCGTCGCCAGGGTGCTCGGCGCAGGGACGCACGGTGCGTCGTACATCCTGCTGCAGGGCGGCATCGCGCGCGCCTTCGGCGACCCGGTCGCGCTGTCGCTGTGGCCGAACGTGGTCCTGCTCGGCGCGTCGCTGCTGCTGGTCTCGCTCGTGCCCGTGACGCGGGTGCAGCGGCTCGCGATCGCGGTGCTTCTGCTGCTGCACTTCGCGGTCTTCCTCTACGCTCTCACCTGGATGGTCGAGACGTACCAGGTGCTGTTCGCGGTCGGGGCGTCGCTGCTGCTGGTGGTCGTGTACCGCGCCGAGCGCGACACGCCGCGCTTCCGTCGTGCGCTCGCGGGCTACGTCGTGCTGCTGCTCGTGCTCGCGACCTTCCGCGTGTCGTACGGCCTCTGGGCGCTCGCGCTGGTGCCGCTCGCCCGCGACCGCCGCGAGCTCGTGCGCTACGGCGTCCTCGCGGCCGCCGTCGTCGGCGCCGGTGTGTGGGCGATGCAGACGCTGTCGGCGCCGAACCCGCACTGGCCGCTGAGTCGCGCCGTGGCGGCGCTCGGACGCGGCGACCTGGCGGCGTCGTGGAGCCTGCTCGCGCGGAACGTCGGCGTGAACCTGCAACGCTACCTCGTCGGCGAGACGCAGGGCCTCGGCTTCTACGTCGCCATGAAGTACGCGACCCTCGCCGTCGGTGTGGTGCTGCTGGCCGGCGCGTGGCGACGCGGCGACCGCCTCGCGCTCGCGGCGTGCCTCGTCCTCGGCGCGCATCTGGCGCTGCTGCTCGTGCTCTACGACGCGCACACCTGGCGCGAGCACCGGCACCTCGCGCCGGTCTTCTACCTGCTCGTCGTGGCGCTGGTCGCGGGCGGCTACCGGGCGGCGACGGTCGCGCTCTACTTGACGCTGCTCGCGCTGTTCCCCGAGGTGGTCGGCTACGCGACCGGTCGGATCGTCCCCGAGCGCCGGCTCGTCGCGGCGCAGTGGGCCGGCAACCCCGAGGCGAGCGCGTCGCTGGCGCGGCTCGCGGACCTCACCCGTGTGCCCGGCGACGGGCCGGTCACGATCCTGCACGCGCAGGGCTTCTACCGGAACCTGTCGATCTTCCCGCTCGCCCTGCCGGTGGTGAATCGCGACGGGCGTCCGATCCGCTACACCGGCAACCTCGGCGCGACCCCCGACGCGCGCCGCTTCGGCCGTATCGCCGTGGACTATGTCCTGCTGCCGCCCGACGCGCCTCCCGAGCGCGGCTGGGTTCGCGTGTACGCCGATCCGTTCTACGTGCTCTACGACCTGCGATCCGCGTCGGGTGCGGCGACGGGCGGCAGCGGCGCGCCGCGCAGCAGCGCCGGCGAGAGGCGCACGCGCTTCGCGTCGTCGCCGAGCAGCGCGAGCAGCGACGTACGCAGCGCGTCGTAGGCGGCGCGCGCGGCGGGATCGCGGCGGGGATCGGCCGGCTCGTCCGCGTACGTGCCGGTGACGCGGAACAGGTGCCCGGAGGTCGCGAGCCGCCAGCTCCGGTCGCGGATGAAGCCGTCGCGGCCGAGCTGCACCCAGACCCAGGTGCGCGACGTTTCGCCCGAGCCGTGCAGCGGGGCGACGAAGTCGTGGCCGTCGAGCAGGACGTCGCTCGGAAGCGGTGCGCGACCGAGGGCGGCGAAGGTGGTCAGGACGTCGGTGAAGTCGATCAGGTCGTCGCGCACGGCGCCCGCCGGCACCGTGCCCGGCCGGCGTGCGAGGAGCGGCACGTTGCTGCCGCTCTCGCCGAGCGTGAACTTGCCGCCGCGCACCTCGCGTCCCGCGAGCTCGACGGTGAAGTTCTCGTTGCCGCCGTTGTCCGAGGTGAACAGCACCAGCGTGCGCTGCGCGAGACCGAGGTCGTCGAGCATCGTCGCGTAGCGTCCGACGAGCTCGTCCATGTAGCCGATCATCGCCGCGTAGGCGGCCGCCGCCTGCTGCTCGGGCGGCACGTCGAGCGCGTCGTGGCCCGGCGGCACGTGGTAGGGCGCGTGCGGCAGGTTCAGCGCGTGGTAGGCGAGGAACGGGCGCGAGCGGTTCTTCTCGACGAACCCGCGCAGGAACGCGAGCTCGATCTCGGGCGCGTACGCCTGCGGATCGCGCTCGTGGTCGAGGAGCACGCCGTTGCGCCACAGGCGCGGGGAGAAGTAGCGCGAGTTGTCGGGCGTCATGCGGAGCTGCTCGCCGACGCGCTCGAGGCTCCACAGGCACGACTCGTCGAAGCCCGACTCCTGCGGCATCGTCGGACGCTCGCGCAGCGAGCCGAGCTGCCACTTGCCGGCCATCGCCGTCGCGTAGCCGGCGTCGCGCAGCACGCGCGCGAACGTCGGCTCGGTGGGCGAGAGGGACGGCGGGCTCAGCGGGCCCGCGTTGTCGATCCAGCCGGTGCGAAACGGGTAGCGCCCGGTGAGCAGCTCGGCGCGCGACGGCGCGCAGGCGGGCGTCGCGAAGGCGCTGGTGAAGCGCGTGCCCTCGTGCGCGAGGCGATCGACGTTCGGCGTGGCGAAGGTCGCGCCGCCGTACGCACCGAGGCACTCGAGGCCGAGGTCGTCGGCGACGATGAGCAGGATGCTCGGGCGCTGGTGCGCCTCGTCGCCGCGCGGCGAGGTGCAGCCGGGCAGCAGGAGCGTACCCGTGGCGGCCGCGCCCGCGCGCAGCACGTCGCGCCGGGTCCACTCCCGTCGCGCCGCCTCGATCACGCGCTCCGTCGCTCGACGCGGGGCGCGCCGCGCGGCGCGTGTCGACCGGCGGCCGCTCAACCGTCCGCTCCAGCACCAGCGCCGCGTGCGTCGACGCTCTCGTGCGGCAGCACGACGTGGCCCGCCGGGATCGCGCTCCAGTCGATTGCATAGAGCGGCAGCGGCGCCGCGACGCGCGAGACGCCGGGGCCGCGCGCGTCGAGGTAGGCTCCGAGCGCGGGACGCGCGGGGTCCGGTGCGACGTGCGTCACGCGGTAGTGGTGCGCGATGCCGAGCGCGATCCGCGCGTCGTCGGTGGACGGCATCGCGACGGTCTTGACGCCCGACGGCACGTGGAAGCGCAGCTCCCAAGGCTGGCGCGCCATGATCACGGCGTCGGGTGGCAGGTTGCGCCCGATCCAACCGCCGAGCATCTCCGCCGGGCTCGCCCGGAGGCCGCGCGCGACCCCCGTGCTCGCCTGCTGCCAGGCGATCAGCTCCGGCGCCCGCAGGATCGCGAACGCGACCAGCGACGCCGCCGTCGCGATCGCGACGACGCCGCCCGCGTGTGCGCGCGCGTCCCTCCAGCGTGGCGTGGCGCCTGCGACGAGGGCGCTCGCGGGACGTGCGAGACGGCGCAGCAGCCCGGCCCCGCCGGTCAGGCCGAGGACCGCCATCACCGGCAGCGCCGTGAAGGTGAAGCGTGCGCCCACCGAGAAGAAGTAGACCAGCAGCACGCCGTGCACCACGCCGAGCAGGACGAGCGCCGCGACGATACCCCAGATGCGCGGCCAGTCGCGCATCGTCTCGCGGAGGCGTCCGCGCCACGCGGCGCGCAGCGGCACGCCGGCGAGGACCGCGAGCGCGTACAGCGTTCCGAGCAGGTTCGGCAGCATCGTCGTGCGATGCTCGGCGACGGCGAAGTCGAGCAGCGCGCGCCAGCCGCCCGCGAGCGCGGTCCAGGCCTCGCGTGACGTTCGCGCCCAGAGCGTGCGCCACGCCGCCGCCGTCTTGCGCGACGCCTCGAGGTCGAGGCTGCGATCGACCGGCGGCTTCATCAGTGCGGTGTCGGGCTCGGTGCGCTGCGGAGACGGCGCGACGTCCTCGCCGCGCAGCAGCGCGAACGCGCCCACGCCGAGCGGCCCGAGGCGATACCAGTCCGCCTGTCCCGTCGCCGAGCCGAGCATGACCAGGCGCGCGACCTCTTCGCGCTGGCGGCGGGTGAGCGGCCAGTAGCGCTCGGCGTGCTTCGTCCAGCGGTCGCTGGTGTGCGGCAGGTCGCGTCCCCAGTACGGTTGGTAGTGCGCGCTCTCCCAGACGTCGAGCGCGATGAAGCCGCTCACGTGATTCTGGATCGAGTGCAGCGGCGAGCCGTAGACCCAAGCGTTGGCGATCTGCCACGGCAGGATCCCGGCGACGAGTGCCGCCCAGCCGGCGTACATCCAGCGCCGTCGCAGGACGCGCGGTCCGGCGGTCAGCAACGCGACGACCGGGAAGAGGCCGACGAGGATCACCTCGGACAGCTTCGCGTAGTACGCGAGGACGCCGAGCACGGCCGCGACGAGGTACAGCCGCGGCCGCGATCGCGCGCCGATCATCGCCGCGCAGAACGCGGTGAGCAGTGCTGCGAGCGTGACGTCGACGAGCGTCGTCAGCGACTCGAGCAGCAGCTGGCGGTTGACGATCATCAGCAGCCCGGCCGCGGCCCCGACCCACGCGCGCCGGCTCACCGCGATCCCGAGCCAGGTCGCGGCGAGGGGCAGCCCGAGCGCGCCCATCAGGACGGCGGGGATCTTCGCGTTGAAGGCGGACACGCCGAGCGTCGCGAAGAAGGGCGCGATCAGCACGCCCATCAGCGGCGGCCAGTGGTCGTCGAGGCGGTCGATCGCGCGGTCGTACGGGTAGTAGAAGGTGCTGACGTAGCGCACGAGGAGCCCGCGTCCCTCGGCGAGGTTGCGGCCCATCTCGGCGTAGGCCGCGGTGTCGGAGCGGCCGATCGTGCGGTCGAGCGCGATCGCGTCGAAGCGCGCCGCCGCCGACACGCAGCCGAAGGCCAGCACCACGAGGACCGCGGCGACGATCGCCGCGCGGCTCGAGCGTCCGTCGCGGCTCTCCGTCCACGCGGCGAGCGCGCTCGATGGGCGTCCGGGGCGCGGCACGGTCGTCTGGTATAGAACGGACCGCGCGCCGCGCGCGACCAGGACCTCGATGCTGTTCAAGAGCCGCTTCTGGCCCGGCCTCGGCGACGGGTCGATCACGCTGACGTTCCGTCGCTGGCGGCGTGCGCAGGTGAAGCCCGGCGGCTCGTACCGAACGCCGGCCGGCGTGCTGGTGGTGGACGAGGTCGGCGTCGTCGATCCCGACGCGATCACCGCGCGCGAGGCGAAGCGCGCCGGCTACGCGAGCGTCGCCGAGCTGCGGCGCGAGCTGGACGCGTACCCCGGCACCGTCCACCGCGTGCGCTTCCACCATGCCGGCGAGGATCCGCGGATCGCATTGCGTGCCGAGGCAAAGCTCTCGCCGGAGGACTGGACGAAGCTCGCGGCGCGGCTCGAGCGCCTCGACCGCGCGAGCCGCCACGGCGCGTGGACCGAGCGCGTGCTGCGCCTGATCGCCGGGCGCCCCGGCGTGCGCGCGGGCGATCTCGCCCAGTCGCTCGGCCGCGACCAGCCGTCGTTCAAGCTCGACGTGCGGAAGCTGAAGGAGCTCGGCCTCACCGAGAGCCTGGAGGTCGGCTACCGCCTGTCGCCGCGCGGCCGCGCGGTGCTGCGCCGGCTCGGGTAGCGGCGTCAGCTCGAGCGCGGGCGGTCGTTGCGGACGAGCTTCGCCGTGATCTGGCTCATCATCTCGACCGCCTGACGCCGCGGGAGCTGTCCCAGCAGCTCGGCACCCTGCTTGTTCGCGTCGCCCGGAATCACGCGCGGCTCGACGCCGAGGGTGGCGAGCGCCTCGCGCACGACGTCCACGGGGTCCATCGCCGGCATGATCTCCGCACCCGGCTCCGAAGGCTGCGACGACAGCCAGCCCGGCGTGCGCGTCGAGCCCGGCTGCACGACCAGCACGTCCACGCCCTGCGGCGTCAGCTCCGACCACAGGGCGTCGCCGAACACCAGCGTGAACGCCTTGGTCGCCGCGTACACCGTGAGCTGCGCCGAGCCGAAGTTGCCCGACATCGACGACATCAGGATCACGCCGCCGCGCTTGCGGGCGACCATGGCGGGAACCAGCGCGTGGATCAGCTTGAGCGGACCGCGGCAGTTGACGTCGATGGTCGCGTCGGCGAGCGCCGGCGCCATCTCGAGGTAGGGCGCGACGGTGCCGACCGCCGCGTTGTAGACCAGCAGCCCGATCTCGACGCCACCCAGTCCGGCGAGCACGCGCTCGGCGACGTCGGGGCGCGCGAGGTCGACGTCGAGCGTGCGCACGTCGACGCCGTGCTGCTTGCGGATCGCGTCCGCGGTCGCGGCGAGCGCCACGGGGTCGCGGTCGATCATCACGAGCCCGAGCCCGTGCGCCGCGATCTGCCGCGAGTACTCGGCCCCGAGCCCCACGGCTGCCCCGGCGACGAGCGCGTACGGGCCGTACTTCGAGCGAAACGATGCGTCGGTGGACATGCTGGTCTTCATCCCACGCCGCCACCGGCTCGTCGAGAACGTGACCGTGCGCGTCGCAGAGATTCCCGCGTGGTTCGGCCGCCCTCGAGCGACGGCGGCCGCCGCGCTGCTCGGGTTCTGTCGCGTCGACGAAGCTTCGCGTCGACGAAGCTTCGCGTCACTGAGGCTTCGCTTCGCCGGCGCACTACCGGATCCGGATCTCAGCCCCGCAGCAGACGCTCCGTCGCCGTCCACCCCATGCACGCGTCGGTGATCGACACGCCGTAGCGGAGCTTCGCGCGCTCCTGCGGGAAGGGCTGGCTGCCCTCCTCGAGGTGGCTCTCGAGCATCAGGCCGATGAGACCGGTCGTGCCCGCGCGGCGCTGCTCGACGACGCTGCGCCAGACGTCCTCTTGCCGCGCCGGCACCTTGCCCGAGTTGGCGTGGCTCGAGTCGACCAGCAGGACCGCGGGCATGCCGCGCTTCGCGAGCTGGGCCAGCGCGCTCGCGATGCTGTCGGGATCGTAGTTCGAGGCGGCGCGGCCGCCGCGCAGCACGAGGTGTCCGAGCGGGTTGCCCGACGTGCGCACGACGCTCGTCATGCCGTGCTCGTCGATGCCGAGGAAGCTGTGCGGCGAGCGCGCCGCCTGCATCGCGTCGAGCGCCACCTCCAGGCTGCCGTCGGTGCCGTTCTTGAAGCCGACCGGCATCGACAGCCCGCTCGCCATCTCGCGGTGCGTCTGCGACTCCGTGGTGCGCGCGCCGACCGCGGCCCAGCTCACCAGGTCGGCGAGGTACTGCGGCACGATCGGGTCGAGAAACTCGGTCGCGGCGGGCAGCCCGAGCGCGGCGACCTCGAGCAGCAGGCGGCGTGCGATCCTGAGCCCCGTCTCGACGTCGTAGCTGCCGTCGAGGTGCGGGTCGTTGATCAGTCCCTTCCAGCCGATCGTCGTGCGTGGCTTCTCGAAGTAGACGCGCATCACGACCTCGAAGCGGTCGCCGACGTCGGCGCGCACGCGGGCGAGACGACGCGCGTAGTCGAGCGCCGCCTCGGGATCGTGGATCGAGCACGGGCCGACGATCGCGAGGAGTCGCGGGTCGCGTCCGCCGAGGATCGCCTCGACGGCGTCGCGGCCCGCGGCGACGGTGCGCGTCGTCGCGTCGTCGGCGGGCAGCTCGGCGCGCAGCGCCGCCGGTGTGATCAGGCGGACGGTCTCACGGACGTGGACGTTGGTGAGCGGTGCGGACGACATGCGTTCCTCAGCTCGCGGCGCGCACGGCGTCGAGTGCCGCGGGGTTGTCGAGCGCGGAGACGTCGCCCAGCGCCGGGGCCGGCGTGCCCGCGGGCAGCGCGCCCGGGTGCGACGTCAAGTAGACGGCACGGATCAGACGCCGCATGATCTTCGCGTTGCGCGTCTTCGGCAGCACGGTCACGAACTTGATCGCCTCGGGCTTCATCGCCTTGCCGAGCCCGTCGATCACGCGCTTCGCGAGCGCACTCCGCAGTGCCTCGTCCGCCTGCGCGTCCTGCTGCACGACGACGAAGCACACCAGCGCGCCGCCCTTCACCTCGTGCGGCACCTCGATCGCCGCCGCCTCGACGACGTCCGGGTGCGCGACCAGCAGCGACTCGACCTCGGCCGGGCCGAGCCGCTTGCCGGCGATCTTGATCGTGTCGTCGGAGCGGCCCTCGATGAACCACTGCCCGCTCGCGTCGATGCGCGCCCAGTCGCCGTGCACCCACACGCCGGGAAAGCGCGACCAGTAGGTCTCCTCGTAGCGCTCGGGATCGCGCCAGAAGCCCTGCGTCATGCCGGGCCACGGACCCTTCACCACCAGCTCGCCGACCGCGCCGCGCACGGGCTCGCCGTGCTCGTCGACCACGTCCGCGTCGACGCCGAGGATCGGCACCGAGAAGCCGCACGCCTCGAGCGGGTGCAGCATCGTGCAGCCGACGATGCCGCCGCCGATCTCGGTCCCGCCGCTGTAGTTGACGATCGGGCAGCGTCCACCCCCGACCTCGCGCGCGAACCAGAGGTAGGGCTCGGGATTCCACGCCTCGCCGCTCGAGCCGAGGACGCGCAGCGACGACAGGTCGTGCTTCGCCACCCACTCGGTGCCGTGCTCCTTCAAGGCGCGCACGACCGTCGGCGCGACGCCGAGGTGCGTGACGCGGTGCCGCGCGACCATCTCCCACAGGCGGCCTGGATCCGGGTGGTCGGGCACGCCCTCGAAGAGCACGATGCTCGCACCGAGCGTCAAGCAGCCGAGGATCTCCCACGGCCCCATCACCCAGCCGATGTCGGTGACCCACAGCATGCGGTCGCCGGCCTCGACGTCGAAGCAGGTCGCCATGTCGGTGGCGATCTTGAGCGGGAAGCCGCCGTGCGTCGCGACGACGCCCTTCGGACGCCCGGTGGTGCCCGAGGTGTACATGACGAGGGCTGCGTCCTCGGACGAGGTCTGCGCCATCGGTGGCGCCGGCAGCTCGTTGCTCGTCGGCCACCAGTGGTCGCGCCCCTCGGTCCACGGCACGGCCTGGCCGCCCAAGTCGCCGCCGCCACGCGGCACGACGAGCACGCCGCGCACCGACGCGCCGCCGTGCTCGATCGCGCGGTCGGCGGTCTCCTTCATCGCGACGCGCGCGCCGCGGCGAAAGAACGCGTCCGCGGTGACGAGGACCTTGGCCTCCGAGTCCGCGAGCCGCGTCGCGACCGCCTCGGCGCCGTAGCCCGAGAAGCACGGCACCGCGACCGCGCCGAGCTTGAGCGTCGCGAGCAGCGCCGCGACGGTCTCCGGCAGCATCGGCAGGAAGAGCGCCACGCGATCGCCGTGCCCGACGCCGAGCGCCTCGAGTGCTGCCGCTGCGCGGTCCACCTCGGCGGCGAGACCGGCGAGGGTCAGGCTGCGCAGGCTCCCGTCGTCTCCCTCCCAGACCACCGCCGTCTCGGCGGCGCGCGTCGGCAGCCAGCGGTCGAGGCAGAGGTGCGCCGCGTTGATCCGCCCGCCGACGAACCAGCGCGGCCAGGCCGGACCGCGGCTCGCGTCGAGCACCTGCTGGTAGGGTGCGAGCCAGGTGAAGCCCAGATCCTCGAGCAGCGCGGGCCAGAAGGCGTCGGGCTCGGCGATCGAGAAGCGGTGCAGCTCGGCATAGCCCTCGGGCGTCGCCGGCAGGCCGCGCGAGGTGAGGAAGCGTCCGAGGCGGCTCGTGCGCGCGCGCTCGGGATCGGGCGTGAAGGTCCAGTCGCTCACCGCGGCCTGCTTAGCATCCTGCGCCGCGCGATGCGCCGCCGTCGACGGGCCGAGGAGGACGCACCGACCCGCCGCGCCGAGAAGGTTTCAGGACGGCAGCGCGCCGCCCGGCGGCGCGGCGTGCGCGACGGATTCCCGGAATGCCTTCGGCGACAGGCCGGCGTGGCGCTTGAAGGCCTTCGCGAAGCTCGCGCCGTCCGCGAAGCCGACCGTCACCGCGATCGCCTCGATCTTGATCTGCGGGTTCGCGAGCAGCATGCGCGCCACGCCCCAGACCTCGGCGTCGCGCACCGCCTTGAAGGTCGTCCCCTCATCGCGCAGCGCGCGGTGCAGCGACGGCTCGCTGGTGTGCAGCTGGCGCGCGACCGACGCACGGTCCGCACGCTCGCCGGTCACCAGCAGGGTGCGCGTCACGTCGGCGACGCGCTCGCGCCACGTCGCGTGCAGCGACGCCTTGCGCGCGGCGGCCGCCGCGGCGGCCGCGACCTGGGCTGCGATCTCCGGGTTCGCGAGCCGCGACGGCATCGCGAGGTCGCGGCGGTGGAAGACGATCGCGTGCCGCGGTCCGCCGAACAGGACCGGGCCGCCGAGCACGCGCTCCGCCTCGGCGACCTCGCCGTGCGCCGCGTGCCGCAGCTCCACGCGCGCCGGGTGCAGATCGCCGGACGCCGCGCGCACCAGCGCCGTCAACACGGCGCGCATCAGGTACTCGACGACGTGTGGCGTCTCCTCGAGCACGCTCTCGCCGAGGTCGAGCACCATCGCCGCGTCGTCCGGACCGATCTCCACCTGCACGCGCAGCGACGAGATCGGGATCGGCGCGTAGCGCTCCCACGCGTGCAGGCTCGCCTCGAGGTTGGCCTCGGCGAGCATCAGGAAGAGGAGCGGGCCGCGCGGCGTCGCGTGCGCGGCGGCGTGCAGCCCGATCAGCGGGTCGCCGCTCGCACGCTCCGCGGCGGCGAACAGGTCGGCCACGACGCGCGGCGCCACGCGGGCGTCGGGATCGTGCTCGAGCCGGCGCGGGTCGAGCACGGCCGCGCGGCACAGCCCTTCGGGGTCGAGGCCGCACGCGCCGAGCGCGCGCAGCAGGTCGAGTGTCTGCGCGGCGCCGACGGTACCCGAGACACTCGGCGCCGTGATCGGTTTCGACAACGGGATGAAACGTTCGGACATGGTCGCCGGGCGTCCGCGCCGCTACGTGACGTCCCGATGACGGCGGCGTACATGCTGCGTGGCTTGACGGCAAAGGAGGGTCGCGCCGGGGTCGCCGGACGGCTGGTCCGGGCGACGCTGCTCGCGATCCTCGCCCTTCTGCCGCGCAGCGTGCCTGCGCACGCCGCCGCCGACGTCGTGGCCGAGCCGGCCGCCGCGCCGTCAGCGCCGTCCGTGGCGAGCGACGGCTGGCGCGTCTCCTTCGTGCCGTATCTCTGGATCACCGAGGTGCACGGCAACGTGCGCATCGGCGACCTCAGCGCACCCATCGACGTCGGGTTCGACAAGGTGTTCGACCTGATGGGCAACGGCGACCTGCTCGGCGGCATGGGCTACCTCGAGGCGCGGCGCGACCGGCTGATCCTGTTCGCCGACGCGACCGGCTCGGTGGTGCGGACGCAGCAGAGCGTGCCGGGCGGCAAGGCGGACCTCGCCGCCGACTTCGCGACGCTCGAATTCGGCGCCGGCTGGCGGCTCTACGAGGGCTTCGACGCGATCTCGATCGATGGCCTCGCCGGCGGCCGCTACAACTACCTCTACAACTCGATCGACGTGACCACCGGCTCCGGCGCGAGCGGGACCGGGCGCAACGCGACCGTCGACTTCGTCGACCCGTTCGTCGGCGGGCGCTGGGCGGTGCACTTCACCGACGCGCTGTCGCTGCTCTTCCGCGGCGACATCGGCGGCTTCGGAGCCGGCTCGCAGCTCGCATGGAGCCTGTTCAGCGGCTTCCGCTACGAGACGCCGTGGTCGCTCGGGCCGGCAAGGATGGATGCCTTCGCGGCCTACAAGGTCTACGACTTCGACTACCGCTCGGGCTCGGGCACGAGCCGGCGCGCGATCGCCGAGGAGTTCCGCGGCCCGGCGCTGGGACTCGGCGCGGTGTTCTGAGCGCGGGTGAGAGATGCGCATGCAGGAGAAGAAGGTCATGGGACGTCGGTGCCGGGTCGGGCTCTCGTTGCTCGCGACGCTCGCGGTGGTGGCGATCGTGTCGTCGGTCGCGGTCGCGGCGCCGCAAGAGCCGCCCGCGGCCGCGAGCAAGCCGAACATCGTCTACATCCTCGCCGACGACCTCGGCTGGAAGGACGTCGGCTTCCACGGCTCCGACATCGCGACGCCGAACCTCGACCGGCTCGCCGCGCAGGGGGCGCGCCTCGAGCAGTTCTACACGCAGGCGTTCTGCACGCCGACGCGCGCGGCGCTGCTCACCGGACGCTACCCGCTGCGCTACGGCCTGCAGACGGTCGTGATCCCGTCGAACGGGACGTACGGGCTCGCGACCGACGAGTGGCTGCTGCCGCAAGCGCTCGGCGCCGCCGGCTACGAGACCGCGATCGTCGGCAAGTGGCACCTCGGTCACGCGAAGCGCGAGTACTGGCCGAAGCAGCGCGGCTTCGACCACCAGTACGGCCCGCTGCTCGGCGAGATCGACTACTTCACGCACGCGGCGCACGGTGTGCGCGACTGGTTCCGCGACAACGAGCCGGTGAAGGAGGAGGGCTACGTCACGACGCTGCTCGGCGACGAAGCCGTCCGCCTGATCGAGAAGCACGACACCGCAAACCCGCTGTTCCTCTACCTCGCGTTCACCGCACCGCACGCGCCGTACCAGGCGCCGCCGGAGTACCTCGACAGGTACGCGTCGATCGCCGACCCGCACCGGCGCGCGTACGCGGCGATGATCACCGCGATGGACGACCAGATCGGACGCGTGCTCGCGGCCCTCGACGCGCGCGGCATGCGGCAGAACACGATCGTCGTCTTCCACAGCGACAACGGCGGCACGCGCTCGGCGAAGTTCACCGGCGAGGTCGACATGTCGAAGGCGACCATCCCGTGCGACAACGGCCCGTGGCGCGACGGCAAGGGTACGCTCTACGAGGGCGGCACGCGGGTCGTCTCGCTCATCGACTGGCCGGGCCACATCCGGCCGGGGACCGTCGTGAACGAGGCGATCCACGTCGTCGACATGTACCCGACGCTCGTGAAGCTCGCGGGTGGCAAGCCCGGCGACAAGCCGCTCGACGGCATCGACGCGTGGCCGGCGATCGGCGAGGGCAAGCCGTCGGCGCGCACCGAGGTGGTGTACAACGTCGAGCCGCTGGTGGCCGGCATCCGCGAGGGCAACTGGAAGCTGGTGTGGAAGACGTCGCTGCCGGCGAAGACCGAGCTCTTCGACCTCGCGACCGATCCCGGCGAGAAGCAGGACGTCGCGGCGCAGCATCCCGAGATCGTGGCGCGGCTCGAGGCGCGCGCGCAGCAGCTCGCGCGCGAGAGCACGCCGCCGCTGCTGCTGCAGGAGGCGTCGGCGGTGGCGCAGAAGGCGCTGTTCGGCAGCACCTCGCTGCCCGGCAGCGAGGCGGATCACGTCGACGTCGAGCTCTGACGCGCGCACATCGCAGCCTCGCACCGTGACTCGCGTGCTCGCTTGCGACAGCGGGCCGCGATCGGGCACAGTCGCGGCATGAAGCTCGGCATCTTCCTCCCCCTGATCGGCGCCCGCGACGCGGGCGGGCTTCCGGAGTTCCTCGCGACCGCCGCGCGGACGGCGGAGGAGTGCGGCTTCCACTCGCTCTGGTTCCCCGAGCACGTGGTGCTGTTCGACGAGTTCAAGTCGAAGTACCCGTACTCGGCCGACGGCTCGCTGCCGCTGCCGTCGGGCTACGGTATGCTCGAGCCGTTCACGGCGATCGCGTTCGCGGCCGCGGTGACGAAGAAGATCCGCCTCGGCACCGGCATCTGCATCGTGCCGCAGCGCTCGGCGATCTACACCGCGAAGCAGGTCGCCGACTGCGACGTGCTGTCGGGCGGCCGCGTCGACTTCGGCGTCGGCATCGGCTGGCTGCGCGAGGAGTTTCAAGCGCTCGGCGTCGAGTTCGAGGGTCGCGCGACGCGCACCCGCGAGTACATCGCCGCGATGCGCTCGCTGTGGACCGACGACGTCTCCGAGCACCAGGGACACTTCCTGCACATCCCGCCGCTGCGCATGTTCCCGAAGCCGCTGCAGCAGCCGCACCCGCCGATCGTCTTCGGCGGACACAGCGACCGCGCGCTCCGCCGCGTCGCCGACCTCGGCGACGGCTGGTTCGCGTTCGACGTCCTCCCCGACGAGGTGGTGGCGCAGATCGAGGAGCTGAACGCCGTGCTGTCGCGGCGCGGGCGCCGCCCGGACTCGATCGAGATCAGCGCGTCGCCGTACATGAAGCCCGGACGCGACGCGGCGACGCTGCGCGAGTACGCCGCGGCGGGCGTCGACCAGGTGATCCAGGTGGTGTTCGGCGCGTCGCCCGACGACGTGAAGCGCGAGATCGAGGCGCTGGCGGCGGAGCTGATTCAGCCCGCGAGCCAGATCGAGCCGCGGCGCCGGCCGCACCACTGAGCGTCGCGCCGGCCGGCGAAATCCGACGCGATCCGGTCGAATCGCGACGGTCCCGATCGACCATCCTCGAAAGCCCGCGCCACAGGAGGATCGCCGATGCAGCTCTTCGCCCACCCGTTCTCGTCGTACTGCCAGAAGGTCCTGATCCCGCTCTACGAGAACGCGATCCCGTTCACCTTGCGCCTGCTCGGACCCGAGGAGGACGCCACGGCCGCCGAGCACGCGGCGCTGTGGCCGCTGCGGCGCATGCCCGTGCTCGAGGACGGCGGGCGAACGGTCGTCGAGGCGAGCATCATCGTCGAGTACCTCGACCTCCGGCACCCTGGTCCGGTACGCATGGTGCCGTCCGATCCGCTTGCAGCACTCGAGGTACGTACGCTCGACCGCGTGTTCGACAACTACGTGATGACCCCGATGCAGCGCATCGTGTTCGACGCGATCCGCCCGGTCGACGCGCGCGACCCGCACGGCGTCGCCGAGGCGCGCGTCCTGCTCGACACCGCGTACCGCTACCTCGACGGCCTCCTCGCTGGTCGCACGTGGGCCGCAGGCAACGACTTCTCGCTCGCCGACTGCGCGGCCGCTCCCGCGTTGTTCTACGCCGACTGGGTCCACCCGATCGACGCGGCGCACGAGCATCTGCGCGCGTACCGGAGCCGGCTCCTCGCGCGACCGTCGTTCGCGCGCGCAGTCGACGAGGGCCGCCCGTACCGCCAGAACTTCCCGCTCGGCGCGCCCGAGCGCGATTGACGGGGCCCGGCCGCGGCGTCGTGCTAGGAACGATGCCGTGACATCGCCGCCGTCCTTCCTCGACCCCGCGGTCGCGAGCGATCCGTACCCGTTCTACGCCTACCTGCGACGCGAAGCTCCGGTCGCGCCGCTCGGGGTGATGGACCTGTGGGGCGTCGCGCGTCACGCGGACGTGCTGCGCGTGCTGCGCGATCCGGAGACGTTCTCGTCGCAGGTCGGCGCGCGCCGCCTGTCCGGCGCCGAGCGGGTGCCGAGCATGATCTTCGACGATCCGCCGGTGCACACGCGGCTGCGGGCGCTGATCGCGAAGGCCTTCACGCCGCGCGTCGTCGAGCTGCAGCGTTCGTCGATCGCGGCGCGCTCGAAGAGCCTGATCGACGCGATGCTCGCGAAGGACGATCCCGACATCGTGCTCGACCTCGCCTACCCGCTGCCGGTGATGGTGATCGCGCACATGCTCGGCGTCGCGGATGGCGACCACGCGACCTTCAAGCGCTGGTCCGACGCGATCATCGAGAACGTCGCGCCGATCCTGCTGACCGGCGACGACAGCGCGCTCATCGAGGTCAATCGCGAGTTCGACGCGTACTTCTCGCAGCGTCTCGCGAAGCTGCGCCGCGAGCCCGAGGACAACCTGCTGAGCGAGCTGGTGCGCGTCGAGACCGACGAGGGACGGCTCACGGAGCTCGAGCTGCTGATGTTCTGCCGGCTGCTGCTGGTCGCCGGCAACGAGACCACGACCGGGCTCATCATCAACGCGACGCGCGCGTTCGCCGAGTTCCCCGACGTCCTCGCGCGTGTCCGCGACGACTTGACGCTGCTGCCCGCGGCGGTCGAGGAGGCGCTGCGCTACTACGCGCCGTTCCCGGCGACGTTTCGCCGCACCACCCGCGACGTCGAGCTCGGCGGCGTGACGATCCCCGCCGAGACGCGCGTGCTCGTCTTCCTAGGATCGGCCAACCGCGACGAGAGCGTGTTCGAGGACCCCGACGCCTTCCGCCTCGATCGCGGCACCAACCGGCACGTCGCGTTCGGCATGGGCATCCACTACTGCGTCGGCGCGCCGCTCGCGCGCCTCGAGGGCGAGGTCGCGCTGCGCGAGCTGCTGCCGCGCATCACGAGCGTGAGCATCGTGCCGGACCAGGACGCGGCGCTGCTGCGCCCGGGCGGTCCGAAGTCGCTGCGCGTCCGCTTCATGCTCGCCGGCGGGCGCTGACGTGAAGTTGGCTGGTGGATCGCGGCGCGTCAGAACCGGCTCCAGGTCGTACGTACGTGAATGATGATTGTCGTACGTCCGAGGTCCCGCTAGGCTCGGGGAATGAAGATCACCGCTTCGAAGCTGCGCGAGAACATCTACCGGCTCCTCGACGAGGTGATCGAGACCGGCGTGCCCGTCGAGGTCGAGCGCCGCGGAAGGCGTCTGCGCATCGTCCCGGCGGACGAGCCCGTACGAGCGAAGCTCGGTCGGCTCGACCCGCACCCGGAGGCCATCCGCGGTGATCCGGAAGATCTGGTGCATCTCGACTGGTCGACCGAGTGGAAGCCGTGATCTATCTCGACACGCACGTGATCGCGTGGCTCTATGCCGGCGCCACGCGGCTGCTGAGCGCGAAGGCACGCGAGGCGATCGAGGAAGAGGTGCTGATGATCTCGCCGATGGTCGTTCTCGAGCTCGAGTTCCTGCACGAGATCGGACGCCTGACGGTCGGCGCGCAGCCGATGATTGAAAAGCTCCGCGGACGAATCGGGCTCGAGGTATGCGACCTCGACTTCCGACGGATCGTCGCGTCGGCGAGCGACGTAGGCTGGACTCGCGATCCGTTCGATCGGGTCATCATCGGCCACGCGAGCGCGGCGGGACGTGGGCTCCTCACCAAGGACCGCACGATTCGTCGCCGCTTCCGGGCGGCGTTCTGGTGAGCGACCGGCCACGGCGGGAGGGCGTCCCGCGGCCATGCGATGGCGCGCGAGCCGACGATGCGGACCTACCCGAGCGTTGCGAGAAGCGTCGGTAGCTCGAGGTAAGGAACCACCTGGACCTCGAGCGCGCCGAAGCGACGCGCGTAAGAGGACGTGTCCTTCAGCGTGACCAGCAGGTTGCGGCCGCGCGGGTGCTTGCGGCGAAATGCCTGCAGTCCGGCCGGGTCGAGCTTCTGCGCGGCGCTCTTGCACTCGATCGCCACCGCCTCGCGCCGCCGGCCCAGCTCGAGGACGAAGTCCACCTCGTGCTGCTGCTTGTCGCGCCAGTAGTGGACGCGTCCGACGCCGAAGTGGGCCGCCAGCTCACCGAGGACGAGGTGCTCGAGGAGCTGGCCGCGATCGTCGTCGCGCAGCGAGTCCCAGCCGCGGTAGTAGGCGACGAAGCCGGTGTCGAAGGCGTACACCTTCGGCTGCGCCTTGATCTCGGTCGCGGTGCCGCCGTGGTACGGGCGCAGCACGGTGGCGAGCAGCGTCGTCTCGAGGATCGACAGGTAGTGCTGAACGGTCGGCCGCGAGATCTCGCACGGCGCCGCGAACGCCTGTGCCTCGAACAGCCCGCCGCTCTGCGCGAACAGCAGCTCGACGAACTTCAGGAACGCGGCGCGCTTCTCGACGACGAAGAGCTCGGACAGGTCCTTGGCCCAGTACGAGCTCATCCACTCCTCGTAATCCTTGTCGTCCACGCGCTCGGCGAGGAAGAACGGCGGCAGCCCGCCGTGCAGCATGCGTCGATCGAGGTTCGTGTCGCCGAAGTCGTGCAGGTCGGCGGCGATCATGGGCGGGAGCCAGACCTCGCGCTTGCGACCGGCGAGCGTGTCCTTGAACTTGTCGCGCGCGGCCAGGGTCGAGGAGCCGGTCGCCAGCACGCGCAGCTTCGGGAAGTGGTCGACCGCGACCTTGAGGACCTCGGAGGGGTTCGCGAGGCGGTGGACCTCGTCGAGGACGATCACGCCGTCCGCCTTCTGGTCGCGCCAGAAGAGCTCGGGGTCCTCCAGCGAGCGCCGCACGCGCAGCAGCTCGCAGTCGAAGTAGCGCACCTTCGGAAGCTGGCGCGCGAGCGTCGTCTTGCCGGCACGGCGGACACCTGCGAGCCAGACGAGCGGGCGGGTTTCGAACGCCTGCGCCAGGGCGCCGAGCCAGTGGCGGCGGATCGACACGCAACCACACTTTCCTAAAGTACGACCAAACGCAATTCTGGTTGCGCAGCCCGTCCGCGCCGAGGCCGAGGCAATGCTCCGAGCGGACGGTTTGACCTTCTTACGCGCCTCCTTACGCTGAGCGCCCATGAAGGCGACCGTGACGTCGAGGGGGAGGGTGACCATTCCCGCGAAGAGTCGCCGCCGCCTGCAGATCCGCACCGGGACGGTCCTCGACTTCGACGAAGACGCGGATCACCTGAAGGCGGTCAAGGCAGGCGATCCCGAGCGGATGCGATCGGTCGTGGGTCTGGGTCGCCGGGAGACGTCGGCCAAGACCTCGTCGGAGTGGCTCGACGAGCTTCGCGGGCCGGTCGAGGTCCCGCCCAGGCGCCGGACGCGGTGATCACGGCGGTCGACACATCGGCCCTGCTCGCGATCGTCAAGGCCGAGCCGGACGCTCTCGCATGGTGGACGTCTTGCTGCGAGCGCGCCGGGACGGCGAGCTGGTCATCTGCGACGTCGTCGCGGCCGAGCTGTTCGCGGTGCTCCTGAGCGAGACGAAGTTCCGCCGTGTCCTCCTGGACCTGTCGATCGAGTTCAGCCCGATCACCGTGGAGTCGGCAAAGCGCGCGGGGCGTGTCTTCCGCGCGTATCGCCATGCCGGCGGACCGCGCCAGCATCTGGTGCCAGACTTCCTGATCGCTGCGCACGCGGCCGTGCAGGCGGACCAGATCGCGGCTCGCGACCGCGGCTACATGCGGCGGTACTTCCCGCGCTTGCGGATCGTCGCCCGCGGTGACGTTCGGTCGCGGTGCGCACGACGGCCGCCGCGGCGCGCGGCAGCGACGTCCAGCGCTGCTGGATGCACATGCCGCGAGGTGCTGCGACGCGCGTGCGGCTACGTCGGCCTGCCCGTGGTGTCGTGAATGAGCGGGTCGATCGGTCCGGACGCGGTCGTCAGCGTGCTCGAGTCGCCGGTGCGCTGAGCAACCCTGGGGTCTGGACAGACACGCGGGAGCTGTCAGAAGGGAAACGTCCCCCGCGTGACGATGAATCTCCCCTTGCATCATGCGTCGCCGCGTCCGCTCCGACGGATGACGGGCGCGTCGTTCCGCCAGGCGCAGCGCACACCGCGCTGCCCGGAGACGCCGCGGCTCGACGGCTGGCTCGCGGTGGTCACCGGCGCGACCGGCGGTATCGGTGTCGAGATCGCGCGCGGGCTCGCGCGCCGCGGCGCCGATCTGGTCCTGCCGTGCCGCGATCCGAGCAGGGGCGAGCGCGTCGCAGCGGAGCTTCGCGTCACCGCCCCCGCGGCGCGCATCGCGCTGGTCGAGGCCGACCTCGAGGATCTCGACTCCGTGCGGCGCGGCGCTGCGGAGATCGCCCGCCTCGCGACGGGACGGGGCGTCCGGCTGCTGGTCGAGAACGCCGGCGTGTGGCCGCGCACGTTCGCGACGACGCGGCAGGGGCACGAGGTCGCGTTCGGCGTGAACGTGCTGGCGCACTTCGTCCTGCGGCGCGAGCTCGAGCGGGCCGGCGTGCTCGACGCTCCACGGATCGTCGTCCTCACCGGCGACATCTACATCCTCGACTCCGCCTGCACGCCGGACTTCCGCTGGCGCGGCGCGCTCGGCGGCATGCACGCCTACTGTCGCAGCAAGCTCGGCAACCTCTGGATCGCTTCCGAGCTGGTACGACGCCGGCCGTCGTTCGAGGTGCGCGTCGTCCACCCCGGCGTGGTGGCGACGAACCTCGGCGGCGACGTCGGCTCGCTCGGCAACCGCCTGAAGCGTCTGGTCATGATCTCGCCCGAGCTGGGGGCGCAGATGCCGCTCGTCTGCGCGACGCAGCCGGGGCTCGAGAACGGCGGCTACTGGCACAACGCGTACGGCCGCATGCTGCTCGCGGGCGACGATCCCGCGCGCGACGCCGCGGCCGCGGCGTCGCTCTGGGACCTGTGCGAATCGCTGTCGTGAAGCGGTCGGCCCGATCGCAGAGGCCGCTACCGCGTCGGTCGCCGCGTGACGGGTCCGGATCCGGCGGCGCGCGACGGCGGTACGGCGCGCCGGCCGAGTAGCCACCACGCGAGCGGCGTCACGACCGCGCCGCCGCCGAGCGCGACCGCCAGCGCGGCCACCACGGCGCTGTCGCTGCCGACGAGCAGCACCGCCACCAGCAACGCGGCGATCGCGGTCGCGAGTGCCGTGACCGCGCCGATGCCGAGGGCGCCGAGAAGCCGCGACATGCGCTCGCCGTAGCCCAGCCCGGGCACCCGTGCCACCGCCACGCGACCACCCTTGGGTCGTGCGACGACTGCGGCGCACCTCCCCGCTGCGACGTCTCGCGGTCCGCCGCTCAGGCGGCCGGATCGACCACCACCTTGATCGCGTCGCTCTGCGTCTCGAAGCGCTCGAACACCGCCTGGATCTCCGACAGCGGCGTCGTCTCCTCGACCAGGCGCGCGACGTCGATGCGTCCGGTCGCGATCATGTCGAGCGCGGTGTCGAACTCCTGCGGCGTGTAGGCGATCGACGGCAGCAGCGAGATGCCGCGCGTCACCCAGCGGCCGGGCTTGATCTCGGCCGGCGCGTGGTACGACGCGACCATCACCACGCGACCGCCGACGCGCGCGAGGCGCGCCGCGCGCTCGATCGCCTCGGGCCGTCCGCTCGCCTCGATCACGACGTCCGGTCCGCCGTTGGTCAGATCGCGGATGCGCTCGTCGGCCTGGTCGTCGCAGTGGAAGGCGCCGAGGCCGAGGTCGTGCGCGCACCCGACGCGCGCCTCGCGCACGTCCATGCCGAAGGTGAGGCCGCCGAGCGAGCGCGCGATCATGCCGGCGAACAGCCCGAGCGGGCCGAGGCCGATGATGCCGACGCGCGTGCCGGGCTTGACGTCGCCCAGGTGGACCGCGTGCAGGGCCACCGCGAGCGGCTCGACGACGGCACCGCGCTTCGCGTCCACGCTGCCCGGCAGCCGGCGCAGCGACGCGACCGGCGCCGCCGCGAACTGCGCGAGCCCGCCCGGGTCGCCGCCGCAGCCCATCGTGTTGGTCAGGCCGAAGCGGCAGAGGTTCTGCTTGCCCGTGAGGCAGAGCTCGCAGCGGCCGCAGAACGGCACCGGCAGCACTGCGGCGCGGTCGCCCGCCACCCAGTCCGAGATGCCGCGTCCGACCTCGACCACCGTACCCGCGAACTCGTGGCCGAGGATCGCGCCGTCCGGCAGCAGGCGGTTGCGGTAGATGCTGTGATCCGTGCCGCAGACGCCGCACGCGGCCACCTCGAGCACCACCACGCCCGGACCCGCCACGGGGTCGGGAACGTTCTCGATCGACAGACGACTTTCCCGCAGAACCACGGCTCGCATGACGCTCAGGATTGGTTCATACTTCGCCGCGCGCAGCAACGTCGGCCCCGCGACAGACGCGCGCTTCCGTCCGTGCGATGACCAGCCCACCTCACGTGCCGCAGCTCGCCCGCGAAGCGCCCTGGCGACGCTACCCGTACGTGATCCCGGGCACCGACGAGCAGTGGTTCACCTTTCCTGCCGCGGAGGGCGACCAGGGGGCCGGCGCCAACACCTACTTCATCGAGTGCCCGCTGCGCGGCCTCGCGAGCGGACGCCGCCTCGCGCTGATGGCGATCTTCTCGCAGATGCGCGTGCCCGTCCGCGTGACCGAGCTGCGCGCCGACTTCTACATCTTCGCGCTGTTCGACCTCGACACCGGCGACTACGGCACGATCACCGACTTCGACATGCCGCGTCCGTTCCGCGTGCGGCGCTCGCACAAGATGAAGGTCGCGCGCGGCCTGCTCGACCTGAGCTACGAGACCCCCGAGGGCCGCGCCCGCTGGACCACGCGACGCGACGCCGCGGGCGCGCCGGCGCCGTTCAGCTACGCGCTCGACCTGCGCGGCCGCGACCAGAGCGGTCGCGTCATGGCGGCGACGCTCGACGTCGAGGTCGGCAAGCCGCCCGCGCCGGTCGGCGGCGACGAGCTCGGCGGCGTCAAGACGTGCTGCATGCAGCTCGGCACCTTCTCCTACTTCCAGACCGGTCTCGCGCTGCGCGGCCGCGTGCGCTGGGGCGACTTCGAGGACGAGGTGCAGGGCGACGCGGGCCTCATCGACCGCCAGTTCGCGCGCGAGCACTTCGGCACCTACACGGCGCTCGGCAACCCCCGCCATCGCCACGAGTGGCGCGTGCTGCACCTCGACAACGGCTGGGACATGAGCGTCTGGCAGCAGTTCGACAGCGAACGCGGCGACCGCCTGGTGCCGTTCAGCGGCGTCACGGCGCAGGGGCCGGACGGAACCGTGCGGGCCACCACGGACTTCTCGATCGAGCGCCTGTCGTTCGTGCGCGATCCGCGCGAGGTCATGCCGGCGAAGCCGCTCGCGCCGGGTACCGCGTTCCTCACCGACCGCTTCCACCTGACGGTGCGCGACTGGGAGCTCTCGGTCACCGCCGAGCCCTACGTCGCGGCGCCGGCGCACAAGATGCCCATCGAGTACTGGAACGGACCGATCCGCGTGATCGGGCAGATGGGCGGCCGGCCGGTGTCCGGGTTCGGCTTCCACGAGCGCTCGAAGCTGTGGTTCAAGCCGCACGAGCTGGTGTTCGTGCTGCGCGAGACGCTGCGCCACCTGCCGGCGACGTCCGGGCACGAGGGGCCGAGCCCGCAAGCGCTCGCGAATCGCGTCTGGCAGTGCGACGTGCTGCTCGCGCGCGGCGACGTCGCCGGCGCGCGCGCCTTCCTCGAGCGCGAAGTCCTACCCGGCATCGCCTCCTTGCCCGCGGCGGGCCGTGACGCCGCCGGCGCGATCTACGACGCGCTCTTCACCTCCCTGTGAGCGGCGGCACCGCTCCGCGGCGAAGCCTCGCCAGCTCCCTCCGTTCGGGAGGAGCCCGTGGACACGTCAGGTCAAGCCACCGAGCGGTCTTTTCATCCCCTCGTGGTGGGCGAAGCCCATCGATACGTCAGATGAAGACACCGAGCGGTCCTTCATCTCCTCGTGGTGGGCGAAGCCCATCGATACGTCAGTCGGCGACGACGTGGCCGTCGGCGGCGAGGCGCTCGAGGGTCGGCGCGAGCGCGCCCCGCTCGCCGGTGACGAACTCCGCCAGGAAGGCGACCGACGCTTCCTCGGTCGGGATCAGGTTCGGCGAAGGCGGGCCGTAGTTCTCGATCAGGTCGACGTGATTCGCACCGGCGACCTGGAGGTAGGCGCGCGGGGGCGCGAACCCGTCGTGCAGGGCGCGCACGCCGGCCGGCTGCACCACGGGGTCCCGCTCGCCCGCGATCGACAGCGTCGGCGGTCCCGCCGCCGTGATCTCCTCGCCGAACACGCCCTCGACGATGAACGCCGCCGGCGCGACGCCGATCACCGCATCGACGCGTGGGTCGGTGCAGCAGGGAAGGCGGGTGAGCGCGATGACGGTGGCGCCGCCGAGCGAGTGGCCCATGACGGCGATCCGCTCGCCGTCGACGCGTCCGGCGAGCGGGTCGCTCCCGTCGGCGGACGCCGCGAGTAGCTCGTCGATCACGAACGTCACGTCGCCGGGTTGCGAGACCAGATCACCGAGGCCCGTCAGGTGTCCGCCCGGCGCCTCCTCGCTGGTCAGGGGGAAACGCGGCGCCGCGACGACCCAGCCACGCGCCGCGAGGTGGCGAGCGTACGCGTCGAAGCGCATCGGGTTGCCGCCGAAGCCGTGCGCGAGAACGACCAGCGCGCAACCATCCCGTCCGCACACGGGCCCGCGCGGTGCCTCGGGCGCCCACCAGAGCCGGGTTGCGACGGTGCGCTCGGGGGCGCCGTCGAAGCCGGGCTTGGCCGGCGTCGCGCGTGACGGATCGACGAGGATCCGCTCCGTCGAGAGGACGTCCTCGGGCGCGGTCGGTGCCGCGGGACCGGAGCCGCCATCGCTGCACGCGAGGGCCGTCGCGGCCAGCAGCAAGGCGCCGAGGCTTCGCGCGACGGCCCGCAAGTGCCTAGCGCTTCTTCTTGTTGGCCGCCGCGGCCTTGATCGCCTCGTGCTTGCGCGCCTTGAGGGCGCGCTCCCGGCGGCGGCGCCGCCTATCGATTTCCTTGCGTCGTTCCGAAGACATGGGCGGGGTCTGTAGGACACAACCCCGCGCCGCACAACCCTCGATCGCACGACCGCCGGCTTCCGGCCGCCTCGCGCACCGCCGGGCGGGATCCTGCCCGGGGCCGTCAAATCCTTGACCGCCCGGAGCCAGGATTCTGCCATGGCGGATGCTCTAGGACGCAATGTGTCAGGAGCAAAAGGGCGCGAGATCACTACGCTTCCGCAGGTAGCTCGCCATCTCCGACAGTGGAACGGTTCTCGCTCCGTGAGCCACCCGTACGGCCGGGGGGAGGAGACTTATGAGCGCGACGGGAACGGCGAGGCAGCGAGTGGGGGTGGCGACGGGACGGGTGGCGAGCGGGCGGTCGACGAGCGCGACACGGGTCGGAGCGACGAAGGGGATCGAGACGGCGACGCCGCGCACCAAGCTGCGTGCGGTGCCGGCGGCGGCGCCCGCGAAGAAGCAGAAGGAGCAGCGGGTAGAGCCGCTCCGGAAGGCGACAGGGAGCGTGCGCACGGCGGCCAAGCCGCGCAGCGGCGACCTCCTCCGCGGACCGCGCCTGCGGCCGCTCTCGGAGACCGAGGTGCGGACGTACCTGCCGCTCGTGCGGCAAGTCGTGCAGCGCATGCTGCCGCGCAAGCCGGCCGAGGTCGCGGCCGAGGATCTGATCAGCTGGGGCACGGTCGGCCTGCTCGACGCGATGCGCAAGTACGACTGCAAGCGTGAGGCGGCCTTCCCGACCTACGCGCAGTACCGCATCCGCGGCTCGATCCTGGACTACCTGCGACGCTGCGACTGGCTGCCGCGCAGCGCGCGCCAGAAGTCGCACGACATCGAGGACGCGACCATCCGTCTCGAGCACAAGCTCGGCCGCACCCCGGGCGCGGACGAGATCGCAGCCGAGATGAAGATGACCCTCGAGCAGTACTCGCGCACGGTCGCGTCGGTCGGCACGGCGCCGATGATCGCCGCCGGCGACATGAACTTCGGGCACGCCGACGAGAGCTTCTCCTCGGCCGACGTCGTCCCCGACGGTGGCGACCAGGGCCCGATGCGCAAGGTGCTGCGCAAGGAGCGGGTCGAGATCCTCGCCAAGGCGATCGAGCAGCTCCCCGACAAGGAGCGCGTGGTGGTGTCCTTCTACTATTTCGAGGGGCTGACCATGCGCGAGATGGCGGACTCGCTGCACCTCACCGAGGGCCGGATCTCGCAGCTCCACAGCCAGGCGATGGCCCGCCTGAGGGACCTGCTGGCGGACGACGAGCACGACCTGACGGCCGGCTGAGACCGAGAAAAAAAGTCCATCGCCCAGGCTAAAGTTCTCTCCCGCGCCTTCCGTTGGACCAGCCGATGTTGGAGCTGCGTCGAGGAAGGCCGGGCAAGGTGCGGGGGCTCGTGCGCGCGGGTCGCTCCCGCTCTGCCCTCGCGACGGCGGTCCGGATCCACCCCGAGCCGGTGGACCTGGCCGAGCTGCCGCACGAGGAGCAGCACGAGCCCTACCGGCCGGAGCTGGTGGCGCGACTCGAGCGCGCGGTGCGTGAGGGGACCTACCGTCCCGACGCGCGCGCCATCGCCGACGCGATCGTTCGGCGGATCGACGCCCTCGAGTAGGTCCGGACGGCGACCCGACCGGTACCAGCGCAGCGGCGCGCGCCGGTGCCAGACGCGCCTTGCGCCGCCACGGGCACGAGGGTAGCCGGGAGGGCGTGACCACGCTCCCCGAGCGCTTCGTCGCCGCCTGCGTGCAGATGCGCAGCGACGACGACAAGGCGCGCAATCTCGCCGCCGCGATCGCGCACGTCGAGCACGCCGCGTCGCTCGGCGCGTCGCTCGTGGTCCTGCCGGAGACCTTCTCGTGGCGCGGTCCGGCGGCGCGCGACCGGGAGGAGGCGGAGCCGCTCGACGGCCCGACGCTCGCGCGTCTCGCCGACGTCGCGCGGCGCCTTCGCCTCACGCTCGTCGCCGGCTCGATCCTCGAGCGTGCGCCGGGCGGCGACGGCGCGTCGCCCTACAACACGAGCGTCGTCCTCGGGCCCGACGGCGAGCTCCTCGCGAGCTACCGCAAGGTGCACCTCTTCGACGTCTCGATCCCCGGCAAGGTCGAGGTGCGCGAGTCGGCGCGTCGCGGGCGCGGCGCCGACGTGGTGAGCGTCGCGACGCCCGTGGCTCGGCTCGGCCTTTCGGTCTGCTACGACCTGCGCTTCCCCGAGCTCTACCGTGCGCTCGCGCGCGCCGGCGCCGACCTTCTGTGCGTCCCGTCGGCGTTCACCTTTCCGACCGGCGCCGCGCACTGGGAGGTGCTGGTGCGGGCGCGCGCGATCGAGAACCAGTGCTGGGTACTGGCCGCGAACCAGCACGGGCCGAGCGGCCTCGGCCACGCCGACTACGGCCACAGCATGATCGTCGATCCTTGGGGCACGGTGGTCGCGTGCGCATCGGACGGCGAGCGCGTCGTCACCGCGGAGATCGACCTCGGCCTGCTGGCGAAGGTGCGGCGCGAGATGCCCTGCCTCGAGCACGCGCGCCTGCCCCTCTGAGGCGCGTCGCGAGCTTCCGTGGCGCACCGCCGGCACTCGACCCTGACCCCGCTCGCCGAAGCGCGCGCGGCACTGCTCGCCGCCGCACCGGCGCCGGCGACGGCGGAGGTGGTGCCGGTCGAGGACGCGCTCGGTCGCGTCACCGCGGAGGCCGTGCGCGCGCGCAACTCGGTGCCGCACTACCACGGCGCCGCGATGGACGGCATCGCCGTGCGTGCCGCCGACACCGCGTCGGCGAGCGAGGCGAGCCCGGTCGTGCTTGAGCACGGCACGCCGGCGACCGTCGGCCGGCCCTTCTCCCGGGTGGACACCGGCAACGCGCTGCCGGCATGGGCGGACGCGGTGGTGATGATCGAGCGCGTGTACGCTGGAGCACCGGCCGTCGGGGTGCCCGCCGGCCCGTCGGCGGCCGCCGACCCGCGGTCGAGCGCCGTGCGCGCGAGCCCCGCGAGCCACGCGCTCGGGTCGCCCGCCCCCGACGCGGCCGACGACTGCTGCGCGCTGGACGACGCGCCGCGTGGCGCCGATGCGTCCGCGCCGGAGCCGCCACCCGCCGGCGCGAGCGCCCGCGTCGTGCACCTGCGCGCCGCAGCGACGCCGTGGCAGCACGTGCGCCTCGTCGGCGAGGACGTGGTCGCGGGGGAGCCGCTGCTGCCGCGCGGCCACGTGATTCGCCCGTACGACGCCGGTGCGCTGCTCGCGGCGGGGATCGTCGAGGTCGCGGTGCGGCCGCGACCCGTGGTCGCCATCGTGCCGACCGGCGACGAGCTGATCGAGCCCGGCGCCGCGCGCCGACCCGGACGCATCGTCGAGTTCAACTCGCGCATGATCGCCGCCTTCGTGCGCGAGTGGGGCGGCGAGCCGCGGCGGCTCGCTGCGGTCGGCGACAACGTGGACGCGGTGCGCGCCCGGATCGCGCTCGCCGCGCGCGACGCGGACGTGGTGTGCGTGATCGCGGGATCGTCCGCGGGCGAGCACGACTTCACCGCCGAGGCGCTCGCGAGCCTCGGCACGATCCTGGTGCACGGCATCGCGGTGATGCCCGGCAAGCCCGCGATCGTCGCGCGGCTCGACGCTCGCTTGCACGACGGCGACGGCACGGAAGAGCGTGCTTCCGGTGCGCCGGCGCGCGCGCGCGTCGCGCTCGGCATTCCCGGCTATCCCGTCTCGGCCGCGGTCGTGTGCCGCGAGCTGCTCGCGCCGCTTCTCGCGCATCTCGCCCGCACGGCCCCGATCGCGCCGCCGACGCTGCGCGCGATCACGCCCGCGCGCCTCGCGTCGCGCGCCGGACAGGAGGAGATGCTGCGCGTCACGCTCGCCGAGGTCGGCGGACGCCGGATCGTCACCCCGCTCGCGCGCGGCGCGGGCGCGATCACGAGCCTGGTGCGCGCGGACGGGATCGTGCGCCTCGCGTCCGCGGTCGAGTCGATCGAGGCGGGCGAGGAGGTCGAGGTCGAGCTGCTGCGCCCGCTCGCGGCGGTGCGCGGTACGATCGTCCTCGCCGGCAGCAACGATCCGGTGCTCGCGGTGCTCGAGGACGTGGTACGCGCGCGCCGTCCGGAGGTCGCGCTCGCGGTACGTCCGCTCGGGAGCGGCGGCGGGCTCGCGGCGCTCGAGCGCGGCGAGGTGCACGGCGCGTCGGTCTGCGTCGCGAGCCCGGACGGCGGTGCGACGGAGCGCGCGGCGAACGACGGCGTGGCGAACGACGGCGCGGCGAACGACGGCGTGGCGAACGACGGCGTGGCGAACGACGGCGCGGCCGTCGTGTCGTGGCTGCGGCGCCTGCGCGCGACGCGCGACGTCGTGGTGCTGCACGTGGTGCGGCGACGCGCCGGCCTGATCGTCGCTCCCGGCAACCCGCTCGGGTTGCGCGCGGCGGACGACCTGCACCGCCCCGACGTGCGCACGCCGCCCGAGGTCGAGCGCTCGGCGGTGCGCCATCGCGCGCGTCCGGTCGCCATGACGTCGCTCGGCCCGAGCGGCAGCGAGGAGCTCGAGATGACGGCGCTCGCGCTCGCGTCGGCGGTGCAGAGCGGGCTCGCGGACGCGGCGTTCGGCAGCGGTGCGGCGGCCGCGGCGCTCGGGCTCGGCTTCGTCCCGCTCGCCGAGGAGGAGCACCTGCTGGTGCTGCGCGGCGACCTGGCGCGATCCGACGCGGGTCGCGCGCTCGTCGCGGCGCTCGGCAGCGCCGAGTTCCGCGACGCGGCGGCGCGGCTCGCGGGGTGCGACGCCGCCCGCGCCGGCGAGGCCGCGTCGGTCGGCGTCTGATCGACCGGCCGCGTGAGCGGGGGGCCGGGACGCGCCGTCGGCGCTGATCGCGGCGCGTGGTCGCGATCAGGTGTGCAGGCGCGCGATCTTCGGTGCGTGCGCGACCACCTCGGCCTCGTGCACGGCGAGCGCGCGCAGCCGCGCACGCACGTCGGCGGACGGCGCGAGCGTCGTCGCGAGGTCCACGTAGCACTGGTGGTGGCGCGCCTCGCTCGCGAGCAGGCCCGTGTAGAGCGCGCGCAGAGGCGCGTCGTCGAGGTGGTCGGCGAGGAGCTTCATGCGCTCGCAGCTGCGCGCCTCGATCAGGGCGAGGCAGAGCAGCATGTCGACCGCGCGCTGCGGCTCGTTCGGCTGCATGGCCGCCATCAGCTCGGCGGCGTAGGGGCTCGGTACTTGACGTGCAAACGGGACGCCGCGCGCGTTCAGGTGCTCGACGACGAGCCGGAAGTGCGCGAGCTCCTCGCGCGCCAGCTCGGTGATCGGCGTCAGCAGGCTCGCGTGCTGCGGGTAGCGGAACAGCAGGCTCACCGCGGTCGACGCGGCCTTCTTCTCGCAGTGCGCGTGGTCGAGGAGGATCTCGTCCACGTGTCCGAGCGCGCGCTCGATCCAGTCGGGCGCGGTGGTCGATGCGAGGTTCAGCATCGGGTGGTGCGTGCGGCGCGCGCCGCGGGACGGTCCGGATCGCTCCGGACCGCCCCGCGCGCAGCGCTCGCCGCCCGGCTCAGTGCGGCGACTTCTTCTCGTCCGGCTTCGCAGCACCGGTGGCGCCCGTCGCGCCCGCGGCGCCGGCGGCGGGCTTCGGAGCCTCCTCGATGCCGAGCAGCTCGACGTCGAACACGAGCGTCGCGCCGGGCTTGATCTTCGGCGGCGCGCCGCGATCGCCGTACGCGGTGTCGGACGGGCAGACGAGCTTCGCCTTGCCGCCGACCTTCATCTTCTGCACGCCCTCGGTCCAGCACGGGATGACGCCGTTCAGCGGGAAGGTGACCGGCTCGCCGCGATCGACCGAGCTGTCGAAGGTCTCGCCGCTGGTCAGCTTGCCGGTGTAGTGGACCTTGACGCGATCGGTCGGCTTCGGGCTCTCGCCGGTGCCCGCCTGGGTCTCCGAGTAGACGACGCCCGACGGCAGCTTCGCCGCACCCTTCTCGGCGGCGGCCTTCTCGAGGTAGCCCTTGCTCGCCTCCTTCTCCGTCGCCGCCGCCTTGGTCGCGCGGTCCTTGGCGAAGGCCTGGATCTTCGGACCGAACTCGTCCATGTCGACCTTGAGGTCCTTGCCCGAGACGCCGTCGGCGAGGCCCTGCTCGACGATCTTCAGCTCGTCGGGCGACAGGCTGAACGACGCGAGGTTGCGGCTCAGCGCGACGCCCAGGGCGTACAGCGTCTTCTCCTCGTCGTTCTTCGGATCCGCGGCGCCGGCAACCTGCGCCGTGAACAGCAGGGCCACGGCGCCCGCCACGATGTGCCTCAACATGCGATCGATCCTTTTCACGACCCCGCTCTGACCCAACGGTGCCCGGCTCCTCGGGGCGTTCGCGAGCCGGCCCTCTGCCCCTTTCCCGGCGGGACATCCGTCGGGACGATCGGGGACGATCTCATACGATTCGGGGCTCCCGCAAACCGGGGTCCCCGGGGCTCTTCTCCTCGCCGCGGGCGAGGTGCTGAACAACAACGGCAGATGTCGGGCGGAAGATCAGCGCCCGTTGAACTTCGGCGGTCGCTTCTCCCGCAGAGCGGCGAGCGCCTCTCTGTGGTCGTCGCTCCGGAAGGTGACGACCTCCAGGGCGGTCGAGGTGTCGAACGCGATGTTGAGCGCGTCCTTCACCAGCTTGTTGACCGCGAGCTTGGTGTAGCGCACGGCGAGCGGCGCCCCGGCCGCGAGCCGCTGCGCGAAGGCGAGCGACTTCTCGGCGAGCTCGGCCGCGGGCACGACGAAGTTGATCAGCCCGATGCGCTCGGCCTCGGCGGCGGGCAGCGGGTCGCCGGTCAGCAGGTACTGCTTGGCGCGTGCCGGTCCGAGGGCGAGCGGCCAGATCGCGACGCCGCCGTCGCCGGCGACGATCCCCACCTTGACGTGCGGGTCGGCGAAGCTCGCGGTGTCGGCGGCGAAGATCACGTCGCTGAGCAGCGCGATCGAGGCACCGAGGCCGACCGCCGGTCCGTTCACGGCGGCGACGATCGGGATCTCGACGTCCAGCAGGTCCCAGATCATCTGCTTGCCGTCGCGCCGCACCGCCTCCATCGTCTCGGGCTCCTGGAACTTCGGGAACCACGCGAAGTCGCCGCCGGCGGAGAACGCGCGGCCCCGCCCGGTGAGCAGCACGCAGCGCGCCTGCGTCTCGCGACGGAGCGCGCGGAAGAGCGCCGCGAGGTCCTCGTGCAGCGCCTCGTCGACGGCGTTGAGCGCGCTCGTCGGGTGCGCGATCGTCACGCGCAGCACGTCGCCGAGGCGCTCGGTGTGCAGCGTCGTGAGCTCGGGCAGGAGCTCGTGCTTCACAGCATCTCCGTGTCGGCGGGCAGGCCGAGCAGCACGCGGCCGGCGAGCTCCCAGGTCGGCTGTGCGACCAGCACGTGCTGCGTCGCGACGTGCACGTCGCGGAAGCGCCGCTGCAGTGGGTGCTCGGCGTAGATCGCGGTGGCACCGCCGGCCTCGTACATCGCGTCGACCACCCGTGCGGCCTCGCGCACGGCGTGCGTCGCGGCGGCGCGGAGCCGCGCGCGCTGCTCGAGCGAGATCGGCTCGCCGGTCGACGCGCGCTCCCAGGTCTCCCGCACCACCTCGCGGACCAGCGCGCGCGCGGCGCCGAGCCGGGTGGTCGCCTGCGCGAACGTGCTCTGTGTCGCGCCGCGCTCGGCGAGCGGCCGCCGGCTGCCGGTCGCGACCTTGCTTCCGGCGAGTGCCGCCAGGTCGTCGAGCGCGCCGCGCGCGATGCCGAGCGAGACCCCGGCGATGCCGAGCGCGAGCAGCCCGAACACCGGAAACGCGTACAGCGGGCCGCCGCGCTGCGGGACGTCGGTCGAGAACCAGACCGAGCGCTCGTGCGGCACGAACAGGTCCTCGACGGCGATGTCGTGGCTGCCGGTGCCGCGCAGACCGGACACGTTCCAGGTGTCGTGGATGGCCGCCTGCGGCGCCGGGAAGATCATCATCCGTGCCTCGGGCGCCCCGCCGTCGCGCAGCCGTGGCTGGTCGCCGTCGAAGACGATGCAGCCGCCGAGCAGCCACGAGCAGTGCTCGCAGCCGCTCGCGAGCGGCCAGCGTCCGGTCACCCGGTAGCCGCCGTCCGTCACGACCGCCCGGCCGCGTGGGTGAAAGACCCCGCCGGTCACGACGTCGGGATCGGCGAAGATCTGCCGCGCCGCCACTTCGGGCAGGTAGGCGCCGATCAGCCCGGTCGTGGCGCCGATCATCGTCACCCAGCCCGCCGAGCCGTCGGCGCGTGCGATCTCCTCCAGGACCTCGACCATGGTCGCTGGATGCGTCTCGAGGCCGCCGAGCTCACGCGGCACGAGCATGCGAAAGACGCCTGCCCGCGTGAGCTCCGCGGTGAGCCCGGGCGGCACGCGGCGCTGCTGCTCGATCGCCGGCGCCGCGTCCACGATGCGGGGAAGGAGCAGGCGCACCCGTCCCCGCAGCTGGGTTCCCGTCGGCGGGAAGTCGGTCATCTCCGACGTATAGCCGCTCCCGCGCCGCTGGCGATAGCCCGTCCCGGTCGGGACCTGCGCGCGCGCCGCGCCTACTTCTTCAGACCTTCAGACCTTCCTCGCGTCCGAGCCAGCGGTAGTTGATTCCGGCGAGCGCCGCTCCGACGATCGGCGCGAGCCAGAAGAGCCAGAGCTGCTCGAGCGCCCAGCCGCCGACGAAGAGCGCCGGACCGGTGCTGCGCGCCGGGTTCACCGAGGTGTTGGTGACCGGGATGCTGACCAGGTGGATCAGCACCAGGGCGAGGCCGATCGGCAGCCCGGCGAAGCCCGTCGGCGCGCGGCTGTCGGTCGAGCCGAGGATGATGGTCAGGAACATGAACGTCATGACCACCTCGCAGATCAGCGCCGCGGCGAGCGAGTAGCCGCCCGGCGAGTGGGCGCCGAAGCCGTTCGCGGCGAAGCCGCCGAGCTCGAAGCCCGGCTTGCCGCTCGCGATCAGATAGAGCACGCCCGCGCCGAGTCCCGCGCCCAGCACCTGTGCCACCGCGTACGGAGCGACCTCGGACGCCGGAAAGCGTCCGCCGACGGCGAGCCCGATCGAGACCGCCGGGTTGATGTGGCAGCCCGAGATGTGGCCGATCGTGTAGGCCATGGTGAGCAGCGTCAGGCCGAAGGCGAACGACACGCCGAGCAACCCGATGCCGACCTCCGGGAACGCCGCCGCGAGCACCGCGCTGCCGCAGCCGCCGAAAGTGAGCCAGAACGTCCCGAACAACTCCGCCGCGAAACGATTCGCCATCGGCATGGAGCACCCCCCAGATCCTCGAGCCGGCCGACGGGCCGGCGCGGGATCAAGAGAGCACTTTGTGCTGACGGGTCAAGAGAGACGTTCAGAGCCGTTCGACGATCGCCGCGCTGAACTCCCCGGTGCCGAGCGCGCCGCCGACGTCGCGCGTCTTCCGGCCGTCGGCGAGCGCGCGGTCGTAGGCGTGCTTCACCTTCTCGGCCACCGCCCGGCACGAGGCGTCGTCGCGGTCGACGGCGAGGTGGTTCAGCATCATCACCGCCGACATCAGGAGCGCGAGCGGGTTCGCGACGTCCTTGCCGGCGATGTCCGGCGCCGAGCCGTGCACCGCCTCGAACACGGCCATGTGGTCCCCCATGTTGGCGCCCGGCACGACGCCGAGGCCGCCGACCAGGCCGGCGCACAGGTCGCTCACCACGTCGCCGTAGAGGTTCTCCATCAGCAGCACGTCGAAGCGGCTCGGGTCCTGCACGAGCTTCATGCAGCCGGCGTCGATGATCAGCGACTCGAACTCGACGTCGGGAAACTTCTCGTGCTCCTCGCCCGCACAGCGGAGGAACAGGCCGTCGGTGAGCTTCATGATGTTGGCCTTGTGGAAGACCGTCACCTTCTTGCGGCCGCGACGACGCGCGTAGTCGAACGCCCAGTGCGCGATGCGCCGGCACGCGTGCTCGGTCGCGACCTTGAGGCTGGTCACGACGCCCGGCGTGATCTCGTTCTCGACGCCGCTGTAGAGCCCCTCGGTGTTCTCGCGCACGACGACGAGGTCCACGTGGTCGTAGCGGCTCGCCACGCCGGCGAGGTTCCGCACCGGTCGCACGGCGGCGTACAGGTCGAGGGTCTTTCTCAACTTGACGTTCACCGAGGTGAAGCCGCCGCCCACCGGCGTCGTGCACGGACCCTTGAGCGCGACGCCGTGCTCGCGGATCGCTTCGAGCGTGTCGTCGGGCAGGACGTCCTTGCCCTCCTCGATCGCCGCGACGCCCGCCTTGCGCTCGATCCACGTGATCGGCGCGCCGGCCGCGGACAGGATCTCCTTGACGGCGGACGCGACCTCGGGGCCGATGCCGTCGCCGGCGATGAGAACGACCTTGTGCTGGCTCATGCCCCGAGCCTAACGGAGGCGTCGGCCGTTCGGCAGGGGGCGGCGGCGTTCTCCCGGCGCCGCATCGCGAGATCAGGAGGCCCGATCGAGCTCATGCCGCGGGCGAATCGCCGACGAAGCTCCATCGTCGCCTCCTCGCGCGGACCGGCGTCCGAGGCGCGGCGACGCTACTACACGGTGGGCAGCTCGACGACGAGCGCGGGGTCGAAGAGCCGGTTCTCGACCGACGGACCCTTGGTGTAGCCGCGCGGGTTGCACACGACGCGCGTGCCGTTGACCGCGTAGTCGAAGCTGTCGTGCGAATGACCGTGGATCCACAGCGCCGCGCGGCCGCCGTCGAGCAGCCACTCGGCGTCGGACACGAAGCACGGGTTCAGGATCGACTCGGCGAAGCGCGGGTGGATGCTGCGCGGCGACGGGGAGTGGTGCGACACGACCACGGTCGGTCCGTCGAACGGAGTGGCGAGCGCGTCGTCGAGCCAGCGCGCGTTGTCGCGGAAGAGCGCCGCCGCGTCGTCGGGCGTGAACACGTCGTCGTCGTGGCGGCGGATGCGCGAGAAGTCGCGCACGAAGTCGAGTGCGCCGCGCACCGCGAGATCGCGTGCGGGGCCGTCGCCGTAGAGCTGGAAGTCCGTCCACAGCGTCGTGCCGAGGAAGCGCACGCCGCCGAGCACGACCGCGTCGTTCGCGAGCACGTGGACGCTGGTGCCCGCGGCGAGCGCGCGCAGGCGCTCGATCGTGCCTTCGATCGTGTCGCCGTAGTACTCGTGGTTGCCCGGCACGTAGACGACGGGCAGGTCCAGCGCCTTCGTCCACGCGATCGCCGTCTCGGGACGGCCGACGTCGCCTGCGACCACCGCCACGTCGGCGTCGACGCCGGGCGCGGTGAACGGGCTCACGCTCAGGTGCAGGTCGGACAGGACGTGCAGCTTCATCGTCGGGAACTCGGGCTCGGGTTGCGGTTCGCCCGGGCGTGCGCTCGCTTCGGGGCGCGACCGGGTCGGCTGCGCCGTCGACGCACGAGCCGCGACGGCAGGCGGAAACGCATATCAGCCGGCGCGCGGCGCAGGCAATGCACGATCTCGCTGGCACGATTTCGCTGGTTGCGGGGGCTCGCCTGAAGGATCCGAGGACGCGAACGGTGGTCGGCGCGGTCGCGCCTCGATGACACGTGTCGGCGGACGGCGACGCTGCGGTTGCGCGACGTGCTTCCGTAGCCGCGTGCCGATGGCGTACACCGCCGGGATGCCGATCCACGCCGCCACCCCCGCCACGCTCCACTCGTCGGTCCCGCGCCGCCGCCCGCGCAGCGTGTGGTCCGCGCTGGTCGCGCTCCTCGTGCTCCTCGTGCTCGCGGCGGCGGCACCGCCACGGGCCGCGGCCCAGCCGGCCTTCGACGCCTTCGGCGGCTGGACGGGCGTCCAGACCACCGCGACCGGCCGCTTCCGCACCGAGCAGATCGACGGCGTGTGGTGGCTCGTCACGCCGGACGGGCACGGCATGTTCTCCGCGGGCATCGTCGGCGTGCGCGTGCACGGCGACTACGCGCCGACGATCGGCACCGCGCCCTACCTGGACAACGTGCTGGCGCGCTACGGCAGCGCGGCCGCGTGGGCCGACGTGGCACTCGACCGCCTGCTCGACCTGAACGTCAACACGATCGGGTCGTGGAGCGACTACGGGCTGTTCGTCCAGGTGATGCCGTACACGCCGATCCTCGGCTTCGCGCAGCACGCGCCTGCGGTGCCGGGCGTCGCCGCCGGGCTCACCGGACAGCTCGTGCGCGACTACTTCCACCCGTCGTTCGTCGCCGGCGCGACCGTCGAGGCGGCGAACGCGGCGAGCTGCGCCGCCGACCCGTGGTGCATCGGCGTCTACAGCGACAACGAGCTCGGCTGGGGACCGCCGCTGATCATCACGCAGCCGGTGTTCGACGCCTACTTCCGCCTGCCGGCGGGCGCACCGGGCAAGCTCGCGCTGCAGGCCTACCTCGAGGCGCGCTACGGCGGCGACGTCGCCGGGTTCAACGCCGACTTCGCGCTGTCGCTCGCGAGCTTCGCCGACGTGCAGTCCATGACGTCGCTCGTGGCGAGCTACAACACCGACTCCGACGCTCGGCAGGCGGTCCGTCGCGCCTTCACCGGCGTCGTCGCCGAGCAGTACTTCCGCACGGTGCACGACGCGCTGCGCGCGGTCGATCCGACCATGCTGCTGCTCGGCGCGCGCTTCCTCTCCTACTCGACGCCGCCCGAGGTCGCGGCCGCGGCGGGTCCGTACGTCGACGTGCTGAGCACCAACTACTACGAGTTCGCGCCGTTCTGGTTCGACCTCGCGCAGCAGCTCGGCACGCAGGTCGGCTACGTCCCGGCGGCGCGCATGTTCGACGACGTCGACACGCTCTACGCGCTCACCGGCAAGCCGATCCTGATCAGCGAGTACGGCTACCGCTCCGCCGAGTCCGACCTGCCGAACACGTTCCCGCCGTTCTACCCGACCCTGGCGACGCAGGCCGATCGCGCCGACGCCTTCGGCACCTACACGCGGCGCGCGGTGCAGCGGCCGTACGTGGTCGGCACGCACTGGTTCAAGCACGCCGACCAGCCGATCGAGGGCCGCAACGACGGCGAGAACAACAACTGGGGCATCGTCGACCTGCGGGACGACCCGTACGTCGCGGTCGGCGACAGAATGCGCCTCCTGAACGCCGACACGCCGACGCGGCGCACGCTCGTTCCGGGCGGCACGGACAAGCGCAACGAGTGCCTGCTCGAGTGGAGCGTGAGCGGCGTGTCGACGAGCCGCGTCAAGGCGGGCGTCACCGTGCCGACCGGCAAGATCGTCTGCCGCGACGGAGATCCGATCTGCGATCTCGACGGCGTGTCCGGACGGTGCGTGATCGCGGTGGCGCCGTGCGCGCCGACCGCCGACGCGCGCTTCGCCGCCTGCACGCCCGAGCCGCTCACCGGCGTGCAGCTCCTGAAGCCGGCCGCGCCGCGCGCGCCGGAGGTGGCGGCGGCGCTCGCGTCGAGCCTCGCGAGCCTCGTCGGTCGGCCGGTGCCGGGCCTCGCGCCGAGCGCGTGCGGCCACGCGGTGGAGATCGTGCTCGAGCTCGGCACGCGGCGGCGCGTCCAGCAGACGGTCGCGGCGCGCGCGCTCGCCGGGGCGCGACGCGACGCCGACCGCCTGCAGATCGTGTGCGAGCGGCCCTGAGCCTCTGCCGGCGGCGGCGAAACCGATAGGCTCGGGTGGTGCGAAAGAAGGCCGCGGCGAGAGCGCCCACGCACCGCTCCGGCTTCGTGCGCGTGCGCGGCGCGCGCGAGCACAACCTTAAGGACGTCTCGCTCGAGATCCCGCGCGACGCGCTGGTCGTGTTCACCGGCGTGTCGGGCTCGGGCAAGTCCTCGCTCGCGTTCGGCACGATCTACGCCGAGGCGCAGCGCCGCTACCTCGAATCGGTCGCGCCGTACGCACGCCGCCTGTTCCACCAGCTCGGCGTGCCGCAGGTGGACGAGATCGACGGCCTGCCGCCGGCGGTCGCGTTGCAGCAGCAGCGGGGCGCACCGACGACGCGCTCCTCGGTCGGCAGCGTGACGACGCTCGCGAACCTGGTGCGCATGCTCTACTCGCGCGCCGGAACCTATCCGCGCGGGCAGGCGCCGCTCGAGGCCGAGGCGTTCTCGCCCAACACGCCCGCGGGTGCGTGCCCTCGCTGCCACGGGCTCGGACGCCTGTACGACGTCACCGAGCGCTCGCTCGTACCCGACGGCTCGCTGTCGATCCGCGAGCGCGCGATCGCCGGCTGGCCGCCCGCGTGGCACGGCGGCAACCTGCGCGACATGCTGATCACGCTCGGGTACGACGTCGACCGGCCCTGGCGCGACCTGCCGAAGAGGGACCGTGACTGGATCCTGTTCACCGACGAGCAGCCGATCGTGCCGGTCTACGACGCCTGGGACGCGGCCGACGCGAAGAAGGCGCAGCGCCGCGGCGACGAGCCGCTCTACCGCGGCAACTTCTCGAGCGCGCGGCGCTGGGTGCTGCACACCTTCGCCACCACCGAGAACGCGGCGATCAAGAAGCGCGTCGCACGCTGTCTGGTGAACACCGCGTGCGCGCTGTGCGGCGGCCGGCGGCTGCGGCGCGAGGCGCTGTCGGTGACCTTCGCCGGCCTCGACATCGGGGAGCTGTCGCGCCTCCCGCTCGCACGGCTCGCGGCCCTGCTGCGTCCCTACGCGAGCGGACGCGCGCCCGAGCTCGCCCGTACGGCGACGAAGCACCCCGAGCGCGCCGAGGTCGTGCGGCGCATCGCGGGGGACGCGTGCGCGCGCCTCGACGTCCTGCTCGACCTCGGCCTCGGCTATCTCGCGCTCGAGCGCAGCACGCCGACGCTCTCGCCCGGCGAGCTGCAGCGGCTGCGGCTCGCGACCCAGGTGCGGTCGAGCCTTTTCGGCGTGGTCTACGTGCTCGACGAGCCGTCGGCGGGCCTGCACCCGGTCGATACCGAGGCGCTGCTGCGCGCGCTCGATCGCCTCAAGGACGCCGGCAACTCGCTGTTCGTGATCGAGCACGAGCGCGACGTGATCCGGCACGCCGACTGGGTCGTCGACGTCGGTCCGGGGGCGGGCGGGCAGGGCGGCGAGGTGCTCTACAGCGGTCCGCTCGCGGGCCTCGCGCGCGTCGCCGGGTCGCAGACCGGGCGCCATCTGTTCGGCCTCGGCCGCTCGGTCCCCGACCGCGGGCGCAGGAGTCGCCGGACGGGACCGCGCACGCCGCGCGTCGCCTCCGGCGAGCTGTGCTTGACCGGCGTCGAGCGCAACAACCTGCAACGGATCGACGTCGCCTTCCCCCTCGGCGTGATGACCGCGGTGACCGGCGTCTCCGGCTCGGGCAAGTCGAGCCTCGTCGCGCAGGCGCTGGTCGAGCTGGTGTCGGAGCGGCTCGGGCGCGCGGCCCCGCAGGACGCCGACGCCGACGACGACGCCGACGCGAGCGCGGCGCTCGAGAACGCCCCGGTGGCGGCGGCGCGCGGGCGGATCACCGCGGGAATGGAGCACGTCAAGCGTCTGGTGCGCGTCGACCAGAAGCCGATCGGCCGCACGCCGCGCTCGAACCTCGCGACCTACACGGGCCTCTTCGACCACGTGCGTCGCCTCTACGCGGCCACGCGCCAGGCGCGCGCGCGACGCTGGGGTGCCGGTCGCTTCTCGTTCAACCGGCCCGAAGGTCGCTGCGCGAGCTGCACCGGCGAGGGCTTCGTGATGGTCGAGCTGCTCTTCCTGCCGAGCGTGTTCGCGCCGTGCCCGACGTGTCACGGCCGGCGCTACGACGCGCGCACGCTCGAGGTCCAGATCCGCGGACGCTCGATCGCGGACGTGCTCGAGATGACGGTGGACGCGGCGGCGGAGCTCTTCGCCGGCGAGGAGCCGGTGCGGCGCGCGCTCGACGTCCTGCGACAGGTCGGCCTCGGCTACCTGCGCCTCGGGCAGCCCGCGACCGAGCTGTCGGGCGGCGAGGCGCAGCGCATCAAGCTCGCGTCCGAGCTGCAGCGCGTGCAGCGCGACGGCACGATCTACGTCCTCGACGAGCCGACCACCGGCCTGCACCCCGCCGACGTCGAGCTGCTGCTCGCGCAGCTCGACTCGCTGGTCGACGCCGGCGGCACCGTGATCGTCGCCGAGCACGACGTGGACGTGATCGCGCATGCCGACTGGGTGATCGACGTCGGGCCTGGCGCCGGCGACGAGGGCGGACGGGTGGTGGCGAGCGGCACTCCCGCGCAGGTCGCGCGCAGCGCGGCGAGCCGCACGGCGCCGTACCTCGCGCGTGCCCTCGGTGCGTCGCGCGTGCGGTGAGGTCGGTCCACCGACCGCGCGCCGCCCGGCACGTTCGTCCCCGTTCGGCCGGCGCTCGAGGAGCGTGCCGCTTGTCGATCGCCGGAGCGCGGGCTAGTTCCCGCCGGGTGAAGCTTCGGGGGAGGGTCGTGGGTGTCGCCGGCGCGCTGCTGCTGGCGATGACGAGTGCGTCGCCGTCGCCCGCGCGCGCGGAGGGCGCGGATACGGCGGCCGCGGCGCGCGGGCCGAACGAGCTCGGCGTCTGGGGCGGCGGCTCGGTCGCTTCGAGCACGATGATCGGCAAGTGGACCGACTTCGACTTCGGGCTCCTCTCGCTGCGCTACGCACGGAACCTGTGGCGCAACGACGTCGTCGCGCTCGACTGGACGGTCGACGGCATCCCGATGGCGCTGCTGGCGCTGAACCGCGGCGGATCGCCCGGCAACACCGGCGGGCCGAAGGACACCGTGTACGGCGCCGGGATCGCGCCGATCGGGCTGCGCCTCGCGTACGAGGGCTTCGACGGCTGGCGTCCGTACATCGCGAGCAGCGTCGGCTTCCTGATGTTCACCGAGCGCGTGCCCGCGACCGGCACCAAGTTCAACTACACCTGGGAGTTCGGCGTCGGCGCGCAGGTCTTCGTGACCGGCGACCAGGCGCTCACCCTCGGCTACCAGTTCCACCACCTGTCGAACGCGTACAGCGGCGAGACCAACCCCGGCTTCGACTCGAACATCCTGTACGCCGGCTGGTCGATCTTCCTGCCCTGAACGTCGCGCCCGCGCGCGACCGAGGACGCCGATGCAGCTCGCCCCGCAGTTCGTCGTGCACGGTCTCACCGTGTCGTACTTCACGCGCAAGGTGACCGGGTACCTCGACTACAAGGGGCTCGCCTGGCGCCTCAAGCCGAGCGTCGGCGCCAACCTCGAGGCGCGCGCCGCGGGCTGGAACGGCGGCATCCCGAGCGTCACGACGCCCGAGGGTGAGATCGTCTGGGACTCGACCTCGATCCTGCTGCACCTCGAGACGCGCCATCCCGCGCCGTCGATCGTGCCGCCCGACCCGACGCTCGCGTTCCTCGGCCACGTGATCGAGGACTTCTCCGACGAGTGGCTCTACCGCCACGCCGTCGGCACGCGCTGGCTCTATCCCGAGAACACGGTGTCCGGAAGCTGGGACATCGCGCGCGAGGGCAGCCTCGAGCTGCCGGGGCCGATCGCCGCGACGCGCGATCTGGTGACGCACGCGATGACCGCGTGCCTGCCGCGGCTCGGCACGACGCCCGCGAACATCGACGCGTGGGTGAACGAGTCGCTGGTGCCGTGGCAGCGCGGGCTCGCGGCGCACGTCGCAGCGCACGACTACGTGCTCGGCGGACGGCCTTCGCTCGCGGACTTCGCGCTCTTCGGCGGCAACGTCGGGCACTTCGTCAACGATCCGGTGTGCCGCCGCCTGATCGACGAGGTGGCGCCCGAGGTGGTCGCGCACACGCACGCGCTGATGACGCCGCGCGATCGGACCTTCGGCGCGTGGCTCGACGCGTCGGCGCCGCCCGACTCCCTCCTCGCGCTGCTGCGCGAGACCGGCCGGCACTACCTGCCGTGGGTCGCCGAGGCGACGCGCCGCGGCGCCGCGACCGTCCGCTTCGACGACGGACGCGAGGTGCGGATCGAGACGACGAGCTTCCTGAACGTCGCGCGCGGCGAGCTCCTCGCCCGCTACGTCGCGGCGCGCACGCCCGCGCTCGACGCGATCCTCGAGCGCGCCGGCATCCTCGAGCACTTCGCGGGGCACGTGGAGCAGGCGACCTCCGTGCCCGATCCCCGCGTGCTGCCGCGTCCCGTCGACAACCAGCCGTTCCGCGCCGGCGACTGAGAGATCGTGCTCGGCGGCGCCGCATGCGGCACCGCCGGCTCGCAAGGTCGGTGGGGAGCGGGTGCGCCGAGCCGGCGCGCCGTTTGTGCAAACTACAAGCGCGAAACGCTCGCGCGACCTCCGGCCGCGAGCCGTGTTTCACTCGCATGACTTGATCCCGCATCCGGCGCCGCGCGTCGCGCAACCCGGCGCGCATGGCACGCTTCTCGCGATTCTCTGCGGGGGAGCGTCCGGCGCTCCTGCGGCAGTCCCCTTCGCTCGGGGACGGAAGGAAGGTCCAGCATGGATCGCGCGGCATCGTACGGCCAGGGCCCGGCTCGTCGTGGGTCTCCGGCGTGGAGGCTCGTCTGCTCGCTGGTCGTCGGTTTTGGATTGACGGTCGGATTGCCGGTCATCGGACCGACGGCGGCCGTCGCGGACGAGGTCGAGCCGCGCGTCGCGCGCGTCGGCCACGTCGAGGGTGAGGCGTCCTACCTGAACGCCGACGCCGACGAGTGGACCGCGGTCGAGGTGAACGCGCCACTCGTCACCGGCGACCGCTTCTACTCCGGGCCCGGAGGCCGCGCCGAGATCCAGCTTCCCGGCGGCATCGACGCGCGCCTCGCGAGCGAGACCGAGATCGCCCTGCTCGACGTGTCCGATCGCGCCGTTCAGGTCCGGGTCGGCATCGGCACCGCGACCTTCCGCGTGCGCAGCGTGCCGGCGAACGTGCACGTCGAGCTCTCGACGCCGACCACGGCCCTGGTCGCACGCGCGCGCGGCGTCTATCGCGTGGACGTCGCGCAGGACGGGCAGACGACCGTGCAGGTGCGTGAGGGCGAGGTCGACGCGTACGTCGGCGACGAGCGCTACCGGCTCGACGAGGGGCGCGGCGCCCGCATCGTCGACGCGTCGTACGTGACCGGCGACGCGCCGGCCTTCGAGGCCTTCGACGCGACCGTCGTCGCCGCAGATCCCTGGGACGACTGGGAGAGAGCGCGCGCGGGCCGTCTCCAGAGCGCGGCCAGCTACCAGTACGTGGACGACGAGGTGTACGGCGTCGCCGACCTCGACGAGTACGGAAGCTGGGATCGCCACGTGGAGTACGGCCCGATCTGGCGTCCGACGCGCGTCGCCGCGGGCTGGGCGCCGTTCACGCAGGGTCGCTGGGTCTGGCAGGACCCGTGGGGCTGGACCTGGGTCGACTACGAGCCGTGGGGCTGGGCACCGTCGCACCACGGGCGCTGGGTGTACGTTCAGGACGCGTGGGCGTGGGCACCCGGCCCCGTGGTCGCCCGCCCGGTGTACGCGCCCGCGACCGTCGGCTTCCTCGGCGTCAGCGTGAGCACGCCGAGCGTCTCGGTGTCGGTCGGCATCGGCCCGTCGGTCGGCTGGGTGCCGCTCGGCTGGGGCGAGCCGATCGTTCCCTGGTGGGGCGGCTTCGGCGGCGTGCGCCGCGGCTCACCGTACTGGGGCGGCTGGGGCGGTCCGCGCATCGTCAATAACAAGGTGATCCAGAACACCAGCATCACGAACATCAACGTGACCAACATCAACTACACGAACATCGACCGGCCGCGCGGCTTCACCGCGGTGAGCCGCGAGTCGTTCGTGCGCGGTGACCTGCAGCGCGTCGATCTCCCGCCCGAGCGCGTACGCGAGCTCGCGCGCCCGCTGCGCGGTGCGCCCGACGTGCTCCCGCAGCGCGACAGCCTGTTCGCCGCGCGTCCGGAGAAGCTGCGCGCGGGGCGGACCGTGAAGCCGGCGCCGGAGGTGGTGCAGCGTGCGGCACTGTCGACGCGCGCGGTGCCGGCGAGCCGTCCGAGCTTCGAGCGCAAGCTCGAGCGCATCCAGCGCGAGGGCGCCCCCGTGGCGCCGCGCGAGCTCCGTCAGATGGCGCGCGAGCGCGGCGACGACGCGACCCCCGTCCGTACGGTCTCGAGCCGTGGCAAGAAGCCGATCGTGCCGGAGCTGACGGCGCGCGCTGCGGGCGGGTCGCCGGTCGCCGGGGTCGCGACCCCGGCGGAGAGTCGCGGTGGCGCAGATCGCGAGCCGGATCGGGCCGCGACCCGCAAGGCGCTGCCGGGTCGCGCGGACACGACGCGCGAGGCGATGCCGGGTCGTGCGGACACGGCGCGGGCCTCAGCGGGCGGGCAGCAGCAGGCCGAGCGCGTCCGCGCGGATCGCGCGGAGCGCGCAGCGGCCGAGCAGGCGCGGCGTGACCCGGCCGAGCCGCGCGCGACGTCGCCGCAAGCCGAGCGCGCGCGGCGCGAGGCGACCGCGCGGAAGCAGTCCGAGCGAGACACGGCCGTGCGGCAGGCGCAGCGCGAGGAAGCGACGCGCCGGGAGACGGCAGCTCGGCAGGAGCGCGCGACGCAGGAGCGCGAGCGGGCACAGACGGACCGCCGGCAGCGCGAGCAGGCCGAGCGCGTCCAGCGTGACGCAATGGCGCGGCAGCAGCGCGACGCGGCGACGCGCCAGCAGCAGGAGGCGCAGCAACGCGAGCGCGCCCGGGCGGAGCGTACGCAGCGTCAGCAGGCAGAGCGCACACAGGCGGCGCAGCGTCAGCGAACCGCGGAGCGCACGCAGGCGCAGCGTCAGCGAGCCACGGAGCGCACGCAGGCGGCTCAGAGTCAGCGGGCCACGGAGCGCACGCAGGCGGCGCAGGGTCAGCGAGCACCGGACGCGCAGCGGCCGCAGGCCGAAGGTGCGCAGCGCGAGCCCGCGCCGCGGGAGCAGCAGCGCGTCGAGCGTCAGCGGGAGCGCGCCCCGGACAGGCAATCGATGCAGCGAAAGTCCTTGCAGCGCCAGGCGCCGGCGCGCGACGAGCAGGCTGCACGGAGCAAGGAGCGGCGCGCTCAGCAGCGCGGTGCGGCACCGGACGCGTGAGCGCGCCTGCCAGCCGGCGAGACGGTGCCATCCGCCGGCTACCGATGGCCCGGACCGCCTGGTAGGCGAGCGGGAGTGCCCGCGAAGGTTCCTTTCTCGATCCTCGACCTCGCACCCGTCACGCACGGCGCGGACGTCGCCACCGCGCTGCGCAACAGCATCGATCTGGCGCAGCACGCGGAAGGCTGGGGCTACCTGCGCTTCTGGCTCGCCGAGCATCACGGCATGCCGGGCATCGCGAGCGCCGCGACCGCGGTGGTGATCGGTCAGGTCGCGGCCGCGACCACGACGATCCGCGTCGGCGCCGGTGGCGTCATGCTGCCCAACCACGCGCCGCTGGTGATCGCCGAGCAGTTCGGGACGCTGGAGGCGCTCTTCCCCGGCCGCATCGACCTCGGCCTCGGGCGCGCGCCGGGCTCCGACCAGCTCACGGCGCGCGCCCTGCGGCGCAACCTCGCCACCGACCCCGAGGAGTTCCCACGCGACGTGCTCGAGCTGATGGCGTACTTCGCGCCGGCCGAGCCCGGGCAGGCGCTGCGCGCGATTCCGGGCGAGGGGCAGCAGGTTCCGATCTGGATCCTCGGCTCGAGCTTGTTCGGCGCCTCGCTCGCGGCGGCGCTCGGCCTGCCGTTCGCGTTCGCGTCGCACTTCGCGCCGGCGCAGCTGATGCAGGCGATCGAGGTCTACCGCGGGCAGTTCCGGCCGTCGGCGTCGCTTCGCGAGCCGTACCTCGTGGTCGGCTGCAACGTCTTCGCGGCAGACACCGACGACGAGGCGCGGCTGCTCGCGACCTCGATGCAGCAGGCCTTCGTCAACCTGCGCAGCGGCCGGCCGGCGCGTCTGCAGCCGCCGGTGCCCGGCTACCTCGACGGCCTCGCGCCGGCCGCGCGGGCCCTGCTCGAGGACGTCCTCTCGTGCAGCGCGATCGGGTCGCCCGACGGCGTGCGACAGGCGCTGCGCGACATCCTGACGCGCACCGGCGCCGACGAGCTGATGGTCACGTCGAACGTCTTCGACCACGCGAAGCGCCTGCGCTCGTTCGAGATCGCCGCCGAGGTGCGCGACACGATGCGCTGACGTGCATCGTGCATCGTGCCGCGACGGCGCGGCGGGCCCCCGCGCGCTCCGGGTCAGCGCATCTCGGTCACGGCGAGGATGTTGTTGCCCGCGGTCAGCAGCATGCAGGTGCCGCGCAGGTGCTTGGTGATGCCTTCGACCTGGATCTGTCCCGCCAGGGCCTGACCGTTTCCGGAGACCGAGCAGGACTTGCCCGGCTGCAGCGGGCTCGCGGTGCAGCTCTCGTACTCGGTGTTGGGGAAGCCGGTGGTGAGAAGGATCTTCGCCGACGTGACCTTGACCGCGGACGGGCCGGCGTTGAACAGGATGCAGCCCATGCGGGTCGCGTTGCTGCTGAGCAGGAAGCCGCTGGAGATCTTTCCGGCGCGGGCGACCCCTGGCACGGCGACGAGCGCCAGGACGGCCACGACGGCCAGCAGGGTGGGGACGAGCTTCTTGGTTCGCGGGCGGATCATCGCATTCTCCTCGTTCGGCCGCCGGATGACTTCGCCGGCGGCGTTCTCGAGAAGGAGGCGTTCACCGGCGGGGAACATTGTTCACCCGGGCGGGATCTGCCTTGCCCGTCGTGCCGGGCTGTGAACCCGGCACCGCGATGGGCTCGTCAGGGGCAGGAGACGGTCGTCGCTGCGAGCGTGCAGGTGCCGAGGCGCTCTCCCGCCATGTCGCGCCACGTCAGACGCCAGTCCGACCCCTCGGCCTCGAGCGTTCCGAAGCCGAACTCGGCCAGCGTGTCGCCGGTCGCGACCGTGGCGCCCGCGATCTCGAGACCGGCGAGCGGCGTCGTGACGACCGGGTCGAGCTCGGTGCCGCTGTTGCCGATCAGGACCTGCGGTGGACGCGGTGCGTCGAAGCCGAGGACCTGGAAGACGTGGACGTGGCCCGAGAGCACCGCCTGGACCGAAGCCGGCAGCTCGTTGCCCGACGCGACCTGGAGCGTCGGGTTGTCGCGGAAGAGGACCTCCTGGCCGTCCTGCACGCCAGCGTGGCCGAAGGCCCACATCGGCCGGTGCGTGACCAGGAAGGCGCGCTCCGCGGCGAGCCGGCGGATGGTCTCGAACTGCTGGCGGTAGGCCGCGGCCTGCGACGGGTCGACCATGGTGTCGGACGCGGCGCTCGAGTCGAGCATCAGGAACTGGATGCCGCCGCTCTCGATCGCGTAGGGCTCGGTGTAGTCGGTGCAGGTGCCGTCGTAGGGCCGCGGGTCGAGGAAGCGGAACCAGACGTGGCCCGCTCGGCTGCACGCCTCGTGATTGCCGCGCGTCAGCACGAGCGGCGCGCTCGCGAACAGCGGACGCGCCGGCGCGAACCAGTCCGCCTCGATCGTCGCCCAGTTGTAGCCGTACGGGCTGCCCTCGCAGCCGGGATCGTCCGCGGGGCACTCGTCCTCGCGGTAGAGGTAGTCGCCGACGTGCACGATGAGATCGGGATCGAACGACGCGACGCCCTGCGCGAGGCTCGTGAAGTCGCCGCGCTCGGGCTCGCCGCGGAGCCACCCGACCAGCTCGGCCACCACCTGCGCGAGGCCCGCGAACGGCCACGCCGAGGGGTCGTTGCACGCCTGCGTCGTGTGGCCGTCCTCGATGCGGCAGCCGGTGTCGCCGATGACCGCGAGACGCTCCGCGGTGGCGCGCGGCAGCGGCAGGCGCGCGCCGCCGACCGCCGCCTGCGCGGCGCCCGCCGGGATCGTCGCCTCGCACGCGAGGACGGGGAACGACGGCGGCTCGGGGGCGGCGCGCACCTGCATCGCGACCGCGCGGCCGTCGACCTCGAGCACGGGACAGGTCGCGTCGTGCGTGATCACGCGCGCGCTGCGCGCCCCGTCGGGTCCGAGCTGCAGCCAGACGTACGCACCCTCGCCCGGCGCGTCGCTGCAGCCGGCCCCGCCGAGCGTCGCGAGGACGGCGAGCGCCCAGAGCCCCGTGTCGCGACGACCGGCGGCGCGTCGCCGCGTGCTGCGCATGGCCGCGTTCTCCTGCATCCCCGACCTCCCCGGTTCGCGAGCCCCCGATGCAGCGCCGACATTCCACGGCCGCAGCCACTCTGCAACGCGAGGCAGCGCCTCACTCCGATCCCGGTCGCGGTCCGCGTGCGGCCTGGCGAGCGACGCTGCCGGCGCGGGAGCAGCGAGGTCGAGCGCCCGGACCGCTCGACGACGACGCGACACGACTTCCGCCGCGCGCGGAGCCGAAGCGCTGCACCACCGACGCGAGCGTGGCTTGACCGCGGGTGGGGCCAGTCGTAGGTCCGCCGCGTGGCCGATCTGGTGCCCGAGGCGGGCGCGGCGGAGAGCCTCGTCGCCGTGATCGCCGTCCCGCCACGCTGACGAGGGAGCGAAGGATCCATGACACACGACACCGACGCCCGTCGGGAGTGGCCGCTGCGCCCGCCGCCGGCGGGCCTGCAGCGCCGCTACCTCGACGCCGGCTACTGGCTCGACACGACGCTCGGAGCGTTCGTCGACGAGCGCCTGCGCGCCAACGCGGCGCTCGAGCTGCGCATCTGGTCGAAGGAGCGCCCGTGGCGCGGCACGATCGGCGAGATCCGCGCGCGCGCGCTGCGGGTCGCAGGCGGGCTGCGTGCGATGGGTGTCGGCCCGGGCGACGTGGTCGCATTCCAGCTGCCGAACTGGATGGAGGCGGCGGCGACCTTCTACGGCGCGAGCCTGCTCGGCGCGGTGCTGGTGCCGATCGTGCACTTCTACGGCCCGAAGGAGGTGCGCTTCATCCTCGCGCACACGCGCGCGAAGGCGCTGGTCACGGCGGCGACCTTCCGGCAGAGCGACTACCTCGCCGCACTCGCGACGTTCCGCGACGAGCTCGCCGCGCTCGAGACCGTGATCGTCGTCGGCGAGCACGACGCGACGCCGCGTACCATGCCTTTCGGCGCGCTCGAAGCGGCGACGCCGCTCGAGGAAGCGCAGCGCGTCGACCCGCGCGCGCCGGCGGTGATCGGCTTCACCTCGGGTACGACCTCCGACCCGAAGGGCGTCATCCACTCGCACCACACGATCGTCGCCGAGGCGCGCCAGCTCGCCGACATGCAGGCGGACCGCGTGCTACCGATGCTGGTCGGCGCGCCGGTCGGGCACGCGATCGGCATGCTGTCGGGGCTCCTGATCCCGCTCTGCCAGGGCAAGGACATCCACCTGATCGACGTGTGGGACCCGCCGTCGATCCTCGACGCGATGCTCGAGGCGAACGTCACCTGCGGCAGCGGCGCGACCTACTTCCTGACCAGCCTGCTCGACGCGCCCGGCTTCACGCCCGAGCACCTGAAGCGCATGCAGACGATCGGCCTCGGCGGCGCGCCCGTGCCGGCGGCGGTGTCGGATCGCGCCGAGGCCATGGGCATCTCGATCGTGCGCTCGTACGGCTCGACCGAGCATCCGTCGTCGACCGGATCGAAGCACGAGGAGCCCGCGGTCAAGCGCAAGTACACCGACGGGCGAGCCCTGTGGGGCGTCGAGTTGAAGCTCGTCGACGAGGACGGCCGCGAGGTGCCGCGCGGCGAGCCGGGCGAGATCCTGAGCCGCGGCCCCGACCGCTTCGTCGGCTACACCGATCCCGCGCTCAGCGACGCGGCGCTCGACGCCGACGGCTGGTACGCGACCGGCGACATCGGGATCCTCGACGCCGAGGGATACTTGACGATCACCGACCGCAAGAAGGACATCATCATCCGCGGCGGCGAGAACGTCAGCGCGGCCGAGGTGGAGGAGGTCCTGATGCGCATGCCGGGGATCGCCGAGGTCGCGGTGGTCGCGGCGCCCGACGCGCGCTTCGGCGAGCACGCCTGCGCGTGCTTGCGCATGCAGCCCGGCCACGCCGTACCCGACTTCGCCGCGGTGCAGCGGCACTTCGCGGCGGCGGGGCTCGCGAAGCAGAAGTGGCCGGAGGAGATCCTCGCGGTCGCCGACTTCCCGCGCACGCCGTCGGGGAAGGTGAAGAAGTTCGTGCTGCGCGACGAGCTGCGGAGCCGCGGCCGGACGAGCTGAAGGCCCGCTCGTGCGGTGTCTGCGGGGCGCCGTGCCGCGCCGTCGCGGCTCACTCCTTGTCGATCGTCTCGAGGTGAAGCCCGCACTCGAGCTTGTCGGAGCCGGCCCAGCGTCCCGCGCGCTCCTCCTCGCTCGCCGCCGTCGGGCGCGTGCACGGGATGCAGCCGATCGAGCGGTAGCCGACGTCGTGCAGTGGGTTGTACGGGATGTCGTTCGCGACGACGTACGACCAGACGCGCTTCTCGTCCCAGTCGGCGAGTGGGTGGATCTTCCACACGCCGTAGCGCTCCGACCACTGCACCTTGCGGATCGTCGCGCGGCTCGGCGACTGCTCGCGGCGGATCCCCGAGATCCACGCGGCGTACGGATGAAGAGCCTCGATCAGGGGCTCGACCTTGCGCACGTGGCAGCAGCGGTCGGGATCGGTCTCCCACAGGTTCGGCCCCTCGGAGCGGTGCTGCTCGGCGATCGTCGGGATGTGCGGGCGGATCAGCTCGAGGCCGTAGCGCTCGACCAGACGGTCGCGCGTGTCGTAGCTCTCGCGAAAGAAGAGGTGGGTGTCGAGCTCGACCACCGCGGGACGCTTCTGCAGCCCCGCCACCATGTGCACCAGCACCGACGACTGCTTCTGCCACGAGCAGGTGAGGCACAGCGTCTCGCCGAACTCTGCGCTTGCCCAGGTGAGCAGCTCTTCTGCGCCCAGCGCTTCGAGCTCGTCGAGCGAGCGTGACAGGGGGGTGGGCCCCTTCTTCCGGGCGGGCACGGCGAGCGTCATGACGGGCGTGGTCCTCTCGGTGGAGCGGGGGGCGGGAGCGCCCGATTCTACGCGCACGATCCGTCGTGGTCGCGCCTTTTTCCGCACCGCGCGAGGAGATCGACGCGAACCCCGAGATCACCTCATGTCGAGACGCACATCAGACGCTCCACGCCTCACGCGTCCGCGCGGATGCATCGTGCGGAGAACCACCGCCTGCACCACCAGCGACGCGAGCGTCGCGACGGCGAAGCTCCCGGCGACGCCGGCGCGCTCGAGCAGCAGCGCGAGCACGAGGAAGAACGCCGTCAAGCTGTAGAGCCCGGCCGCGAGACCGCGCAGCAGGTGCACCGCGAACGCGGCGCCCTGGCTCCGGTGCGAGAACGCGGCGAGCACGCTGACCGCGATGGGGAACACGGTGAGGAGCCCGCTCAGCCGCGGCCCGAGCAGGTCGGCGACGCCGGTCAGCAGCACGACCAGCGTCGCGCCGGCGGCCATGCGCAGCGCGATCTCCGTGCGCGGGACGCGTGCTCTGCCGGCCGCCGGGACGGGACGCGGCGTCAGCGCGCGGATCACGATGGGGGCGGCGAGCGAGAGCAGCAGCGCGGGAACCAAACGGAGCGTCAATGCCTGCAGAACGAGGGTCGAGAGGGCGAAGCCGGCCCAGCCGACGAGCAGGCTCGCCCACCACGGCGCGCGCAGCGCGGTGAGCGCGTAGAGCACGCAGAAGACCGCGAGCGACGCCTCGCCGGCAAGCGTCCCGACGGCAGCACGGGCCCCGAACGCCGCACCCTGCTCGAGCGAGAGAAAGAGCGCGATCGGTCCGGCGACCACCGGCAGACCTGTGAGCGCGCCCGCGACGCGCGGTCCCAGCCGCTGGCCGGTGACGGTGATCGCGGCGATCAGCAGCGGCACCAGGACGAGCTTCGCGAGCAGGATCACGCGCGGCGTGCCCCGCGCGGCGGACCATTTCGAGACGCGGTGCTGCCGGATCGCCAGCGCATCGCACGTACCCTCCCACGTCGCGTGCGCCGGGAACAGCGGCGCCGCCGGCACGGACGTGTGATAGCCGTCCGGAATGCGAGACGACGACGCGATCACCACCGGCGGCTGCCTGTGCGGCGCGGTGCGCTACGAGGCGCGCGGCGCAGGCTTCCACGCGACGCTGTGCCACTGCGCCTCGTGCCGTCGCGCGACCGGCGCGCCGGTGGTGGCGTGGGTAAGCTTCACAGCGGCCGGCTTCGGCTTCACCCGCGGTACGCCGGCGCGTCATCGCTCGTCGGCGGAGGTCGAGCGGAGCTTCTGCGCCGCGTGCGGCACGCCGCTCACCTACCGGCACGACACGCTGCCCGACGAGGTCGACGTGACCACCGCGAGCCTGGACGATCCGTCCGCGTTCCCGCCGGGGGACCAGACGTGGACGAGCGAGCGCCTGCCGTGGCTCACGATCGGGGCCGATCTCCCGTCGTTTCCGCGCACGCGTCGGGATTAGCCGGTCATTTCGAGCACAGAATCCGACCGGACGCGCATCCGGCCGCTCGCCACCCGACCCCGATCCGCCGTAGAAGCGCGCCCCATGAGGAACGTCCTGCGTCGTCCGTCGCCGCGCGGCCTCGTGCTCGCCGCGCTGCTCGCGGCCACCTCGTGCAGCGACTCCGGCACGAGCAGCACCAGCCCCGGCACCGTCGCGCTCGACAGCACGCGCGTGTGCGCGATCGTGCCGGCGATCGATCCCGCCGCGGCGGCCTTCCCGCCGGCGCCGCCGGTCAAGGTCTTCGGCACCGACCTCGGCTGGACGTACCAGCTCCCCGACGGCAGCGTGCCGATCCTCTTCGGCGACACCTGGCAGCGCATCGACATCTGCCCGATCCAGACCAACGACGACTCGATGGGCGTCCTCCAGCTGCCCGATGCGAGCTGGCCCGGCTTCACGACGAAGCAATCCATTCCCGACGACCAGTGCCTGAACGTCGACTACTACGTCGACGAGGCGGGCACGGCGTTCGCGCCGATCACCGTCACGCGCTGGGACGGCGTGCAGATCCCGATGGGTCCGCTCAACACGCCGCTCGGCGGCTTCTGGGACGGCGAGCGAGAGTGGGGCGTGTTCATCGTCGGCGGCGGACAGAGCTGCACACCGGCGCAGGCAGCGAGCGGTGCCGCGTGCCCGACCGAGATCGCCGACGACGTCGATCACCTGGTGTGCGCGCAGGTCGCCGACGGTCCGCGCTGCGTCGATCCGACGAGCAACCGCACCGGCAGCGGCGCGCAGGCGTACTACGTGCACTTCGCCGAGCGCGTCGGACCTTCGGCGTACGTGTCGCGCGCGGCGTTCCTGTCGAACAAGTACTTCAACCTCGCCGTGCGCACGGTGAAGGCGTTCGATCCCGACGATCCGTCGAAGAACGACTACGGCGCCGGCAACGACGCGCTCCTGATGTGGGGACGGCCGGGCTTCGAGGACCTCGCCGCCGACGGCGACCTGGTGCCGTACTTCATGTACCTCGACCTGCCGCTGCGCATCGTCGACGGCCGGCTCGACTTCCAGCCGCGCTTCCTCACCGGCTTCGACGGGGACCAGCCGGTCTACGGCGACAGCCAGAAGGACGCCGTGCCGCTCTACCCCGACGAGCTCGAGCCCGTGAACCAGACGACGCAGAGCTACATCCCGTCGATCGACCGCTGGCTGATGATTTACAGCGGCAGCACGGTCGACTTCGGCGATCCGGAGATCAAGAGCGGCCGCGGGCAGCCGTCGCGCTTCGGCATGCACGCGCGCATCGCGCGCGAGCCGTGGGGCCCGTGGAGCGAGCCGCAGGTGATCTTCACCGACGCGCAGGCGGCCGCCGACCAGGTGTGCGGCATCCGCCGTCCGCCCGGCTGCATCGAGAAGCCCGATCCGCTGATCCGGCCGCTCTGCCTCGAGATCGGCGACCCGACCGGCGGCGGCAACCTGTACGGCGCCAACATCATCGAGGAGCTGACGCGTCCCGCGACGACGGCGGACGGCCGTCCCGCGGCGGACGTGTTCTGGCTCTACTCGACGTGGCACCCGTACAGCGTGATCGTGGTGCGGACGCGCGTCGCGCTGGAGTGACGACGATCGCGGCGCGCGTGACGTCCGGCTGGTAGAAGGCGCGGCATGCGGAACACCCGTCTGCTGACCACCGTCTTCCTGATCGCGATCGTGGGGCTCGTCGTCTGGCTGTCGAGCTCGATCGGCGCCGTGGAGTGCCGGGTGTGCATCGACTTCCAGGGGCGTCGCAACTGCGCGACCGCCGCGGCGCCGACGAAGGACGAGGCGGTGCAGAGCGGGCGGAACACCGCCTGCGGTACGATCTCCGGCGGCGTGCGCGACTCGATCGCGTGCGGCAACACGGTGCCTTCCGAGGTGAGCTGCAAGAGCAATTGAGGCTCATCTTCGTGCTCGATGATGCGCTGCTCGGCTGGGCGCGCCGGGGCGTTCGCGCATTCGCTGCACGGCGCCAGTCTTTCGTCGTGCGCGACGAGTTTTTTTCGCGCGTAGCCCTTGACGGATTTCGCGAGGGACACCTGCCGGGTCCGATCGAACCGTCGAGAAGCCCCCGCCCAGCGCGCACGGAGCCCGCCAGGGCGCTCGCATCGCGCGAGGCCGCCTCGCCCCTCGCGCGCCGCGATCGTCGCGCACGACCCGCCGGAGACCCCCGCGAATCGGCGATGGTAGACGCTTGCATGATCCCGCAACCGACACCCGGCACGCACGCCGCTGCGCTCGCGAAGCGCGCCCCGCAACTCGCGCCCGCCGACGTCGATCACCTCGCCGACGA